>Ga0181538_10000879_pt1 | contig 35480 bp, 35 predicted proteins | sample PEATcosm2014_Bin_40_FD_119773 | JGI IMG/M metagenome (GOLD analysis project Ga0181538, IMG submission 119773) | Peatland microbial communities from MTU Mesocosm Facility, Houghton, MI, USA - PEATcosm2014_Bin23_30_metaG | ecosystem: Environmental > Terrestrial > Soil > Wetlands > Peat | place... | reverse complement strand
AGGATAGATATTGCGGTAGTGCAAAAAGAGCAGGCACGCCGCGAAGCCCCAGATGAACGTAATGGGCGTGAGTATGGGATTGGGAAGGTGCGCCGTCGCGAAGAGCACGGACGCCGTCAGCGCCGCGGCCGAAGGCCTGGGAATCAAGCGCAGAAAGCGCAACAGAAAGACGCCCTGCAACAGGAATTGCTGCACGCCGGCCCAGAGGGCATACGCGCAATAAGTGACGAAAAAGGCGAGCAGGCCGTCGGGTACGTGGAGTGTGTGCATCCTGGCGGCAAGCGCAATGGCGACGGCAGCCAGCGCCAGCGCGGCTGCGGCGATCCCGAGCGAGCGCAAGAAGTCAGTCGCGCGAAAGCCCATGGCTTGCCAGCCGTCGAACGATCTCCACACAATGACGACAAGGCCAACCGCGGCAACCAGCCACAGCACGCGTTGCAGCGGCCGCGGCGTCCATTCCACCGCCATGATGAGCGCGTAGGCCACGGCGATCTCGATCGCGTCGCGGCGCTTGCTGCGGCCGGAGAGCGACCGGCCGACGGACTGAACCTGGTCGCGCGGCGAAGCTGCGGGCAGTTCCATGATCCCGATGCTAGAGCAAGCGACCGCCGCTACTCCAGAATCACCGCCGGCTCCGGCTCGTGACCGCGGGTGGTGAGGGTGACGGCGGCGGCCAGGATGAGCGCTCCGCCCAGCCACGCGTAGGGGCCCAGCCGCTCGCCCAATAGTTCCACGCCCAATATCGAACCGAGCGCCGGCTCGATGTTGAGGAAGACTCCGGCGCGTGAGGCCGGCACATGATGAATGCCCCAGTTCCATAAAAGCGTAGTCGTGGCCGTGCAGAACACGCCGCTGATGGCCAAAGCAATCCAGGCTGTGAGGCTGATGCGGGCGAACGGCATAGGTTCAACTTTCTGGTGCGAGAGCTGCGCGATCAGCCACGAGACTAGATTGCAGACGATCAGCATCACCGTGCCCGAATAGATGGTGTACGCGGTGACCACCGGAGCGCTGTGGGTTTGCAGCAGCTTCTTGCTAAGCAGAATCCAGGCCAGCGCGACCATGAGCGATGCAATCACGAGCAGGTCGCCGGTCAGCGTGGGCGTTTCGCGTCCCGTGGTCGCGCGGTCGCCGCCCAGAACCACCATGGCGGCGCCGGCCGTGGACGCGCACAGGGCCACCCAGCCGATCCAGTCGAGCCGCTCGCCGGCAAAAAGCACGGCTGCCACGGCCAGCAGCACCGGCATGGCGCCCACCATGAGCGAGGCATGGCTCACCGTGGTCAATGCCAGGCCGTGAAATTGCAGGAGAAACTGAACGGGAATACCGAAGAACGCTGCCAGCAGCATGATCCTGGTTTCGCCGGCGCTGAGGCGCACGCGGCGGCGCAGCATCACGGGCGCCATGCCTAGGCAGGCAAACAGAAAACGATAGAGCACCATGTGCTCCACGTTCATCTCGTCGAGCGCGAGCCGTCCCCAGTAGAAGCCCGTGCCCCACAGGGTTCCAGCCAGGGCGCATGCGCCGTAACCAAGAAACCTGATGCGCCCGTTTGCCGAAACCCGCTCTGCCATCCTTTATTTACTGTCGCATAGGCAGGCGTAAACCGACCCCGCGGGCCAGCGCACTTTTGAGCGCCAGGGCTCAATCGGCGAGAATACTCTTCGATGGCGAAACGGCAGCGAATGGGGCAGGCGGGTGCGGCGCGGGGAATGGCTTTGGCCGTGGCGGCTGCGCTGGGTCTGGCGACGGCCGTCGTCGCCGCGCAGCGCGGCAGCGCTTCCAAGTCTCCTGCGCCGCCGGTGAAGGCACGATTCCTCACCAATCAGTTTCCCCAGCAGCCGTCGCTCCCACCCACCACGAGCATTCCTCTCGCTCCGCTCGGCTTCACGGCGCCGAGCAGCAATTATCTGGGTACGCGCAACACCTTCGTGTCTCTCGATTTCCTGGATGAAGACCGGCTGCTGTTCACGTTTCGCGTGCCCGGGCTTATCCACCGCGATCTGAAGACCGGTGAAGAAAGCAGCGAGCGCCAGATTCGCGCCGTGGTGCTGAAGCTGCCGCAGGGCACGGTTGAGGCCGAAGCGTTGTGGACGGTGCACGACCGCATACGCTACATGTGGCCGCTCAAGAGCGGCCATTTTCTGCTGCGCGACCGCAACAGTCTCCTCCAGGGCGATGCCACACTGGCGTTGAAGCCGTTCCTCGACTTCCCGGGTTCTTTGCTCTGGATCGAATCGGACCCCGGACAACAATTTCTGGTTACGAATTCGCGCGAGCCCATTGCCGCGGCGGCAAAACCCGGCCCTACGGCGGACGGGTCTTCGGCTGCGGGGTCGCAATCCGGCCCAGTGTCGAGTCCCGTGTCGAATCAGGTGTCGAGCCCGGCGACAGCCACTGCCACAGTCACCACGGAAGAGGACGATGCGGCGGCCGAGGAAGATCGTCCCGAACTGGTGGTGCGCATTCTGCGGCGTGCAACCGGCGAAGTGATGCTGGTCAGCCGCGTCCGATCCGCTGTGCATCTGCCTATCAACAGCACGGGGTATCTCGAAAACCTCCGCGGACGGGGCACGGAGTGGGTGCTGAACCTGAGCTACTTCACCGGCGGCACCAGAATGCTGGGCAGCGTGGACACGGCCTGCGACCCCGACGACGAATTTCTTTCCGAGGACGAGATTTTGATCACCGGGTGCACCTCAGATGGCGCGAGCAAGCTGGTGGCCATGACGACGGAGGGCAAAACCCTGTGGATCGCGCAGGCGCCGTCGACCGAGGTCTGGCCGCGCCTGACCGTGGCGCCCAATGGCTCGCGCCTGGCCTGGACGACTCTCGACGCCAGCCATGCGGTAAGCACGTTTGCGCCCATGGACAGCGAAGACGTGAAGGAGCAGTCGGTTACGGTCTTCGATGCGGCCACCGGCGACATCGCATTCGTCTCGCCGCTCAGCCCCATTCTCGATGCCGGCGGCAACGCAGCCCTTTCTCCATCGGGCCGGCGCGTGGCGCTCGTCAACGCCGGAGCCATCCAGGTCTTCGATTTGCCTGCGCCGCCGGCGGTGCCCGGCACGAAGCCGTAGTTCCGAGCTCGTGGACCGTGGTTCGTGGCTCGTGGTTCGTGGTTCGTGGACCTCCGCCCCCTCGTTTCGCCTTTCACTCCTTCACCCCTTCACTTTTTCACTTGCTCCCTGAGTCCCCACGTCTCCCACCCCTGCATTTTCGGTTTCTGTTTCTTGTTCTCTGTTCCCTGATCCCTGCTTTTATGTACACTGAGCGACGGGGGTTATCTCTTGGCCACGGCTGTTGCTCATTATGCGGCCGCGGCGGTCACCGATCGTGGCCGCAAGCGCGAATCCAACGAAGATGCATTCGGCTTTTCCGTCGAGCACGGGGTCTATGTGGTGTGCGACGGAATGGGCGGCGCAGCTGCGGGCGAAATAGCCAGTTCCCTGGCCGTGGACGAAATGATGCGGTTGCTCACCGGCCGTGAAGGGGCTCACCCTTTGCTGGACGACGCCGAAAAGGCTGTCGCCAGCGCCAATGCGGCCATCTTCGTGCGCGCGCAAAACAGCCAGAACCTGAATGGCATGGGCACCACGCTGGTCGCGCTGCTGGCGGAAGCCCAGCGCGGCTGGTTGATCAACGTGGGCGACAGCCGCGGTTACCGCATGCGCAACTCCCATCTGGAGCAGATCACGCTCGATCACTCGCTTGTGGAGGAGCAGGTGCGCATGGGCCGCATGGATCCGGAGGAGGCACAACGCTCGCCCTTCAAGAACGTGATTACGCGCGCCCTGGGCACCCAAAGCTCGGTCACTCCCGACATTTTTGAGCTCGAAAACGAGCCCGGCGACGTTTTTATGCTCTGTTCCGACGGCCTCACGCGGGAACTCGCCGACTCGACCATCGAATGGATTCTGAAGCTCGATCTTCCTCTGCAGGATCTGTGCGCGCGCCTGGTGGAGGCGGCCAACGATGCCGGCGGGCACGACAATATCACTTGCCTGCTGGTGCGGGCTGAAGCGTAGAGCGCATTCCTCAGAGGCCGCGGGTCCTTCGCCCCGTCCCGGCGCGCCGGGATTCGCTCCGGATGGCATCCGATTTCCGATCGCTCGGGATGACCGTGGATTTTGGTGCGATTTTCGTTGACGGGATCCTCGCGGGTATCCTCATCTACTCACCCGCCACTTGGTGAGCGCCTTGCTCCGCGTGGCGCGGGCGCTTGAGCAGGAACGCCAGCGGAATGCAGGCCAGCGCGAGATAGCCGAGCAGGCGGAAGTTGTCTGCATAGGCCAGGACCGAGGCCTGTTGCTGCAGGTTGCCGTACAGCGCCCCCAGAGCTTTTTGGTGCGCCAGAACCGCATTCGCGCCTCCCGTCTGGAACCGGGCCGCGAGCCCCTGAACGGCATTCATCGCAACCGGGTTGGTCGCGGTCAGGTTGGCGCTCATGTAGTTCTGGTGGAATTGCGCGCCGCGCACCAGGTTGGCAGTGAGAGCGGCAATGCCAATGCTGCCGCCGATATTACGTACGAGGTTGTAGATGCCGGCGGCATTGCCCATCTCCTGCTTGCGCAGACGGCCCATGGCCAGCGTGGTGAGAGGCACAAAGACAAAACCGCCTCCAAAGCCATTCCAAAAATTCGGCCAAACTACCGCGCCCATCGAGATGCCCAGGTTGATGCGGCTCAACATCAGCGTGGAAACGCCGAAGATGGCCATTCCCACCGCCAGCAAAATGCGGCTGTCGAAACGGTTGATGAGCAAGCCCACCACCAGCATCGCCACCATGGAGCCCAGTCCGCGCGGGCTCACCGCCAGTCCGCTGTCCATGGCCGAATACCCCAGCAGGGTTTGCAAAAACAGAGGCAGAAATGCAGTGACGCCGTAGAGCAGGACGCCGAAGAGACCGGTGATGAGCGTTCCCGTGCGAAAGCTGGGGTCCAGGAGGACGTGCAACTGCACGAGGGGATCGCGGCAGAGCAGCTCGCGGGCGATGAAGCCGAGAAACGCCGCCACGGAAAGCGCGGTCACCCAGCGGATCCAATCGGCTTCAAACCAATCCGCTTCCTGGCCTTTGTCGAGCACCAGTTGCAAGGAGCCGAGCCAGACCGCCATCAGCGCGAAGCCCATTCCGTCAATGGCCGTGCGCACCGCGTGGCGCAGGTACGGCGGGTCTTCAATGTACAGGTTGGCCATGAACAGCGCCAGCAGGCCGACGGGAAGATTGATGTAGAAGATCCAGCGCCAGGAATAGCTGTCGGTAATCCATCCGCCGAGCGTAGGACCGATGACCGGCGCCACCACGATGCCCACACCGTACGCGGCCATGGCTTTGCCGTGTTGAGCCGGAGGAAAGCTTTCGAGCAGGATGGATTGCGCCAGGGGCTGCATGCCGCCGCCTCCCGCACCCTGCAGGATCCGCGCCACGATCAGCATAGGCATATTGAGCGACATGCCGCAGAGCATGGACGCGCCGGTGAAGGCCAGGATCGAGAGCATCAGCAGTCGCTTGCGACCAATGCGCCGCGCGATCCAGCTTGAGGCGGGCAGCATGATGGCGTTCGAGACCAGGTAGCTGGTGAGCACCCAGGTGGATTCGTCGGTGGACGCCGACAGGCTGCCGGCGATATGCGGCAGGGCGACGTTGGCGATGGAAGAATCGAGCACCACCATGAAGGTGGACAGCATTACGCTGAGCGCGACCATCCACGGGTTAACCGTGGGCCGCCAGTCGATGCTCGCGGGGTTCGGGGCGTCGAGGCTGAGCGCTGGATTGCTGGCTGTGCTCATTCGTCAGTTTACTAGAATGGCTGTGATTATCGTTCGCGGAGGCGGTTTTGCAAATGAAATTGCAGGCGCGGCTTGAGGGGAAAAGCTGCTGCCGCAGTCCCTGAGCGCCTTTTCTTGAGGATTTCGAAAATCGAAGTTGACACTCGCTATGGGGAGAGGTATGCTCCCTGAAGTTAGCGTTAACTCTGATTCGTACAAGGTAAATCAGGCATGGCACATCCAGCCGCAGCCGCACCCTCACCCGCTGCCATCGATCCGGCGGCGATTCCGCAACGCAAGCTCTCGACTGGCGCTACTATGCCGGCCATTGGGCTGGGCACGTTCGGCTCAGACCACGTTTCCGCCAGCGAGATTGCCGCGGCCGTCGAGGGCGCAGCCGCCATTGGCTACAGGCATTTTGATTGTGCTTCGGTCTACGGCAACGAGGCCGAAATCGGCGCTTCGTTCGAGGCCATTCTGCGCGGCGGAATCAAGCGCGAGGAACTCTGGATCACCTCCAAGCTCTGGAATGACAAGCACGGCGAAGACGATGTGATCGCCTCCTGCCGCAAGTCGCTCGCCGACCTCCGGTTGAGTTATCTCGATCTCTACCTGGTGCACTGGCCGTTCCCCAACTTCCATCCGCCGGGATGCGACGTGAGCTCGCGCTCGCCCGACGCCAAGCCTTACATTCACGAAAACTACATGAAGACGTGGCGCAAGATGGAAGAGCTTGTGGACCTGGGCCTGGTGCGGCACATCGGCACATCCAACATGACCGTGCCAAAGTTGAAATTGCTGCTGCGCGACGCGCGCATCAAGCCGGCGGTGAATGAGATGGAGTTGCATCCTCATTTCCAGCAGCCGGAATTATTCAAATTCGTCGTGGAAAACGGCATCGAGCCCGTCGGCTATTGCCCCATTGGTTCGCCGGGACGCCCGGAGCGCGACCGCACACCTGAGGACACAGCGCCTACCGAGGATCCGGTAATTCTCGAGATCGCCCGCCGGCACGGAACTCATCCCGCGGCGGTTTGCATTCAATGGGCAGTGCAACGCGGGCAAACGCCGATTCCCTTCTCCGTGCATCACTATCGCGAAAACCTTGCGGCCGCTGCAGCAAAGGACCCTCTGACCGATGAAGAGATGCGCGCGATCGCTGCCATCGACCGCAAGTGCCGATTGATCAAAGGCCAGGTCTTCCTGTGGAAGGACGGCCAGACCTGGGAGGATCTCTGGGATCTGAGTGGGGAGATTACGGTGCCGTGAGAAAACAACTATTAGCTATTAGCTTTTAGCTCTCTGCTTTGGTTGTTCGCTGCCAGCTTTCCGCTCTAAGCGCCCACAACAATAGACGGCGGTCGCACAATCAAGCTAAAAGCTAAGAGCTAACAGCTAAAAGCTTGATGCAACGCTGGAGAACGAAATGACACCAGGAACGATGACTGCTGCGTTTCTCCCGGGAAACTCCACCGTGGAGATGCGCACGGTGCCCGTGCCCGAGCCGGGTCATGGGGAAGTTTTATTGCGCGTGAAAGCGTCGACCATCTGCGGGTCCGACATTCGCTGCATTTATCACGAACATCTTGGCAAGGGGCCGGAGGGCTACCAGGGCGTGATCGCTGGGCACGAGCCATGCGGCCAGATTGTGACCGTGGGCGAGGGCTGCCGCCGCTTCAAGGTGGGCGATCGCGTCATTGTCTATCACATCTCCGGTTGCGGCGTGTGCAACGACTGCCGTCGCGGCTACATGATCTCCTGCACCAGCGAAAAGTATCGCCGCGCCTACGGCTGGCAACGCGACGGCGGCATGGCCGAGTACATGATCGCCGAGGAGAAGGATTTGATCGCGCTGCCGGACGAGCTTTCCTATGCCGATGGCGCGCAGGTGGCCTGCGGATTCGGCACCGTGTACGAGGGCCTGGAGAAGATCGGCATCAACGGCAATCATGCCGTGCTGATCACGGGGCTGGGGCCAGTTGGATTGGCTACGGGAGCGCTGTGCCGCAAGCTGGGCGCGCACCACATCATCGGCATTGATTTGGTTCCCGAGCGGATGAAGATCGCGAAAGATCTCGACCTGTGCGACGAGGTTCTGCCATCGGGCCCGGACAACGTGGCCGAGGTGAAGCGGCTGACCGCGGGCATGGGAGTGGAGCGCGCCGTCGATTGCTCGGCAAACGATGCCGCGCGCGCCACGGCGATTCGCGCCACGCGCAAGTGGGGCAGGATCGTTTTCCTGGGCGAAGGGGGACGTGTCGAGATCAATCCCTCGCCCGACATGATTCATGACCAGAAGACCCTGTACGGCTCGTGGGTGACGTCGACCTGGCTGATGGAAGAACTGGTGGAGCGGCTGGTACGCTGGAACCTCCATCCGGCCGACATTATTACGCACCGGTTTCCGCTGGAGCGCGCCGGCGATGCGTATGCCCTGATGGCTTCAGGCAAGTGCGGCAAAGTGGCCGTGTGCGCGGATGAGGAACTGAAATAGTAGCGCCGGCCTCCTGGCCGGCTGTCGTGTGGGCGTCCACGCCCACGCGCCGAAGTGAGGGACAATGGCCGATGCGCCAAGATTGACGAAACCGGTTTGGGAACACGAACTGCACGCCCTGCTGCCGCTCTTCGGGCACCGCAACTGGATCGTGGTGGCCGATTCCGCGTATCCCGCGCAATCCAAACCCGGCATTGAAACCATCGTCTCCGGCGCAGGACAGATTGAAGTGGCGCGCAAGGTGCTCGACGCCGTCAATGCCAGCCGCCACGTGCGCGCCAATATTTACCTCGACCGGGAATTGGCCTTTGTGCCCGAGAAAGATTCGCCCGGCGTGACCGCGTACCGCAAGCAGCTTGACCAAATGTTTGGCTCCTCCGCAAAGCAACTGCCTCACGAAGAGATCATCGCCAAGCTCGACTCGGTTTCACAGGTATTTCGCGTACTCATCATCAAGACGGAGTTGACCATTCCCTACACCACTGTCTTCTTCGAGCTGGGTTGCGCCTACTGGCCCGGTGATGCGGAAGATCGCATGCGCCAGGCAATGGCGGCCGCCGGTGCAAAGTAGAACGATCAGCCTCGATACAATCGGATCGCGATAGCGCATGAAAGGAAAACCCATGATGAAAATGAACCGCCGAAATCTGCTGAAAACGATGGCCGGTGCGTGCTCCGCTGCGGCGCTTTCAAGGTATGTGAGGGCCCAGGCCAATGCCTTCGTTGCAACCAGGGAGTCGCTGCAGGCATACCAGGTTCCGAACTGGTTCCGCGATGCGAAGTTCGGCATCTGGTCGCACTGGGGACCGCAATCGGCTATCGAAGACGGCGACTGGTACGCCCGCAATATGTACATCCAGGGAACGGATCAGTACCTCTATCACTGCGAAACTTACGGCCATCCCTCCAAAGTCGGTTACAAGGACCTCGTCAACGACTGGAAGGCCGCGAAGTGGGACCCGGACCACCTGATGAGCCTCTATAAGAAGGCGGGCGCGAAATACTTCTTCTCGATGGGAGTGCACCACGATAACTTCGATCTTTGGAATTCCAAATACACGCGTTGGAACGCCGTAAACATGGGCCCGAAAAAAGATGTGGTGGGCATGTGGCAAAAGGCGGCGCAGAAGTACGGACTCAGGTTTGGAGTTAGCGAGCACTTATGGATCAGTTATAAGTGGTTTTCCGTGAGCCATGGCTCCGACGCCACGGGACCGCTGGCCGGCGTCTCTTACGACGGCGTCGATCCGCAGTACGCCGACCTGTATCACGATGCCGGTTGCGCGCAATTCGCAAGTCCGAAGGTCCAATGGGATGATAACGGCATTCCTGACTCCTGGCGCAAGCACTATCTCGATCGCATGACCGATCTGATCGATAAATATCAGCCGGATCTGCTTTACACCGACGGCCACCTTCCCTTTGAGGAATACGGCCTGAAGATGGTCGCGCATCTCTACAACGTCAGCGCGCAACTCCACGGCGGGGCGACGGAAGCAATTTATACCAGCAAGCAGGCTTCCGACTGCGCCGTTGGCACCTGCGTCCTCGATCACGAACGCGGCGTGGCAGATGGGATTTCGGCGAACCCGTGGCAGACTGACACCTGCATCGGCGGCTGGCACTACAAGCGCGGCGTGAAGTACAAGACGCCCAAGAAAGTCATCGATCTGCTCACCGATATTGTGAGCAAGAACGGCAATCTGCTGCTGAATTTTCCGCTGCCCAACTCCGGCGAGCTGGACTTCGAAGAGATGGAGGTGCTGGAAGGCATCACCGCGTGGATGCAGGTCAATAGCGAAGGTATTTACTCCACGCGCCCCTGGAAGATCTACGGCGAAGGCCCCTCTACCAAGGTCAAACTCGACAACACCAGATTCAACGAAGACAAACAGCAAGAACTCACCGCCAATGATGTCCGCTTCACCACCAGGAGCAGCACGCTGTACGCGTTTGTCATGGGCTGGCCGGAAAAGGAAGCCACGGTCGAGGCGCTGGGCCTGCAGAGTCCGCAGCAGCCCGGCAAGATCCAGAAAGTGGAACTGCTCGGACACAAGGGCGCGCTCGATTGGAAGCAGGACGATGCCGCTTTGAAGGTGCAGATGCCTGCGCAGAAGCTCTCCGACATCGGCATCACGCTGAAATTGGAATTGGCATAAGTTGAAACAAGCGGAGCTAGCGGGGCTGGCGGAGTTAGCGGGGCTAGCGGAGCTGAACTGGCTCCAGCGTGTAAGTGTGAGTGTGGTTGTGACTGTCCGGCGCACTCACACTCACACTCCCCCCTAGTCCCTGCTGTTTTACGGCGTCTTTGACAGCACCACATCGAGATCGGTGTCGAAGGAGAGCTTGGCGATGACGATGTCAAGATGCGCCTGGGCCTGGTCGCGCTGCTTTTCGAGATCGGCCTGCTCTTTGCGGGCCGCCTCGATCGCATCTTCGGCCTGATTCAGTTCGTCGACAAAACGCTTGGCCGTCGTGTTGTCTTTCAACGCTTTGAGATTTTCGCGATAGCGGTTTTCGTCGTCGGCCAGCGTCTTCTGCTTCTCCGTGACTTCATCAATCTTGCTATTCAGATCGGCGAGCGCCGTCTGGGCATCGATGGCCGGCTTCAACACCTGGGCAAGTGCGGGTGAATAGTTGCCCGTGGTGATCAGGACGTCGCCGTTGTCGGATTGCTCTGCAATTTGTATTTTTTCTGAAATGTCGGCGCGCTCGCGCACGTGCAGATCGGCGGTCTTGTGCGGCTCAACAGCCGTGCGGAAACGATAGGCCGTAGCGGTGGTTTCTGCCGCCTTCTCATCGGAAACGAGCTCGGCGCGCGGTTGGCGCGTGTGCTCCACCATCACGGCCCGCGTTTCATCGCCGGCATTGGTCACGGTATAGGTGGTGTCGGTCACGGAGCTTGTCGTCTCAACAAGCACACCCTCGTGCATCGCCACATGATGCAGCGTGCGGGTTTGCGAAAAATCGCCGCGGCGCACCTTCACCGCCTGATCGACGGCGTAAGAGAGCAGGCGCTTTTCTCCGGGATGGATCGGATCGAGCAGGCCCTCGCCCGCGAACTCGCCGCTCTCGAAAATCGAGAAGCTGCCGGAATCGAGCGTGAGCTTGGACGTGTTCTCGAGCCAGATGGCGCGCAGCGGCGTGGGGTGGCTGTCGCTCCACACGGTGACGTGGGTTGTGGGCAGCTCCTGCTGCAGGATGGGCACCATAGCCGACTCGTTTTTGCGGATCGTGACTGGTTGGGTGAGCGCGTATTCGAAGAAGTCGTCGAAGGCGTTGGTGGAGACGTCGCCTGCCTGGATGACATCTGAGGCGCGGTAGACGCCGCCGCCGGAATTCGTTCCGTAACCGGCGCATTCCGCCGCCGGAGCCACCCATGCCCTCCATTCCCGCTACGCCAAAGCTGGCTGATGGGGCCGCCTGCGGGGTCGCCATCTGAATATTGCGCGGAATCCTCATGGGTGCCTTGAGCGCGCCGCTCATAATCTCCGACTGCACAGTGACTGTTTCCGCCGCGTCATGAGTGATGGGCGCAAACTGCGCGGCGGTGGCAATGGGAATCGTCGGCCGCTGGGTGTAGAGGGGCTGCGAGAGCGGCTGGATGAAGCTTTGCGGCGCGCCGGCCACGAGCGATAACTGCACATTGTTCCAGTCCACGCCCACCGTGTTATCGACCACGGCCCATCCCTGCACGGTGGCGTTGCCGTTGGGGTCGCGCGGGAAGACGATGCGATAAGTGGACTTCCACACCGGCACTTCGCTGATGTAACTCACCTGTAACTGGCGCTCGCCCGGGCCGCGGTCTTCGAGCGTCAGGTGGCGCAACTGCTGGTCCTGCGCCGAGGCGACGATTTCGAGATACGACGCGAACTGTTTCTGCAGCGAGGGATCGATCATGCGCACGGAGACAGCATCGGTGAGTTCGGCGGTCCGCAACGCGCCCGTATCGGTTTCGACAATCAGGAAGTAATGATCTTCTGAAGTGGCGCCGTTCTTGTCGGTCTCCTTGCGATATTCAATGTTGACGAGACGGCCCACAATCGGAGCGCCCGCGCCTGCGACCTCGACGCGCTGCCCGCGGATGGCGTGGTAGACCTCAAGCGTGGCGGGATAATCCTTGAGGCCGAGCGCCAGCGTCGTCAACTGCTGCGCGATGGGCATGGTGGAGTTATAGCCGACGGCGCCAATCATTCCACCTTTGCTGTCAAGCGCGGTGAGCGATTGCAGCACATCGTTCAACTGCGCGGAGGTGAAGTCGACCGTGACGCGCTGGTTGCCGTTCACCGTGCCAGCGTGCTCGAAGTAGCCCACGCCATTCTTGTAGAGCACCACCTTGCGCACGGGCAGATCGATCGTGTCGCGAGCGGCGGACGGCGCAGTGGGAGCGGCTGAGGACGGCGCTTTAGGGGCCGGAGCCTTGGGGGTTTGGGCGCGTAAGGTGAGCGGGAGAACCAATAGCAGAACAGCGGGAAGGAAACGGCGCATAACTCCTCCTGAAGGGAGCCTGGACGGCAGCCCTCGACCGTGGAACGGAAGTGCCTGCGATTCTTGCACGAAGAATCCTAGGCATGGGTGTGGAAGCAGGCGCTATTCTCTTTGACCGCGCGACGGCCGAAAAGGTTCCCGGCCGGATTTGCATTATTTCAGGAAATATCTCTGTCACAGACAGGCTGGCCCGCCGGGAGCACAATGAGGGGTTCGAGCAAACGCGTCTGCCGCGGCAGCGCACCAGAGAAAAGGGAGATGGGACGATGCATGGGACTGGATTGAAGGTTTTGGCGCTGAATGGCAGCGCACGCAAGGGCGGAAATACGGCGATTCTGCTGCGCTACGTGCTGAAGGAACTGGAGAATGAAGGGATCGGGACCGAACTGATCGAAATGAGCGGGGCAACGATTCACGGATGCCTGTCGTGCCGGGAGTGTTCGAAGAAAAAAGACCGCCGCTGCGCGCAGAAAAACGATATGGGCAACGCATACATCGAGAAGATGGAACAGGCGGACGGCGTTCTGCTCGGTTCGCCAACGTATGTGGCCGATGTGTCGCCGGAGATGAAGGCGCTGATGGACCGCGCCTGCCTGGTGTCGAGGGCCAATGGCGGCATGTTCCGCCGCAAGGTGGGGGCTGCCGTGGTTGCGGTGCGCCGCGCCGGCGGCATGCACGCCTTCGACACCCTGAATCACTTCTTTTTGATCAGCGAGATGGTCGTCCCCGGCTCGTCGTATTGGAACATCGGCATCGGCCGCGAGATCGGCGACGTGGAGAAGGATGAAGAAGGCATCCAGACCATGAAGACGCTGGGGCAAAACATGGCGTGGCTGCTGAAGAAGACGGCGGGTTAGCGAGTCAGCAAGTCGGCGAGTCAGCTTTCAGGCGGTCAGCTCGGCGATGTGGCGCAACTGCGCGAGGTGGTTCAGGTCGTGGCCGGCCATGGTTTCGACTACGGTCTGGAAAGTCATGGCGCCCCGCTCGGGATGCGTCATGGTTCTGCCCGCGGCGGCGGGCAACGCGGATTCGATCAGCCGCAGGTTCCAATGGCGCAGGGCGCTGAAGGCGTCAAGCGCCTGGGCAGCCGGAATGCCGGAATATTGCGCCGCCCATTTGTCCTGATCGAAAGGCTGGATGGTCGGGTTATCTTCAGCGAGCGTCTGCCGCAGGCGGAAGGCGAAGACGATTTCGCAATCGGCGAGATGGCTGACGATTTCGGCCGCGCTCCATTTGCCGAGAGCCGGCGGCACGATCGCCCGCTCGGCGCCAATCACCTCAAGATATGTGGCAATGGCTTTCGGTGTTGCGGGCAAGATGCCCTCGGGCGTCTGACCGCCGAGAAACTTCTCGTATGGGTTGATCTGGCTCATGGTGATGCCTCGGGGGTTAGTGGTCCATCGCTCCCTGCTCTTACAAATTATGCGGCACCATGCGTTGCCATGCGGGCTAATCATGCGAGTTCGCTGCATCCCACACGTGGAAAGACGAGAAGCTTCATGGAGCGGCCGAGCCGGCTTGATTGACCTTCGTGATATTCCAGGTTCATTTCCTTATGTTATGCGGCGGATTGGAATGCCGCCGTTTTTTTGATACTGTAACAGCCGTAGGTTGGTGCTTCTCTGGGACGCAAACTTCGATAAAATCGGTACTGCGATGACGCGAATTTCAAGAGAACCGAGGCTCCCGATCCGTTGGCTGCATCGAACGAAGAGCTTACTACCCCGCGATCAAATCGTGGTCCGGGTCGCTTCGTTTCGGTTCAGATTTGACGACACCGCGCAGCTCAGGAAATGCATTGGGTACTACAAAAAGAAAACACATCCGAGCAGCCGCGTCCCAGGCAAGACCCTTGCTGCCGAACTTGGTGAGGATTGGAGAGAACAACGCGGCTGGGAAGTTGAGCGGTGGTTCGAACGCCTTCCAATGTATCTGCTTGAAGAGCCAAAGCGCCAGAAGGTCCTAAAGGCTTTGACAAAGGCACTCGAACTTGCGGAAACAGGGAAACTTAAGGGTTAACGGAAGCTTGGCCGCCTCGATTCCCATTACCGACCCGGACCGATCTATTATTCGGGCCCCTAATCCCGCGGAGCATTTGCCTCGAAGGCCCGGTTTCGGTGATACTTAGGTGTTGTGATGTGTGCGGCCGGGCGCATCTGTCCGGCCCTTGTTGTGCCGGGGACCTGCCGTTGTTTGCCTGTGGACTCCAGGTGCGGGTGATCCGGCGGGGAACTCCCCCAAAAACGCACGAAAAGCTCTTGAAACCGGAAAGGAAATGTATACCCGTGGTTATGATTCGTTTGGCGCGTGTTGGCGCCCCCAAGCAGCCCTATTACCGCATCGTCGTGATCGAGAAGGACCGCGCGCGCAACGGCCGTTCGATTGAGGTGGTCGGCACCTACAATCCGCGCACCAGCCCGGCCACGGTCAACCTGAAGCACGACCGGATCGCCTATTGGCGCAGCGTGGGCGCCACTCTCTCGCCCATCATGCAAAAGCTGGTCGCCAAGAACCCCGCAGTTCCAGACGCACCCGCGCCGGTGGATTCAGACCCGACGCCCGCGCCGGCAGTTTCTGACCCGGCTGCAGCCTGAGTGTCCAACCTTATGCTTCATGCCCAGGACCGGAAAGGCCTCGGCAGCACATAAGTCTTTGCTCCAAGAGGGTATGCGTGTTACTATTCGCGCACAGTTTCAGAGTGCTAATCTCCGAACGTAGATGGTCAGGGGCAAGATCATGACCCAAGCTGAAATGGTGCAAGTAGACGAATTGGTTCGCGAAATCGCGCGGGCCCTGGTGGATGAACCGCAAGCCGTTGAAGTGGAGTCCGTGAACCGCGAGGAGAACACGGTGCTCCGGCTCCGCGTGGCGGCGCAGGACGTGGGCAAGGTCATCGGCAAGCAGGGGCGTACCGCGCGCTCGGTGCGCACCATCCTGGGCGCAGTCAGCATGAAGCTGCACCACCGCTACACGCTCGACATTCTGGAAGAGGACGACGAGATCTAGCGTGGCGGGTGCTCGCGCCTGTCGCGTCTTCCGGAGGCGGAGGTCGTCGTGCCAGCAGCACCGGAAAACTGGGTTTGGCTGGCGCGGATTCGCCGCCCGCAGGGCCGCAAAGGCGAGGTCCTCGCCGAGATTCTCACCGATTTCCCTGAAAAATTTACAGAACGGAGGCAGTTGTGGCTGCTCCCGGCGGCTGGCGCGGGTGCCCCGGCCGGCGCCGCATCTGCGGCTCCGCGCGAGATCGAGCTCACCAACCACTGGCTGCACAAGGGCGGCATCGTGCTGCACTTCGCGGGCGTGGACTCGATTTCAGCGGCAGAAGAGCTGAAGGGGATGGTTGTGGCCGTTCCGCAAACGGAGCGGGCGCCGCTCGCCGCCGATGAAACTTACATCGGCGACTTGATCGGTTGCACGCTGGTAGACGTGGCCGGTGCGGAGGCGGTGAGCGTGGGCGAGATTGAGAACGTAGATCGCTCGGGCGGGGCCGCACCGCTGCTGGTGGTGCGCAGCGCGCGCGGCGAGGTGCTGATCCCGTTTGCCAAAAGCTATCTGCGCAGGATCGATCTTGAAGGCAAGCGCGTGGAAATGGCGCTGCCCGATGGGTTGGTGGATTTGAACGCCGCGGAAGCGTGAGGGCGCGTGATGCCCTGCATCGTGTTCTGCCGCCATGCGGATTCATCAGGACCCAAAAAGCAGCGCAAGCTTCTCAAGAGAGCGACGCCAAAAGGCTTCGTGCCAGGCGTGCTCGTCAGCAGAAGCGAGTGCGGTGTGGCGAAGCTCGACGACACTGCTGCCGAAGTTGCCTCTAAGGCGGAAGTCGACGACGCTATCCACGCACAAAGCGTTCGAGGTCTTGCGCCAGAACAGTCGAATTTTGCGAAGATGGCAAAAAACATAAGACCCCGTAATGGTGATGGCGGAGCGATGGGCAGAAAAATGGTCGAGACGGTAACCGTTGTCCTCAGATGAGGCGAGAGTGAACGAACCGGGCGCTGCGCCCGGAATCGAAATCCACGCTTCAAGGTATTCGGGCACCGTGAGCGCCCGGGAAATACGGTGTGCGTCGGCGTTCACGCTCACGGCCTTGAAAATGGCAGGGCGAGATTGAGGGACTGGAGCCAGGGACAGGCCTGGTTGCGGCAGCGCCGGCTGCGGGGAATACGTCGGCATTTCGATCATGGGGAAGAGCCTCCGGAAAATTATGATGCATGCGGCAGTCCAATCGGTTTGCCGCGGGGGGAAGTGTGACGGAAACGTGACTTGCAGGGACGAGTTGCCGCTTTGGCGGGAGCAACAACATTTGCGAGAGAAGCCGTTCGGTTAGCCGGCCTCAAACGTTCTACGCGATTGCGAAAGTCTCAGTTCATATCTTCCAATCTCTGGATTGAGGGACCGAACGCGGAAATCTGTGATGAACGGCGCCGATTCGGATGTGAGCGGCATTTTGTAACAGTGAAACTTCCGGCCGGGCCTCGTGGTTTCTTCAAAAATCGGAATTCTCACGCGCGATTGAGCTGCTGGTTAAGAGACGCGCGATAACTGCGACCCAAAGCAACCTTATGGCCGCTATCCATGATTACGACGGAGTCGCCATCGGTTTCCCGGCGCACCTCCTTCACGTACTTAAGGTTCACAATGAAGGAGCGATGCACGCGCAGGAAGCCCCGCGGATCGAGCCGCTCCGCAAGGTGAGCCATGGTTTCCCGCAGCAGGTGGGTTTCGGTTGCGGTTGAAAGCCGCACATAATTGCCCTCGGCGCCGATCCAACGAATATCTGAGACGGGCAGAAACAAAATGCGGCCGCGCGACTTGAATACGATGCGATTGGTGTAAAAATTGACGCTCTTGCTATTTCCGCTCGCGGCACCGGCTCCCTGCGGCTTCACCTGGGACTGCTCGCGAACCCGTTCGATGGCGGTGCGCAGTCTCTCGAGCGTGAACGGCTTCAATAAATAGTCCACAGCATTGACTTCGAACGCGCGCAGGGCATATTGGTCGTACGCGGTGGTGAAAATGATGCGCGGAAGAGAAACATCCGCATGGTTGGCCAGCGCATCGACTACATCGAATCCGTCCATGCCCGGCATGCGAATGTCGAGGAACAGCAATTCCGGATTCGTCGCTTTCACAAGCTCGATGGTCTCAAGGGCTGTTGCCGACTCGCCCACGATTTCAATGTCGCGGTCGTCGCGAAGCAATTGGCGCAACTTCTGCCTTGCCAGGACTTCATCGTCTGCTACCACTGCGTGAATCATCAGGCACCGTACCTTGTCAGGCTTTCGGCAGGATTTGCCGAGAATTGCAAAGGAAATGAGATGGAAACCTGCACGCGATTTAAATCCAGCTCGCGCATGGTGAACGACCCGTTGTCTCCGTAGTGCAGGCGGAGGCGATCTTTCACATTGGTTAATCCCACGCCGTATCCGCCCCCGCCGTAGCCGTTCGATTTCTGATTTACGCTGGGTCTCAAGCCAACGCCATTGTTGGTGATGAGGGCTTTTAACTGTTGCCCATTCCTGCGCACATCGATGTAAAGCTGTCCGCCGCGATCAAGTTTTGATAGACCGTGGGCGTAAGCATTCTCAACAATCGGCTGCAAGATCATGGCCGGCACCAGTGCGTCGTGAAGTTCGGGGTCGACTGAAACCGTCCGCGTGACACGTCCCGCGTATCTGCGATCCTGCATGGCAAGATAGGTCTCCGTAAATTCGATCTCGTCGTGCAGCGGAATGAGCTGAACATTGCCGCGTTCCAGGGTCATACGCAGCAAGCTGCTCAAATGTTCCAGCATGGCGTCGGCGGCATCCACATCGCTGCGCATCAGGCTGGAAATGCTGTTCATAGTATTGAAAAGAAAGTGAGGGTTCAGCTGCATTCGCAGCGCGGCCATTTTCGCGTTCGCCAGCTGCGCTTCCAGGTGCGCGGCTGCGGTTTCCTTCTCCCGGAACTGCTGGTAATATCCGATGCCGCGGAAGAAGAAAAAGGCGCACCAGAATATTGCCATGCTTTCCATTAGGTCGCCCTGGTAATTGAAAGCAACACGCTGCCAATAGCCCATGACCGGATGACTGATTGAGTAATGCGGGAAGAAGGCAACCCAGATCATGGTCTCGATCAGGTAGGTTGCCAGGCTCACGGGAAGGACGATCGTAAAAATCTGCAGCATCGTGGCGGATTGGATGAACGGCCGGAAAAGCCGCCAAAGAACCCAGGCGAGGGTTCCCCACAAGAAATATTGCACGCCCCACGGTCCGATTGCCCTCCAGAGCCCGATTGGGTAGCCCTCCAAGCTCATGTGCCCCCGCTGCTGGAGGGCGAAGAGCAGTCCCACGAGAGTGGAAGCGGTGATGAAGAAAGCGGGGTGCATCAGGATCGACCGCCTGGTCGATTCCGGCGCACCCGCGCGTGGTACGGATTCAGGGTTTGGATTTTCCTGGTCGGACACGAGACTCCGTTCTCGAACTCACGGCACCGCTTCTGGCGATACCGTCATATTGTCAAGATCTCCGTTGCGTTTTGGGCCCGGGCAAAGTCGCCCGCAAAAACAGGCCAGAAGGTTCACGTTGAATTCGTACTATCGGCGCTTCATCGCTGCGCAGACGCCACATCGATTCCCGCCTCGACAGGAAGCAACATAGCCGTGTGCCCACCGTTTTCGGGAACCGCCAATGCGCTGGCAGGAAACCCAGTCTCATCATCTCCCGGTTTATAAACGAATTCAAGAACGGCATGGTGACGCGCGTGCCAGTTTTCGGCTTGAGCATTGATTTCTGCCGTGCGGTCAGCGCCCAGTTCGGTCGAAAGCCGCTTGAGATCGTTCTCAAGGCGTTTTTGCGCCTCATCTCCACCCTCGAGCACAGCAACACGGAATTGGAAATACGCCGAGGATGCATCGCGCGGCACATCCTTGCCGTCGCGCGCGAGCACGCCGAGAAGCAGAGAGGAACTCCACGAGCCCGCATTCGCTGCATCGTTCAGGAGGGTCAGAGCTTCCCCCGGATGCTTTGCGAGATCCGGGTTTCTCTCGAGCAACAGGCCGAGCTGATACATCGCCGGAACATAGCCGGCCTGCGCGGATTCCCGCAGCAGAGTTGCGGCCGTGTTCAGGTTGTGCTCGTGATTCTTTTCCGCGAAATAGAGCGATCCCATCACATACTGCGCCTTGGGATTGTGCAGTTCTGCACCCTTCGCGAACCAGCGCTCGGCCTCGGCGTCATTCTGCACCACTCCGATTCCGAAGTGATAGATGTATCCCAGATAGCAAGCCGCGAGCCCGCTGCCTTTTTGAGCGGCTTCATGAAAGAGCGCGAAGGCCGCTTGCTCATTCTTCTCGACACCACCACCAAACAGATAGGCAATGCCAAGATTCACCTTGGCGGCGGCCAATCCTCCAGCGGCGGCAAGCTGATACCAGTGAAAGGCGCGCACCGGATCCCTGGGAACTCCGATGCCTGCCTCATAGAGATAGCCGATCTGGAGCTGCGCTCGGGGATCGCCGGCTCCAGCCGCTTTTTCATACCAGAAGGCCGCGCGCTTCGAATCCTGCGCGACACCGTGTCCGGCAAGATATTCGCCGGCGAGCTGGATCTGCTGCTGAATTGTGTGCGGCTCAAATCCTGCTTGCGTTGCCGGCACGTCGGGGTCATTAGCGGGGTTGGCGAGCATGCTCGACGCTGTGAGAAGAAGCAGCGAGAATGCTGCGAGTGAGAGGACAGTTTGCCTGCGGGGAATGCGGCGTATCAGCGTCATGATTTTTCTCCAATTCGGAATTTGGTTGTGTGTTTCTGGGGAATTGCGCGCAGTTTCGAACCTGCCCAACAGATGCAGTGTAGACGGCAAGGATTCCAGAAGATTTTTGGATTCAGTGGTTTAGCGCCACAGTTCGTCAAGCTCAGACGTCCACACAAAGCGCCTCAGATGCTGTTGGTCACAGTTCGCATGCGCTTAGTCACAATGTGAAAAAACTCGCGCGAGGGTGGTGATACGGTTCATAACAACCTCCTTTGGGGAATGTTCGGTCGCTTCATATCGAGAGTCTGGCGCAGGTTTGTATATCTGTCCAATAGATTGATGTGATAAAGTGCATCTGTATTGGAGATTTATCGATGGAAGTCCGGCAGCTACAAATCTTTCGCACGCTCTCTGAAGAGTTGAGCTTCACACGCACGGCGGAAAAGGTGCACACCGTGCAGTCCAACGTGACCGCGCAGATCAAGGCGCTCGAAGAAGAGCTCGGCATGCCGCTCTTTGACCGCCTCGGCCGTCGCGTGGCGCTGACCGACGCAGGCCGTAACTTTCTGCCTTTTGCGACGCAGGCTCTGGCGGCTATGGACCATGGCCAGCGCGCGCTCCAATCCGGAGCTGAACCGAGCGGGCCGCTGCGCATCGGGGCTGCGGAGAGTCAGCTCACTTATCGCCTGCCGGTGGTGTTGCACGCCTTCCATCGCCGCTTTCCGCATGTTGAACTCATCTTCAGCCAGCACTCGACCGCGTCGGTTGCGCTCGATCTCGAAGCCGGAAAGTTCGACATGGTGATTCACGGCGACAATTTGCCGCCCTCCTCGAGCATCAAGTCCTGTCGCCTGCGCACGGAGCGAATCCTGTTGCTGTCGGATGCCAGCCACCCGCTCGCCAGCCAGGCCAAGGTCGAGCCGGCCGATCTGGCCGGACAGAATCTGCTACTGACCGAAGCGGGATGCAGCTACCGCGAAAAGCTCGACCGTGCGCTGGCGCTGGCCAACATTCGCCCCGCCAATGTGACAGAGTTCTCAAGCGTGGAGGCACTGAAGCAGTGCATCGGCCTCGGCATGGGACTGGGGCTGTTGCCGGAGATCGTGGTTAGCCGCGAACTGCGCCAGAACCATCTCAAAGCCCTGCGCTGGACCGGCCCTTCCCTCGACATTGTCACCCAAATCCTCTGGCACAAGGACAAATGGATTTCTCCGGCCATGGCCGCCTTCATGGAGCTGGTCAAGGACAAACTGCAGGAAGCCGAATCGAGCCGAATGATGAGAGTACCGGCTCGGCACAAGTAGCGAGCGGTCGGCGGGTTTCCCGGCTGAACGCTCTGCAAATTAATATGCAATAAAAAAGGAGTGAACGCTTCGCAGATCCGTGCTAATTTGCATTCTTCGGCGTCAAACGTAGCATTATTGGTTAAGGAGGTCGATTATGCTTGCTCTTCCCCAACACGCGAGGAAGCTGTCTCTCCTCGCCCTGGTTGCGGTCTTTGCCGCAGCCGCGCATGCCGTCAGTCTTTCCGCCACAGGCACCTACAACTACACCGAGCCTTCGGCGGGTGTCTACGATTACACCATCACCATCACCAACACCGGCACTTCCGACATCGGAACCTTTTGGTTCGCTTGGGTCCCGGGTACCGGATTTCTGTCAGCCGTTCCGACCGATATTACTTCACCCACTGACTGGACGGACACAGTAAAGCCGGCGACCGCGGGCAAGGCCGGCATCGAATGGACTGCCACGACCGGCGATCTAGACCCCGGGCAGTCGCTAACCGGCTTCAGCTTTGAAAGCACCGAGACCCCCGCAGAATTGCTGCTCGACTTTACCGGGACCACCGGGACTGGTGACCCCGTAACCACGTCCACCATTGCTTTGAGTGGGACGCCCGCAGCGGGCTCCGACTACAGCTTCGTGGTGGAACCGGCCCCCGAACCCAGCACCATGCTCCTGACTCTTACGGGTTTGGGCCTGGTCGCCGCATCCTTCAAATCGCGGTTGCTGCGCAGAGCGTGAAACCGGCGCTCGCGCGCTTGCTTAACGAAGAGCCGGGGCCCTGGTTTCGATCATTGGATAAGGGCCCCGGCTTCAAACTATTGGTGCGCCGGTCTAGCGCAAATCCAGCGGCTTCCACGCTGCGTTGTCTTTGAGGGCCAGTTGAATAGGGCGCGGCGGGCCTTGGGGCGGAACTGTCACTTCGATCCAGAGTTCCTGGCCGGGCTTGAGCGGCAACGGGCTGTGCGCGGTATCGGAGACGAAGAAGTCGGTAGACGATGCGAGCTGCATCTGATTGCAGGCCGAGCCGGCAGCGCCAACCACTTCTTCTCCCGCGGTCGAGTCTTCCGTGCCCTCAATGCGCACGGCGACGAGGGTGTTGTTTACGACTTTCAGATCGGCGTGGAAATCGACATCCCGCGGGCGCAGAACATACGGCCCGGGTTTGACAGCGCCATTCACGTCGCGCGGGAAGTTGGCGTCTTTGGCCGAGGGCAGCGTGCTTTGGCAGCCATCGACGGTGAGTTGCAGGGCCAGGTAGCGGCCGCGCATGGGCAGATGCGGATTGATGGCGGCGGCGCGGGTCCAGACGCGCGGGCAGGTCCAGCGCTGGTAAAAATACTTGGCGGCGACGGCGGAGACCAGCATCAACTGAACGATGAGCAGCGTGAGCGAGGCGGCAGGGAAAGTGAAACGGCCGATCTTCATTGCGCGCCTCCATTTTCGGTTGCGGCGGCAGGTTGCGGGGAATGAGCCATGCGCGCCAGAATGCGGCGCCGCATTTTTTCGAGCGCCCATCCGCCGGCCAGGAAGAGAACGCCGAGGCCGATCAGTCCCAGGGCGCGCTCGTGGTCGTTATAAATGTTGCTGAAGTAGAACCAGAGCACGGCGGCGGCGAAGCCTACGATGCCGAGATTGACCAGGGCGCGGGAAAGCAGACGCACGCCCCACCAGCAGAGAAAGACGGCGAAGGCAGCCACCAAGGCGTGGGCAAGCAGATTGGGCTCTGCGCGGGTGTAGGTCATTTTCGGTCCGCTGCCGTAGCTATAGGACTCGGTGATGTTGGAATAGCACCACGGCAGCGCAATTACGAATGCGACTGCAGCGGCGATGGGAACCAAGCCCTTGTGGCCGTGGAATGCGGCGATGATGAACGGCACGGCGGCGATGGCGATCCAGGCCCAGACGCTCGTGCCGAAAGGAATGAAGGCTTGGCCGGAGTTGTACGAGGACCAGCCAAAGATCATGTAAAGAATGCCGTCCACTGCGCCAATGGCGCTCACGATGAAGAGAATCCCCCGCACGACCCTGCGCCGTGAGTGGGCAAAGAAGGTGAGGTAGAGGATGGCCCAGACAAAGCTGAGCCGGCCCATGTAGATGGAATCGCCGATGTGGCCCTGCATGCGGAATCCGAGTTCGCAAAAGATCCACGCGGGAAGCAGCAGGAGCGCGAGGGTTTGTTGCGCCTGGTCGCGCAGCAACGCCCAGCCGGCGAAAGCGGCTAGCGCCCACAGCAGCACCGCGGCCGGCCAGTGTTCCTGGATGTTGAAGATCTGGCCAACCAGCGCGATGGCCGCGCCGGTGGAGATGGTTCCCACGGCGTGGAGCGCGGTGGAGAAGCCTTCGAAGCTGGATCGCGTGAGGCCGCCGGCGACGTGGAAGACGGCGACCATGGCGATGACGAGCAGGTAGCGCTTGCCGGGGCCGAGCTGGTCCCAATGCGCGGAAACAAAGAGCACCACGCCGCAGGCCAGCAGGATGGCACCGAGAATGAGGCCCGTGACCACCAGCCACTTGAGTCCCGCAGGACTTGCCGAGGTCGCGGCGGCTGACGGGGCGGCGGAATCGACGGTGGGCTGCGCGGGGCGTTCCATTTCGTACGCGCGTATGCGGGCGGCTGTGTCCGCATCGAGGACGCCGGCCGATTGCCAGCGTGTCAGCTGCGATTCGATGTCGTTCATGTTGGTTGCGCACCATGATAGGCCGAGGGGAGCCAGTGAGCAAGGGAGCGAGAAGGCCAGGATTGAAACTACCGAATCCTGGTCAACGATGGATGGCCGGTGAATCCCCTTGCTGGCGTCCTACGGGGTGCCAGCGCTAAGGTGATGAAGAAATGGATGCGACTGCCGGCTCTGCCGCGCATCTGATTTTCAACAGATTTATTCAAACGTCTGAGGTGATTTCATGTATAAAGCTAAAGCATATTCCGCGGCCAGCGCCACATCGCCGCTTGCCTCCTCCACGATCGCGCGGCGCGATTCTACGGCCGACGACGTCCAAATCGAGATTCTCTTCTGCGGCATCTGCCACTCCGATCTCCACCAGGTGCGCAACGAGTGGAACGACGTGATGCCCACCGTCTATCCCTGCGTTCCCGGCCATGAGATTGTGGGCCGCGTGACCAAAGTAGGTCCGGCGGTGACGAAGTTCAAGGTGGGCGACCTGGCCGCGGTGGGCTGCATGGTCGACTCCGACGGCACCTGCCCCGAGTGCAAAGCGGGCATGGAGCAGTTCTGCCCGAACTTCACGCTTACTTACAATTTTCCCGACAAGCACCTGGGCGGCGTGACGTACGGCGGTTACTCCGACAGCATCGTCGTCAAGGAGCATTTTGTGCTGCGCGTTCCCGCGAACCTTGACCTCGCGGGCACGGCGCCGCTGCTGTGCGCGGGCATTACCACCTATTCGCCGCTGCGCCACTGGGGCGTGACCAAGGGCAAGAAGGTGGGTGTTGTGGGGCTGGGCGGACTGGGCCACATGGGTGTGAAGTTTGCCCACGCTTTGGGCGCGCACACCGTGGTCTTCACCACATCGCCCAGCAAGAAAGACGACGCGCTGCGCCTGGGCGCCGATGAAGTGGTGCTTTCAAAAGATCCCAACGAGATGGCGAAACACGCGGGGAGTTTTGACTTCATTCTGGACGCCGTGGCCGCGCAGCACGACATCAATGCATACATCAATATGCTGGCGCGCGATGGCAACATCACCATGGTGGGCGCGCCGGATAAGCCGCTGCCCGTCGGGGTCTTCGGGCTCATCATGCGGCGCCGCAGTTTCTCCGGTTCGTGCATCGGCGGCATTGCGGAGACCCAGGAGATGCTCGACTTCTGCTCCGAGCACAGCATCGTTGCCGACGTCGAAGTGATCCCGATTCAGAAAGTGAACGAAGCCTACGAGCGGCTCGTGAAGTCGGATGTGAAGTACCGCTTCTCGATCGACATGGCGTCGCTCAAAGCGGAATAATAGACGGTCGCGCAACATTGCAAGCTGATCGGCAGAGAGCAAGGAGTCTATCAAATGGAAATCAAACGAGCCGGCACCCAGCCTTCGGGCAAGGGGCCGGCGGATTGGTTCACTGGAACAGTGCGCATCGATCCGCTGCTGGCGGCGCCGGAGCCGGCGCGGGTGCAGGGCGCGAGCGTAACCTTCGAGCCGGGCGCGCGCACGGCGTGGCATACGCATCCGCTGGGGCAGACGCTGATTGTCATGGCCGGTTGCGGCCGGGCGCAGCGCTGGGGCGGGCCGGTGGAGGAGATCCGGCCGGGCGACGTGGTGTGGTTTGCACCTCAAGAGAAACACTGGCACGGGGCAGCCCCCTCGACGGCCATGACGCACATCGCCATCCAGGAAAAGCTCGACGGCAAGACGGTCGACTGGATGGAACACGTCAGCGACGAACAATATAGTGGTTGATCTGCGCGGCGAACGGGTAGACTACCGATACGCCGATTCGGGATCCCCGAGTCCGTTCTCCAACGGAGTGCAATCGACGCCGCAATCTGCGGCTGGGGCAACGTCGCAAGACCCGATGCGGCAATCCAGGAAAGGAGATCGAATATGAGTGACAATTCCATCGGGACCATGGAGAAACACTCGATAGCCTGGTCGAAGGCAATGAGCGCTTTGATCATTTTGGCGGGAGCTCTGGCCATCGCCGTGCCCCCGGCAGCGGGAATCGCGGCAACCATTCTGATCGGCTGGCTGCTTGTGTTCGCCGCTGCGGCGCACTTTGCGTTCGGCTGGCATACCCGCAAAATGGGCGGATTGGTCTGGGGAATTCTTCTGGGGCTTGCTTATCTGTTCGCGGGGATCTACATACTGCTTCAACCCGTGGCCGGATTGGCCGTGCTTACGCTTGCGCTGGGCGCATACCTCTTCGCGGAAGCGATACTGGAATTTGCGCTGGCGTGGAAGTTGCGGCCGATGGGGGGATCGGGGTGGCTGTTTTTCGATGGCGTGGTAACGCTGATTTTTTCCATCGTGATCTGGACGACCTGGCCGTCGAATAGCGCGTGGATCATCGGTACCCTTGTTGGAGTCAGCATGATCTTCAGCGGTGTGTCGCGCCTCGGGTTGCTGGCGGCGGCGCGACGTGCTCACCCCCAGCCGGTTTGAATGTAGCGGCGCGGGCATGCGCAGCATGAGGCACCGGCGCGGCAAAGGAATGACGCCGGCGCCAACGGTGTTTTATGTGCCGACGCCGAAAATCTTAGAGGACTGATACGTGGCAACTTTGATCCCGCTCGGAGACGCGTCGCGACGGCCGCGCCGCTTTGCTGTGATTACGCTGCTGATCATCCTGACCAACGCGTATGTTTTTCTGCGCGAGTTGGTTGAGGGCGACGCGTTTGTTGCGCGCTGGGCGCTGATTCCGGCTCATATTATGCAGGGCCGTAATCTGATCACGCTCGTGACCGGCACGTTTCTGCACGCGGGATGGCTGCACATCATCGGCAACATGGTGTTCCTGTGGGCGTTTGGGCCCGGCATTGAAGACGCCATGGGGCGCATGCGCTACCTCGTGTTCTACCTGACGGGCGGCGTGGTGGCGATGCTGGCGCAGGTGGCGGGCAGTCCCAGCTCGCACGTTCCCTGCCTGGGCGCAAGCGGCGCCATTGCCGCGGTGATGGGCGCGTTTATCGTATTGTTTCCACACGATCGCATCCGGTCGTTCGTCTGGATCTTTGTTTTTATTCGCGTCACCTACATTCCCGCGGTGTGGCTGATCGGGGTGTGGTTCCTGATCCAACTGTGGAACGCAGGCGCTGTGGCGGGTGTGCAAACGAGCGGAGTGGCGTATCTCGCTCACGTGGGGGGATTTTTGTTTGGAGTGGTGACGGCGCGGCTGTGGAGGCAAAAGGTAGCTATTCGCTATTAGCCTTTGGCTTTCAGCCACTGGTGAGAAGGATAGAGGGTTGTATCATTTTCGCGAGGCGCGAAGCAAGAAGATCATGGTGCGAAAGTACGGCAGACCGTTGCTCGTCTCGGTGCTCGCCCTCCTCATGGCGCAAGGGAGTGCGCAGAGCCCGTCAAGCCAGCCTACGGCCGCTGCGCCGCAGAAGTTCGACGTGGCGAGCATACGGCCGACGCCAGATCGGACGGGGCAGCCCGGCTGGATGGGTGTCCGGATCACTGGCGACATGTTTGAGGCGCGCAACATGTCGCTGAAAGCGCTGGTTTGGTATGCCTATGCCAACGGAAGCCCGCAGCGTCAGTTGGTATCCGGCGGCGGAGGCTGGATCGAGTCGCAACAATGGGACATCATGGCAAAGGTCGACGATCCCACGTTCGACCGGCTATCCAATGCGGACCGAAACGATCGCATGCGCCCCATGGTGCAGGCGCTGCTGGAAGAGCGGTTCCACCTGAGGCTCCATACCGAGCTGCGGCCGACGCCGGTATATACGCTGGTGCAGGCCAAGGGTGGAGCGAAGGTGAAGGAGGCGCCCGCGCCGCCTGAAGTGAACGGCGACTTGATGGAGGCGATGAAGCATTATCGTGAAGAGAATCCCGGCAAACCTTTCCCCGGCGTAATCACGTGCAGCGGCGACAGCTGCACGGCGACTGGGGCGACCATAAGCGGGGCGCTCGGGCAAATACAGTACAGCAGCCACGCGGATCGCCCAGTAATCGACGAAACCGGGCTGAAGGGCCATTACGATTTCTCGTTTCGGATGCCGCGGAACGACGATGACGATGCGATGGCGGAGGTTGAGGAGGACTTGGGAATGAAGTTCGAACCGCGCAAGGTAGATTTGACGACCTACGTGATCGACTCCGCCGCGAAACCCTCGGAGAATTAGGATCGGGTTCAGAATCGCCGCTCACTCGGAAGCTGGCACGCTACTTCCACGTTCGTTCGACTGTGAATTGAGGCCGACCCGCTGCCGGTGTTTCCTCGCCGGACGACGAGCGGGGCTTCTATCATTAGTGGCATGCGTTTCGACATCGTGACCATTTTTCCCGGATTCTTTGAGAGCGTGTTTGCGCAGGGGATCGTGCGCCGCGCGCAGACTGAGGGATTGATCGAGATCCGGCTATACGATCTGCGCGATTTTACGCACGACCGGCACCGCACGGTGGACGACCGTCCGTTTGGCGGCGGCGAGGGGATGGTGCTGAAGCCGGAGCCGCTGGCGGAGGCGCTGGAGGCATTAGGAGTTCGGCCGCGAGCGGAGCGGGAAAGCAGCAAGTCAGCGAGTCAGCCAGTCAGCGAATCAGCGCTGGGCGGGGGAGCCGCAACAGGCAAACTAGATGCAGGTCCTTCGACTCCGTCCGCCGCGGCGGACTTCGCTCACGATGACAGCAGCGTAGGCGGGACGCGGGTGATCCTGCTTTCGGCGCAGGGGCGAGTCTTTTCGCAAGCCGTAGCGCGGGAGCTGGCGACGCTGGAGCGCGTGGTGATGGTCTGCGGGCGCTACGAGGGCGTGGACGAGCGCATCAACGAGCTCTACTGCGACATGGAGCTTTCGATCGGGGATTATGTGTTGAGCGGAGGCGAGCCGGCGGCGGCCGTGGTGGTGGACGCGACCATGCGGCTGATTCCGGGCGTGCTGGGCAACGAAGCATCAGGCGAGTTTGAGAGCTTTGGCGCGGCGGACGCGGAGATCGACGTGGACGTGGAGGGGGTTCCGCGGTCGCAGCATGGAGCGGGCGGGTTGCTGGATTATCCGCACTACACGCGGCCGGCGGAGTTTGGTGGACTTGAGGCCCCGCAAGTCCTGATGAAGGGCGATCACGCCCAGATCCGCCGCTGGCGGCGCGAACAGCAACTGAAGAAGACGCTCAAGAACCGGCCGGAGTTGCTGGAAAGGGCCACGTTGAGCGCTGAAGATCGGCGCATGCTGGAAGCGATGGGGAAAGACAGGGAGTAGGAATAGGGCTGGTTGCATAAATCCGCGGAGCCGATTGAAAAACTTCCCTCAGGGGCTAAAGCCCAACACTCATTTTGCGCAGCTCAGGGCGCGAGTGAACTCGCGCCCTGATACAAAACCCGATTTATGCGACCAATTCCAGGGATTAGAAAGCGATCGAATCGGGAAACCGATTGCAGGACCCCTCGGAAGGGCCATCCTCAGAAATTCTAACTGGGTGTATCCTGTTCCCGCCATCAAGTTTTGAAATCCAGAGAGGCGGCAAACATGATTCGCAGGAGTGGTCTCTTCGCATGTCTTTTACTCGGCGCCGCAGTAGCCGCCGCAGGGCAAACCCGCGACCAGAACTGGGATAAGTGCAAGGCCGACGATCCCGATACCAGCATCGCCGGTTGCACGGCGCTCATCCAGTCCGGCCAGGAAACCCCGGCCGATCTGGCCAGCGCCTATTTCGACCGCGGCATTGCCTACCGGGACAAAAAGGACTACGACCTGGCCCTGCAGGATCTGGATGAGGCCCTGCGGTTGAAGCCGGACTTTGCCGGCGCGCTGAACACCCGCGGGAATGTCTACGCCGATAAGGGCGAGCACGAACGCGCCATGGCCGACTACAACGACGCGATCCGCCTCGATCCCAACTACGCGCTGGCCTACTACAACCGCGGCAACGACTGGGGCGACGAGAAAGAGTGGGACAAGGCCATCGCCGATTACGACGTGTACGTGCAGAAGGCGCCCACCGATCCCGATGGCTTTAACAACCGCGGCCACGCCTATATGATGAAGGGCGACTACGACCGCGCCCTCGAGGATTACCAGGCGGCGCTGCGACTCAACCCCAATCATGCATTGGCGACCTACAACACCGGCGTGACATACAGCGACAAGAGGGAGTACTCGCAGGCGGTGACGTGGCTCACGCGCTACATCGCGCTCGCACCCAACGATCCGGACGGTTATGAAAGCCGCGGCAGCGCCTACCGGCACCAGAGCCAGTTCGATGAAGCGGTTGCCGATTACAACCATGCCCTGCAAGTGAAGCCGGATTACTCGCTCGCGTATTACTATCTCGGCCTCACCGCCGATCTTGAGGGCCAGTACGATACCGCGATCGCCACCATGGGAAAGTACATTGAGATGCAGCCAAAGGATCCGGACGGATTCGCCGAGCGCGGCCTGGAATACTTCGAAAAGGCCCAGTACCCGCAGGCCATCGCAGACTTCAATAAGGCTCTGGAGTTGCAACCCAACCGGCAGTACGCCTTCCTGGAGCGGGGATGCGCGCATTATCTGGCAGGGCAAACCGCCCAGGCAGCGGCCGACTTTGAGCTCGCCATCGGCGTCAATCCCGCGTCGGGTACGGCTGTCTACGCGGCGCTGTGGCTGCACATGGCCAAGGCGCGGCTGCACCAGGAGGGCAATGAGGAACTTGCTGAAGTGGCGCAGAAGGCGGACCTTTCAAGCTGGCCCGGTCCGGTGCTGAAGTTCTACATGGGACTGATCACCGACGACGCGCTGATGGCGGCGGCTGCCAATCCCGACCCGCAGACCCACGTGGGCGAAGCCTGCGAGGTGAATTTCTACACCGGCGAGGATGCGCTGGAGCATCAAAGGCAAACCACGGCGCTGGCGCGCTTCCGCGCTGTGCACGACAACTGCATCAAGGACTACGTGGAGTACGGTGCGGCGCTGGCGGAGCTGAAGTACATGACGACGGCGCCGGTGAAAGCGGCGTCTCCGGTAAAGGCGGCGGCGGCTGGATCTGCAAAGGAGGCGGGCAAACCGTAAAAGCCGACGCGATCAACCCGGGAAAAAGAGAAGAACGCGAAAAGAGGGGATGACTGCGAGCTGGCATTGCCCCGCGAATGGGGATGTTGTGCCCCGTAGAGCGCAGCATCCCCTGGTTCCGGGGAACGTGGTCGAGCGGGTTAGCGAGCGACGTTGACGGTGAGGTTCAGATCGATGGCCACAGGCTGGTTGTCGATGGTGCCGGGACGGAAGTGGAACTGGCTTACGGTATCGATGATGCGCGAGTCAATAAACGGGCTGAACGACTTGACGACGTGAATGTTCTGGGGCTGGCCTTTCTCGTCGACGGTGAGGGAAAGTTGGACCTGGGCGTCCGCGGGGACGAGGTCGTAGGAGAGGCCCATGGGGAGAGAAAGTACGGGAGAGCCAATGAGAACGGGGGCGATGACGCCGGTGCTGACGCGCACCGGGGTTGGGGCAGTAGCGTCGTCCACGGGCGTGCTGGCTTTTGCCACTGCGGGTAGAAACAGTGAGGGGAGCAGAAGACTGGCTGCGAGTATACGGCGCATGTGAATCCTCCATGGCGACGATAGTCACCGTCACTATTGTTGCTTTTAAACGATACGATTGTCAAGATAAAAATATAATTCGTTTATGATGAAAGAGTTACGTATTTAAAAATGCTCGTTTTCGAAGAAACAGTGAATTTATCAGAGAATTTTGGAGCAGAAAAGTGGATCAGCGCGCGGGACGGCGGCTGAGAGAGAGAAACCAAGCGGAAACCTGGCGGCGGATGCGGTGGACTGAGCCGCGCAAAGGCCTATTTGAAGGGTTGAACCGGAGCGGCTTGTGCGGCGTCGACCTTGCCTGCAGCGATGTCTGCAGCGTAGTAGTTTTCGCCGCGGATGGGCGCGCCAGCCAGGCGGCGGATCATGGCGAGTTGGCCGGCGTGGCTGAGGGCGTCGGCGATGGGTCCCTGGAAGAGGCGCTCGACGGGCGCCAGGATCGGTGCATCGGAAGCGAGGTATTGGTCGAAGGCGGCGAGCAGCCCGTAGAAGTGATTCTGCTCTGCGCGCCACGGAAAAGGCAGGTGGGTTTCCCAGCGGTTCGCCCCCTGCGCCATATGCAGCGCCCACTGCAGCAGATCGCTCATGTGCGCGAGGATCTCAATGGGGCTGCGGCCGGCGCCGTCGAACTCGGCGAAGGACTCAGGGGCGTTCCCGATGGCCCGCGTGGTGCGGTAAGCCAGCGTGGCCAGAGTATGACGGAGCAGGTCGCGTTTTTCGTCCATGAGGGAAATATAGCGCAGGTTGCGCGTTTGGGGATGAAGATTGCGATCCCACCCTGAAGCCCGGATTCATTCTGCTGATCTTTCGGTGTTCTTCGAATTCGCTCAAGGCAGGCTGAAACCATGCCCTTTCAAAACCGGGCAGTTGAGGACACTAGCTTGAGGGCAGAGGGATTATGCGCAACCGGAAATCTTTGATAAACTGAGTATTCTGCGTTTCTTCGCAGGAATCACACAAGACGAGTCCATCGCAGGAAGAACCCATGTCCATCCATCCCGTAATGCAGCGCCTGGCTGACAAGCTGAAGCGCACCGATTTGCCGGCGTTTGTGCCCGGCGACCAGATTCGCGTGCAAGTAAAGATCAAGGAAGGCGATAAAGAGAGGTTGCAGGCCTTTGAGGGCCTGGTGATCGCCGTCAACAAGGGCGCCCAGGGTACGTTCACCGTGCGCAAGATGAGCTTTGGGCAGGGGGTGGAACGCATCTTCCCCTTCAACTCCAGGGTCGTCGACAAAGTGGAGTTGATGCGCAGCTACAAAGTGCGGCGCGCCAAGCTGTTTTACCTGCGCGGATTGCGCGGCAAGGCCGCCCGCCTGCGGGAAGTAGATCGTGTGACCGGCAAAGTGCGGGCGTAACGACAGCGGTCAGGTGTCAGTGGCCGTTGCAGATCGTAGAGAGTTTGATGAAAGATAGCAGCCCCGGCTTCGGCCGGGGTTTTTGCTGCGCAGAACTCATCCGTGACTTTGGGACGTGGACTGATTCCGGTTTGCTGCCGGCGCTGTGCGGGAGCCTTTCGCAGTCCTACTCGCTGGTTGTGGGATCGATGACCGAACGCACGCGGGCGATGGAGTTGGCCGGAAATCCACCCTGCTGGGCGTGCTGGCGCACTGTTTCCTCATCCGGGGCGATGTAGATGCAGTAAATCTTGTCGTCGGTAACAAAGCTCTGCAGCCACTGAATGCGCGGGCCCATGGACTCGAGCACTCCGCAGGACTTTTGAGAAATGGCGTGCAGTTGATCCGGGGTCAGCTTTCCGGCGCCGGGAATCTCCCGCTCGATCACGAACTTTGGCATAGTGAATGACCTCCTGTGTTGATGGCCAAGCCGCATCTTTTTTGGCCGTCCTTGTTATCCCTATACTGTACGCATGGCAATTGCGGCAACCCCTTCCCCGCCCTACTACGCCGTGATCTTCACTTCCTTGCGCACCGCGGGCGATCGCGGCTACGGAAAGATGGCCGAGGCCATGGAGAAATTGGCGGCGACGCAGCCGGGGTTTCTTGGCATCGAATCCGCGCGCGACGGGCTGGGCATTACGGTGTCTTACTGGGCGAGCCTGGAAGCGATTGCGGCGTGGAAAGCGAACGCAGCGCACCTGGTGGCGCAGCAGCACGGGCGCGACACCTGGTATGAGGAGTTCAAGGTGCGCATCTGCCGGGTGGAACGCGACTACGTGTTCGCGCGCGAGTAAGCGATCGCGGCGCTCCGGCTCGCCTGCCCAGAATTCGCTGGCGATTCATCCACATTTTTCTGGGCAACGCCGGCGGGGGCCGTTACAATTCCGAAGAACACCAGCGAACCGCTTCCCCAGGAATGACCCGTTCGCAACCCAAAAGGAGAGTCCTTGAGCACTCCCACGCTAGAGCCCTATCTGAGTACTCGCAATGACGAAGCCTTCCGGTTCCTGGGACTGCCGACACTGATGCGGTCGACCGGTGAAACCAACAATGGCGCGTTTGGCTTGACCGAGCATTGGGATATGCCCCCAGGATGGGCAACTCCGTATCACACGCATCACCGCGAGGACGAGGCGTTTTACGTGATCGAAGGCGAAGTGGCTTTCGTCTGCGCCGGGAAGTGGGTGAAGGGCGCAGCGGGGGCTTTTGTATTCGGGCCGCGCGAGATTGCACACGGGTTCAAGGTCATCGGCAACGGTCCGGCGCGGTTGCTGATTTTGAACACGCCGTCAGGTTTTGAGAATTTTGTGCTGGCATTAGGTCAGCCCGCGTCGGCTCCGCCCTCCCCGCCCGACATGCAAAAACTCGTTGAAACCGCGGCCAAATTCGGAATCGAGATACTTGGCCCACTGCCGCCAACGCCGAGCGAATGGGAGTAGCGCAGCCGGGACGGTGCCAATGCGGCCGGCTTTTCCACGCGATGGTACACGGCGGCTTTTCTATACTTTCAGCATGGCCACGGCTCCGATTTGCGGATGGAGGTTGGAGAACGCCGCGCGGCGCGGCGGAGCCACCCGCATCGCCGGACTGGACGAGGTGGGGCGCGGGCCGATGTTCGGGCCGGTGGTCGCAGCGGCGGTAATTCTTCCTGATGGCTGGCGCCTGCGCGGCCTGACTGATTCAAAACAGCTCTGCGCAGAAGACCGCATGCGATTTGCTGAAGCCATCCGGCGCAAAGCATTGGCGTGGGCCGTTGAGGCCGTGGATGTGGAGACGATCGACCGTATCAATATTCGCCGCGCGTCGCTGCTGGCCATGCGCATGGCCGTGGAACAACTGGCGGCAGCGCCGGATTATTTGCTGCCCGACTTTCTGCTTATTGACGGGTGCGACACCATCGACTGGCCGTGCCCGCAACAGGCTGTGGTCGGGGGCGACGGGCGCAGCGTTTCGATTGCCGCAGCAAGCGTACTGGCCAAGGTACACCGCGACCAGTTGCTGGTCGAGCTGGATGCAGTGTATCCGGGTTATGGATTGGCGCGGCACAAGGGCTACTGTGTGGCCGAGCACCTGGAAGCGCTGCGACGGCTGGGGCCGACGCCGTTGCACCGCAAGAGCTT
>Ga0181538_10000878_pt1 | contig 35481 bp, 34 predicted proteins | sample PEATcosm2014_Bin_40_FD_119773 | JGI IMG/M metagenome (GOLD analysis project Ga0181538, IMG submission 119773) | Peatland microbial communities from MTU Mesocosm Facility, Houghton, MI, USA - PEATcosm2014_Bin23_30_metaG | ecosystem: Environmental > Terrestrial > Soil > Wetlands > Peat | place... | reverse complement strand
CATCCTGTGCTGCTGTGGTAATATCCATAAGCCCTTCCTTGGGTTAGACGGTTGAAAAATGGAACAACCATTCCAACCCCAAGGCGGGGCTTTTTCACCTACAAACTTGGCTCAGACCCTTTTCGGCGTTTCCTTTGTAAACGGTGCGATTCATCCCACTTTCGGCTCCAAATCCGGTTCCGGCCACTTCGGAGGAGGTTCCGGCAACGCGGGCGGCGGGGGATCGGATATGGGGAAGTAGCTGAGGGGCAATGGTTTGAATGCGCCGGCCATGTTCAGGACGGCCAGGGCGGCGGGAAAGCGGCGGTCGTCGGCGGGATCGTCCAGGAATTTGGCGAGAATCGAGGTGGCGCGGCCAAGAAGCATTTGGTAACGATCAGTGGCGGCGGCGTAAAGCTGGATGCGGGCTTGGGCTAAGACGCGGCGATAGCATTGATCGAGGGTCTTCCATCGCCAGAGGGTCTTGCGGTTGATTTGAAGCCGTTGGGCGATCTGAACGTCGGTATGTCCCAGCATGGTCAATTCAATAGCGCGGAGTTGGCGTTCGGTAAGCTCGTCGAACTGGGAGAAATCCCAGTCGTCCCCGGAATGTCCCATTCCCCCCCGGGGGGGTGCGGGCATGGGCATCTTGCAGGCGATGGGAGCGACGAAGTCGGCATAGGATTTGGTTTGGAGGTTGGTTGGGGAAGGATCGGTGGACATGGCGGGAATCTCCTTTCGGGGTTTGGGCCGACAGCGCGGAGCGATTTGGAATCGCGCGCGGGTTGGGTAACACAATGTTGCCCGCTATACCAAACATATACCTAACATTGATTCGATTTGCAAGGAGAAAATTTGGAGTTTTTTTGGAATAACGAGGAGATCGGGTGGAGCGCATGTGCTTGTCTATGTGTTGGCTAAGCTTGTAAATCAACTCGCTCGCCGCATTCCGAACCTTGAATTGGACGCCGATGTTGTGAGGGTCCAAGTGCAGGGATTCAAGGCTATGGAATCGTCTATTTTGAAATCCGCTGTAGCGACCGGGGGGAAGAAACCGACGGCCGATGTTGCCGAGGAGACTGCGGTCGCGAAGCTCGTCGAGGAAATGAAATCACTTCCTTCGCGCGTCGCAGAGCGCCTTGCCGAGGAGGGAAGCCCATTTCGACGTCGCAGGATGATGCGGATGTTTCACCCGCACATGCTTGACCAGCTTATAGATATGTCCGGGGATCCAGGGGACCCCGTAGGAATCTTGATGGTGGCAAGCGTTATGCGCGATGATGCGCCCTGGTTATATGAGTTGGCAATGGAGGTCTATCGAGCCGTCAAATCTGGAGATGTCGAAGGTATTGAGCGTGAAATGACGCGTCTTCGCCGATTTTCGGAGATGATGATGGAGGGTCCGTTTTTTAGGGATTTCGGCGACAAGGAAATGCACATGTTCACAATGGAGCTTCCGCGAATGTTAGAATATACGTTGCGTCGCACGCTCGAGCGCCGGAACGCGATCCCGGCCAAAAAATCCCCTCCGCCCCCTCCCCGGCGGCACTTCACGAAGCCGCATCGGGAACCCGAATAATTCAGCTAACCTGGCCGACCGTGCCAGTAGATGCGAGGGGCAAGTTCGCATGGTCTACCCGCCGAATTGGGTCGTGACGAAATCAAACTGCCGTCTCACGCGGACTTTCGGCTCCTGGGCGCTGGTACGAACTCGATCTTCACGCGCTTGTTCAGGGCCGCCGCGATGCGGTTGAGCATTGCCAGGGAATGTCCTTCGTAATCGGCATCTTCGAGCCGGCAGATGACCGATGCGGTTGTGCCGACGAGTTTGGCCAGTTGCCGTTGCGTCAATCCGCCCGCGGTGCGGAAATTATAAATCTTACGGGCAATGTCGTCGTTGACGCGCGCTTCTTCAAGCATTTCCAGCATGTCGGGCTTTCCACGAAAGTACCGTTCGTGGATGATGTCGATGGCATCTGTGGTTTTTCTCTTTCTGGACATTTTACGTCTCCTGCGTGTGGCGCGGCCCGCAGGGAGCAAGCTCCCTGGGCTTTGGAAGGGGAAAGTGAGCGGCTGACGGGAATCTGGTTTTGCAACTAATCCGCTACGAAAACCATGGCGCGGGTGGCGGCGGCGGCTTTGGAATAGAGGTTGCGCACGTTGGTGAAGTTCTCCCAGGCGTAATCAAAATCCTCGTTGGTGATCAGCCCGGTGTAGCCGCTCGATTCCAGATTTCTATAGCGCTGAATGAGCCACTGGGGTTCGATTTCGTCCAAGGCCTGGGCGACCTGAGAAACCTGCTCGGGGGTGACGTAGCAAACGATGAATTCCTTGCCGGCGTGGAGGCTTTTGCCGCCGAGGATGCACCAACTGAGGGGGGTGGCGCCTTTGCCGAGGTCGCGAAGGGTGCCGTCGGTCAGGCAGCGGTGGATGGGGTCCCAAGCCTTGTCGACGGCGGCGATGAAACGGGCCCTCTGGCGTTCGAAGGAATGGAGATCGAGCGCTTCCCTGGCAACCTCGGCGTCGTTTCCGACAAGGGCGAGCAGGCGTTCCGCTTCGTCCGGGGTGATCGCGTAAAAGGTTCCACGGTGCGGCATGGTGGATCACCCTCAATGCCCCCCGCCGGAGCCGGGGACGATGTCGATCTGCGGGCGCTTGGGCTCGGGCCAATCGAGGTGGAAGAATTTTCCGCGCGGCCCGTCGACGCGCTCGTAGGTGTGGGCGCCGAAATAGTCGCGCTGGCCCTGGAGAAGATTGGCGGGCAATCGCGCGCTGCGGTATCCGTCGTAATAGGCCAGGGCGCTCATGAACGCCGGGGCGGCGATGCCGTTGGTGGCCGAGAGGCCGACGATTTTGCGCCAGTTGGCCTGGGACTTGGTGATCTGCTCGATGAAATAGGGATCGAGGAGAAGGTTCACCAGGTCGGCGTTGCGGCTGTAGGCATCGGTGATTTTCTGGAGGAATCGGGCGCGGATGATACATCCGCCGCGCCAGATCGAGGCGATCTCGGCGAAATTCAGCTTCCACTTGTATTCCTTCTGTGCCTCGCGCATGAGCTGGAAGCCCTGGGCGTAGGCGCAGATTTTGGAACAGTAGAGGGCGTCGCGGACGGCGGCGATCAGTTCGTCGCGGTTGCCTTTGTAGGCGGGGTCGGGGCCTTTGAGAGATTTGGCGGCGGCGACGCGCTCTTCCTTCAGGGCGGAGAGGCAGCGGGCGAAGACGGCCTCGGCGATGGCGTTGGCGGGGATGCCCATGTCCAGGGCGTTGGTGCTGGTCCATTTCCCGGTACCCTTCTGGCCGGCGGCGTCCAGAACGTAATCGACGAAATATCCCTCGGGATGGACGGGGTCTTTCTGCTGAAGGATGTCGGCGGTGATCTGGATGAGATAGGAATCCAGATCGCCCTGGTTCCATTGGGCGAAGACCTTGGACAACTCGGGCGGCTTCATGCCCAGGAGATTCACCAGCAGCCAATAGGCCTCGCCGATGAGCTGCATGTCGATGTACTCGATGCCGTTGTGAACCATCTTGACGTAATGGCCCGCGCCGTTGGGTCCGATGTAGGCGGTGCAGGGGACTCCGCCGACGATGGGCTTGCCGGGGGCGTAATTTTCGATGGGCTTTCCGGACTTTGGATCGACCTTGGCGGCGACGGCTTCCCAGATGGGTTTGAGATGTTTCCAGGAGTCGGGATCGCCGCCGGGCATCATGGACGGACCGAACCTGGCGCCCAGTTCGCCGCCGGAGACGCCGGAGCCGAAGAATTTGCACTTCTGGGCATAGTCGCGTTCGCGGCGGATAGTATCGGTCCAGAGGGAGTTACCGCAATCGACGACGATATCGTCGGCATCGATGCCGGCGTCGATGAGTTCCTTGGTGACGGCATCGACGGCGGCGCCGGCTTTGACGAGGATGATGAACTTTCGGGGCTTCTTGACGGCGGCGACCAGTTCCTTGACGGTTTCACAGCCGAGCAGACCGCCGGGCGGATTTTCGCGGGCGATGAATTTCTTCATGATCGCGGTGGTGCGGTTATAGACGGCGACTTTGAAGCCGTGATCGGCGATGTTGAGGGCAAGATTTTCGCCCATGACGGCCAGGCCGAGAAGGCCGATGTCGGCGACGGATGGTTGTGGCATGAAATACTCCAGTTAGATGTTGCTTATATCCAATTAAAAGAAAAATACGGGCTCACGCAGAGGCGCAAAGGCGCAGAGAAAACAAAGGCATTTTCTTCTCTGCGCCTTTGCGCCTCTGCATGAGATTCTTCTCTTTCACTCGGCAATTGGCAATCGGCAATTCCTTAAAATTGATTCGCCTGAATGTAATCTTTATCTCCGTTAAGAAAATTGACGAGATTCAGAACCGCCCGCATGGCTTGGCGCTCGACGCTTTCGAAGGTGCGGCTGCCGACGTGCGGGGTGACGATTACGTTGTCGATCTCGCGGAACGGATGATCGGGCACTTGCGGCTCCTTGTCCAATACGTCGGCGGCGTAACCACCGAGGTGGCCGCTCTTGCAGGCTTCGGCGATGTCCTTCTCGACGACCAGTCCGCCGCGGGCGGTGTTGATCAGATAGGCGCCCTTTTTCATTTTCGAGAGCAAATCCTTGTTGAACATGCCGCGGTTTTTCTCGTCCAGATTCATGTGGAGCGAAACGACGTCGGCATCACGGATCGCATCCAGAACGGTCGCGGCGCGCGGGACGTTGTATTGCTTGGCGAATTTGTCGTCCCAATAAACGTCGTATCCAATCGACTTCATGTCGAAGGCGGCGGCGCGCTTGATGACCTCCTTGCCGATCCGGCCGACGCCCAGGACGGCGATGGTTTTGCCGAATAATTCGTTGCCGGTGATCCGCTTCCATTCGCCCTTCTTGGTGGAGCGAAGGTGGGGCCAGAAATGCTTGGCCAGGGCGATCATCAGACCGATGCAGTGCTCGGCCACGGTGGTGTGATTCACGCCGGGGGTGTAAAGGACGGCAAGTTTCTTTGCGGTGGCATGTTGGACGTCGATGGAATCGAGGCCGATGCCGTACTTGGCGATGACGCGAAGGCGCGGGAGTGCGGCGTCGATGACCCTGGCGGTGATGACGTCGTCGCCGTTGAGAAATCCGTCGAAGCCGCTGTTGGCGTGATTGAGCATTTGCGATTCGGTGAGCGGGCCGCGGTCGGCGACGATCTCGAAGCCGGATTTCTTCAGGGCATCGTGATGCGGGCCGGGGGTGTCCTGGAAACTGGTGGTGGTTAATAGGATTCGCACGGACGTTGTTCTCCTATCGAAAAAAGTGGGTTGTTTGTTTGGCCTCGATCGGCAAATACACCCCCGCAGAGCGGGGGGCTAACGGAGGGGAATCGACGTTGGTTCCGATCCGTTAGCCCCCCGCTTTGCGGGGGTTTTTCCGTCATCGCTTAATCCTGGCGCTGCCGCCTTTGAATACGTGGTTCAATTCTTCCAGATCGATTTGGCTGGTGTCGCCGCGGGTGGATTGGAGCAGGGCGCCGTGGGCGGCGCCCAGATCGACGCATTCCTGCGGGCTTTTGCCGGTGAGGAAGCCGTAGGCGAATCCGCTGGAGAAGCCGTCTCCGCCGCCGACGCGGTCTTCGATCTCGAGGTTGTCGAAGCGTCGGCTCTCGTAGAATTTTCCGTCCACGTAGAGGATGGCGGACCAGTTGTTGATCAGGCCGCTCTTGACCTCGCGGAGGGTGGTGCCGACGACTTTCACGTTGGGATAGGTTTTGACGACTTTCTCGACCATTTTCTTGTAGGCGGAGGTATCGAGTGCGGAGAGATTCTCGTTGACGCCTTCGACCTCGAAGCCGAGGACTTTCTGGAAATCCTCCTCGTTGCCGATGATGCAATCGAGATGGGGGACCAGTTCCTTGGTGACCTGCTGGGCTTTCTGGCTGGTCCAGAGCTTGGAGCGGAAATTCAAATCGTAGCTGACGACGGCGGCGGATTCCTTGGCGGCAAGGATGGCCTCCTTGCAGACGGCGGCCGAGCCGTCGGACAGGGCGGTGAAGATCCCGCCGGTGTGGAGCCAGCGGGTCCCTTGTTCCTTGAAGAGTTTTTTGAAGTCGATGGTTCCGGGCTTGAGGTTGCTGGCGGCGGAGTGTCCGCGGTCGTACATGGTGACGGAGGCGCGGACGCCGGTGCCGACTTCGGTGAAGTTCAGGCCGATGCGGTCGGCGCGGCCGACGCCGTCGTACTTGGCGACGGCGACGTGGCTGACGTCCATGCCGACGCTGCGGGCGTGGTTGAGGATGATCCGGCCAACGGGGTTGTCCACGAGCCGGCTGGTAAATCCGGTGCGCAGGCCCAGGCGGGCCAGGGCGTAGGCGACGTTGTATTCACCGCCGCCGGCCCAGACTTCCAGGGTGTTGGCAAATTCAATCCGCCCGTGCGCCGGTGGAGAAAGGCGAATCATGCATTCGCCCAGACTAATCAAATCGAACCGCGTATCTTTGGAGTTGCGAATAGTGAGCATAGTGGGTTCCCAATGACAAATGACCAATGACTAATGACAAATGACATCCTTCACATTCCCGCTTTAAGCGCCTCGAGATGCTTTCCAAAATGCTCGTCGAGAATCTGGGTGTAGAGCGCCTGGTTCTCGGCGACGAGTTGCTTGACCTGGGGTCCGAGCTTTGGATCGCAAAGGACGGAGCCGAAGGTGCAGTGGACGATCTGACGGGCGGGATCGGACAGGCCCTTGCCTTTGGGGGTATCGGACCAGAGTCCGAGGTAGGCTTTTTCCAAGGCGCGGGCATCGGAGATGTCGTCGGCGGGCTTTGCGGATTGCAGGGTGGCCGAGACGTGATAGGTGGCCCGGTCGGTGTCGTAGCGCGAGCGGGAAAGCTTCACGACTTCGCGGAAGAGTTTGGGATCGACGCGAACGACGGTTCGCAAGGCCTCAAGATAGCTGGTGCCGGCGGTCTTGACGTGGAACAGGCCGGCGGTGGCGCGGGCGAGCGACGGATAAATCGAAAGCTTATCCGATCCGCTGTGGAGGCTGAGCTTGTAGGGGCCGAGCTGCCGGGCGATGGCGGCGTGGTCGGCGAGGGATTTTTCCAGGGCGGCGACGTCGCCCTTGTAATCGACGCCCTTCTCGAAATCACCGATGAATCGGGGTGCGAGGCTGACCAGTTTCATTCCGGACTTGGCGCACTGATCGGCGATGACGTAATGCTCGGCGAGGGTGGTGGGCTTGGGCGTTTCGTCCACGCTCAACTCGATTTCAAAAGGCTGCTTGAGTTTCTTGGCGGTTTTTTCGATGTGCCTGGCCAACTGAACGGCCATGGCGATGGCCTTGCCATATTTGACGGCGGCGCGGCGGCAAACGGCCGGGGAAAAATCGATCGCCGTGCCCGTCGCCAGCTTGATCTTCTTGCCTTCGTACTGGCCAAGCCAGGCAATTTCGCCGGCGATGGGCTTGAATTTCTCGGCAAGCTGGTCGGGGTTGTAATCATCGGCGTGGGCATCGACTTCACCGGATGGGTCGATGGTGAAGAAGACAAACCCGGCCTGGGCGGTGCGATCGACGTCGGCGGGCGTTTTGAGATGATCGGCATCGGCGCCCTGGATGCCGGTATAGCCGGCCTGGCGCAGGCCGGTCTGGGCATCCTCCATGACCTGCTGGGGCGTGCGATTGGTGCGGGTCATCTCGCGGATGGATTGCTGGGCGAAGATGGGGAGGATCCCCGATCCGGTGCGTTTGAGCGCCGCCGCGTGGCCGGGAGTGGCCAGGCCCAGGCGGTCGCCAAATCCAAAGCTGGGTTTCGTCCCCAGAGTAGTCGGTCGGTTTTCAGCATTCATGGTTGTGTAACTCCTTTATTGAACGACTCCGATGGTAAGAAGAACGTTTGCGTAAATCTGAGTTTCGGCGGTGGCGACGATCAGCGCGAGGTCTTCGGTTTGGGCCTGAAGGTTGAATTCGGGTTTTTGGAGCTGAACAAGCTCGCCGTGGAAGCTGGCGTCCTGGCGAAGAATCTTGCGGAATTCCTTCCAAATGGGCGGATCGTGGGCCATGGCGTACATTCCGGATCGAGCCGGGGCCATGACCTCGACGCCTTCGATGGGAACCAGGCCGCAGATCAGGCGAAGGACGGTGCAGGCATCGACGATGCCGGGGGTGAAATTCGCCCAGACGATTTTTGCCCGCGGATTGGGCTTGGTGCTGCTGGGATAATTGCCGTCGGCGATCAACACCTTGGCCAGATGGCCGGCTGACGCCAGGCCTCCCAGGATTTCGGGATGCAGAAGCTTTGTTCTAAGCATAATTCGTCCGCCATTCAGGATGGAACTTAGGGAGGAACAGGTTAAGGCGAAGCGAGTCGGCTGGCAAATGGCGGAATGATACAAATTGTCCTATGTTTTAGCGCTTTGGCCAGAGTGCGATGTCTGGCAAGATTCCGGGGAGACTATCAATTGAACCGCCAAGACGCCATGACGCCAAGGTGAAATCATGCCAAGGTCGCTCTGGCCGCATTGCCCACCTTGGCGTCATGGCGTCTTGGCGGTTCAATCGCCTCTATTCCCGGAAGAGTTGGCAAACCCAGAGTGGGTTTGAATGCCGACCGGGGTATTTGCCACCCCCCGCCCGGCACGCGACAATCGCGGCAGGCCGTGCGATTCTCACTGGGTAAACCGATCCTCACGCTGCTGTTGGCCGCCGCCGTCAGCGGCGTAGCGGTCTGGCGGCGGGCCGGAGCGCCCCGCGCCGATCTGATCGTCTGGTCATTCGACCAGACTCACGTCAGGACGTTCCGTGATCCCCTGCCCGGCACCGTCGGCCGGAGCGCACCATCACTATTCGATCAATTCCGGCGGCAAACCGGATTCAGCGCTGCCATCAGCCTCATGGGCCAGATGGGCCAGAACGTGCGGCTTGGATCGGCGTTCATGTCGGGCGCGTCGGGACCTTCGGCGCCCGACCTGTGCGAAATTGAAATCCATTCCATCGGCCAGTTTTTGCGCCCGCCGGTTGACGACATCGGGCTGTTGCCGCTGAACGATTTTCTGGAGCAATCCGGTTGGGATCGCCGGATCGTCGCCAGCCGACTGGCGCCCTGGTCGAAGACCGATCCGCGCACCGGACGCCGGATCGTTTACGGCATCCCGCAAGACGTGCACCCGGTCACGATCACCTACCGCAAAGACTTGTTCGACCAGGCGGGAATCGATCCGCGGCAAGCCGGGACGTGGAGCCGGTTCCAGGGACTTTGCCTGGCATTTCAGGATTATTGGGCGGCGCACGGGCGGCCCGATCGCCGCGCCATCGCCCTTTCAACCGACTCGCCGGACGAGATCGTGGAGATGCTGCTGCAACGGCACGTGAACCTGATCGATCAATCCAACCGGCTTCATTTCAACGATGCGAAGGTGCTGGAAACGGTGGTTTTTTACGCTCGGCTGGTTGCGGGCCAGCGGGCGATCGGCGCCGATGTCTCGCCGGGGGTAGGATGGACCCAGGATTTGGAACGGGGGAACGTGTGCGCCGTCTGCACGCCGGATTGGAAGGCGGATGATCTGCGTGAGTTCGCGCCCGACCTGTCGGGCAAGGTGGCGATGATGCCGCTGCCCCGGTTCGACGCCGACGATGCGCCGACCAGCACGCTGGGGGGAACGATGGTCGGCATTTGCCGCTCGTGCCCGCATCCCGAAACGGCGTGGAAATTGCTGGAGTTTTTGTATCTGGGTCCGGAGGCGATCCGCGCCCGGCTGGCGGCGGGAGACAACGTCCTGCCGGCGATCCCCCAATACTGGTCCGACCCCGCGTATCACAAGGGCGACCCATTCTTCGCCGGCGGGCAAAACATCGGCGATATGTACGTCACCCTTGCCGGGCAAATCCCCGAACGATTCGTGACGCCGTATTCCTATCAGGCGGAGCTTGCCCTGGCGGCTGTGATGCACCGGGCGCGGCAGTACGTCGCGGCGGATCGCCGGATGGATGGATTGGATCGGGCCTGCGCCGGCTGGCTGGCGGAGGCGCAAGAGGACGTTCAACGCCGAATCGACTTCGGGAACTTCGAGCCATGAACCGTGACCGCTGGTGGAAATTCCAAAGCCGTGCGGCGCCGTACCTGTTCGTTTCTCCGTTTCTGGTCATCTTCTGCGTATTTCTGCTCTATCCGCTGGCGAGAAGCCTTAACCTGAGCTTTCACAAAACGTTTGGGCCGCGACATGCGGTTTACACCGGATGGAGCAACTATCGCTTCCTGCTCGGCCATGACGTTCTGTTCGGCCTGGCGGTGATGAATACGGCCTTCTACACGGTCGCGTTCGTGGCGATCGAGATTCCGCTTTCGCTGGGTCTGGCCGTGCTGCTCAACAGCCGGGGAGTGCGGCTGCGAAACCTCTTCCGATTCAGCTTCTTTTCCAGCTATCTCGTCGGGCAGGTCTTCGTCGGCGTGATCTTCTTCCAACTCTTCAGCCCGGATGGATTGGTCAACCAATTCATCAGCACGATCCTCGGCCATCGCATCGTCATCCCGTGGCTGAGCAGCCCGGCGATGGCCATGCCGTCCATCCTCATCGCCAGCCTGTGGCTCGCCACCGGATACGGCATGGTTTATTTCCTGGCGGCGCTCCAGGCGGTCGATCCCGAACTGTACGAAGCGGCCCAGATCGACGGGGCCGGCGGCTGGGACAAATTCTTCCACGTCACGCTTCCCAACATCCGGCCCATGCTGCTGTACATGGTCCTCATCGGAACGATCGGCGGATTCCAACTCTTCGAGCTCCCGTTCGTCCTGCTCCAGGGGGCCGGACCCGATGGACGCGGAATGACCATCGTCACGTATCTGTTCATCATGGGATTCGGCGCCGGAGATCTGGGCTATGCCTCGGCCATCGGATGGATGCTGGTGGCGATCCTGCTCATCGTGTCGCTGGCGCGGTTCCGATTCTTTAGCCGGGAGATCGGCGCATGACGCGGCGGATCGGACTGCATCTTCTGCTGATCTGCCTGGCGGCGGCGGCGATACTGCCGTTTCTCTGGCTGATCTGCGCGGCGTTCAAAACCCCGGCCGATCTCCTCAATAGCACGCTGCTTCCCTGGCATCATCTGGATCGGCTCACGCTGAACAACTTCCGCCTGCTTGGCGATCGGCCGTTCGGCCGCTGGCTGGTGAATTCCATCTTCCTGGCTTCGGCGCACACGGTGTTGGTCGTGACCCTCGGCAGCCTGGGCGGATTCGCACTGGCGAAATACCAATTCGCCGGCAAGGGGCCGATCACGGTCATCATGCTGGCCACCCTGCTCATGCCCCCGCAGGTGCTCCTGCCGGGAAGTTATGAGCTGATGTATCGGTTGCATTGGCTCGATTCGTATCTGGCCATCATTTTGCCCGGGGCGGTGAGCGTGTTTGGAATCTTCCTGTTCCGCCAGGCCATGCTCGGCGTTCCCGACGAATTGCTGCACTGCGGCCGGCTGGACGGTTGCAGCGAACTGCGGCTCTGGTGGGACATCGCCCTGCCGGTGGTCCGCCCGATGATCGGGGCGTACACCCTCCTGAGCTTCCTGACCGAATGGAACAGCTTTCTCTGGCCGCAAATCGTCTTGCAGACCGAATCGAAATACACGCTGCCGATCGGCCTGAACGGCCTGACCGGATTGCCGGAATACCAGCACAATTATGGCATCGTGATGGCCGCGACGTTGATGAGCATTGTGCCGGTGATCGTGCTGTTCTTCGCCCTGCAGCGCGACTTCATCAGCGGGCTGTCATCCGGAGCGGTGAAAGGATAGGGGGGGGAAAATTCGAATGACGAAATCCGAAACTCGAATCAAATTCGAAATCCGAAATCCGAAGGGGGAAAACGCTGCCCTCATCGGCGGTTTCCACTGGGGCGGGCCGTGGCCCGTTCGCGCGGTATACTTCCCCATAGGTGACCGCCGCTTCCGCTGAATCATCCAAGGACGAATGCTATCGGTGCGGGTACGATCTGCGCGGGATCGCCAATGATGGGGCTTGCCCTGAATGCGGATTGCTCGCCGAGCGAAGCCGGCGCATCACCGATGAGTTGCACGATTCGCGCCCGAGGTGGCTGCGAAGTCTGTCGAGGGGAATCAATCTCATCTTGCTGGCGCTGGTTGCTCCGCTGGCGGGACCGTTCGTTTTCCCCGTGTTGCATACGTCTTTCAAATTGCTCGGATTCCGTTTCCCTGTATCGAATGAGTTATTCCATTTGATCGGATTCGATCTGGCCGTGGTGTTCCTGGCGCTGGGCGTATTTCTTCTGACGCGTCCGGAAGGATACGCGCCGGCCGATCGGGCGGATCGCCGCCTGCGAATCTGGCTGCGGGTGCTCGGAATTGTGCCCGCACTTGTGTTGGTCGTCGTGGATTCTTTTGCATCCGACTTCGCGGCTAATAGTAGGGACTGGCACCTGCTATGCGCGTTGTTTGCGATTTCCGCGCCTATCCTCGCCTTTTTGCCGCTGCTTTTATTCATCCATTTGCGCGGGCTGGCGCGGCGGGCGCGAAGCGCGCATCTGGCCGAACATTGCATGATCGTCGGCATCGGAACGTTCGCTTCCTTGCTATATGTCGCGGCGGTCAGCGCGATCGTGCACTCTGTGGGGGAATATCGAGGCTGGATTGTGTGGCCGAAGATGACAATGCTCATGCTGCTCGTGCTGGGCGTCGCCAGCAGTCTGTTCCTTCTTTGGAGTGTTTACCTGCTGATGTCTTTTGCGGACGCGTTCTGGACGGCCTCCCGCACGCTGCGGCGTAAGTGGTCCCGCGCTGACCGGTCCGTGACAACGTGAAGTATTGGGCGAAGAATGCGCGAGCAAGCACCGCCCCGCCTGAGATTAGCGAAAAGATGAATGTCCCCCTGATTCATCGAGTTCGATATGGGCGTCACCGGGGTAGGCGTTGCGGAGTTTGACCAGCAGATGGGCCGTGGGCCGCGGAAGGTCCGGAGCGGGGGTCAGCTCGAGCAGAACCTTCAATGCCAGAGGATAACGTCGCCATTGCGGGACTTGCATCTCCACTTCGCCGCGGTTGGAGAACCGCTGGATTTCGTTGGCGGCCGCGATCTGGTTGGCCAGGGAAATGCCGTAATTGGTGCTGAGGGTTCCGGCATTGCGGGCGATGGTCGAGGCGACGATGCATACGCCGAGCAGTATTGATGCGGCATAAATTGCGATGGACGTACGAACAACTATGCCGCGGCGGGAGCGGGGCAAGATGCGTGACACGTTCTGCGATCCCTCTTCTTCCCCTCCCCCTGTACGCAGGGGGAGGGTCAGGGTGGGGGTTTCCTGGGCTAATCGACGTTCGACGGTGGAGGGCAAGCCCTCTACCCCCACCCCAACCCTCCCCCTGAGTACAGGGGGAGGGGGAAATTCTCCGCGGCAAGTGTCACCCACCCGGCGGGACATCGCCCAGTCAACGGCCAGCCAGGCGAGAAAGACGTAGGCCAGCCAGGTCGCGCCGTAGTAATGGGGGCTGAAGTAGATTCCTTCGAGTCCGTCGAGAAGGGTCTGGCAAATCCAGGCGGAGAGGGCGATGAGACAAAGCTGATCCCAGACGCCGGCGGCGTTGGGCCGCCGGAGCGCCTGGAGCGCTCGCGGGATGGCGAGGATCATTCCAAGCCAGACGGCGGCAAGTGCGGCGCGGGAAATCCATTGGGCGATGGCGAAGAGATTCTGGAGGATTTTGGGAGCGAAATCCTGCCACCCGTCACCGGGCATTGTTCCAGCCACGCCGAGGGTGAGAAAGTGTCCGCCCAACAGGGGGTAAAACCACCCAAGCCAGGCGTGAGAATCCGCGGGGTGGGAAGAACGCACGTGTTCAAATAGATAGTACAGATATGGCCAGAAGAGGAAGAGGCATATCGCCAGGATCGCCAGAAGGCTCCATTTCCATCGCCGGAGGCTGGGGCGATGAAGCCAGGCGATGTGAAATGCCAAAGGCGCGATCATCGCCATCGCCATGAAGTGGATGAACGGCAGAAGGACGCCGCACAGAACCGCGATGCGGAGTGCGGATGCGTTTGGTCTGGCGAGGAAGTCGGCATAAGCGGCCAAAAGCAAGGCGGAAATCGGGATGCAAAAGCTGCTGTCCCAGAGGCTGCGGCTATATATCCAGAGCCAGGGCGACAACATCGTGACCACGGCGAACCATGGACTGAGTTTGAGCGTCCGGGCGAGCCAAAGGACGGCCAATGCCGTCAAGGCCGTGAAAACCGCCGCCCGGCAGGCGACCATGACAACGAGGTTGTGGGTGAAGGCGAGGAATATCTGATCGATCCAGATGGGTAGCGGGCCATAGACGGCGCCGCGGGTGCCTTGCAGGCCATAGGGGCAGGGCGTGAAGGGGAGATTGAACCCGTAGAGATTGCTGGCCGTGTGGTTATATCGGATGGCCATCTCCATCATGATCGGTTCATCATTGACCCACGAGGCATCGCCGGGGCGCAGGATCGTCAGGATGAGAATGGGAATAAGAAGAATCTGAGGCCGAAGGATGGTCAATTCAGTTGCAAGTGGCAAGTTGCAAGTTGGGAGTTAAGTCCGAACTTGCAACTTGGCACTTCCAACTTGCAACTTTCCTCCCCGATCAACTGGGCGGCAATGCGGCGGCGGAGGGGGCGTCGATGCTGCGTTTGCGTTTTGAGCCGGCGGGGGCGGCGGACTTCTCGGCGTCTTTCGACGATTGCATGCCGCGCGTCATGGCGATCACGCCCGTCCGAGCCAGTTCGCGGATGCCGTAGGGGCGCATCAATTCCACGAACTTTTCGATTTTTTCCTCGGTGCCGGCAAGCTCCACCATCAGGGTTTCCTTGCCCACGTCCACGACCTTGCCGCGGAAGAGGTTCACCACTTCGATCACCTCGTGCCGGCTGGCCGGCCCGGCGCCGATCGTCATCAGCGCCAGGTCCCGTTCGATGTAGGCCGAGCCTTTGAAATCCTTCACCTGCGTGACGGGCACGACCTTGGCAAGCTGTTTGCGCACCTGCTCCAGGGTGTTTTCATCGGCATCGACGACGATGGTCATGCGCGAGAGGTTGGGGTCTTCGGTGCGGCCAACCACCAGCGAGTCGATATTGAACCCACGCGCGGCGAACATGCCCGCGACGTTGGCCAGAACGCCGGGCTCGTTCACCACCAAAGCGGAGATCACGTGACGCATGGCGGGGATATTACGGGATTTGACCGAAAGGATAAAGGCCAATGCAACGCTCAACACTCAACACTCAACGCTCAACCTTCAAGGATTTGCAAAAAAGACCTTGTGCGCCAAGACCGGAACTTTTTGCGGGTTTTCCGTTGACCCAAGCCGAGTTTTACGCAATTTCCACGCGTACGTCGGCGAATTTGCGGAAATCCTGGTCCAACGAGGCGACCGGCGTGCTTTGCGAAGCGGCGGCCGCGGCGAGCAGGCAATCCACCAAATGAATGCTCGTTTTGCTGTAGCGGTTGAGAGCGTCGAGATGTACCTCGACGTCGCTGAGTTCCACGCCGGGACTGGTGATCAGCGTTCCAAGCGTCGCGGCAATGTCTCGGCGCGGATGCTCGTAGAAGGACTCCAGCACGAATACGCATTCGGCCAGGACGGCGGGAAGCAGAACAATCACGACTTCGCCCCGGTCGCAGGCATCGAACAGCTTTCCGGCTGCCTTGGCGTGCTTCTCATGGTCCTGCACGAGATAGCGAATAATCAGATTGGTATCGACAAGCCGCCGCTTGCTCATTGGAGGCCTTCGCGATTGCGGCGAGCCGCTTTAGCGGCGGCCTGGCGGATTTGAGCAAACGACATCCCTCGGCCTTTTTTGCCGGCAAGGGCTCCCTTGAGCGATCGCGTGCCCGGATGCACGCGGATCGTGGCACGATCTCCGTGCACCGCGTATTGCAGCCTGTCACCCGGCTTGATCCCCATCGCCTGGCGAATTTCGCCCGGAATCGTCGTTTGCCCTTTGCTGGTCACCGTCGAATGCAACATCGTGGAAATTCCTTACTGTTGCAGATTTCCTTACTTTGTGATTATGCCTTACTATGCGCCGGATGACAAGGGGTGGATTGCCGATTGCCAATTGCCGATTGGAATACGGGAGTCCCCAATTTGCTTTCTTTCAATCGGCATTTGGCAATTGGCAATCGGCAATATCTTCTCACGCGGCATCGGCGGGGGATTCGAGGATCGCGGCGCGGACGCGGTTCAGGCCGTCGAGCGCGGCGACCTTGTAACACTCGGCCAGCGTCGGATAGTTGAAGACCGTATCGACGAAATATTCGATCGACATGCCGGCGGCCATGACGGTCTGGCCGACGTGGATCAGCTCCGTGGCGCCGGTGCCGATGGCGTGAACGCCGAGGAGCCGGTGGCTCTCGGCGTGGAAGAGGAGCTTGAGCAAGCCGTTGGGGTCGGCGATGAGTTGGCCGCGGGCGATCTCGCGATAGCGCGCCAAGCCGACCTCGTAGGGGACGTTTTGCTGGGTCAATTGCTGCTCGCTCTGGCCGACCATGCTGATTTCGGGGATGGTGTAAATTCCGTAGGGGAAGAGGGAACTACAGGAATTGGCGAACTGATGGAACATGTGGCATGAGGCGAGGCGGCCCTGTTCCATGCTGGTGGACGCCAGGGCGGGGAAGCCGATGACGTCGCCGGCGGCATAAATGTGGGGGACGGCGGTTTGGAAAGTTTCGTTGACCTTCAGGCGTCCACGATTGTCGGCGGTCAGACCGGCGGCGGGAAGGTTCAGGGCTTCGGTGGCGCCCTGGCGGCCAATGCAATACATCAGCGAGTCGGCGGAAATGGTTTTAGTGCTGGCCAGCGTGGCGCGGACGTTGGCGTCGATGACTTCGATGGACGAGACCGATTCGCCAAGGCGAAGGCGGATTCCCATGTCGCGGAGGCGGAACTGGAGGTTTTCGGCCAGTTCATCATCGACGAATTCGAGCAACCGGGGCCGTGATTCGACGAGGGTAACGTGTACGCCGCAGGCGGCGAGCATGCAGGCGTATTCGGTGCCGATGACACCGCCGCCGACGATGATCATGCTGCGTGGCAACTCGGCGAGGGAGAGCAGGTCGTTGCTGTCGATGACTTTGCCTGGGGTAAAGGGGACATTGGCCGGTCGCGCCGGAACGGTGCCGACCGCGACCAGAACGTTCTTGCCGCGGACGGGAGTGTTCAGCTCTGAGCGTGCGACGCGCAGGGTGTTGGGATCGGCGAAGGAGGCGGAGCCGAACATCAGCGTGATGCCGTTGCGTTGCATCTGGTTGCGAATGACGTCCACCTCGGTGCGGACGACGTGCTGGGAGCGGTAAAGCAAATCGGACATGTGGATGTCGTGCTTGACGGCGTAGCCGGCGCCGTAGAGCGAGCGTTCGTTGATCCCGGTGAGGTGCAGGACGGCTTCGCGGATGGCCTTGGAGGGGACGGTTCCGGTGTGGATGCAGACGCCGCCAATGCTGTCGGTGCGTTCGATGACGGCGACGGATTTTCCGAGTTTAGCGGCATTGAAGGCGGCTTTTTGGCCGGCCGGGCCCGAACCGATCACCACCAGGTCGTATTCCGCGTGTGCCATTGTGAATTTCCAACATTCGGGCGAAACATGGGTTATATCGGCCTTCAGGACGCGGGATTGAAGGTCCGTCTATGCGGATTGGGCAATTTATGACGACCGGCGTCATTTTCGGCTCGACCCTTGTCCTTTAACCGCCGATAAGACGATTCGAGAGGAGTTGCCGGATGGACTCGCCTGACAACGCACCGGTTGCGTCCCAGAATCCATTGGCTGAAGGACCGCGACGGGGCCGCAACATCTGGCGATTGACGGTCGCGCCGGCGGCGCTGATGCTGGCCGGAGTCGCGGCCGTCGGGGTGATCGCCAAGCTCCTGCCCCTGGTATTGAACGAAAACGCGGACTTGGTTCTGCGCGTCGTCCTGGCCGGCGCCGCGGTGTGCATGGCGGTGGCAATGGCCCTGCGGCATCGCAAGCAATGGGTCCTGCCCAGCGACACGATGCGCCGGCTCGTTCACGAAATCCGCATTGGCCGGGCGCCCATTGAAGACCTCGCCGAGTTTCATCCCGGCTGCCTTCGCGATCTCTGCACCGAGGTCAAACTCCTGCTCCACGAGATGCGGCATCAGCGACAGGCCGTCATCGATTTGAAGGAGGAGGTTCGCCAACGCATCGCCAACCGAACCTCGGTCCTGGAACGGACGATCGTCTCGCTACGGAACCAGATCGTGCACGATCCCCTGACCGGGCTTTACAACCGGCGGATGCTGGACCAGTTGCTTCCGCAACTGGTGAGTCAATCGCTGACCGAGCGCAAGCCGCTGACGCTGATGATGGTCGACGTGGATCACTTCAAGGAGCTGAACGACACGCTCGGTCACACGGCCGGCGACGATATGCTTCGGTCGGTTGGGCAGATCATCCGCAGCACGATCCGGGACAGCGATTTTGGATGCCGCTGCGGCGGAGACGAGTTCGCGATCATTCTCCCGGGCTGCCAAGTTTCGGTCGCCAAGCGGATTGGCGAAAGGCTCGAATCGCTGGTCCATTTGCTGGTTGAAAGCTACCAGGTGACTCGGCGTCCGCGGCTGTCGATTGGGATCAGCACGCTGGAGGAACAGGGTGAGCCGACGGCCGCGAATTTGCTGAGGCGCGCCGACGAGCGGCTGTACGAATCCAAAGGGGTCCACCGCACTCCCGTTGCACCCAAGTCGGCGCCCGAAGCGGCGTGAGCCCCGCGGCGGTCGGATTCAATCGAGGGCTTGCCACGGCGGGGCATATCTGTAGAATCCGCTGCTCTTTATTGAAGCGGAGCGTTGATGCCACGAGAAAGAACGGAACGTCGCGAGAAGCAGGAGAAGTTTCAGACCTTTGCCCGGCCCAAGGTGAAGATCGCCCGGACCAGCGCCTCGGGCAAAATCTACATTGATTACAAGGACACCGAATCGCTGAGGAAGATGGTGAGCGGGAACGGAAAGATTCTGTCGCGCAAACGGACCAGCGCCAGCGCGATGGAGCAGCGCATGATCGCCCGGGCGGTGAAACGGGCGCGATACATGGCGCTGTTGCCGTACGTGACGACCGGTCTTTAGAGCCGCTGGAATCGCCGAAACAAAAAAAGAAAAAGCCGCGTGGCCAAAAAGCCCGCGGCTATTTTTTCCGAAAGAAAAAGAAGGGTTGGGCTTATTTTTTCGGCCCGAGGATCGCGTCCTTCGCCGCCTTGGCGACGGTGAAACGAACCTTCTTGCTCTTGGGGATGAGCTTTTCCTTTCCGGCGTCGGGGCCGAAGCGCATGATCATCTTGCGCGCGGGCCGATCGACCAGCTTCAGCTTGCCCAGACCGGGAAGCGTGAAGACGTTCTTGGCGTTTTTGTACGCCAGTTCCGCCTGAGCGGCCAAAAGCAGGGTGACCTGCTTCTTGGTGATTCCTACTTTTTCCGCGAGATGAGCGGCAATTTCGGATTTGGTCAAAGACTTGTTGGCCATATAGACTGATCTCCTTTCCTTCAGAGAGATGGAGCCAAGTTGAGCGGGTTGAGCGGGCACATCGCCCGTTTTGTCCGCAAATCGCCGGGCCAGTCCGGCGACGTGGAATAGAAACTAGCGAAAAATCGGGCGAATTCAATGATGGCAAGCAAAAATCGTCGGATTTTCCGGGGATTTTTCCGTCTCTTCAACAGGTTGTCCCCAAAGGCCGAACCGAATTGATGGGGCAAGCAAACGGGTGCATGCCGGCTTGGCGGCGAAGTGAAGCGACAAAAAAAAGCCCACAGCCGCCAAGACGCTGTGGGCTCGGGAACTCCTGCCAGACTTGTGGTCAATCATGCTAAACCGCGGGCACAACGCGGTCTTCGCTATGGCAGGTTCGCCAAGCGCAAGGCAGTGAGCCTTGGCCTGGCTTGAATCGGGCGCGCCCACACATACCAGCGAACGCGCATATTCCACCGATTGAAGGTCAGACTTTGACCCCTCAATCTATATGGAAGCTTAATCCCGCCCGAATGAAAATGCAAGCACAATCGCTGCGGAATCAACGTCGAAATCTTAAATATCCTTGTCAGTTAAGAGAGGCAAATCTTGTAATCTTTACGAAGACCATACGCGGCGAAAAGAATTTCGTCGCACACAAGCTGATACATATAAATATGTTATGTGAATCAAATCCGTCGGGATGTCAATTCCTAATGCCTAAGCAACGGCAGCGGATGATTTTCTTATTCAGCGTCATTATAGGCATATATTGCGACAACGCCGCGTGTTTAGGCGCGCCGTGGCTTTTTGGCTTATGATTCTCTTTGCCGTGCCGTCCTTTTCGCAAAGGCTATTGCCGGTTCTCCAATTGACGCGAATGGCGCTGGTCTTCACGGCCCTCGCCGACAGCGGCTGTGAACTCATGCTTTGGGCCAAGCAGCGGATGTGGATGAACGGTGGGGTCCTCTGGGACAAGTTGGATCCAAAGCAATGTATCGCCCTGGCACTGGTGTCGATTGGTCTGTACGGCTTTGGGATGAGTCTGAACGACATCATCGACCGTCGTCGTGACCGTCAGATTTCACCCCAGCGGCCGCTGCCCAGCGGGCGGATCGGACTTGGCACCGCCCACGTCGTCTGCGCTCTGCTCGCCTTGCTCGCCCTGTTCGGCGGAGAAATCTACAAAGCGGTCACGCCCGATGCCGGATTAAGTTTGTGGCTCGTCGTCTTCACCGGCGCGCTGATCGTCTTTTACGATTTCGCCGCGAAATATCTGGTGCCCCTCGGGCTGTTGTCACTCGGACTGATCCGATTCTTCCACGCGGCCATCGCGGCGCCAAAACTTCCCGTGCTCTGGCATCCGCTGCTGCTGATGAATCACGTGACGATCGTCTCGACCCTGGCGTATTACTGGGAACACAAGCGTCCCGCCCTGCGGCGCACCCATTGGTGGTCGATGGTCGCGGGGCTTGTTCTGCTGGACGTTCTGGCGGTGGGATTGATCTGGTGGCGGCGTCATAACGTCAGGGTCGCGTTCCCCGGTGGAATCCTCACCATTCGCCCCGGACTGATCGGTCCCGCCGCCGCGGCAATCGCCTTCGCCGTCATCGCCGTCTGGATTCGCCGACGCAGCGCCAACTCGCGCGCCGCCGGGCAGGCCCTCATGCTCACGGGCTTGATGTGGTTGATTGTCTACGACGCCAGCTTCGTTGTCGGTTTCGTTGGGATTCCCGAAGGAATCATGATCCTCATGTTCCTCCCCGTCACCTACTGTGCCGTCATTATCATGCGCTGGTGGAGCAAGATGATTCTGCTGTCTCAAAGACCCGAGTTCAAGAGGGTGGAAACGTAAAGGGGGGGACAGGGTGTAGCGAATGTTTGTGGCAAATGGGCTTCCCGATATTGCCGAATGCCGATTGCCAATTGCCGATTGAAAAGGCAGCATTTCAATCGGCAATTGGCAATCGGCATTCGGCATTGGTCGCCTCCGCCACAATCAGGCGTCACACCCCGGGGAGGGAATCGGACGGGGCATGGGGCAAAGAAGACGCAAAGTTACACAAGTTATCCAGGTCCGATAACCGGATTAAAGCGGCTAACTCATACAAGTTGGGCAGATTCACCTGAGATGACCCCGGTTTGGGACAAAACGCCGCATTATTCCCTGCGTGGCGGCGATCCGGCGGTTATATATCGGCATCGTCGCTGCTGATGCGGCGGCCTCCAGATCGACCGTAGTGGGAGAATGACCATTTCAGAGTTTACTGACAAGTCGTTGGCCAAGGCTCCATCCCGCGCGCTGGGGCTGTCGTCGGACAAGGCCGCGGAGCAACCGCTCATCGAATCGCTGTGGCGTCGGCGGCACATTGTCGGTTGGACGGTTCTGGGCGCGTTCATATTCGCCTGCATCTTTCTGCTGGTGTCGCCGCGCAGCTACACGAGCTTCGCGGAACTTTACATCGTGCAGGGCCAGGGCCAGGTCATCGGCCAGACCCCGGCCGACGTCGAACGCAGCGACGACTATTTGAACACGCAATGCGGGTTGATCACCTCGACGCCGGTGCTGGCGCTGGCGCTTTCGGAGGAGGGGATCAGCGACCTTGGAATCCTGCGCGACGCGGGAGAACGGATCGAATACCTGCAAAAGAACATTGTCGCCGACGTGGAAAAACATCGGGATTTGATATCTGTCTCGCTGGAAGCGCGCGATCCCGTGGAGACCGCCAAGTTGGTGAACGCCGTGGTCCAGGCTTACGTGACCTACCAGACGAAGATCCAGCACAGCACTTCCGCGGAGGTGTTGGATCTGCTCGAGAAGGAAAAGGCCCGGGACGAAGAGGCGATCGCGGTGAAGAACCAGCAGCTGGCCACGCTGCGCGACATGTACGGCGAAACCGCGTACGACAGCAGCCAGAACAATCCGATCATTCAGCAGGAAACCGCGTTGTCCAACGCCCTGACGGCCGCGCGCCTCGACGCGGTCAACGCCAAGGCCGCTTACGACCAGGCCATGTCCTTGATCGGAAACGACCAGGAGAAACTTAGACAGATCGAAGTTCCGGACGACGCGGGGGATTTGGTCGCGGCATCGCCGGTGCAGTTGGACCTCCTGAAATCGGAGATTTTCCGCCTGGGCCAATCGCTGAAGGACCTGGAGCGCACCTATTTGCCGGACCATCCGCTGGTCCTGCAGGTCAGTTCGCGGCTGAAACTCCTGACGGTCACTTACGTTCGCGCCGAGCGGCAGCGCTGGCTGAGCGCCAAGGCGCAGCAGGAAGCATTGCAGGCCTCGTTCGATCAGCAGCACAAGCTGGTGCTGAGTCAGGCCACCCGGGCGGCGGATTTCGACCGCGTGAAGACCGAATTCACCCGCATCGAAAGCGACCTGGACATCGTGGAAAAGCGCATCAACGAGGTCAGCGTCAACCAGGACGCCGGCAGCCTGAACATCCAGATAACCCAGCCGGCCATCCCCTCGCCCAAGCCCAGCTTTCCGCCCAAGTTCAAAACATTGTTCGGGTCTTTGTTTCTGGGGTTATTGGTGGGCTGCGGGCTGGCGATCGGGCGCGAGAAGTTCCCGCTGGGCGCGCGGCCCATGAGCCGCATCTCGTCGGAATTGGGCTGCCCCGTGCTGGGCGTTTTGCCGAGCATGGATGCAAGGGGCACGCTGGTGGAACATGCGATGCAGACGCATCTGGAGCCGGCCAGCGCCGTCGCGGAGGCGGCGCGATCCATCTCGCGCATCCTTGCCGAATCCGGTTTCGACGATGAAATCGGCCGCACCCTTCTGGTTGCCAGTTGCAACCCCCTGGAAGGCCGAACCACGCTCGTGACCAATCTGGCGTTGGCGATGGCGCAGAGCGGCATGAAAATCCTGATCGTCGACGCCAACCACCGTTCCCCCCGGCTCCACAGCATTTTCAATCTAAGCAATGGCTTTGGCCTGTTCGACGTTCTGTCCGGTCGGGCGGACGATCGTCCCGCGATCCAGGCGACGCACGTCGAGAACGTGGACGTGCTGGTGTGCGGCGCCGTTCCCGCCAACTCGGTGGAACTGCTCAACAACGAAACGCTCGTGGACGTGCTGGGCGAGTTGTCCGACCGTTACGACCGTGTGCTGATCGACTCGCCGGCTTTGGGACGCGGGGTGGAAGCCCGGATCCTGGCGGCCAACTGCGCGGCGGCGATTCTGGTGACGGCGGCCCGCCCGACGGTCCGCCGGCAGATTGGACAGGGCCTCAGGTTGCTGCGCAGCGTCGGCGCCAATGTTCTGGGTCTGGTCATCAATGAGCCCGGGGCCATTGATCCGTTGAAAGCCGTGGGCAGCGGTTTGCTGCCGGCGCGCAGCGCGTTGCCGGCGGACCGTGCAAGATCATTCCGCGCGGTCCTTACGACCGGGGATGAGGATTGAACTGAAACCGATTCGTACGCGTGGTGGGTGGCTCAGTGGGTAACTGACCGCTGGGTGTTGGTGGGTGGTTTATCAACGAGGTGCGGGAGAAGCTAATGATTGCGCAGGACACAGCGGCCGTCCGAATCGTGGACAAGCCGCATTTGGAAAGTGAATTGGCCCCGGCTCCGATGGCGCCGAGCCGCCGCGGCGCGATTCGCGCCCGGCCCCGGCCCATTCATCGAATCAAGAGCCTTCATTCCCGGCGAGACATCGATGCCATTCTCCATCGGGAATGCGCCCGATGCGAGCGTAACGGGCATGAGTTCTGCCTGGTCGTCATCTGGCCCGCCGACAGCGGCGCGGCGCGGCCGTTGGCGCGGCTGGCAAAGCTGCTTTGCCGGCGTGCACGCGCCACCGATGAAATCGGCTGGTTTGAGGCCCGCCGACTCTGTGTGGTCCTCCCCGACACTTCCACCGAGGGCGCCGTCGCTTTCGTCCGGGATTTCACCGAATCCGCCAACCACCGCGGTTTGTCGCCGATCTGCAACGTGCTGGGCTATCGCGGCCAGGCGCACAGCGACAACGAACGCCTCAGCGTCGAGCAGGTCGCCCGCGGGATCGAGGAAGCGGGGCAGGACATTCCCCTGGACTGGCGGCGCCGATTGCCGCCCCTGCGCCCGGTCTCCGCCGGCGAAGTGTCGAACCTCCTGGTCCGGCCGCTGCCGTGGTGGAAGCGGTTGATCGACGTGCTGGGGGGCAGCGTGATCCTGGCGGCGGCGCTGCCGGTGATGGCGGCCGTGGCGCTGGCCGTGAAGGTCTCAGATCGCGGCCCGGTGCTGTTCAGGCAGCGCCGCGCGGGCTTGGGGGGAAAGCCCTTCACCATCTACAAATTCCGCACCATGGTCGTCGACGCCGAGTCCAAAAAGCGGCGGCTGGCGCACAAGAGCGAGCAGGACGGACCGGCGTTCAAGATCAAGCACGATCCGCGGATCACGCGGGTTGGCCGGTTCCTCCGCGAAACCAGCCTCGACGAGTTGCCGCAACTTTTCAACGTCCTGCTGGGGGACATGTCGCTGGTGGGGCCTCGCCCATTGCCGTTGGAAGAAAGCAACCGATGCGCGACCTGGCATCGAAGGCGGCTTGACGTCACGCCGGGTCTGACCTGCATCTGGCAGGTCCATGGCCGCTCCAACGTCAATTTCACGGAATGGATTCGCATGGATCGGCGCTACATCCGGTCGCGATCCATCTGGCAGGACGTGAAGCTGATCGTGATGACGGTTCCATCGGTATTGTTGCGCCGCGGCCGGTAGTTGTGGTTTTTCCCGCCGCGGATTCGGGAACTCATCTTTCTTATTGTGATTTGGATAGGACCATGTCAAGCGGCGTTGCATTTTCCTGGCCACCCAAGCGCGAGCTTTTCGGGGTGGAGGTCAGCGTTACCAACTACGAGCAGGCGGTCGATGCGGTGATGGAAGCTGCCGCCGAGGGCCGCGGCGGCGTCGCGACGTTTCTCGCCGTTCACGGGATCGTCACCGCCGCCACCGACTGTGAATTCCGCCGGCAGGTCAATCGCTGCCAGATGGTCGCCCCCGACGGCCAACCCGTCCGGTGGGCGCTCAATTTCTTTCACGCCGCCGGCCTCACGGATCGGGTCTACGGCCCGGAGATCATGCGCCGCGTCTGCCGTCGCTGCGAGCAGAAGGGACTGAGCGTATTGCTCTGCGGGAGCACCCGCCCGGTGCTGGCGCTGCTGGCGTCGCGGCTGCGCGAGACGTTCCCGGACCTGAAACTCGCCGGGGTTGAATCGCCCCCGTTCCGGCCCATGACCCCGGCGGAGAACGACGCCCTGTGCCGCCGCATCAACGACAGCGGCGCCGCGGTCGTGTTCGTGGGGCTCGGCGTGCCGCGGCAGGAAACGTTCGCCGATTCCAATCGCGACAAAATCCGCGCCGTGCAGCTTTGCGTCGGGGCGGCGTTCGATTTCCTCGCGGGCAACAAAAAAACCGCCCCCGCGTTCATGCGGCGTCACGGATTGGAATGGCTGTTCCGGCTGATCCAGGAGCCGCGGCGTCTTTGGAAACGGTATCTGGTGACCAACAGCATCTTCCTGGCCTTGGTCGCGATCAACGCCGTCAGGCAAGCCTGCCGCCGGCGCGTCTCAGTCGAGGGGGCCCCATGACCGCGACGCTGAACGTGCCTCCCATTCGATCGACGTCCACCGTGTTCCGCAAGGGCTTTTGGGCGGTCGCGGACCAGGGGTTGTTCGCCGGCTCCAATTGCGTCGTCAACCTGATGCTCGCTCGCTGGCTGTCGCCGATGGAATACGGCGCGTTCGTGACCGCGTTCGCGGCGTTTTTGGGGCTTGGAGTAATCCACACCTCCCTGCTAACCGAGCCAATGCTGGTCTTTTCCTCAGACCGCTACCGCGACCAACACCGGCATTATTTCGGCGTGTTGCTGTATTGGCACGTGCTGGTGTCGCTGGGGGCGTCGTTGATTCTGGCGCTGGGCGGATGGTATCTCCAATCCCGGGGCCAGGCGGCCCTGGCCAATGCGCTGTACTGGTTTGCCGCCGCCGGACCGTTCATTCTTTTCCTCTGGCTGATGCGGCGGACGTGCTACGGGCAGTTCAACCCCCGCCGCGCAGCCATGGGCGGGGTGGGATATCTCATCCTCATGATGACGGGCCTGGCCCTGCTACACGTGCTGGGAACGCTGAGCATCGGAATGGCGCTGACGATCATTGCCGTCAGCAGCCTGGCGGCCGGCGCCGGGCTGGGAATCGGGCACGTGGATTTGCATCCGCCCCGCGCCCTGATCCGCGACGTGACCATCGAGCACTTGCGTTACGGACGCTGGGCCACCGCGACGCAAATCCTCGGGTTCATTCCCGGCAATATCTATTATTTCCTGCTTCCCGCGATGGCGTCGCTCGAACAATCCGGCGCGCTGCGGGCGCTGACCAACCTTTTCATGCCCCTGCTCCAATCCAACACCGCCCTGTGCATGCTTCTCCTGCCGGCTTTCGTCCGCACCCAGGGCACCGTCGAGGGAAAACGTCTGCATCGCCTGTCGCTTCTGGTCCTGGCGGGAACCCCGGTGATCTACTGGATTGTCCTTGGAGCGTTCGACCGCCGCGTCGTGATGCTCGTCTATGGCGGGAAATACCTGGAGTATTCCGGATTGCTTTGGGTCCTGGGGCTTCAACCCATCATCGGGGGGATGTGCGGCGTCTATGGCGCGCTGCTGCGGGCCAGGCAGAAGATGAACGCCGTCTTCTGGGGCGGGGTCGTCGCCGCGATCGCCGCCGTCATTCTGGGCATCACCATGACCCGGCGTTTCGGACTGGCCGGCGTTTGCTGGAGCATCGTGATTACATACGGTCTGCATCATGTCACGCTCTGGCTCTTCAGCCGGCCCATGATGCGGGACCGAACCCCGTTGCCGGACGTTGAATTGGCGGAGAACCTGATCGAAGCGGCATAGCCGGGCGAACCAATGATCTCGATGTTTTTCACAAAATTCTCGGCATGGGTCACGGGGGCGGCGGCGGCGCACCTGACACCGACGTTCCACCGGCGAAAAGGGCATCTCCAGCCCGATCCGGCCAAGCCATCGCCCGCCGCGCTCCGGGCTTCGCCCTCCGCGCTCCGGGTACTTTTCCTCTATCGGAATTTGCCGTTTCACGGGGGAATTCCCCGGTGCCTGTTGTATCTGGCGCGGGCTCTCGATCACCTCAGGATGGACCTTCACGTCGCCAGCATGATCGAGCCGTCAGCCTCCATGCGCGATGCGTTTGAGGCCCTGCAAGTCGAACCGTCCTGGCTTGGGGACAACGGATACCTTTCGCCGGCCCGGCGTCTTCGGCGGCTGGTGGAAGAGAAGGACATCGACGTTGTGGTCGCCACGACTTTCAAGACCTACCTCTGCACCAAGTGGGCCTTGCGCCGGCGTGATGTCGGCGTGGTTTTCTGGGTCCATGCGGTTCGCGGAGTCATCAATGGTCCCATTCGCCGTGCCCTGGTCTGGTTGCTGTGCAGGAACGATCCGATGCTCTTTGTTTCGCGGGCGGTTCGGGATGCCCATCTTCCGGCCAACCATCGCGGCCCCGCCCAGATCATCTACAACGGCGTCGAGGACGTGGCGGGCGACCGCTGCCACAAACCGTACGGTCCGGAGATGCGCCAAGCCCTGGGATTGCCCGCGGACGCACTGATGCTGGCGTACGTGGCGGAGTTCGTCCCCTGCAAGGACCATCCCACCGCGATCAATGCGATGCACGAACTGGCGCGGCGGCACGTCAACGCGCACTTGCTGCTGATCGGAACCGGCGAAAAGATCGAATCCGCCCGCGCCCTGGCCGCCCGCGGACCCGCCGCCGAGCGAATCCATTTTCTCGGCGCCCGATCCGACGTGCGGCGGATTCTCGGCATCGTGGACATTTACCTTCACCCCGGACGCGAGGAGGGATTCGGCCTGGCGATCGCCGAAGCCATGCTCGCCGGGCTTCCCCTCGCCGGGGCGCGCGAGGGCGCGCTGACGGAATTGATCGAACCGGGAAAGACCGGCGTGCTTTTCAATCCGGGCGACGCTCTGGACCTGGCGGACAGCGTGGTCTTCCTTGCCGCCGACCGTGATCGAGCACGGCGGATCGGGGCCGCCGCCCGCGAATTCTGTCTCGAAAAATTCGACGTCGAGAACTTTGCCGACGCCATTACCCGGTTCCTCGAAGACTGCTTTTCCCCGGCAGCCGGGCAGACGGAACCGGAGCAGATCGAGCCCCAAACCGCCGGAGCACACGGATGACGGCGCATGGAGACCGATATCTTCGCGTCCTGTGCATCCTGCTCCTCGGCTATGCGCTGATGGGCAAGGGATTCGCCTACATCGGGATCGCGCCGTTCTACGTGGGCGAACTGACGATGATCTGGGGCGTGGTGGTCCTGTTTTGCAGCGAGAACTGGAGCCGCGTGCTGCGAACCGCCTGGTTCTGGCCCCTGTTCGCGCTGATGCTCTGGGGAGGGATCAGGACGGTTCCGTTTCTGGGAACCTACGGCACCGACGCGCTGCACGACGCGGCGATGTGGATTTGGGGAACGTTCGCCGTCGTGCTGGCCAGCCTTCTCGCCGCTGAACCACGCCGATTGGCCTACCTGGAAAAAAAGTTCCGGACGTTCGCGGTTCTGCTGCTGATCCTCGGTCCGGTTTCCTATTGCATCTCGATCTTTGCCGATGCGTATCTCCCCAACGCCCCCTGGGCGGACGTGCCGTTCGTTCTGGTCAAGGGGGGCGATCTGGTGGTTCATCTTTGCGGGATATTCGCATTTTTCGTTCTACTGGGCGGGCCGCAGATGGCGTTCGTCGTGCCCATGATGATCGTCAACCTCGTGCTTTATTTCACCGGCCGCGCCTCCATGGTGACCTTCGGATCGTGTAGCGCCATCGCCGCCGCCCTCCGCCCCCAATCCGCGCTGCCATGGCGGTTGTTTCCCGCGCTGGTCATCGGCGTTACGCTGATGTGGGTGTTCAATATCCAAATCCAAACCACGATCCATGATCCGGGGCGCGTCGTCTCAGCCGACCAGATCATCAACAACGTCCAAAGCATCTTCTCGGATTCCGACAACGAAAACCTCGACGGCAGCCGGGAGTGGCGGCTGCTCTGGTGGAACACGATCGCGGATTACACGATCCACGGGAATTATTTCTGGAAGGGCAAAGGCTTCGGAATCAATCTCGCCGATGACGACGGGTTCCAGGTCGAAGCCGATCACAGCCTGCGTAACCCCCACAACGGACATCTCACCATGCTCGCCCGCGGAGGAGTGCCCATGCTGGTCCTTTGGGCCGTCTGCCAGGGCACGCTGGGGTATGGGTTGATCTGGTCGGCCTGGTCGGCGCGGCGGCGCGGAGATCGCCACTGGCTTGGGTTCCTGGCGTTTTTGTTCATCTATTGGCTGGCATTTCTCGTCAACGCCTCTTTCGACGTATTCCTGGAAGGGCCTGTGGGGGGCATCTGGTTCTGGTGCGTTTACGGCACGGGGATCGGGGCAGTCTGGATTTACCGGAATTACCCGGAAGCCCTGCGCGACGAACGCATTGCCGGTGGAGGGCAAGCCCTCCACGTCCAACGCAAAACCCGGGCGCTGGAATTATGCGGGTCCTGATTTGCCACAACTTCTACCGGCAACCCGGCGGCGAGGATCAGGTCTTCGCGGCCGAAACGGAATTGTTGCGGCGGTTCGGCCACGACGTGGAAACTCATGCGGTGCATAACGATCAGGCCGAATCACGGGGCCGGTTGAAACTGGCCGCGGCGACGGTCTGGAACGGCGCCGCCGCAGGGGAAATCGCCCGGCGGGCTTCTCGGCATCGCGCCCAGATCGTTCATTTCCACAACACGTTTCCGCTGTTTTCGCCGGCGGTGTATTCGGCGGCAAGGAAGACCGGCGCGGCGGTGGTGCAGACGCTGCACAATTACCGGCTCATCTGCCCCAGCGCGACCCTGTTCCGCGACGGCAAGCCGTGCGAGAAATGTGTGGGCCGATTGCCGCTGCCCGGCGTGGCGCACGGATGCTACCGCGGCAGCCGGGCCGTCACCGCGGTCGCCGCCGCCATGCTCGGACTCCACCGCGCCTTGGGAACCTACGCCGATCAGGTCGATGCCTACATCGCCCTGACCCGATTCGCCCGCGGCAAATTCCTCGCCGCCGGCTTCGACGCCCAGCGTATTCACGTCAAGCCGAATTTTCTCGATCCCGACCCCGGTGAAGGCTCCGGCGACGGTGGGTTCGCGCTGTTCGTCGGGCGGCTCACCGAGGAGAAGGGGATTCGCCCGATGCTGCAAGCGTGGAAGAAGATCGGCTCGGCGATGCGGCTGAAAATCTGCGGGGACGGCCCGCTGGCGGCGGTGGCCGCCGTGGAGGGCTTGCCCTCCACGATGGAGGGCTTGCCCTCCACCGACTCGCACGTCGAATGGCTCGGCCGCCGGCCGCTGCCGGAAGTCATCGACCTGATGGGCCGAGCCTCCCTCCTGGTCTTTCCGTCGCTGTGGTACGAGGGATTTCCCCGCACGATCGTCGAATCTTTCGCTCGCGGAACGCCGGTGGTGGCCAGCGATCTGGGCTCCATGCGGGAGCTGATTCAAACCGGCCGAACCGGCGCATTGTTCGATCCGGGCGACCCCGACAGCCTCGCCCGGACGGTACTATGGCTCCGGCAAAATCCAACCGCGTTGGCGCAAATGCGCCGCGAAGCTCGCCATGAGTTCCTGTCGAAATACGATCCCGCCCGGAATCACCGGATGATGCTGGAGATTTATCACCAGGCGACGGCCCGGCGTGCCGGCGCCGACGAACCCGAATTCGTCGCCGCGACGTGAACTTCCCGGTGCGGCGATCGACGTTCGACCCCCACCCCAACCCTCCCCCTGAGTACCAGGGGAGGGGGAAATTCTCGGCGGCAAGTGGCATGCACCCGACCTTCCCGGTGCGTTGACTTGAACTATCTCCGTTCATTCACGACGATTTGGACAAGGAAGTACTTTGGCGGGTACTTTGGAAGGTCCGTTGAAACGTTTTTCGCGGTTCATTTTGGGTGTGATGGTCGTCGGGGCGCTGTACGTTTTGATTTTCGGACCGCGCTCGGAGCCGTCGTTGCCGCCGGGACGCCAGGGCGATCTGGTTCTTCACTATTGGGAGAAATGGTTGGGCAAGGAAGCGGAGGCGATGCAGCAGATCGTCGACGATTTTAACAACACCGTCGGCGCGAAAAAACACGTCTACGTGGAAATGATGTCGATGAGCGACATCGATCAAAAGACGCTGGTGGCGACGGCGGGCGGCGTGCCCCCCGACATCGCCGGGCTTTGGGATCCCATGGTCGTCCAATTAGGAAGCCTGGGCGCGCTGGAACCGTTGGAGGATTTGGCCAAGGCGCACGGAATCACCCAGGGGTATTACCGGCCGGTTTTTTGGAATGGATGCCATTTCAACGGCCATCTTTACGCGCTGGTAAGTACGCCGGCGGCGGTGGCGCTGATTTACAACACGCGGATTTTCCATGAAAACGCCGGGAAACTTCGGGCGGCGGGTTTGGACCCGGATCGTCCGCCGCAAACCATCGACGAACTGAATCGCTATGCCGATGTCCTGACGGAATTCGTGACCGACGCCCAGGGCCAGCGGCGTGTCCGCCGCGCGGGTTACCTGCCGATGCCCCCGGATTTTGATTGGTACGTCACCAGCATGCCGTTGTGGTTTGGCAATGATGAATGGGATGCGTCCGCCCGGCGGTTCACCCTGACGGACCCGGCGGTGTTGCGGGCGTTCCAATGGCTGGAAAGTTTTCCGCGCAAGCTGGGCAAGGACGCGGTCAGCGAATTTTCCACAAGCCAGGGCGGGTTCAATTCCCCGCAGAATTCCTTCATCGCGGGAACGCTCGCCATGGAGATGCAGGGGCCGTGGATGGCCAATTACATTCATATCCTGCGTCCATCGATGGACCACGATTGGGCCGCCGCGCCGTTTCCTTCGGCCGTACCCGGTCTTAAGAACGTCACGTATTGCCCCTTCGACGCGCTGATGATCCCGCGCGGGTGCCGGCACGTTTCCGAGGCCTTTGAATTCATCGCCTTCGTCAATCAACCGGATGAGATGGAAAAGCTCTGCACGTTGCATTGCAAGAATTCCCCGCTGACGGAAGTGAGTTGGAATTTCCTGCATCACCATCCGAACCCGTACATCGGCGTATTTGAAGACCTCTCCGCAAGCCCCAACGCGCACGTGACCATGCAATGCCCGATCGCCCAGGAAGCGGGGGCGGAGTTGACGGCGATCGTCCAGGGCGTGCTGGCGCTGGAACTGGATCCGAAACCAGCCCTGGAACGGGCCCAGGTCCGGCTCCAGGCAAAGTACGAGGAGTTCGAAACCAATCTCAATCGCCGGATGCGCCAATGACCGTCACCCGCGGAGAATTTCGAAATCTGCTCAAGGGCCTGGCGTTCCTCTCACCCTGGCTCGTCGGTTTCGCCGCGTTCATGCTTCTGCCGATCGTTTTGTCGCTGTATTACAGCCTGTGCGATTACAATCTGCTTCAGGGTCCGGCGTTCATCGGGACGGGAAATTACCGTGGGCTGCTGAACGACGGCGTGTTCTGGCGATCGTTGCGGGTGACGATGCTGTACGCGGCGATTTCCGTGCCGATGGGGCTGCTGGTTTCCCTCGGCGTGGCGCTGTTGCTCAACGTCAGGCTGCGCGCCCAGCCGATTTTCCGAACCCTCATTTTCTTGCCGTCGCTGGTGCCGACCATCGCTTCGGCCATTCTCTGGAAATGGATGTTCAACCAGCGTCTGGGGGTCATCAATCGGGTTCTGTCGCCGCTGCTGGGCTGGCTTCACCTACCCGGTCCGCCGTGGCTCGATCAATCCAAATGGGTCGTGCCTTCGCTGGCGCTGATGAGCGTCTGGAGCGTCGGGAACACCGTAATCATCTATCTCGCCGGCCTGCAGGACGTGCCCCGCGAACTCTATGAGGCCGCCGAACTCGACGGCGCAAACCCCCTCCAGCGGCTTCTCAACGTCACCCTGCCCATGATCTCTCCGGTGATTTTCTTCAACCTAATCATGGCCATCATTGGAATCCTCCAGGTTTTCGACACTCCGTTCATGATGACCGCGGGCGGACCCAATCGCGCCAGCTATTTCTACACCTACTATCTCTACGACAATGCGTTCACGTATCTGAAGATGGGCTATGCCAGCGCGATGGCGTGGATTCAATTGCTCCTGGTCCTGGCGTTGACGGGCATCGCATTCTGGTCGAGCAAACGATGGGTTCACTATCAGGGCAAATGACCGGCGGACGCGCAAAACCTCTCTCCCGCCTGGCGACGTACGCGGCGCTGATCGTCATCTGCGCCCTGGCGATGTTTCCCTTCCTGTGGATGATTTCCACCAGCCTGAAGCCGGATTGGCAGATTGTCAAATCCCCTCCGCAGTGGATGCCGGAGGAGTTTGCCTGGCGCAATTACAAGCTGGCGGTATCCAGCGAATCCACGCATTTCCCGCTCTGGACGCGAAACACCCTGATCATCGCGATCCTGGCGGTCATCGGCACCACGTTTTCCAGCGCCGTCGTCGCCTACGGATTTGCCCGAATCCGTTTCCCCGGCCGCGGTGCGCTGTTCACGCTCATGCTCAGCACCATGATGATTCCTTTCCCCGTCACGATGGTTCCGTTGTTCAGCATCTTCGTCTGGCTGGGGAAACATACTCCGTTCCAATGGCTGGGCACCTCCAAGCCGCTGTGGTTCCCGGCGTGGTTCGGGTCGGCGTTCAGCATATTTTTGTTGCGGCAATTTTTCACCACCATTCCGGATGAATTGTCCGAAGCCGCCCGCATTGACGGGTGTTCCGAATGGGGAATCTTCTGGCGAATTATTCTTCCGCTTTCCCGGCCGGCGCTTTCCGTGGTCGCCCTTTTCACCTTCATGTGGGCTTGGCGCGATTTTCTGGGGCCTCTTATCTTCCTCCAGCGACCCACCCAATACACCTTGTCATTGGGGCTTCAAACCTTCCAATCGCAGCACGGCAGCACGCCGTGGAACCAGCTCATGGCCGCCAGCGTTTTGGTCATTCTGCCGGTGCTGGTGCTCTTCTTCATCGCGCAAAAGACGTTCATCGAAGGGATTGCCACCACGGGAATGAAGGGATAGCCGTGGTTATCGGAGGTGGCTTGGATGTCTATTATGCGGTTTGCATTTTTTGGCTGCGCGACAATCGAAGCCCCGGATGTACATCCGGGGCTACGGGAAGCGCAAAGATTTCCTTAATCGGTATTAAAGCCATCGCCATCTAACCGTCCGGTCCGTTCAAACCGATGACGGTTGCAGGACGTATGTCTATTGGACGAAGGAGTTTGTCGATAGGGAGTCTTATGAACGGGGAATTCGCTTATTCGTTGAACGGAGAACATTACCGCGGCGCCTATCCGACGCGGGAAGAAGCGCTGGCGGAGGCAATCGAGGCGGCCAGGGGCTGCGACGATTCGCCGCAGATGGTTTACGTTGCGCGCCGCGTCCCGGCCGACCCCATGGCCTCGGGCCACGCCCGCACCGTCCTGGCCAACATGTCAGCCCGCGCTCGCGAGGAGTTTGGCGATTCGGCCTCTTCCTATCTCAGCGGCCTGGCCAGGCAATCCGTCGATAATCTCGATAAATCCCTGGAACTGGTCATCCGGGGCTGGCTGGAACACAACGAACTTCTCCCCACATTCGGCAAGATTGAAGCCATCGGCGAATACCCCGTGCCCAGCCCCTCGTCCGAACGTCCCAGCGACGATTGCCGCGAAGTCCAACAAATCGGCGTGGCGGGCGATTAGCCCGGATTATTCACGGCGAAGGACGCCCAGCGCTGGCTGTGCCCGCAACCCAAAGAGTTTAACCGAGAAGAGTTTTACCGCGAAGACGCGAAGAGCGCGAAGTTGCGCGAAGGAATATCAATTTGACTTCGCGCAACTTCGCGCCCTTCGCCGCTTGTATGTTCAAGAATACCAAGAGACGTTCTACTATGCCTCGTCGTGTTCGCGTGACGACGAGCGCAGCGAGGAGTCATGCGAACACGACGATCGGCCCAAAACCGATCGCGTCCGGGCCAT
>Ga0181538_10000877_pt1 | contig 35486 bp, 42 predicted proteins | sample PEATcosm2014_Bin_40_FD_119773 | JGI IMG/M metagenome (GOLD analysis project Ga0181538, IMG submission 119773) | Peatland microbial communities from MTU Mesocosm Facility, Houghton, MI, USA - PEATcosm2014_Bin23_30_metaG | ecosystem: Environmental > Terrestrial > Soil > Wetlands > Peat | place... | reverse complement strand
GCAACACCAAATGCAAATGGTCTGCAATCTGCTTTAAGCTTAGCAAGCATACTAGTTCCAGCAGTCTCACCAGAACTGGCAGTGAAAGGAGCATTGACCTTTGGTGCAGCCTCGGCAGTAGGAACTGCAATAGGTAATGTATATTTCGGTTTGCCAGTTGATCCAGACACATTAAAACAGGCATTTGTAGAAGGTGCGCAATTCGGCTCAATAGCCGAGCCAGCATTCAGTTATATAGCTCCATATTTAGCATCGCTTGGCAGCGGGCTTTATAAATCATCAGAACTGCCAGTATATTTGGATACCATATCAAAATATCTGCAAAGCATTCAGATAAATCCATTGCCTTTAGGCGAGGCATTAGGTGCAGCATTGCCAAGCACAACAGAAGAAGCATTATCAAATGGAATCCCAGAAGTTACAGAAGCTGGAGAACCAATAAGACCATTCCAATTTCTAGGAGAAAATAATGGCTTGCCCTACTATGCAAGAGTACCATTGGAATCGGGCATATCAGCAGGCGCAAATGTTGGTCTTACAAATCTTGGTAGTTATGCAACAGGTAATGGATTAGCCACATCACAACAGAACGCACAAGCAGCAATAACAGGTGCAGCCTTTCCAACAGTTGCAGAAATAGCAGGTACTAATGCTTTATACTAAAAACAAATTCAATTCTTGGAACTTTAGCAGATGAAGTAAATGATGAATATGACTGGATTCTTACAAATCCACCATACGTTACTACGGGAAGTAGTAATCTCAAGGAAGAAATAATCAAAGGTGGTTTGGAAAGCCATTATAAAATCAATGCAATGGGTGTTGAAGGACTATTTATGGAATGGATAGTGAGGGCATTGAAACCAAATGGCAAAGCATTTGTAGTAATTCCGGATGGAATATTGAACAGAATTAATGATAAGAACCTCAGAAAATTCATTAGTGATGAGTGCTACATAGATGGGATAATATCTTTACCAATAAAGACGTTCTTTACGAATATGAAAAAAACTTATATCTTGATACTTACAAAGAAAAACAGAAATACCGATATTCAGAATACACCAGTATTCACATACATAGTAAGCAACATAGGTGAGACTTTAGACGTGCATAGATTTGAGATACCCCAAAATGATTTAGATGAAGCAGTTAATCTATTCAACCAATTCAAAGGCTCAAAGAAGGCATTTAAATCCAACGCTGAAAGGTGCAAGATACAACCAATAAGCAGATTTAAGCCGGAAGACCATTGGTCTATTGATAGATGGTGGTCTAAAGAGGAAAAGGTAAAATTAGGGATAATAGAAGAGGAAAATTCTATGAATCTTGTTGATTTCTCAGCATTATTAGCTGAGGTTTCAAATTCGATAAATGAATATCAAGAAGAGATTAAACAACTCAATAAAATAACTAAAGGTGATTGAATGGGAAAATTCAAAACAATTTCCCTAAGTGATACTGCATACTTTGAACTTTTTATAGGAAAACGAGTATTGAAAAAAGACGTGAGAACGCCAAAGGGAGATATACCCATCTATAGTGCAAATGTATTTCACCCAATAGGTTATGGAAATAAAAGCAATATTCCAGACCTTAGCAGAAACTATATAATATGGGGCATAGATGGCGATTTTGATTTTAATTTAATGGAAAAAGGAAAGAAATTTGTATCTACTGACCATTGCGGAGCTATCAAGATAAAGGATGATAACCTCATACCCCAATATCTTTTGTATTTTCTTTACAATGTCAGAGATAAATATGGATTTGATAGAGCACTCAGAGCCTCATTAAAGAATATGAAGAGTATCGAGATAAAAATACCAGTAAAGGAAAATGGTGATTTTGATTTAGATAAACAGAATAGTATAGCAAATGGCTATGAATTAATCAAAGAAATAAAATCCAAACTATCTGAAAACATAAAAGAAGTAGATGAAGCCAAAATAAAATTAATGGATGATTACAAGGAGAGCAAAGAAAAGTTGATACCAGAATTGTTTAAAATAAGCTTAGGAAGTTCAAAATATGACCATAGATACTTTGATACCCATAAAGGTCAATATCCCGTATATTCAGCACAGACCACAAAGTTTGGAGAGATAGCAAAAATAAATACCTACGAATATGATACAGAAGGTCTGACTTGGACTATTGATGGTTATGCCGGAAAAGTATTCCACAGGAAAGGCAAATTTAGTATGACTACTCATTGCGGATTACTCCAGATTAAAGAGGAAGTAAAAGGGAAGCTTGATTATGAATTTCTCAAATACTTATTAGATAATGAATTGTCAAATTATGCAGTTGGAGAGGGAAATAAGAGGATAAAGAAAACTCATATATCGAGAATAGGGATAAGGATACCTATAGACAAGAATGGAAATTATAATATTGAAAAGCAGAGAGAAATAGCGAGAGAATATAGAATAATAGAACAAACAAAAAGCAGTGTGAAAAATGAGTTAAAAAGAATAATAGAAACCGCTATCGAATTTTAATTACTCGATAAAAACCCTAACCATAACCTCTTGTCCTATATACTCTGTAAGGTTAGGGTTTCTAAGGCTAACACTTCCGTATTTATATTCCTTTACCTTTCCTTCCTTTGTTTTCTTTTTATCAGTAGAAGGACTAACCTTTACCCTAAAAGTGCCAATTTGCTTCATATAACCACTATCTATATTCTAAGTAGATAGGTATATAAAGCTATCGGCATTTACTTATTTATCTTTTCTAAGTAGATAGGTATATATATCTGTGTATTCATAATATCTATGTAGAAAGGTGTTATGTATGCAACAATTACAACAACTCTTACAGATAAGGAAAAATAAGGGAAAAGAGATTGCCAAGAATGGCAAGATAAAGCTGAACGGCAATAAGTGGGAAGTCCCATCACAGAGTAGTAATAAGCAGTATGAGGTAGTGTTAAGGCTTGATAAAAGCACTTGCACTTGTCAGGACTTTTTAGGAAGGGGCATTAAGTGTAAGCATATCTTTGCAGTAGAAATAACGCTTACAAAGACAATAGATAGTGAAGGCAATACTACCATAACAAAGACAGAACGCATTACCTACAAGCAAGACTGGGTAAATTACACAAAGGCTCAAAACGAGGAGGGAAGGCTCTTTAAGGTGCTATTGAAGGACTTAGTGCAAAATGTCCCAGAAGAACCATACACATTTGGCAGACCTAAGATTCCTCTGGGTATAGAGCTATTTTGTGCAATAGACAAGGTATATTCCATGCAGTCAAGCAGAAGGGCAAAATCACGCTATACTGATGCAGTAGAAAAGGGGCAGATAACAAAAGCCCCTAACTATAATGCAATAAATAAGACCCTAAACGATGCAGAAATAACCCCCATCTTAAGAGACCTATTGCATATAACCGCTATGCCTTTAAAGTCCGTAGAGACAAAGTTTAGCCCTGATAGCACTGGCTTTAGGACTACTCAATTCAAGGAATACTGCAAAGAAAAGCATGGGACTAAACAACAGCATAAATGGATAAAATGCCATGCAATAACAGGCAATACTACAAACATAATCACAGACGCTATAATTACTGACGAGTTCGGAGCAGATTGTCCGCAATTCATACCGCTTGTAGAACAAACGGCAAGTATGGGCTTCAATATGGAAGAGGTAAGTGCTGACAAGGCTTATTCAAGCAGAGAAAATCTTGATTGCGTGGATAGTGTTGGTGCAGTTCCTTATATCCCTTTCAAGCAGGGTTCAACCGCCAAGGCAAAAGGTAGTGTAATGTGGAAAAAGATGTTTCATTACTTCCAGCTAAATCAGGAAGACTTTCTCATGCACTATCATTCAAGACCCAATGTAGAAGCAACTTTTATGGCAGTCAAGTTTAAGTTAGGGGATTGCCTAAAGTCTAAGAACTTTGTATCGCAGGTTAATGAAGTATATTGCAAGCTGATAGCATACAATATAACAGTCCTGATAAGTGCTATGTTTGAGTTGAAGATACAGGCAAATCTATTAGCATAGGTGCAAATAATCTTGCTATTAGCTCTTCACTAATCTGGTAACTACTTTCGAGATTGTCTCTTATAGAAGGAGGGATATAAGTGTTGTAACATTCCCCCAAATCTCCTTTTGGGATTAAGTAGATTTTAGCATCATCAAATTTATTCTGGTTTGCACCTAATCTTACCAAAGCCAAAATATGATACAATTTTCCCCTCTCTGGCGTAGTCCAGCTATTCCTTTGAGAGTTACTTTCCGTTTTGACTTGGATAGTCTTACAAACAATACTCTCCAAATTGCTGCTACTCTTTATGGCTATTAAATCTGTTCCGCTATCTATTAATGGTGGTGTTGACTCTATACCAAAAGTTAGGAGAGATAACTGAACGAGCAACTCTCCAATCTTACCTGTATTCATTCGTTCTGGTGCTCTATTGCCCATGTTTATATCTTGCTCCTAAAGTATTAAATCTGCTCCTAAAGTAAGTTTAAGAGCAGACTTTTAGAGCAAAGCCCATTCAATGACTGCTATCTCAGCCGCGATGTCGCTCCTGCTGAAGGCGCTTTCTATCATCCCTACCTCTTTGACGTAGTGCTTTGACATCATGTGCGAGAATGCATATTTTCCGCCAAGCGCGAGCCTTGTAAACTTTTCCGGATAGTGCATGCAGCCGATCCCCACAGCAATTTTATCATACAGTGGCTCGCTGCCAATGGCCTCTGCAATTCCCTTTGCAATCAGCCCGGCATACTCATAATTCCCTATCACCTCATCATTTCCGCCCAACTCAACAAAAAAGGAGGGCCTGTTCAGTAACGGGCCGTGGTGCGTTGCCTCATAGGTCAATTCTATTTCCGTGCTGTTCACTCCCTCTATGGACTTCAAAACCCTAAGCATATTAACCGGCGATGCTACGCCAAGGCTTTTTGGCGCTCCCCCTAGGCTGCAGTCGTCAGACCAATTCCCTACCGGATGCACAGTAAAGGCGGGCACCTGCTTGCTGCTGCTGTGCCTGCTTAGAAAGACCGTAAGGCCCTCTACCAGATTATCAATAAAATCAGCGTTTATGATCCTGCAGTCCACTTTCAGCATCCTGAACATATGCTCCCTGTCCTCAAAGCACTCAAGGCCGCTGAAGCCCCTATCGTTTTTTTCAAGGCTCAGGATCCCTTTTAAGTGCGCTGCAATATTTGAGGAGGCCTTCTCATCCGAATACACAAAATTAATTATACAATCACCAGATTCAAGACAACATAAAAGCTTTATCCTTGAAAATAATATATCAACCAGGTGCAAGGATGCTTTACGATTATGTTGCTCTACTGCTGTTTATAGCCTTTGCAGTTTTTATACCAGTATCTTTCCTTTTCGCCGCAAGGCTTCTCGGAAGAAGGGAAAGCGGCAATCCTGTTAAAAACGCGCCATACGAGAGCGGCGAGGAAACTACAGGGGACAGCAGGGACATAGACAACGAATACCTGCCATACTTCATGCTCTTCCTGCCGTTTGAGGTAATAATTGCATTTTTGATCCTGTGGTCAACCTCGGCAAGGCAGATGAGCTACAGCACCAATATCATGATGCTGCTTCTTGCGGTATTTGCAACCGCCATGTCTCTGGTCGGGTACAAAATGATTAAAGTGGCAAGATGAGCGAGCAAATTTATACGCCTGAGCAGTTCCTCAACGCAGAGCAGGAAATGAATAGGGTACTGGAAGAGACATCCAAAAAGTACAAGATACCCACAAATGCCATATTTGCAAGGATGAAGGACATCAAGAAATCAAGATCAAGTTTCATAACAGAATGGAGCAGAGAGAAATCCGTCTGGCCGATGCAGTTCGGGCTTGCCTGCTGCGCGATAGAGCTGATGGATTTCGGCGCATCAAGGATAGATGCGGAAAGAAAGGGATATCTGCTATTCAGGAGCACGCCAAGGCAGTGCGATGTTATGATTGTTGCAGGCTGGGTTACAAAATCCATTGCGCCGAGAGTAAAGCGGCTTTATGAGCAGATGGCAAAGCCGAGGTACGTGGTTGCCTATGGGGAATGCGCAACCTCTGGGGGCCCATGGTGGGAAAGCTACAACATAATACAGGGCATAGACCAGATACTCCCTGTTGATGTTTATGTTGTCGGGTGTCCTCCAAGGCCAGAGAACCTTTTTGCTGCCCTGATGAAATTGCAGGACAAGATCGGTGGAAAAATTGCAGGAAATTCCGAAAGAAGCCTTAGTGAAAACATTAGGAGAAATGAAAACAAAGGGTTATGACTACCTGAAGAATATCACAGCGGTAGACTACAATGACCATTTGGAGGTAGTGTACATAATCTACAATCTGGGCGAGCACAAGGAGGAGATCATAACAGTAAAACTGCCTTCCTTAAAACCAGAGATAGAGACCATCATCAATCTTTTCTACGCTGCAGACTGGTATGAGCGGGAAATGGCGGAAATGTTTGGGATAAAGATACTTGGCAGGAAAACAAAGAGGCTCCTATTGGAGAAATGGAACGGTTCGGAATACCCGTTAAGGAAAAGCTTCACATGGGGGAATCCAAATTATAAAAAGCTGAATGAATGACCAGAATGCGCATAAATGTGGGCCCGATACATCCAAGCACACACGGAGTGCTAAGGCTTGTGGTTGATGTTGACGGAGACACAGTGAAAAACATAGAGCCGCATGTAGGATTCCTGCACAGGGGAGTGGAAAAGCTGATGGAGAACAGGATGTACATGCAGAGCCCATCGTATACTGAAAAGCTTGACTATATAGCCCCATTAAGCTGGGATGACCTTTATGTTGGTGCTGTTGAGCAGGCAATGGGGATAGAGGTTAAGGAAAGGGCGCAGCATGCACGCGCAATTCTTCTGGAATTCCAAAGAATCGCAAGCCATCTGCTCTGGCTGGGTGCATTCTGCAATGATGCGGGGCAGCTATTGACTAATTTCATGTGGGCCTTCAGGGAGAGAGCGCAGATACTGAAGCTGCTTGAGGATGTTTCTGGAAACAGGATGTTCTATGTCAATCTGAGGCTTGGCGGGCTAAACCAGGAACTACCGCCGGATTTCAGGGAAAGGGCATTGAAGCTGACCGATTATCTTGAAGGCAGAATATCGGGATATCCGGACATGCTGGAAGCCAACCCGATCTTTATGGAAAGGACAAAAGGCATAGGAAAGCTAAGCAGGAAGGATGCTGTGAATTACGGGGTATCAGGGCCTGTGCTGCGTGCATCAGGGATAGCAGAGGATGTGAGAAAATCAAAACCCTATTATGTGTACGAGAAGATAAGATTCAGGATACCAACAGGCGGAAAAGGGGACAATTTCGACAGGTACAGGGTAAGATATGAGGAAATGCTGCAGAGCATCAAGATCATCAGGCAGGCAATCGACTTGATGCCAGAGGTGGGGGATATAAAAGGATTGCCAATAAAGCTAATAGGGCCGAATGCCAAACCAGACATTGTAATAACAGAAAGGGAGCTGCCAAGAGGCGAGGGAATAATATTCATGGTGCCTGACAAGCAGAAACCATACCGCATCTCAATGCGTTCACCTACCTTTATTAACCTTGCAGCAATAAAGAAGCTTACAATCAATGCAAAATTCGCAGACATATTCCCTACTTTGGGAAGCCTGGATCTTGTGTTTGGCGAAGTCGACAGGTAAAGTGGTTTTATGGAAAGAGAGGAACTAGAGAAATTGACAAGGGAATACCAGATGCTACAGGAGCAGCTCCAGTCGCTCGCAGTGCAGAAGGAGCAGTTCAGGTCGCAGAAAGAGGAATTCAAAGAGGCACTCGAGGAGCTGGAAAAGGCAAAGGGAAAGATATACCTTGCAATCGGCGGCATAATGGTAGACATTGACAAGGAGACAGCAACAAAGAATGTAAAGGAAAAGGAGGAATCCGCGATAATGCGCCTTGGGATAGTGGAAAAGCAGTTCGATGAACTCTCAAAAAAGGAGCAGGCGTTGCGCTCAGAGATTACAACCGCGCTCAAGGGAATGAAGGAATAATGCAAATCAAATGATGGGACGATGAAGCAAATAGCCCTGAATTCCCTAAAAGAGATACTCAGGTCATACAAGGATAAGCGGATTCTGCTCACTTTTCATTCCATTGGCGACACAGACTCGGTTGCATCCGCGGTCGCACTGCAGAAATATTTCAAAAACGCGACCATCGCGACCCCTGATTTCATAACATCAAACTCCAGGCGCATGCTGGAGCACACAGGGATAGGCGAAAAGCTGATAAAGAAGGAATTTGATGCAAATGCAGAACTGGTGATCCTTCTCGACGTGAATAATTTCGAGGACTGCGGAAATTTCAAGAGCAGGCTGGAAAACCACCCAAGGACAATCCTGATAATAGACCACCACACATCAACTCCCATGGCGAAGGAGAATGTTATCTCATTCAATGACGAATCCTACAACTCCGCATCAAGCATAGTGTATGAGATCCTCAAATCGAGCAATATCAATATAGACAAAAGGCTGGCAACTTTGCTGGCTGCTGGGATACTTTCAGATTCTGCAGAGCTGAGAAACTCATTTCCAAAGACATTTGTGCAGCTGGGCGAGCTGCTCGGAAGGGCAAAGATGAGCTATCCATCACTGCTACTTGAAATGCAGCACATCGCATCCCCGGAAACAAGGGAGGGATTTATCGAGGATCTGTTCAAGTCAAATATATCAATAAGCAGCGGTGTGCTAATGCTCTATGGAAAATCAAAATTCCATGCAAATACAACTGCAGACAACGCAATAAAGATAGGTGCCGACGCGGCAATCTTCTATTCAACAAACAAGAAGGAGGTATCATTCTCCACAAGGCTCAGGCCGACACTTGACAGCAAATATGACATCCATCTTGGAAGGATAATGAAAGAGCTCGCACCAATCATAGGGGGACAGGGAGGTGGGCACCCATGCGCCGCAGGCGCATACGGCCCGAGCATACAGAACGCAAGCAAATTCCTGGCAAGCTTTATCTCAGTAATAAACAATAAGGTAGAAACAGCAAGACCCAACAAAAAATAATATCCTTATAAAAAAACTTCCGTGGTTGCAACATTAGCTCAAAAGAGAAAAAAACAACCTTTATTTTGCCTGCATCTTCTTGAATGCATAATCTGCCACCGCTATCAATCCCACAGCTATCCCAAGGACTATCACAAAGTCTATGTAAATAGGATACACATGCACGCCGACCAGCGCCCCGCGCATGCCGTCAACGCCATACTGCAGAGGATCGATTGCGGCTATGCCTTTCATCCAAACGGGTGCGCTTGTCAGGGGGAACAATGCCCCTGAAAGAAAGAAGAGCGGCAATATCAGGAAATTTATTATTACCTGGAAGCCCTCCATGTTGTTTATGCTTGACCCTATGATAAGGCCTATCGAAACAAAAACCACTGCTACTATAACCATAAATCCGACTGCCTCTGCAATTCCAAACGCAGTTATGCTTTTTAAGGGTATGATCCCAACGCCGATTATGACGATCAGGATAATGAAGGCTGTGAGCATGGATATTGTTGCGCTGCCCAGGATCTTCCCGATGACTATTCCAAACCTTGAGACTGGCGCGACAAGTATCTCCTTCATAAATCCGAACTGCTTGTCCCATATGACGTTGATCCCTGCAAATATTGAGCTGAACAGTATTGTCATGCCAACAATCCCCGGAGCCATGAATGTTATGTATGGTATGCCGTTAGAAAGCGCAAATGCAGAGCCGAAACCCACGCCGACTATTGCCAGCCATATGAGCGGCTGCCCTCCTGATCCAACAAGCCTTGAGCGCGACCTAACAAACCTTGTCAGTTCCCTGAGCCACAATGTGTAAATTGTTTCAAGAGTTCCCGCCATGTTATCTCCTCCCCCTAAACCCGCTTTTAAGGCGGTCCGCATCGCTTGCGCTCTGATCCCTGATCTCCTTGCCGGTCAGGCTTATGAAGACATCCTCAAGTGTGGGCCTTTTCACTGTCGCATAATCAACCCCTATCCCCGCATCCTTGGCGATCTCTATCACCTTGGGAAGCATCTTACCGCCATCCTTTGCTGCGATGTCAAGATCGCTCCCGTGCCATTTTACAGACCTTGCAATTTTCCTCTTTTTGATTATCGCAGCAAGCCTCTCCGGCCTGTCTGTTCCTATCCTTATTATGTCGCCGCCAAGCGAATCCTTCAGCTTTTCAGAGGTATCTAGCTTTATTATCTTCCCGTGGTCTATTATCGCTATCCTGTTGCAGAGCTCGTCGGCCTCCTCCATGTAATGGGTGGTAAGTATTATGGTAATCTTCTCCCTCTCGTTAAGCTGCATTATGTAGTTCCATATCTTCCTCCTTGTCTGCGGGTCAAGCCCTATGGTTGGCTCGTCAAGGAAGAGCACCTTCGGGTTGTGTATGAAGCCGCGCGCTATCTCCAATCTTCTTTTCATGCCCCCGGAATATGTCTTGATCTGCTTGTTTGCCTTGTCCGAAAGCTCAACAAGCTCCAGCACCCTATCTATTGATTCTTTCTTCTCCTTGCCCTTTACACCATAAAGCCTTGCATGAAAGTCAAGGTTCTCCCTTCCCGTAAGTTCGTCATCAAGGCTCGGATCCTGGAAAACAATCCCTATAAGCTTCCTAACATCATCCTTCTGGTGCATGACATCCTTTCCATATATCTCAGCCTTTCCAGAAGTAAGGCTCATTATTGTGGAAAGTATTGAAATCGTTGTCGTCTTGCCTGCACCGTTTGGCCCAAGCAGCCCGAATATCTCCCCCTCTTTTACCTTGAAGGAGACATTGTCAACGGCAGTGAAATTGCCAAACCTCTTGGTTAGTTTTTCAACTGTTATAGAGTAGCCACTATTAGCTCTTTCCATGGTATAGTTTATAGGACAACCTTTAAATTAACTTTGTGGATATTTGGTTACCGATCACTCCAAGCATGCCTGTGAAATAAAAAATGGTTAAACTGGGATATGCTGGCCTGTAAATTCAGTTCATCAATGTATCACACACTGCCCAAGATGCCGGCCTTGGCATCAGAGTTTCTATCCCAGGTAGACCAACTGAAAACACAGGCAAATGGGCAGATTTATAAGGCTCAAGTGTCCAATATTATCAGTTGCAGTGATAGATTGAAGATTGCAATAGTATCTGACATGCATATAGGCTACGAGCGCTTTGCTGAAGACGCCTTTAAACAGGCCAGGTCGGCGCTTGAGAAGGCAGCCACGCTTGCCGATGCAATAATAATACCTGGCGATGTGTTTGACAGGCGCGCCCCGAAGCCGGAAGTCATGGCCCAGGCAATAAACATATTTAGGGAGCTCTCAAAAAAGAGATGGAACTCAAGGGTTGTCTCATTTTCGAGCAGGGGAACAAAGTGCTACACTGACATACCTGTAATTGCAATAGCAGGCACCCACGAGAGGACGGCATTCGGGAAGGAGAACCCACTGAGCCTCCTAGGTCTTGCCGGCTTGCTGGTAGATGTGAATGAGGCAACAGCCATAATAGAAAAGGATGGCGAAAAGGTCGCAGTATTCGGGTTGGGCGGCCTTTCCGATGAAAGGGTGAAGGAAAAGCTGGCAGAGCTGAATCCGCAGCCGGTAAATGGCATGTTCAACATCTTCATGTTCCACCAGTCAACCTACGAGCTGCTCCCATTCAGCGACGAGTTCATACACAACAATGATCTTCCAAAGGGCTTCGACCTCTATGTTGATGGCCACATCCACAGCAGGGTCGAGGATGTAGTTCATGGTAAAAAGTTCCTCATACCCGGAAGCACTGTGCTGACCCAGCTTAAGGAAGGGGAGCAGGAGGAAAAGGGCTTCCTGCTGTTCGATACCAGGACATACACCTACGAATTCATAAAGATAGAATGCAGGCAGCTTGTCTTCAGGACCATAAAGCTGGACAGCGCAACACCCAAAGAGGCCGGGGAACTGTGCGAGAGGGAAATCGAGGGAATACTCTCCTCATCAAAAAGGATGCCCATAATCAGGCTAAAGCTCGAAGGGACAATCGACAAGGGCTTCAACAACACAGACCTGCCCATACACTCAATAACAGCAAAATATGAGAACAAGGCCATAATAGATTTTGACAATTCCAGGCTTGTTGATCCCGAGCTTCAGACAAACATAGAGGGCCTCAGGGAGAACAGGATAGGGGACATGCCGGTCAAGGAGCTCGGCATGAGCATCTTCGGCCAGAAGCTCGCCGAGCTCAAATTCGACGGCAGGATAAACTATTCCGAGCTTTTCAACAAGCTAAGCGATGAATCAAAAAAGGAGAAGATCATAAGGGAGGCGCTCGAGCTACTAAATAATTACAAATGAATTATATTATACTGCCCATTTCAATCGATTACTGAACTATCTCGAGTAATGGCTATAAAACTATAGGTTGACCATTATGTAGGGCTGATTTTAGGTATTTTAGAGGGTTCACCCGATCACTAGGGAACCCTACTATTATTTACCCATCGTATTTTGGGTCAGAGCCAATATTTGATTTAAGCGTGTCGGCAAAGCATTATAAATATGTGTTTTATTTAGATTTAATATGTTTATTAGGGTGTAGGTCTTAATTGGTAGACAACATGGCAAACCCATCCAAATCAATTATTGTTTCGCTTGTTTTCTTATTTATTGCACTAAGTATTTTTGCAAAGGCAGATATGGCATTGCCGCCCACAATTGTGAATGTCAAATATAATGGCGTGGCAGTTAATGGCAATTTCTCAGCTGCGATGCTGACTTGCAGTAACAATACGAATTATACAATGCAGAGCATAACCCCGCAACTGAACGTAAGCATCTATGATACGGAAAAGAAATGCTATTGGAATTATAATGATGGAGATGAGGCATACTGCAAAAATGGGGTTTGTGAATTTTATTTCTTCCCTTCAAAAGATTTGAGAATGGTGTTTTACCTTCCTGACGTAAATCGCACTTTTGTAACAAACGAGGTTAGTATAAATAATGGCACTGTTTTTAATTACGATGCCGGGTTGTACTCAAACGGCACAGCATTATTGATCGTCGGGGCTAGCGTCCCAAACTCACCAATCCCTCCCAATGGCGAAATCGTTATCGCTGTGGCTGTTGTATTAACTATAATAATCGAAGTAATAATCTCTTTTGCTTACCTGTCAGTTGTAAAGATTAAAAAGAAAAAAGATATACTTATTGCAGTAGCGGTAGCGAACGTTATTTCAGTATTGGCGATTTGGCTTGTATTTATCTACTTCTTTGGAGTTATTGGATTCGTTGCCGGAGAAGTGTTTGCGATTCTTTTTGACGGCTACGTTACTTATCGCTTTAACAAGAAGACCATAACTTTGAAAAGATCAATGATAATGTCATTGATTATGAACATCGTAAGTCTGGTAATCGGGTTGCTTATACTTCTTTCGCTTGCCGCATTCTTTATCATATAAGCTTGAATTGGCCCATCCACAAGATTACGAGTTTGCCTGATGGGGGGCGGGTGTGTACCCAATGTGCGAAGGTTTAAAAATTTTTAGGACCCTTAGTAACTCTGTGGGAACGATAAAAATCCCAACCGATTTCACTTTGATGCGCGGAGAAAATCCAGTTTGGCATGGGAGAAGGAGTTTGAAACTAATTGGGCTACTCATACTACTCGGTTTCCTGGCTTTATCGATCTTTGGTCTTGGAATTATTTTAATTTTATATGCTATTCTTCTTTTCTATTCAAGTGAATATCTCATAACTAACAATCGGATTTATGGGAGATATGGAATCATAGGCGGAAGAGTTTTTGAAATAAAAATTGAGTGGATTGCTGGAACCTCCATCAGACAAAGCACTGTAGGCAGATTATTGAATTATGGTCGCATCATTTTAAATGTTCCCGGACAAGATGCTGACACTATTTTTATGGATTGTGTGTCCGATCCTGAACACATAATAAAACTTATCGAATATCCTAAAAAGAAAATTCAATGAAGCAAGTTGGTAAGATTCTGCCTGAGTATGGGAATCGTAGCTGCAAGCATGGGGTCGCCTGGCCCAAGCTGCAGTAGTAGAATCTTCAGCTGTTGCAGAACTTCTGACTGCAATGGGGCATGGCAAGCGGAGGAGTGGAAGCAGAAATACTGCCACAACATTAACAGCATTAAATCAAGAACAAGCGAAAGATTTAATAAAATAGGCACCTTAGGATAAAACAGAGAGGGAAGGTTATGGCGGGTAAACCGGATCCAAAAGATGAGAAGTGGGTAAAGGAAAAAGGCAAACCGTTTCACCCACATCCAAATGTGTGGAGGAGAAGGGGTCTTGGAACGAAACCAGCCGCACAGGGCACCCAGCAGGCAGCAGGACCGGCAGCAGCCGTGGCAGCACCTGCAGCAAACGTAGCGATGAACACCCCTATAGTACCAATAGTTCTCTTTTTCATAGCCATAATTTTCCTGGCGTTAAATATACCCACCGGCGGCGTCACGCTCTTTCTGGGTTTTATAGTTGCGGTTATAGGCATCTTTATTGCATACAAGCAGAGGGCCAAAAATCCAAAGAACCCGATGGTATTGTTTGGACTGCTAATGAACTGCGCGGCTGTAGGCGCTGTGATACTGGTAATAATAACAGCACCAGGGCCTGGGCCAAACCCAGGTGGTGGCTGTTCGTCAAATAATCAGTGTGCTAATTTCGGCAACAGCAATTGCGGCGGAACTAGCACGAGAGAAGTGGAATGTGGGTCAGATGCGTTGTGCCACTGCGCTTGGGGTTATATTGGATGTACATCGACTGCGGCCCTCACAGATCCGAGTCTTTACTGCGACCCAGCAACAGGAGTGGCTTACTTCAAAAACGGCGGCAATCCTTGAACAAAGGTTAAATGGAGCGGCTTTCAAAAAGACTGGGTATATTCCTTTAAGCCCAGCTCTATCATCCTCGCTTTGCTCGGACTCAAGGCAGGCTCTGACGCCACCACCGCCTTGCAGGCTTTGTAAGTCCTTTTGCCGTCCCTAAGCTTCGGTTCTTCGTTCATGTCAGGTTTATCTCTTGCGTTCCTGCTTTCCGGCCTGCACCTTTGGCGCATGCTCTGTTTTCGGCTTGACTCCCAATGTCTTGTTTAAAAGAGCCCCGTCGTTTATATCAACTTTCTCGTCAAGGAACTCTAAATGCTTTGGATTGCATTTCCTTTCCTTCTGCCTGGCCGAGGTAATTATGCTGACAAATCCCTTATCAAGCACCTTGACAATGACTGCACGACTTCCTGCATCCCTTCCATACTTCTTTATACAAACCCTTCCCTGTTCGAGCAACATATCTTCACCTAAATCGCTTTTTTTCCTTACCTATGGCAAGCATTGATATCAATGAGACTATCTCCTTCCTGGAAAGCCTTCTGGTGTTTATCTCTATATCAAAATTTGAACGCTCATTCATGTTTATACCGTACAGCTTTTTGAATACTTTTATATTCTCCTTGTCCTTTTCCAATACATACCTTTTTGCTGCCCCGAGGCTTAAATTCTGCCTCTTCGCACATCTTATTGCCCTTTGATCAAGGTGCGAATTCAGCCATATTCTTAATGTTGGGTCTTTTACTCTCCAGGGTCCGATCCAGGTTGTAACAACGCAGTCATTCTCCTTTGCAAGCCCCTCAACCTGATTTTCAAAGGAATCTGCGTACTTTATATTTGAGGTCTCTCTGATCCTCTCCAGCCTGCCTTTTGGGTTGTCCTTTTCAAACTGTCTGTAGGCCTCTGTTATGGTCTTCGTAATATGCATTACCCCAAGGTCCTCTGACAGCTCCTTCCCTAAGGATGTCTTGCCGCTGCAGGTCAATCCGCTTATGCAAATTCTCAACATTTCACTAACCCGATTAATGCGCCACCAGCTGTAGGACATAGGTCCTCTGCTTTATCCCTATATCATCAAGCTTCATCTCCCCCTGCTCCACCCTGCTTCCTAATTTTACCACGTCTGCGGTGCAGTTTGCGCAAAGCACCCCTCCAAACAGCCTGCTATTCGTCCTTCTTGAGCGCCCGCCCTTCACATCTATGCCTATCCCGTTAAGCTCCGCCCTGCATATTGCGCAGTGCGGAAAGGCATTCTTTGCCCTTCTGAAATGAACAACATGTCTTCCCATTTTGGTTATCCTGTCGCTTCTCTTGAAACTTTTTGACCTATGCATCGGTTTTGGCATAATTACACCTATCTATTGTTGTTTCTCTTTGTATTTTGACGGGTCGCCATCAGCCACTACCTGCGCCTCCTCCTGCCTCTCCTTTTTGGATTTTCCCCTGTCGTAAATCATTATGACTATCGCCGCGCAAATTCCGAGGCCAAACACGATTATGAAGAAGAGCTCCTTTGAACCGTTCAGGTTGCTGGCTCCAATCGGAAGGTTCGGGAGTAACAAATAATAGGTGATAAGCAATAAGGGCAGTATAACCATCATCGGCTTAAGGCTGTTTTTCATCTGCTCACCCATGAGCGGCATGAACTCCTTCTGCTTTGCCATAAGCTCCTCCTGGCTTGCCTTGTTCTTCATCAACTCATTCATGTCCTTTTGCATGACCTTTACCTTATATTGTATTTCCCTCATCCTTTTCGGGTTTGTCAACAGCCGCTGCGCCAGTATTGATATTCCTGTGTAGGCAACCGCAATTATAATCACGATAATCTCGACATTCATCGGCAGTATCGGTATTAGTCCCATTTATGCACCAAATATATCTTTTAGCTGAGCCTTAAGCTGCCCTATGCTTGCCTCAAGCTTTCCCTGCTCATTGAATATTATGTAAAGCGGCAGATTAAGAAAGGTGGAGCATGCTGAAAGTATTGATATGTTCATAAGCCTCTGCACATCTATAAGCTCTATCCTCTCCTTCTCCCTTCTCCTTGTCCTGTCGCCCTTCCTTCTCTTTGCAATATCCTGTGTAAGCGCATCTATGTAGACGAAGCCAGCAAGCCCTTTGAGCTGCATGGTTTGCCAGATGCTAATACCAGGAAAATACCTTCCATTCTGCTCAACAGTTGCATGGGTGTCAAGTATTATGTTGCCATCCATCTCTGATATTTTCCTGAAAGCAGCAGCCTGCAGTTCATTGAAACGCCCCTTTTCAAGGGAGCGCAGCTCATCCCTGCCCTTAACATACCTCTTTTTTACCGCCAAATCGGTCATCAATGTGCCTACATTAACAACCTTGTAGCCCTTTTTGGATGAAATTCCATCAATTACACTGCTCTTTCCGGCACCGGGCGACCCGCAAATAAAAACAATCTTGTTCGGCATTATAAACTTCCTAATTTCAGGTATTCTATGCTTAATCGGACTCGCCGCCCATGTCACCCATTCCAGGTGCTCCTCCTCCAGGGCCGCCCCTTGATTTGCCCCTGGAGCTTATCATGTCGTCTATCCTAAGTATTATCTCGGCAGCCTCGCTTGCGCTGTCTATTGCCTGCCTCTTTATTTTCATGGGCTCGAATATGCCGTTCTTGGTCATATCCCCGATGCTGTTCCTGAATATGTCAACGCCATAGATGCTTCCGTCCTTTGCCTTGTGCTTGCTCCTAAGGTTTACAAGCGTGTCTATTGCATCCATGCCAGCGCTTTCAGACAATGTCTTTGGTATTGCCTCGAGTGCATCAGCAAACTTCTGTATTGCAAGCTGCTCCCTTCCTCCAACATCTCCGGAATAGGACCTAAGCCCGTTTGCAAGGTCTATCTCTATGCTGCCTCCTCCAACTACATACTTGCCATCCATTATTACGCTTGAGATGGCGCCTATTACATCAGTTATTGAGCGCTCTGCCTCGTCAACCACGTGCTCTGTGCCTCCCCTTACAAATATGGTGACGCTCTTCGGGTCCTTGCACTTCTCTACAAAGACCATCTGCTCCCCGCTTATTTTTCTCTCCTCCACAAGGCCTGCAAATCCGAGGTCCTTTGAATCAAGGTCATCGAGGCTTGTTATTATCTTGGCCTTCGTAGCCCTTCCAAGCTTCTCTATGTCGCTCTTCTTCACTCTCCTGATTGCTATTATCCCTGCCTTTGCAAGGAAGTGCTGTGCTACGTCATCTATTCCCTTCTGGGTGAATACCACAGTCGCGCCGCTTTTCTTTACCTTATCCACCATCTCCCTTAGCATGCGCTCCTCCTCCTGCATGAATGTCTGCATCTGCTCTGGTGATGTTACCTGTATCCTTGCATCCATCTCCGGCTTTTCTATCTCAAGGGCAAGGTCAAGCAATGCTATCTTTGCATTTGCAACGGATTTTGGCATTCCTGGATGGGCGATCTCCTTGTCTATAAGCACTCCGTTTATGAATTGAGTATCACCCACATTCCCGCCTGCCTTCTTCTCCACCTTTATGAAGTCATGATCTACTATTATCCTGCCGCTTGCGTCCTTCTCCATGACCTGCTTTACTGCCTTTATAACCATGCTCCCAAGCTGTGCCTTGGTGTTCTCATCCCCAACATTCTTCGATCCCATGGAGACCATAGCTATCTTCTGCAGGGTTTTCTCATCATTCATGTCTACAGTCCTTGCATAGCGCGCAAGTATCTCATTTGCCTTGTCTGCGGCCATCTTGTATCCTCTTATTACCGTTGTCGGGTGTATCCCCTGCTCAAGAAGGTCTCCAGCACCCTTAAGCAGCTCTCCTGCAAGTATGACTACGCTTGTTGTGCCATCCCCAACCTCCTTGTCCTGGGTCTTTGCAATATTTACCATGATCTTTGCCACTGGGTGCTCTACATTCATCTCCTCAAGGATTGTTGCTCCGTCATTTGTGATCACAACGTCACCAAGATCACTAACCATCATTTTGTCCATTCCCTTAGGTCCAAGGGTTGTCTTTACCGCGCCTGCAACTGCCACTGCAACCGCAATGTTTGTGCGCTGGGCATCCCTGCCAAGCAGCCTTGTAGCTCCTTCCGGAAGCAATAGAACCTGTTGTCCACCTAGTTGATTTTCTGCCATATGTTTCACCTATTATTAAGCGTAAATTCAAAGGATAAAAGGTATGCACTGAGGTGCACACAGAATTAACCGATAGTTATATGGTAGATTAAATATATATATTTTACCCTCAGAAACCTCTACCCATTATCCCCTATTTTATCGACTATTTTGGTGAATATATCACTTATTTCCTCATCCTCGAGCACCGGTATCCTGCCATTATCGCTGTAGGAGCTAAACCTATTGTCAAACCTCACCGTTCCAAGGACCTCTGCCCCAAGGGTTTTTGCCACATTTTCCGTGTTTTCCGTTATGCTGCCATCTGACATGTTCTCTATAATCCCTAATATAGAAACATTCAGCCTTTTTGCCATCAGGCCGGACCTTATGGAGTTTACTGCTGCAATCCTTTGCGGGGTTGTGACAATTATGAAGCCGTCCAGCTCAAGCACCTGCATTATCGTAAGCGGGGTGTCACTCGAACCTGGCGGCAAATCCAGTATTAAGTAGTCCAATTCCCCCCATTCGGTGCTCTCAAAGAACTCACCAAGCATCTTGACCATCATAGGGCCCCGCCAGATTATAGGCCTCTCATCCATTTCCATAAGCATGGCTGTCGATGCAACCTTTACTCCATCCTTTTCCAGGGGCTTCAATGGCAGGGTTTTCTCCATCTTGCCTTCGATTCCAAGAAACAGCGTAAGGTTCGGGGTATCAATATCAGCGTCAAGCAGCCCGACTTTAAAACCATTCCTACTGAGTGCATAAGCAATGTTAACAGCCACAGTTGTCTTGCCTACGCCACCCTTTGCACTGTAAATCCCTATCTTGTGCTTGATGTTGGAAAGCCTCTGCCTGATGCGCTCTTTCTGCCTTATAACCCCGACAAAGGAGGGATGCATAGAAACATCATTATCACTCAAAAATTCCACCACTCTGTTTAGTTCTAATACTTTGATGGGTGGTGTTTATAAATCGTTTGTTAAGAGCGACGATAGGCTTAAATTTTAAGACTTTTTCTATTCTGGCAATCTTGGTATGCCTGCCCTCCTGTCCTCTTTCGGTAATAATGATTTGAATCTGTGAGCCAAATTCTCCGATTCCTCTTTTGTTAGATGGTCTAATTCGATACCTACACTATCTTCTAACACGTACTTCTCATACAAAATACCTCTGCCATTGATTGCCATATCCCTTGATATTATAATAAAACTCAGTTCCGGCCGTTTTCCCTCTTTAATAACTGTATCCTTTCTCTTAACAAGTGCTATTGCAAACCTGGGTATTTTCTTAAGCTCTTTTACAATCTCGTCCTCATTTTCCGGTCCATCTACAAGCAACATAAAGTCAATATCATCATTTTTAATTGGAAAACCATTCTTCCCAAAATAAGAACCCCTGCCCAATACTCCCCCAACCAGACCTTCCATAACAAGCGCGTCTAAATACGGCTTGATCTGCTGAACATAAAGCATACCCATTTTCTTTGCACTTATCGAAGCCTTTACCTTCTCGTTAAAAATTTTTCTTAATTCTGCCTCTTTTTCTTCAGGGCCAATCACACAAATATCACACTTCAAAAAATCATATATCCATTCTTCATATATCCTTGGCGGTGTGGCAAGTAACAGCGTACCATCCCTGACAAATCTTACGTTCTTGGCCTTACCCTCGAGCATTTCATTTGTTATTAAAGGAAAGTGCGCTCTCATCAAATCCGCAACAGCCGAATCTGAGCGCACTTTTCCACCTTTATATATCCATTTCATTATTTCTTCCGGATTATCAACAGGTTCTGCTATCCATTTTATCCCTTCAGAAATGGTTATATCTGCAACTCCTGTCCTACTCTTATTTACCGACCTTTCCATAATATGGTAAGGATATTCAGTTTTATAAATTAGGCTGAATTAGCTCGTTCGACCCAGATTTGGAAAACCGAGTCAGCCAAGGCCTTCAATGTCGATCTCCTGCACTCTTTGCATGCTCTTCTTGATTCCCTCCTCTGTATATTCTGGAAAATCAACGCCTGTTACTACGAGCATTACTCTGAGTGCATCCTTCTGCATCTCCGCGTCTATCCTTGCGCCCCATTTCAGCATCGCATCGCCGCTTATCCTTCCCGCAATGTCCTGGAATACGGTTTCCGCCTCCCTTAATGTGAGGTTCTCGCCTCCCACAATATTGACCAGTGCGCGCCTTGCGCTTCCAAGGTCAGCATCAAGCATAGGGCTCTTTATCGCGTTTTCCAGCGCTACAACAGCCCTGCTGGTTCCGTTGTTTGTCGCCATTCCCTCCCCACTTCCTATTACCGCATAGCCGGAATCCCTTAATACGGCCTTAAGGTCAGCAAAATCGATGTTGACAAGCCCTGGCTTTGTGACCATCTCCAGTATGCCCTTTGTTGCACCAGCAAGCACCTCATCAGATACCCTGAATGCCATGTTGAGCGGCAGGTCCGGGGCTACGGAAAGCAGCTTGTCGTTGTGTATTATTATTGTGGTGTCGGTTACCCTCTTCAGCTTTGCAAGCCCCTCAAGCGCATTCCTCATTCTTGTGCGCCCCTCGCTTGAGAATGGCAGCGTCACTATTGCTACTGTCAATGCTCCTACATCCTTTGCAATCTGCGCTATTGTTGTAATTGAGCCGGTTCCTGTTCCGCCCCCAAGCCCGCAGGTTATGAATACAAGATTTGCATCACCGAAGAGGTGCTTTATCTCCTCCTTGCTCTCTATTGCGGCACCCTCGCCAACCTTCATGTCGCTTCCGGCGCCGAGCCCTTTCGTTATCTTCTTGCCAAGCAGAAGCTTGCGTTCCGCCCTTGTCTTTACCAGGTGCGCAGCATCGGTGTTCATTGCAGCAAGTGTGGCTCCCTGCACTCCAATATTGAAGAGCCTTGAGATTGTATTGCTACCACTACCCCCTGTTCCAACAACAAATATCTTTGGTTTTGCGCCTTCTATAAAACGCAGAATTTCCTCATCATCTGGACTCATCGCATCCATCACACCACTACTCAACCAATCGTCTAATATCTTATAATACACAAAAGATAAAAAGGTATGCGAGGATAATTGCTAATCTGATGGCATAACATCCATCTGATAAGCCGCCAGGCGCCGAAAGCCAGGGCTAATTGACCATAAGCGTGCGGCTGTTGTAGCGCCCTCTCTTCTCTATTTCTGCAAGCCTTTTCAAAATGGACTTGCTTTCACTGCATCTTTTTGAGTAGGTCTTCAGAAACCTTTTGAATTCATTCCCTGTTATTGATCGTTTCATCAATAGGATGTCCAGCGCCTTTTCCTCTACCGAGTTCGTAATGTCGGATAGCCCGAAGTCTATTAGGTGTGTATTTCCACCCCTATCGATCATCACGTTTGCAGGCGTAAAATCCCCATGTATTATGTTGCTGTTGTGCAGCATCGCGGCATAAGTACCAAGAACGGAAAATACCCCGGCATTGGATTTGCCTGCAGTATTAAGATTTCTTCCATTCACCCTGGTCATAAATATCCCATATTTGTCAACCAGCAGAAGGGTTGGTGCATTTATCCCAAGGGATCTGACGATATCCATAATTCTTGCCTCTCTTCTTGTCCTCTGCACCCTTAAATCTTCATCAATCTCCTTTATCCTGTAATTTTTATTTGCTCGAAGCTTGAGAATTCCATCTATCCCAAAGATATCAACCGAATAAATGCGGGCCTCAGCACCCTCTGAAATCCTTTTCATACTATCATTGTTTTGTCTATCTTGTATTTCTGGTCTGTTGTGCATTCTGAAACCGGTATCTTAAGGCCAGATTTATGCATCCTTTCCGCAACCACCGCTATCATTGCCCCGTTGTCAGCATTGAACTCGCTTGGCGCAGCATAAAACCTGACATGGTCTGATTTTGCAATCCTCTTAAGCATCTCCCTGAGGTGCTGACTCTGCGCAACACCTCCGCAAAGTATTATTTCCCTCTTTTTGGTCAGGAATAGCGCCCTTTCCGTTGCCTCGCAGAGCATGGAAAAGGATGTCTCCAGCAGCGAGTATGCAACATCTACCAGGCTGTTCCTCTGAAGGAGCTCTACCGCATTTGTGAGCAATCCGCTGAAGGTGAAGTCCATGCCCTTTACGGTGTAGGGCATCCTTATGTATTTTCCGCCCTCTGCAGCCTTTTCAACTGTGGAGCCCCAGGCTGGGTTTAGCTTCGCAGCCCTGGCAAAGCTATCGAACATGTTTCCTACCCCGATATCAAATGTCTCACCGTGGATATGGTAGTGCTTGTATGGTTCATTTATCGCAGCAAGTATCTGCGAGTTCCCCCCGCTCACATAAAGGGCGAGCGGGTCTTTAAGGCCAAAAAGGTTTTTTGTAATCTCTATGTGCGCCACTGCGTGGTTTACCGGTATTATCGGCATTCCAAAGCGTTGCGAAATAGATTTTGCGGCAATTTGGGCTATCTGCAGGCATGCTCCAAGGCCCGGCCCTTTTGTGTAGCCAACAGCGCTCATCTGGTCCATTCTTAATCCTGATTTTTTCAACGCGCTTAGGAGCGTCTTCCTAAGGTTAGAGGCATGGAAATCAGCAACCCTTGATGGTATTATCCCCTTGTTTGAAATCTTGTACATGCTCCTCTCATTGGCAAGCACCTTCCCATTTTCCACTATTCCGATTCCCAGGGTGTGCGCGCTGCTTTCTATGCCCAATACTGCCATAAAATTTTATGCCACAGAAAGTATATATTATGGAAAGAATAATCCGCACTAGACAAAACCATTAGATTATGAACCATGGTGTTTGTCTTAAGGTAGAAAGGTTAACCAACCTTAGTATAAAGAATTTCACTCCATTCCTTGGAAGTTATGCCGGACTTCGGATCAGGTTCTGTTATGGGTCTGAGAGTCACTTCATTCAGGGCAGGCTTTAAATCTTCTTTCCTAATTAATCTGCGCAGACCTGTAGCCTTTCTATGCTCTTCTAGCGCTCTTTCAAAGCCCGCATAAACCCGTTTTGGAAACATTGCGCTTCCCATAAAATCAGCTCAGGTAAGGTCAACGCTTGATTCTTTGTATCCTATGCTTATCAGGGCCTTTTTCGTTGCAAGCCTGTGCTCCCCCTGCAGCTCTATGATATTCCCCTTGTTTGTGCCTCCGCAGGCAAGAATACGCTTCAGGCTCTTTGTTGTCCTGTCTATCTCATCAGGGTTTATGCCCTCAACAACAGTGACATACTTGTCAAACTTCGCCTTTTTAGTATAAATCTTTATTTTTGTTTCGGTCTCCCTATCCAGCACATTGCAAACGCAGATCTCCTTCGGCAGTCCACATTTAGGACAAATTTCTGACATTTAGACCCTTGCACCTCTCTCTTTAAGTATAGTATTGATCCTCGCTATTGTTCGCCTCATCTCCCGAGTCTTGACAACCTTACTCGAAACTCCAGTGCTTGCAATCTTTCTCCTCTCTATGTTCAATTCAAGAACGAGCTGGCCAAGGGTTGTTTTAAGTGACTCTTCAGATAAGGCTCTAATGTCCCTTATTTTTATAGAAAACACCTTCTCTTATTATGAACTTTAAGCTTTTAAAGTCTATCGATTCCATTGGGAACTTCCCATATATGGCAATAAATGCCATCAGGCTAATAGGTAAAGTTCAGGCCGAAGTTTATCAGCCTGCCAGACTGGCATGCTGCAGCTATTGTTATTCCATTCCTATGGAATTTGTATCCCGGCCCAGACGCATATGCTTTAAATATATGTTATCCTATAACAATCTTAGAGATTAATGGCCAAGACAACCGAGCAGGTAAAGATCCCGGAAAAGCTCATAGACCAGGTAATCGGGCAGAAAAAGGCAGCAGAAATAATAAAAAAAGCGGCAAAACAGCGCCGCAATGTTCTACTTATTGGAAGTCCGGGCACTGGGAAGACTATGCTGGCACAGGCAATGGCAGAGCTTCTCCCAGCAGCAGATCTTGAGGATGTGTTGGTATACAAGAACATAAATGATGAAAACGCACCTCTTGTAAAATCAGTGAAAACATATCCGGATGCAAAATCCCTGGAAAAGCTTGGCGACGGGCAGGGCAGGCTGATAGTGCAGAAGGAGCGGATAAAGAACAGGATGGGGATGAACAAGGGCAATTCGGCAATCGGCCCGATTGTTACAATACTTGTGCTTTTCCTTGTCGGCCTTACGCTTTTTGGGTTTATAACAGGATATGAGATAATACTTGTAGCTGCGCTTATTCTTGGGATAATGATATTCGGCTCAGTCGCACTTCTGATGAGCGGGCTTGCGCGCCGTGTCGGATTCCCCGGGATGATGGATGTAAATGAGCCAAAGTTAATAGTTGACAATACTGGAATGTCGCATGCACCATTTATCGATGCAACAGGCTCAAAGGCTGGCGCACTTTTTGGGGACTGCCGCCACGATCCCTTGCAGTGCATACCAAGCGGCGAGAATATTTTACTTTCAAACGGCAATCTAAAACCTATAGACAAGATAATAGATCCTTATTTTGAAGGCGACTCAGAAGGAGAAATAGAAATCTCTCCAAGCAATGATTTAATGGTGTTAGGCGGATTTGACTCTAACTACAAACTATCCTATTCGCATGTTATGAGACTATACCGGAGGAAATACTCAGACAAATTAATAAAAATAAAAACACGAAGCGGCAGCAGAATAAAGGTAACGCCAAATCATCCTCTTGCCATGATCAGTAAAAATGGAATTGTTCAATATGTAGAAGCCGGCAAAATCAACTCTGATACCAGATTAATAATTCCAGAAAGAATCGAAATCAAACACTCCGAAAATACGATTGATGAAAAGCTCCTAGTTTTTATTGCCGACATCTTGGCAGACGGGTACATAAATAACACGCGTATAGAATTCAGCCTAAAGAATCAATTCAAAATAGAAAACATAAAGAAAGATATATCTGCATTGGGTTACGTGCCAAGAATTGGCACAAGGAAAGATAACGGCGCAACAAAAATATGTCTTAATTCCAGCGCTCTTTGCAGGAAATTATTGGGCATGGGCATAAAAGACGGCAAGGAAAAAAGGATACCAAATGAGGTATTCAACCAGAGTAAAGAAAGACAGGTTCTATTCTTATCAAGATTGCTATCCTTGGACGGATATATAAATTATCAAGGTCAGTTTGAGATACTCTCTTCAAGCAAAGTCTTTATACAACAAATCAGAGCTCTGGCATTTACCCTTTCTATGAATGCAAAATACAAGACCCGCATAGATTCTGGTTTTGGCAAAGAAAAAAGCACCATCCAGCACATGATCAGATGGAATCATCTCGAATTTGCAAAAGCGTATAATGAAAATACTATTAATCCAACACACAAGAGAAATCTGGAAGTCTACTTGAATAACACAACGTTCAATAAAGAATCATACTATGATGTTGTACCAATAGGTTTTGAAACTTTGGAGTCCATAAGAGGAAATCTTGGTGTATCGAAGGAAAGGATAAACAGCGACTTTTGGTCGTTAAACCCAAACGTCAATAATAATAAAAACATTACAAGGAACATGCTTTATAAGGTGTCTAATAAGTTATTGGATCTTGGAGCTGCAAAGGATGATGCAACAAGACTTAGGAATCCAAGCATGGGAGACTATGCGTTTGATGAAATAATCAGTATTGATGAAGAGAATTACGAAGGTTTTGTATATAATTTCACAACAGAAACAGGAAATTATCTTGTTGATTTTGTTCTTACACATAATTCAGGAGGGCTTGGAACCCCTGCACATCTGCGTGTTGAAAGCGGAGCCATACACAAGGCAAACAAGGGCGTATTGTTCATAGATGAGATTGCAAACCTGGAGCCAAGGGCGCAGCAGGAGCTCCTCACATCAATGCAGGAGAAGAAATATTCAATAACCGGGCAGAGCGAGATGAGCTCAGGTGCGCTTGTAAAGACAGAGCCAGCGCCGGCAGACTTCCTATTGATTGCCGCAGGAAACCTACAGGACATACAGCACATGCACCCAGCATTGAGATCAAGGATACGCGGATACGGCTACGAGGTATATATGGATTCGACAATGGAGGACAATGCCACAAACCGCGGCCTGCTTGTGCAGTTCATAGCGCAGGAGATAAAGAAGGACGGCAAGATACCGCAGTTTGACCAAAGCGCAATAGATGAGGTAATAGAGGAGGCGAGAAGGAGGGCAGGGCGGAAGAAGCGCCTTACGCTCATATTAAGGGATCTTGGTGGGCTTGTAAGGGCAGCCGGGGACATTGCAATAGAGAAAAAGAAAAAGTATGTAACTAAGGAAGAGGTCCGTGCAGCAAAGCAGCTTGCAAGCCCGATCGAGGCGCAGGTTGTTGCACAGGAACTGGAATTCAGGAAGGATTACCGCGTATTCAATACAAGCGGCTTTGCGGTCGGGAAGGTCAACGGCCTTGCAGTAATGGGCGGAAGCAGCAGCACATTCGCAGGGATTGTGATACCCATAGTCTCAGAGGTCACGCCTGCAGGATCAAGGAGCGAGGGCAAGTTCATACCAACCGGCAAGCTCGGTAAGATAGCAACAGAGGCGGTAAAGAATGTCAGCGCAGTGATAAAGAAGCACATGGGGAAGGACATAGCAAATTATGACATGCATGTGCAGTTCATACAGATAGAGGGCGTCGAGGGCGACAGCGCAAGCATATCTGTGGCAGTCAGCATAATATCTGCAATGGAAAATGTGCCAATAGACCAGTCACTTGCAATGACAGGCTCATTGTCTGTCAGGGGCGAGGTGCTTCCGGTCGGCGGAGTGACCAGCAAGGTTGAGGCAGCAATAAGCGCAGGCATAAAGAAGGTAATACTTCCGGCAAGCAATCTTGATGATGTTTCACTTCCAAAGGACAAGCTCAGGAGCATCAAGCTGATACCTGTAAAGACATTCGCTGATGTTCTTAAGTATTCATTAAAGGACTGCAGCCGCAAGGATGAGATAATAAAAGAGTTGCAAAGCTATGAGAAGAATGATGGCAGGAAGGGGATAGCAGGGGAAAATTTCATAAAGGACAACACTGCTGAAAAAGCCGCAAAACCGCCAGCTGCAATTAAAAGGAGAAAACCAGCAAGGAGAAAAACTGCAAAAAGGAAAAGCAAAAGCCGACCAAAATAAAGAAAAGGCAAGAGCAAATGAAAGGGCAACCAGAGAGCAAGAAGAAAGACCCGAAGGGGAGCCTGGAGGACTTTGGATCAAAGATAGTAAAGGACATAGAGGCATCCAAAAATCCAAAATTCATTACTGCTGCAAGGACCCGCTCCAATATAATATTCAACGAAAAGAAAGGCTACCTTACGCTGGGGCCAACGCAGGAGGAGCGCAATTTCATAAATACGGCACAGACCAAGCGATTCATGCAGACCGTTGCAATCGCATCCAAGTGCCACCAGTTTGTGGAGCAGAACCTGCACACAACCATAAGGGGCCTATATTACCAATTGAAGTACTCGCTGGGGGAGGATGTAGATGAGAACATATTCAGCGAGCAGGCGGAGTCAAATCCGCTCATAGAGGACCTTGAGGTTGCTCTTGATCTTAAAAGAGAGGACCTCAATCTAAATGCAAACAGGAAGGGGGTCCTTGCAGGCAATGTGAAGATAATGGACACCTTCGGCAAGGAAAGGCAGGAGATAGATGCGAGCAAGATGGGGAGAAGCGGCTGGGCAATTCCAAGCGACGTTGACAACGACATGGAGTTCGTCGATGTCAAGGCAAAATACGTTCTCGTGGTAGAGAAGGATGCCCTCTGGCAGAGGCTAAATGAGGACGGAATATGGAAAAAGGAGAACATGATACTGATATCCTGCATAGGCCAGGCTGCAAGGGGAACAAGAAGGATAATAAGGAAGTTTGCGAATATGGGCCTGCCAGTATATGTATTCAACGATGCGGATGCCTGGGGATGGTATATTTACTGGACAATCAAGACAGGCAGCATAAATCTTGCGTATATCGGGGATTCGATTGCGACTCCGGAGGCAAGATTCATAGGTGTAACGATGTCGGACATAGAGAAATATGACTTCCTCAAGAACCTCACTCTAAGGGCAACGGAGGTTGACCTAAAAAGAGCGCAGGAAATGCTTGATTATCCATGGATTAACAAGCACAAGGAATGGGTAGAGGAACTGAAGAAGGTATTGAAAACCAAGACAAAGCTGGAATCAGACGCACTTCAGGGCCCAAGGCTCACATTCGTGCAGGATTACCTAAAGGAAAAGATAAAGAGCCAGGACTTCCTGCCATGATTCATCTTGGCCGGATATCAAACATAATCTGTACATTTTGGAAATATGGAGTACAGGCGGCTGCTGGGAGAGTGGCTGCTGGCGGATTAGCAATTAAGCGCATCTTTTCCGATACTAATGCCTCTTTAAGTGCACCATCTGATACATATATGTTCTCAGAGGCTGCGGCAGCAAACCTCAAAATCACTTCTGCAATTCCGGATTCTATTATCTTTATTTTCTGGTCTTCTTGCGCAAGCCAATAATCATCAGTTATCGGCAAATGGCTTGCAAAATTGGTGCTGCCACAATCAAACATCATAACCCCACCAACCACAGAATAATCTACTGCTACTAACTCTATCTCGGCACTATTCGGTGCTGTTGGATTCTCGGCATGCAATCTATGCGGAAAATTAAGGACGTCAGACCTGTAGAACCTGCCCGTATCCACATCATCTCCCGATTCTGTTCTCTCATGGTGTATTATCCTGCCGCTGCTCGTGCTCATCGGCTTGAAACTGTAACAAAACCCTTTGGTGTTTGATAATCTTGAGGATGCTGTTGCCATTTTTATCACAGTAAGTTTATGCTCCGATATGTTTTAAAGATGGATGGTAGCATCAGGAAAAGCGGACCTCAATGCCCCTGATCTTCCTGGCAAAGTAGTTGTAGAGCAAAGCCTGAAATCCAGATGAGAGGAATGTCAATACAAAATAGAATGCCGGAAATGCCACTATCGAAAATGCCCCGAGCGCATGCACTATGCTCGGAATTGAGGTGGAGGCAGAGGCAGTCATCGGATTAAGCGATAATGCAAAGTACAGTATGCCTATAAATAAACCCAATATTATGCCGAATATCCCCTCTATCTTGGCGTATGAGAGGGCGCCTATCCTGGCCAATCTATTTGATTTGAAATAGACGGCAATCCCTCCAATTTTTGATGCCAGAAAGTTGTATATCAAGGCGCCTATTGCAGCCGCAATGAATCCCCCTATCAGGAAGAATAGCGTAAGCAGGACAATGCTTATGATTCCGGCAACAATCAAAGTGACAGTGGCAGCAAACAGCCCGACTGCTGTGATTATCAATCCTATTATAAATCCGAATACCGCGCCTATAATAGCAACTATCTTTGCTGCGGATATGGGGTCTATGTTCTTGAGCCGATTGTCTTTGAACTGTAGTTTTATGCCCCCAAGCTTTCCAGAAACAACATTATACAGCCAGGCCTCAAACGCAGCTGCAATGAACCCGACAACCATGGCAAATATGGGCAAGGCGATAAGTATTATAGGGCCACTGCCAAAGAGTCCGCCAGCACAGCCTGCCGCGCTGCCAGTGTACAATCTTCCGCTGCAGCTAGAACCCAAGAATGGCCCAAGAACGCCGATAAACATAAAGACCGCAATTACAAAGCCCATTACGAGCTCTATTACAGCAGCAATTTTTGCAGCGGAAAGGACACCCACATGCTTGAGTATTACCATCTAACCGATAATGAATCCTATAGAATCAATATATACCTTTGCTTTTTGTTCCCATCAGGATTTGAACTAGGCCCTTTCAAATCCTCACAACAGGCTCCACATCAGTAATGCCCAGCCTCTTTAGTGCACCATCAGGATCATCATAATAATCCTTTACAACCTCGCTTATGCTCTTTATGTCCCTTCTGCCAAGCTTGTTCATCCTTTCGAGTATTACTGCCCTTACCCTTTCCTCTGCAAGTATTTTCGTGGGCGGCACCCCCACAAGGTTCGAAAGCATGTCCCTGTAGGTTACGCTCGGCAGTATCGCTGAGCCTTTCTTGGTTTTGTAATCGTACTTGTAAAGGTCCGAGAGCAGGACCTGGGTTTCTATGCCAGATATCTCGGAAATCTGGGTTACCTTTCTTGCCACATTAGAGCCGATATAGAATGGCGTTATTACAATAAGGACGTCAATAACCGGTATAATATCCATCGGCACGTTCATGGGCGTATGCTGCAGCCTATTTATCAGGTCTCGGGGTGAGGATCCGTGCATTGTTCCCATAGATATCTTGCCTATGTTCATGGCGCTTATCATGTCGTTTGCCTCAGGCCCCCTGACCTCTCCTATGATTATAAGGTCAGGCCTCATCCTCAGCGCATTCTTTACCAATGCCTGCATTGGGACATCCTCGCTTGTTTCCAGGGCAACGCAATTCCCCTGAACGCTGGAGTCGAGCTCGTAGGTTTCCTCAATGGTTACTATCCTCTGGTCAGGCCTGAAAAAGGAGAACATCGCATTAAGCAGGGTTGTTTTGCCTGCTGCCGGGACTCCGCCGATCAGCAGATTTGCAGGCCTTACCTTAAGCCCGTCAACATAAAGCCAAAGCCTTGCTGCGATATCATAATCAATTGTATTTAAATTAACAAGGTCAAGGATGCTTATCGGGGTTCTTTTCATATTCCTTATTGTTATGTCATGCCCTACAGGGGAGTTAACCACATTTGCCCTGCTTCCATTTGGAAGGTGTATGTCCATTATATTTCCTTTATACTCCTGGTTTGTCACATAGAGCTTCAGTTTTGCGACAAATCTTTTGAGAAGATCCCTGTTTTCAAACCTGTAGTCTATCTTGATGGAGCCCTTTTTTGAGTTGAATACAAAGACGCTTTCTGTGTTGTTTATCATTATGTCCTCTATCTCGTCGTCTATTACCAGCTGGGTTATCGGGTCCAAATTGTTAATGTCATCTATTATCTCGTCTATCTCTTGTTTACCTATTGAAGGGTTGTATTTCTTTGCAATCAGGTTTATAATCTCATTGCGCCTATCCACTTCGACAATCTCAGTGAATCTTCCAACCATCTGCCGCAGAATTTCATCTTCTATCAATTCAAGATTCTTATCCACTTGAACCACACCAGTTATTATAAAATAAGAAAATATATAAAGCACTTGTTTCCGGTAAGCTCATAAACCACACAATTTTGTAATTTTTTCGGGGCTTTACAGCTCAGTTATTTTCTGGCAGGATTGCATCCAATATTATCTTCGGGTCATAGGGCACCAACGCATCATAACTCTCTCCCATTCCAAAGAAAAGCACAGGTATTCCTGTTGTATGCGATATTGATATCACGCCTCCGCCCTTTGCGTCAGAATCAAGCTTTGTAAGTATTATGCCGTCTATCTTCACAAACTTGTTGAACTCCTTTATCTGCTCTGCTATCTGGTTTCCTGCTGTGCTTTCCCCGACAAATATGGTAATGTCCGGCTTTGCAACCCTAACTATCTTCTGCACCTCGCTCATCAGGCTTTTGTTTGTCTCCTGCCTTCCGGCGCTGTCTATGAGCACAAGGTCCATATTGTGCGCTTTTGCATAGGCAATTGCATCAAATGCTATGCTTGCTGGGTCTGCGCCATAATTGCTTTTTATCACATGCACGCCGATCTTTTTCGCATGGTGCTCTATCTGCTCTATGGCTGCGGCGCGGAAGGTATCGCTGGCGGAAAGGACCGTGCTGATGTTTTTGCTTTTGAAATGATGTGCGAGCTTTGCTATCGTGGTCGTCTTGCCTGCCCCATTGGGGCCCAAAAATAGGATTTTGACAGGAATCTCTTTAGAGTCCTTCCTGATTTTTACGAATTGGTCAACATTTATTTTTGAAGGAGCGCTTTCCAGGACAGAAAGCAGAGCTTCCCTTACAGTTTCTGTGAGCTCCTCCCTTATCCTTTTCGAGTTTATCTGCTTCTCCCTGAGTTTAGAATCAAGGTCCTCTAAAAAGTACTCTGTTGTATTGTAGGATACGTCAGACTCCAGCATTGATATCTTGAGGACATCAAGAAAGTTGCCTATTTCTGCATCATTCAGTTTTATGGTTCCAAGAAATGCGCTTTTTATCTTTGTCGTAAACGAAAGCCTGATTACCTCTTCTTTCCTTTTGTCCTGCTCATGATTACTGGCCTTTTCCTCAACTTTTTTCTCCTCTCCCTGTCCTTCCCCCTGCCCTTTCCCCTCTTTTGCCACATTCCTGTCCAAGGGACTCTCTCCTATGGCTTTTTCCTCCTTCTTTTCTTCCTCTACCTTCTCCTCTTCCTTTTTTACCAGATTCTTTACGGCATCGGAGAGTTTCTTTCTAAGTCCATCAAACATTCAATACCACTTAATGCACACTATCCAGCCTATAGGAAATCTCAATAAGCGCAGCCTCAAGCTCTTTTCTGCTTTTCATCAGTTTATTTAGGTCGTCGCTCCTTTTCTTTATGATTTTTGCCATTCTCTCTTTCGCCGAATCCATGTCCTTTTCAACAAGATATCCACCCCCTACAGCCATTAATACGGATTTTGGGTTTTGGACCCTGCTGAAAAGGAAGCAATCGGCACCTATGCTGGAAAGCGCCTCCCTGCCATCAAGCAAGTCTGCATTTTCAAATGTCTTTTGCGTGGAATTAAGCTCCTGTAATTCCTGGAGCATCATGTTTATCGAATTGCTAGTAATTGCATACTGGTTCTGGTAGACCTGCTGCATATAGCGCAATTCCTCGGCGCTTCCATTGAAACCGGGCTCTTTCTCATTCTTCTCAGCCATATAATCAGCATTAATCTATGTTGCCAAAGTTAAAATTAGTTGCTATCCGGCCAATTGCAAAGCAGTTCAAATTCAAACAGGCGCAAAACCAGACTGGGATATAGCTATCTGATTTCCATGTCCCCCCTGCATTTCAAAAATATGAAATGTGTGAGGGTGAGGACTCGGGAACACCATATTGGGTTAGAGGGTTTGGTGGGTTGTGGGGCTGAGCGTGCTGTGACTAATGGACTCTTGGGAAGATATTAAGCTATTCTTAACCAATATAATATGGGGGGTTATGCGATTTAAAGATAAGGTTGTAATAGTAACTGGTGCAAGTAGAGGAATCGGCAGAGCTACGGCATTAGCTTTTGGTAAAGAGGGTGCTAGTGTTGTAGTTAACTATGTCAAAGCCGCTAAAGAAGCGGATTCGGTTGTTACACAAATAAAGAAACTTGGTTCAAAAGCCATTGCAGTAAAATGCGATGTTTCAAATGAAGGAGACGTAAAGGAAATGGTTGAATTGACAATCAAGACTTTCGGGAAATTAGATATATTGGTAAATAATGCTGGTATAGTCTTCGATATACCATTTTTTGATAAAACTACAGAGCATTGGAGAAGAACAATAGATGTTAATTTGATGGGTGTATTTTTCTGCTCTAAATACGCTGCAATTCATATGAAAAAGCAGAAAACAGGCAAGATTATCAACATATCTTCAACAAATGGAATAGATACTCTTAGCCCAGACTCAATGGATTATGATGCTACTAAATTCGCTGTTATAAGCATGACAAAAAACCTTGCAACTGAACTTGCTCCGAACATCACAGTAAATTGTGTTGCGCCCGGTTGGGTTGATACAGACATAAACAAAAATCTCTCAAAAGGGTATGTCAAAGAAGAAATAAGGCGAATATCTCTAAAAAGGTTCGGTAAACCCGAGGAGATTGCAAGTGCTGTGTTGTTTTTAACTTCAGATGAGGCGAGTTTTATAACTGGAAGCGTTCTTGTAGTTGATGGTGGATATCAATGATATGGGCTATAATATGAACCGGATTGAGTTTTATAGTTCTTTAAAAGATTATGAAGGTGCTATTGTAACAGGCTTGGTTACTGGAGTGCTTATTATATCCCCCGCATACATTGATAACCATCCTATTTTTGCAATTGGACTAACGATCATAGGTTTCGGATTATTTTTTTATTTTAACGAAAAGTTTAATAAAAATATATTGGCAAGAAGAAATATTGAACCTAGCAAAAACCCGATATATGTTGTTCGTAGCAGGCTAAAGTTAGTAAAGGATTACACTCTTGCAATAATGGGCGGTATTGTTTCGGCTGGATTCTTTGCTTTTGTTAAGGGTAATTTGGGTATAACTATTGCAGAAGCAATTATCTTTTTGCTTATTGGATTCAGTGCCGTATGTGTTGCCTTCTTTATCATAGATAAAATAGGAAAATGTGTAGGAAAATTCATAAAAAAGATGGTAAAAGAACATGCTCAGTAAACTAATTAGATTAGATTAAGGACATTAGATTACCTTAAATACTTTTCAGTCAAGTAATTATATCGGGGAAATTAAGTGTAGGGTGACACTATTTTTGTCCTAAAACAGTGACAGAGTTTATGTCCGCTTTCACAAATCACCTATATGGTGATTCCTGTGGTGAAAGCAAATATGGACACGAGAATAAATGCGGTTGTAT
>Ga0181538_10000872_pt1 | contig 35641 bp, 32 predicted proteins | sample PEATcosm2014_Bin_40_FD_119773 | JGI IMG/M metagenome (GOLD analysis project Ga0181538, IMG submission 119773) | Peatland microbial communities from MTU Mesocosm Facility, Houghton, MI, USA - PEATcosm2014_Bin23_30_metaG | ecosystem: Environmental > Terrestrial > Soil > Wetlands > Peat | place... | reverse complement strand
GAGGCCAATGAGGCTGCTGCTGTCGGCTCCCTCCGCACGCTGAACACGGCGTCCGTAACGTATTCCACATCGTATGGCGGCTTCCCCGCGTCGCTCGACGCGCTCGGCGGCGAGAGCAATGGCTCTGCTCCGTCAGCAACAGCAGCTCAGCTGATTGGCACTGCGCTGCAAAGTGGGGCGATGAATGGCTACAACTTCATCTTCTCGGCCGGGACGTCTGACAGCGCCGGCAACATTGACTATTACAGCATCAAGGCAAATCCAATTACACCCGGCACGACGGGTGGCCGCTATTTCTTCACAGACCAATCCGGCGTCATTCGTGCGGAAACCTCCGGCCCCGCAAACCAGAACAGTCCTCCCATTTCCTAGTTGTCTGATTTTAGTTCTGCGAGAGATTCGCGAACGGCGCTAATCTGCCGGCTGTGAGAGTTGGCCGGAAATCTCGCGGCTCTCGGCAGCAGTAGCTTCAAGAGGTTCGGAGGCCTGCGCTTCCCCAATCGTCTCTGTCCAAAGTGACGGGTCCGCCAGCAATCGGCTGACGATTTGTGTGTGCAACGCGTGCCCCGCCTTGTGCGCTTCAACGCGCCCCAGCAGCGGACGCCCAACCAGCGCCAAATCCCCGATGAGATCGAGCGCCTTGTGCCGCCCGAATTCATCCGGAAAACGTAGGGGCCCGTTCAAGATCGCGTCGTCGCTGAGCACGATCGCGTTGTCGAGCGAACCGCCGCGGATCAATCCCATCGCGCGCATCCCCGCAAATTCCCGCGTAAAACCAAATGTCCGCGCGGGCGCAAGCATGCTGCTGAACGATTCTCGCGTCACCGCCAGCTCGATCTCCTGACGCCCCACCGCCGGATGCCGGTACTCCACCATGCAATGCACGCGAAATTCGTCGGCGGGATAAATCGCGATGCGCCGGTGATCCTCTACGACTTCAATCGGTTTCAGCACTTTCAGATACCGCCGCCGTTTGCGCAGCCGCCGAATCCCCGCCGCGGCCAGCATCTCGATAAACGGCTGCGATGAACCATCCAGAATCGGCAACTCCAGCGCGTCAATTTCCACGTACACGTTGTCCACGTCGCATGAATAGAGCGCGGCCAGCACATGTTCGGTCGTCGAAAGCAGCACGCCCCGTTTCATCAGGCTCGTCGCATAACTCACCCGCGCAACGTTGCGCGCCTGCGCTTCGATCTCAAATCCGTCCAGATCCACGCGCCGAAAGACGATGCCCGTGTCCGCCGGAGCGGGCACAAACCGCATCCGCGATTCCACGGCCGTGTGCAACCCAATCCCTTGGGTTTCAACCGGCCGCAGTATTGTAGTTTGCCACTGCATATAAATTCGATCTCTGTTACTGGTGCAACCCCATGCCCGTTGCATAATAATATTAGAACCTTAGAATCAGCAACTTACAAGAGTAGCCTTTAAGCTGTGTGGTGTTTATACAACAAACCACCGCATCCCTTGTGTTGAATTCAAGCGAGTTAACTGAGCCTCTCAGCTGGATTGTTGAGTCCGCCCTAAACCACGCGTACAATGACTCCCGACAGCTTACGCACTATGGCTTCGCCCTTTAACATCATTTCAAACCCCGTTGCTCCCGCGGAAGTTCCGGTCTTATCGGCGGAAACTCGCCCGCGTCCACCCTGGCTTCGCGCGCGATTCCCCGGCGGCGAGAATTATCAGGAACTGAAGCACATCATGCACACGCTAGAGCTGCACACCGTGTGCGAGAGCGCGCGCTGTCCGAATATCGGCGAGTGCTGGGACCATCGCACCGCCACCTTCATGATCCTGGGAAATATCTGCACGCGCGCCTGCGGGTTCTGTGCCGTGCCCTCCGGCAAACCCATCGGTCCGCCCGACGAAGACGAACCCGAGCGCGTAGCCATCGCCGTCGAACGAATGGGCCTGCGCTACGTCGTCGTCACCTCCGTGAATCGCGACGATCAGCCGGACGGCGGCGCCGGAATTTTTGCGCGCACCATTGGGGCGATTCGCGAAAGGGTTCCGGCTTGCAAAGTCGAAGTACTCATTCCCGATTTCCGCGGAGAATGGCCAGCGCTCGAGACAGTTATGGCGGCCCGCCCCGATGTGCTGAATCACAACGTGGAAACCGTTCCGCGCCTATACCGTCAAGTCCGTCGCGGAGCCGAATTCGATCGCTCGCTGGAATTATTGCGTCGCGCCAAGGAAATTTCCCGCGATCTCCCCACCAAGACCGGCATGATGCTCGGCCTCGGTGAATCGCGCGCCGAAGTCCTATCCGCCATGGAGAATATTGCCGCGCAGCACGCGGACATCCTCACGCTCGGCCAATATCTCCAACCCACGCGCGAACACTTGCCCGTTGTGCGGTTCGTCCATCCCGATGAATTCGCCGAGTACAAGAAACTCGGCGAACAGATGGGCTTCCGTCACGTGGAATCCGGGCCCTTGGTTCGTTCCTCTTATCACGCCTTCGAGCAGGAAGCTGCCGCTCGCTAGCCTCCTCCAAACATGAGACGCACGATCCCATCGCGCACGTTTATCCTCGCGGCGATTTTGATCGCGGCGCTGGCGCCGTCGCCGCGGCTCGCTGCGCAAGAACCTGTCCGCATTTTGGTTTCGGCTGCGGCGAGCCTGCAGAATGCACTCAATGAAATCATTCCACTGTACGAAAGAACGCGCCCGAATATTCGCGTCTCCTTGAACCTGGCCGGCTCGGGAACGCTCGAAACTCAAATCGAGCAAGGCGCTCCCACGGACATTTTCATCTCGGCCGCGCCTCAGTTCATGGATACGCTCGAAACAAAAGGTTTTCTCCTGTCCGGCACGCAAATCAATTTATTGGCAAATAGCATCGTGCTCGTCGCGCCAAAAGGAACAACGAACATCGCAAGTTTTCGCGATTTGACACGAAACGATGTGCACCTTGTAGCGATGGGAGATCCGGCAAGCGTTCCAGCCGGACTGTACGCCCAGAAGATTCTCGAATCCCTGGGTATCTACGATGCGGTGCGCAAGAAAAGCGTTCTCGGCGCGGATGTGCGGCAAGTGTTGGGCTACGTCGAAAGCGGCAGCGCCGACGCCGGAATCGTCTACGCCACCGACGCGGCCATCTCCGATCGCGTGAAAATTGTCGCCGAGGCGCCTGCGGACGTGACACCGCTTATCGTCTATCCCGCCGCCGTCCTTCGCGCTTCCGCGCATCCCGATTCCGCGCAGGATTTCTTGCATTTCTTGCAAGGTGACGAGGCGCGCGCCGTGTTCCGCCGGCTTGGGTTCCACATCGCGGCACCCTAGCCCGAAAACTTTATGGCTTTCGATCCTTCTCCAATTTGGATTTCGCTGAAAACTTCGCTGACGGCCACGGCGCTGGCCTTGGTCTTCGGAGTCGCCGCGGCCGAATGGCGCGAGCGCCGCAAGCGCGCGACAGGGCTGGCGTTTGACGGCGTTTGCCTCCTGCCGATGGTGCTGCCTCCCACGGTCGTCGGCTTTTTTCTTCTGCTGCTCTTCGGCCGCAACGGCCCGCTCGGAAAACTTCTGATGCACTTCGGCGAGCTGGTGGTTTTTTCCTGGCCCGCCACCGTCATCGCCGCCACGGTCGTCTCCTTTCCGCTGGTTTACTTCACCGCGCGCGGCGCACTCGCGCAGGTGGATTCCACCTTGCTGGACGCCGCGCGAACCCTGGGCGCTTCGGAATGGCGCGTTTTCAGGCGCGTCGAGCTTCCGCTTGCCGCACCTGGCATTCTCGCCGGCGCGACGCTTGCCTTCGCCCGCGCGCTCGGTGAGTTCGGCGCCACGCTTATGCTCGCCGGAAATATCCCCGGCCGCACGCAAACTCTGCCCGTCGCGATTTATTTCGACATTGAATCGGGCAATATGCGCGACGCGTTGGGCGCCGTCCTGGTCATCCTGGCCATCACCGCGGTAGTGCTCGCCGCGCTCGCACTGTGGGCGCGCGGCCAGCGGCACGCTTCACAAAGGGGATGAGGTGGAACTAGCCGTCCAATTCGAGAAGTGTTTCCGCAGCGGATTCCGCCTCGAAGTGGAGTTCACGGCGACCGGCGCGCCGTTCGGCATCCTGGGCCCGTCGGGCTCGGGAAAAAGCCTCACGCTGCGAACGATCGCAGGCCTCGAGCGCCCGGACCGCGGCCGCATCGTCCTCGATGGCCGGGTGCTGTTCGATTCCGCGAGCCGCATTGACCTCCCCTCACGCGAACGCCGTGTTGGACTTCTCTTCCAACATTCAGCGCTCTTCCCGCACATGACGGTCGGCGAAAATATCTCATTTGGTTTGCGCGATTCTACTGTTGGAGCCAGCGATTCGCGCGCGCCTTCCAGCGAAGAACAGGAACGGGGCATCGCCGCGCAAATCAAGGCCTATCGTTTGGATGGCTTGACCAACCGTCGCCCCGCGTCGCTCTCCGGAGGCGAGCAGCAGCGCGTCGCGCTGGCGCGCACCCTCGCGCCGCAGCCGCTGGCTCTGCTGTTAGACGAACCGTTTTCGGCCCTCGATACGCACCTGCGCGCAGAACTCGAACGCGAACTGCGCGAGTCCCTCGCGGACTATCACGGCGTGACGCTTCTGGTGAGTCACAGTATGGAAGAGGCCTACCGTTTTTGCAGTGACTTGGTCGTGCTGGAACAAGGCCGCGTAGCCGCCGCCGGACCGAAAGAGAAAATTTTCCGCCACCCGCCCACGCTTGAAGTCGCCCGGCTCACCGGCTGCAAGAATTTTTCACGCGTGCGCCCTCTCGGCAGGGGAATTGTGGACGCGCTCGATTGGAATTGCCACCTGCGCGCGGATCAAAACCTAAACGAACTCCCCGCGCACATCGCGATTCGCGCGCATCACGTGCACGTCGACGCCGCCGCGAATGCCGGTGCGCAAAGCGAAAATTCGTTTCCTTGCTGGCTGGCGGCCTCGAGCGAATCCCCGTTTCGCATCACGCTCTTTCTTCGCTTGAACGCGCCGCCTGCTTCCCCCGCAGACTTTCATGTCCAGGCGGAGGTCTTCAAGGATTATTGGGAATCCTTCAAGACACAGCCTCAGCCCTGGCGCGTGCAACTCGCGCCCGACCGTTTGTTTCTCTTGCCAGGTTGATTCTTGCAGGATGGACGCAGACGCTTAAGGACTCGTCGCGCTCGCGCCGGAAACAGAAAGCAGAACCGTCGATGCCTGGCAGCCCGCTGGTCCGCCCGTGCACAAATCGCGAATGTAGATCGCCGGCGACGACGAAACCGCGTTCGGCACAAGATTCGTCGCCGATGATTCAAATACAACGTATCGCCCGCTGGCGCTGAGGTAAGCCGAATCGCTAGGGCCGTTCGCAAAGGAGCCGTCCGCGGCAATTGACACGAGTGCAGTGGCCGGCGCGCAGCCCGCCGGTGCGCCCGTGCAAGTGTCGCGGACAAAAATCTCACCGTTACCGCTCGAACCGCCCGCGACTAGATTGTCCGCCGTTGAAACAAAAGAAACGTATCTTCCGTCCGCGCTGATCGAAGGCGCCGCGCTCGGGCCGTCCGCCGCGGAACCATCCGCCGCCAGAGAAATCAGCGTCGTAGAAGGCGCACAACCCGCCGCCGCCCCCGCGCACGTATCGCGCACATACACATTCGTGGGTCCCGTGCTGGCATCGCTCGAAGGGTCGGGCACCGGCGCCACAAACGCAAGGTACCGGTGATCGCTGCTGATCGCCGGAGAAAGCGGTCCGTTGCCGCTCGGTAATTTGGCGTCGACATCTCCGCTCCGCCGCGCGCTGTTCTGTTGCGTAGCAGTGATTCCAAAGGACAGCGGAGTTGAACTGCCTCCGCCGGGGCCAGGGTTAGTCACCACGACTGGGTAACTTCCTAGCGTACTCTGATCGCCTGCGCTCAATTGAATGGTCAGTGTGTTCGGGCTGATATAGCTTGCGGTGTGTGGAATGTTGTTGAACGTGACCGTCGAGGTAGGAACGAAACAACTGCCGCTTATGGTAAGCGTCTGCGGCGCAGATCCGACCACTGCAGAACCGGGAGAAAAAGAACCAACTGCAGGTACTGGAAATATAACTAAGGATGAAATCGGAAAATTCAGGGTATTAGAGGTGCCGCCTCCGGTATTCCCCGCGCCCCCCGCGGGATTCGTGACGGACACCCGCGCAACAGTTCCAGCAGGAAGATCCTGCGCACAGGTCACCATGGCGTCCACTTCTGTTGCGCTCACAAAGGTCGTGGTGACTGGACTGGAAATCTGATTGGCCCAGTTCACCACCGCACCCTGCACAAATTGTGTTCCGGTCACCTTCAGCGTGAAGGAAGTGCCCGCAGAAATGGTCGTGGGTGCCAGCGGCGAAGTAATCGTGGGTATCGGATTCCCCCCGCCCGAAACCAGAAACGGCAAAACGTTTGATTCGTCCTGAACCAAGATCCCCTGCGACGGGTTCGATTGCCCCGCGCCCGGCGTATCCACCGTGATGCTAACCGTCTCTGGCTGGGCGATGAGAGTGGCCGGGATCACTGCGGTCACCTGGTTTCCGCTTACGTAAGTGGTTACCAGGTTCGTCAGATTCCACTGAACCACCGAATTCGACGCAAAAGTACCCCCATTCACCGTCAGGATGAATGGCGGGCCGCCCACATTTACGCTGCCTGGGCTAAGCGTCGTAATCTGCGCAGCTGGCGTTGGAGTGCCGATCGTCGTGTTGAAATTACTGCAACCCCCCAAGCCGATCCCAAACACAACGACCGCCAGCAATCCCCAGCGCTCCAGCATTGCTCGAATGCGCGTCGCCCGCACAGCCTTGGGTGCGGCAATGCGGGCCGCATTCCCTACTCCGCGCGCGGACGAAGCAAACCCTTCGCCCGCTTTGATTTTTCCAGGCATACGCGTGATTTTAGAGCCTTTCGGCGATCCCCTGCTCAGATTTTCCGGCTGGGACGATCCTCACTGATACCATCCCCGTCGAACCGAAGTCAACCTCTCCGGCATCTCCAGTACCCGTGCTCTGCCTCGGAAATCCATGAGATGCCTGGCCCTCACGGCTCGTTGCTTGCCCAATCCCGGCTCCGGCCAGTCCAATCAGTGTGGGGCACGCGCCGAAATTGTCGCCAGAAACTCGTGCGCCAACTCGGTAGCCCTTTCCGAGCAAGCCCCGCCTCCCGAGGGTGTCTCCTCGGCCAGGTGGAAATAGGCGGCTGCCGGCTCATTTCGCCACAACTCCCCGTCGAGGTTTCCCATCAACAGCAAAAACACCGGATTCTCCGGATACTCCCGCACCAGTGGCGCCAGCACGTCCGCCGCTTGGGAGTACTGCAGATCGTACGTGCGCAGATTCTTCGCCAGGTAGAATCGCGCTTCCTCCGAAGTCAGTTCCCCTTGCGCCATCGCGGTCCGCAATTGTTGGATACCTACCTGTTTGTCTCCGCCGGGGATGCCCATGAAGAATCGCAGGACGCGCGCAATTGAGGAGAGCGTGTCCACATAATAGTTGTAGAGTCCCAATCCGGTGTAGGCGTCGGCCATTTGCGGATCGAGCTGGAGGCAGCGCAACAGGTGTTGGCGGCCCGCCACCGCGGCGCGCGCGGTCGCTCGGTGCTGTTCGCGCAAGCCCAGCAGCCGCGCCTGCAGCCCGTACCCCATCCCCGCGTAGAGCTCCATCTCCGCCGTATCGTTCTTCGCGATGGCTGTTTCCGCAAGCTGCGTCGCCTTGTTCGCGACCGCTAGATACGCGTCGCCCGCCGCCGAATTCGGCTCTTTCCACGCGTCCACAAAACCCCAGCGGATCTCGCACGCCTCGCAATAGATCGTCCACCAGCGCGCCTCCGCCTCCAGCAAGTATCCCAGAGGAGACTCTGTCTGATCCTGCTCGATCTTCTGAAACAACGGCAGCGCGAGATCCGGCTGCCCCTCATACAGCAGGTGCAGTCCCTGCGTCGCCTCCGGCGGAAGCTTCAGATGCGAAGCCCGCAACTCCGGCGCACACGCCAGAATCGCCGCGAACACGAGCAGCCCCAACATGGGCTCGGCTCGCCGGCCGCTCACGGTCGAACGGCCGGCGGAAGGAGCAGATTCGGAGTAGGTTTGAGTAGCACAGCCACTCTCGGCTGTGTGCCTTTCCCCGGCTCGCGCGATTCGAGATTTTCCTTGCGTGAACATTTGGGCGCTCAGATAGAAGCAGTGAATTGTAAACCGCCGGCCCGCCTTCGCGCGAATCTCGTCGGCGTCTTTCCCCCGTGCTATTCTTCGTGATGAGCCGCGCCGCAGACTCTAGAATGTCTCTCCCGCTCGACACCGCGCCTTCCGCCCAACTCGCCGAACCGCAAATGGTCCGCATCCCCGAAGGCTGGTTCGAGATGGGTTGTCACTCCGGCCGAGATGACGAAAAGCCTGTCCATCGCGTCTGGATCGATGCGTTCGACTTTTCTGCGCAACAAGTGACGAACGCCGAGTACGCCGTTTTCCTCCGCGCCACTGGCCATCCCGCCCCAAGCCAGTGGGGCGATCCTGCGTTCCATGATCCGCAGCAGCCGGTTGTCGCCGCTTCCTGGCTCGACGCCAGCGCCTATTGTCAGTGGCTCTCTCGCTCCACCGGCGCCGTCTATCGTCTCCCCACCGAAGCCGAATGGGAACGCGCCGCGCGCGGGGGTGTCGAATGCACGCTTTACACCTGGGGCGACGCCGCCCCCGAATCGCAGACCGGCTACGCCGCCCGATGGAAGGATGGCCCAGAGCGCGTCGCGCAATTTTCGCCGAATGCGTACGGCCTCTTCAATATCGGCGACAACGTCCACGAATGGTGCGCCGATTGGTACGATGCCGCCTACTACGCGCATTCTCCGGAACGAAATCCGCAAGGCCCGCCCGCGGGTTCGCGCCGCGCCTCGCGCGGAGGCTCGTGGCGTCATCACATTAAAATTTCGCGTGTCGCCGCGCGCTCCAGCATTCCTCCTGAATTCAAGTACGCCGATTACGGCTTCCGCATCGCCCGAACCTAAGCCGCGCCGCCGCGTGGCGCGCGTGTCTGCTTGGTCAACCCTCCTCGAGCCGCGCGCGCATCGCTTCGTGGTATCTTCGATGCGGTTATCACGTAGAACAAATTTGTTTCGAGGGAAGAAATTGTTTCAGTTGCAGCAATTGTTTCGGGGGAAGTGCGGAATGAAACGTTTCTTGCCGCTCTTATTGGCCGTCATGCTGGCTGCGATTCCCGCAGCCGCTCAGAAAAATAAAAACAAGAAAAATCCCCAGCCGGATAATTCCGCCGACTCGGCCATGCCCCCGACGAACGACAACCAAAAAATCGACACCGTCATTTCTCAAATGCTCGCGGCCTGGCAGGTCGGCGCCGTCGATGAGATGCACAAATATTACGCCGAGGACGTTTGCGTCGTCAGCGGCGCGTGGGAGCAGCCGATTTTCGGATGGGATGCCTACTCGAAAGCCTACACGACGCAACGATCGCGCATCCAGGGCGGCCAACTCGATCGCACCAATACACTGATCAAAGTAGTGGATGCCAGCACCGCTTGGGCAACGTATCAGTGGCAGTATGTCGTCGCGGTGGATGGACAGCCTCAGGATATTCGAGGCCACACGACGTTAGTCTTCACCAAGCAGGCGGACGTTTGGGTCATTGCTCTCAATCACACGTCCCTAGTCTCAGACACGCCTGTCAAGCTGGCTGCGCCGCCTTCGGTCGCTCCGGTACCGATGGGCCAAACACCAGCCCCGCCGCAGTAGTCCAGCGCACGACTAGAAGCTCTTGAATCCTTGATATAGCCAGACGCCCGCCACAGTCAGCAGCAGCACTCCCGATAGCACGGCCAGCGTCACGATCGGCCGCGTCAGCCGCTTGCTTCGCGACACGAGCTCGCGCTGTTCCGAAGCCATATGCTCTTCGGCCTGATCAATAAATAGTTGGTCGTCTTCCCTTGAGGAGAGAGTGGTTCGGTAGATTACCAGGACCGCGAGGGCTGCGGTAACCGCACCCCACGCGACCATCACGTAGAAGAGCGCTCCCGAGTGCAGGTCTTCCATCGGTTCCCTCCTGACCGGAACGTCAGCCGGCGTTACCCCTGGCGCAGCCGACCGGACGGTTCCGCTCCGGCTATGCCGCCTTGCGCCCGGAGTATAGCACCGGCCACCCGCGCAAGCTCGAATCCCGCCGGAACTTGCCTTTATTGCCAACCGGCGCCTGCCCCCTCGATCGAATTCGCAGGCCGACGCATTCCGCTCAGCACGTCAGACTGCGTCCACCAGTGCTACACTCCCCGTTGCCCCCAAAGATACGGGTGACGAGGAGAATCCCAATGGTTGACCAACCAAAAGATCAGCCGCTACTGGATCGCATCCAACATCTCGCTTCCGAAGAGCATCGCCTTTACTCGCACGGCTCGCTCTCCGACGCCGATCAAGAGCGCCTCGCGAAGATCAAAATCGAATTGGATCAATGCTGGGATTTCCTGCGCCAGCGCGAGGCCCTCCGCGCCGCGGGCAAAGATCCGAAAAAAGCCCACGTCCGCCCGCCCAAGATCGTCGAGAACTACGAACAGTAACCAGGCGGCAGCGTCGTGACAACCTGATGACGACTCCTCCTTACACGCGCAGAGATTTCTTGAAGTCAACCACCGTCGCCGGGGCCGTCGCAGCACTCGCTCCGCATCTGCTTCACGGCGCAGAAGACGCGGCCGCCTTGCCGCCTCCCACTCCCACCTGGGTTGCCAAACCGATGCGTTGGGCGCAGCTCACCTTAGTCGAAAATGATCCCGTCAATTACGATCTGGCCTTCTGGCTGGATTATTTTCAGCGCACGCATTCCGACGCCGCATGCCTAAGCGCCGGTGGTTGCGTCGCCTATTACCCGACGCAGATTCCGTTTCATCATCGCAGTGCCTGGCTCGGCGACCGCGACGTCTTCGGCGAGCTCCTTTCCGGTTGCCGCAAACTCGGCATGGTCGTCATCGCGCGCACCGATCCTCACGCCACCTACGATGACGTTCAGGCCGCACATCCCGATTGGATCGCCGTGGACGCTCAGGGAAATCCGCGCCGCCATTGGGCCTCGCCCGAGATGTGGGTCACCTGCGCTCTCGGTCCTTACAACTTCGATTTCATGACCTCCGTGCACGAAGAAATCATGTCGCGCTACGCCCTGGACGGAATCTTCATCAATCGCTGGGACGGCTCCGGCCAATGTTTCTGCGAACACTGCCGCAAGAACTTCCACGATTCGTCCGGTTTCGATTTGCCGCGCACTGCGGATCCCCAGGATCCTGCCCGGCGGGCCTACATTCTCTGGCGGCAGCAGCGCCTCTTCGATCTCTGGCGCTTGTGGGATGACTCCGTGCGAAAAATTAATCCGAATTCCTGCGTCATTCCAAATACCGGCGGCGGCGCGCTCAGCTCTCTCGACATGAAACGCATCAGCGAACTCACGCCGATGCTCGTCGCCGATCGCCAGGCGCGTCGTGGCCTCACTCCGCCGTGGGCCAATGGAAAAAACGGCAAGGAGTTTCGCTCCACGATGGGCCGCAAGCCCATCGCCGGACTCTTCAGCGTCGGTCTCGAAGAACCGGAGCGCTGGAAAGACAGCGTACAAAGCGGCCCGGAAATCCGCATCTGGGTTCTCGATGGAATCGCCAATGGAATGCGCCCATGGTTCAGCAAATTCAGCGGCACCCTCTATGACCGCCGCTGGCTGCCAGTCGTCGAAGACATTTTCGAGTGGCATCAGGGTGTCGAGCGCTACATGCGTCACGAAACCCCGCTCGCGCGCGTTGCGCTTGTTTATTCGCAGCAAACCGCGTTGTTCTACGGCGGCGATCGCGCCGCCGCTCAGGTGGAAGATTACACACTCGGTTGGTATCAGGCGCTCGTCGAAGCGCGCATTCCATTTGAGATGGCGCACGATCACATGCTGGACGCTGCGCACGTCGGCCAATTCAAGTCGCTCATCCTCCCCAACATCGCCGCGCTCAGTGACGCGCAGTGCGACGATCTTCGCGCCTTCGTCAAAAATGGCGGCAGCCTCATCGCCACCTACGAAACCAGTCTCTACGACGAATGGGGTGTCCGCCGAAAAGATTTCGGCCTCGCGGATCTTTTTGGCGTTGCCTGGACCGGCCGCTCCGAAGGCCCGATGCAAAATTCTTATCTCCGCCTCGAACACGATGCTGCCGCCGGCAACCCTCTATTCGCGGGCCTCGAAGATGCACCGCGCATCATCAATGGCGTCTGGCGGCTCGAAGTCGATCTGCGCGCCGAATTCGCGCCCGCCCCGCTAACTCTGATCCCCAGTTATCCCGACTTGCCCATGGAAAAAGTCTACCCGCGCCAGCCCAAGACAAATGTCGCGGGCGTCTACCTTCGCGACCTCGCCCCCGCTGGCCGCGTCGCCTATTTCCCCTGGGACATCGACCGCACGTTCTGGGAAGTGCTTTCCGTGGACCACTTCAAGCTTCTTCGCAACACTGTAAAGTGGGCCACGAACGAAACTCAAATGGTGGAAGTCACCGGCCCCGGCGTTCTCGACGTCGTTGCCTGGCAAAATCAGGATTCCATCGTCGTTCACCTCGTGAACCTCACGAATCCGATGACGATGAAGGGGCCTTACCGCGAGTTCGTGCCCGTCGGCGCGCAATCCGTGCGGGTCCGTTTGCCTGCGGGCACCCGCGCGAAAAAAATTAGTCTCCTGGTTGCTGAAAAGACGCCCGTCGTTCAAGATCGCGACTCCGAGATCACCATCAACGTGCCCTCGATCCTCGATCACGAGGTCGTGGCCATCGACCTGTAAATTCGCTGCCTTTGGCTGTGGTATAAGGGCGCTCGATCCTCAGTCCTAACGAAAAAGGGGGTTCGCGCAAATGGTCCTCGGCATGTCGCTCGCGGCGTTCACTCTCGTTCACGTAGTCATCAGTTTGATCGCAATCCTCGCGGGTCTCGTCGTCGGCTACGGCCTGCTCAACAACAAGCGCTTCGACGAAGTCAACGCCCTGTTCCTGCTGATGACGGTCGCCACCAGCGTGACCGGATTTTTCTTCCCCTTCCACGGCGTCACGCCGGGAATTAAGGTTGGCATCATTTCCATGATCGTGCTCGCGATCGCGATTCTGGCGCGCTACGCTTTTCACCTCGCCGGCGCCTGGCGGCGCATCTACGCCATCACCGCTATGCTCGCCCTCTATCTGAACGTCTTCGTCCTCGTCGTGCAGAGCTTCGAAAAAGTCCCGGCCCTGCACGCGCTCGCTCCCACGCAAAAAGAGCCGCCCTTCGCAATCGCACAACTCGCAGTTCTCGTGCTATTTATAGTGCTCACCGTTTTCGCGTCAAAAAAGTTTCACGCCGCTTAGACTTTCGGCCCCGGAGGCGATCGTGTCCATCAGACCCATCAAGCGCGTCATCAAGTCCCAGCCCACCATCGAAGGCGCCGGAGTCCATCTCCGCCGCGCATTCGGCTTCCACAACACCTCCGACTTCGATCCCTTCCTTCTGCTCGACGATTTTCGCAACGACATTCCCGCCGATTACGCCGCCGGCTTCCCCTGGCATCCGCATCGCGGCATCGAAACGATCACCTACGTCCTCGCCGGCACCGTAGATCACGCCGACAGCATCGGCAACAAAGGCGCCATCGCCGCCGGTGACATCCAGTGGATGACCGCCGGCAGCGGCATCATCCACCAGGAAATGCCCAAGGGCGATCCCGAAGGACGCATGCACGGTTTCCAGTTGTGGGCCAATCTCCCATCGCTGCTGAAAATGACGGCCCCGCGTTATCAGGAAGTGAAAGCCCCCGAGATCCCCGAAGTAACGGATGACGACGGCACGCAAACGCGCATCATCTGCGGCAGCTTCTGGGGTAAAAGAGGCCCGATCGAAGGCATCGCCGCCGATCCCATTTACATTGACGTCTCGATTCCCCCAGGCGTGCGCAAATCTCTCCCAGTCGAAACGATGCGCCACGCCTTCGCCTACGTCTTCGCAGGCGACGGCAAATTCTGCAACGCCTCCGAACCCCTAGCCGTCCCCACAGAATCCGTAGGCTGGCTGGACACTGCACCCCCAAGAGACGCCGAGGACCGCTCCCTGGTCCTCTTTGATCGCGGCGACGAAGTCGTAGTCCAGGCCGGTGAACAAGGCATCCGCTTCCTCTTGGTCTCGGGCAAACCGCTGGAAGAGCCCGTAGCCTGGTACGGACCGATTGTCATGAATACTCAGGCCCAGCTACAGGAAGCCTTTACCGATCTACAAAAAGGCACTTTCCTGAAAACACGAAAGGCCTGATGAAAATGACCAAGAAAATGCGCTGGTGGCACTGGTCGCTTATCGGCTTGCTAACATTTCTGATCCTGGCCTTTGCGGGACTCAGTTACATGACCGGTGGTCCCAGAAACGTGTATGGCTTTCTGCGCTATGGCCTGCCGACTGGCATCGCGGCGACCTAAAAGTCGGCGACCAGGCACCCGATGCGCAACTGGTGGCGATGGACGGCCAAACCACATTTAACTTGCACGATCGCATCGGACAACGCCCGCTAGTTCTCGTCTTCGGCAGCTTCACCTGGCCACCGTTCCGCAGAAACACCCCGGACATCGTACAGCTCTACAAAGACTATAAGGACCACGCCGACTTCCTTCAGGTTTACATCCGCGAGGCGCATCCCCTCGATGAGTGGCAAATGGCCTCCAACCGCCGCGAAAACGTCGTGTACGCCCAGCCGCAAACCCGCGCGCAACGCATCACCATTGCCACCGATTACGTCCAGCTCCTCCACGTCTCGCTCCCCTTCGCCATCGACGACATGGACAACGGCGCAAATCTCCTCTACGCCGCGTGGCCCGAGCGCATCTACATCATCGATGTGAAAGGACAAATCGTGTATCGAGGCGGCCTCGGTCCCTTCGGCTACCACCCAGAGGAAGCCCGCGCATGGCTAGTCACGCATTATGACGCGGCCACTCCCAAGCCCGCCCTATCTCCATTCACGAACTAGACCACTCCCTCGTGGTGGGTTCGGCCGTTGACCTGGCACTGGAACGAGCCTTTCGAAGATCCGCCGCCCCACACTTCCGTCGTTCAGCCCTTCAAACGGGAATCGCGCGGCCACTGCCTCGATTGCTAGACCGCCCTTTCGCACAGCCGTCCCAGGGTGAGCAGCGCACGATCGTGGGACTCAGACCAGGTGTGTCCGCAATTGATGCGAATATAGTTCTTGTACCGTCCCGTGGCGGAAAAAAGTGTTCCCGGCAAGATAGTGATGTGCTCGGCCAATGCCGCACGATACAGTTTTAGACCGTCGATCTTCGCCGGCAACTCCACCCAAAGCATATAGCCGCCCGCCGGCCGGCTGATGCGCGTATCTTTGGGAAAGTATTTGGCGATAGCTTGACGCACGCCCTCAACTTGTCCCGCAAGCATCGCGCGCATCTTTTTCAAATGACGATCGTAGCTCCCCGACTCCAGGAACTCCGCCACCACGATTTGCGGCAAGGAGGCGCTGGCCACCGTGCTCAGCAACTTCAGCCGGTTGACCTCATCTTGGTAACGTCCCGCGGCCAGCCACCCAAGTCGGTAGCCCGGAGAAAGAATCTTCGAAAACGAGCAACACAGCAGCACCAGTCCCTTGCGGTCGAATGACTTCAGCGCCCGCGGCCGGCTTCCGCTGTAAACAAGGTCCCCATAGGCATCGTCTTCGATCAAGGGCACGTTCCAATGGGCGGTCAATTCCACCAGCGACTTCTTGTACTTATCCGGCAGCACGTACCCTAGCGGATTGTGGCAGTTGGTCACCGCAACGCACGCCTTCACGCGATGCTTACGGATGGCCCGCTCCAGTTCGTCCAGGTTCATCCCCGCTTGGGGATGCGTCGAGATCTCAATCACCTTCATTCCCAGTGACGCCGCACTCCCCAGAATTCCGAAATAGGTCGGGCTCTCCACCGCGATCGCGTCGCCCGGCCTCGCCACTGCGCGCAGGCTCAAGCTCACCGCTTCCAATGCGCCAGAGGTCACCGTGATTTCGCTTGGCGATAACCCGCATCCCATGCTCGTCGAATGACGCGCAATCTGCCGCCGCAACGCTCCTACCCCTGGCGGAAAGTCGTAACGCGTGCTATGCAGCGGCTGCTGCCGGATCTCACGTCGCAGAATCAGGTTCAATTTTCGCGTGGGGAATAACTCCGAGCCGGCGACCCCTGCGCCGAATGGGATATTTGCCGGATCGCTCGTCGTTTCCATGATCTCCGCCAGGATCGCGTTCGTCCCCATCCGCGCTGACTGCGTCTTGTTGCCCTCGAATTGCGGCTCCGGTACCAGAGACGCGAACGGCGTTCGCACGTAAAATCCCGATTGCGGACGCGCCTCCAAATATCCCTGGTTCTCCAGCCACAGATAAGCCTGCAACGCCGTGGAAATACTCACCCGCTGTTGGCGGCTCAGTTGCCGCAGCGACGGCGCCCGGTCTCCCGCGCGCAGCGTCCCCGCCGCCACTTGTCGCGCCACACTCTTCCCGATCTGAATGTAAAGAGGGGCGTCGCGCACTGCACTGGCTCGCATGCCCCAACCATAACAGATTCCGCTCTCTCATGCATAACAGATTTTTGGCGCGTGAAACTGTACTGGTCATAAATTCACTAACCTGAATCTGTACAGGTAAACGGGGGCGCGCTATCTTCGCCCCAGGGATGGAGACGGACACCGCCGGGCGCCGACTGCCGTACACGCGCGCAGTTTCCAAGCCCGCCCGGCCTCCATCCGCGTGCCGGCCGGACGACACTGTGGCCGTAGGATCCGGATGGCGCTTCCGGTCTTGCGCAGGGCTTAATCGAGGAACGAGCGAGAGATGCGGAATTCCAGAGCAGCGTTTCCACAATCACCTGGCCGCGGTGGCGAAAGCGAGGCTAGGGGGCGTCTTCCCGCCTCTGGGCTTTCGATCGCTGCCCTGCTACTGATGATGGTCGCGAGCACCGTCGCGTGCGCCCAAAGCATTCGCATTCCGTTCTCGGTTCACGATAACTTGATCGTGGTAAAAGCAAAAGTGGGAGACACGGAGACCGAGTTTGTCCTCGACTCCGGCGCAAAATGCTCTTTGCTGGACGCGTCTTTATTCTACAAATCAAACAAACTCCCGGAAGATGCCCGAAGCATTTCGTACTCCGGGATCATTCCCGGCAGTGACGCTGCCGCCGCTCTCGTATCTTTGCCCGTGCGCATTGGTGGACAGACAACCGAAAGCACTTCGATACTCCTGGCTCCCACGGACATCCAAGCGGGCAGCGCCCACATTCGCGGAATTCTGGGTCAAACTTTCCTTTCCCAATTCAGCAGAATAGAGATCGACTACCAACATCACGTAGTGCAGTTGGAGAAATAAGCTTTCCCTCCTCCCGACGGCGGGTGGCACAGCCTATGGAATTCCGGGTGGCTCCTCCTGAAACGAAGGCGCTGTCAAGAGACACTTTTCCCGTGCAGTGTTTTTAGCACCGCGTCGTTGCCAGAGGTGGAGGACGACGAACTCTGGAAATCTCACGGTTCACCCCCATACGGGGGTAAAACCATTCGTCTCGTCACCCTTTCTTGGTGAACCATCGGTCAGACCTGAACTTCACCCCATCAACACACTCGCCGCGACAAAGCCCCCCATCTCTGCTACAATCGCGGATCATCAAAAAGATGCCGGCCCCGCCAGAGTGGGTCTGCCAGGAAATGCAGCCATGAATAATCTTGTGATTGAGAAGTACCAGCAGGCTCAAGTGCGAAAGGACCTGCCGTCCTTCCGCCCGGGCGATACCATTCGCGTACACGTCCGCCTCAAAGAGGCCGAAGGCGATAAGGAACGCATCCAGCAGTTCGAGGGGGTGGTGATCAAGCGCCGCGGGACGCACACCGGCGCAAGCTTCACGGTGCGCCGCGTCAGCTTCGGCATCGGCGTCGAGCGCATTTTCCCGGTGCATTCCCCTTCGATCAGCCTGATTGAAGTGGTTCACCAGGGACGCGTGCGCCGCTCGAAGCTCTACTACCTCCGCACGCTCCGCGGCAAGGCCGCCCGTATCCAGCGCGTCGAGAAGCAGCAGACGAAAGAAAAGCCCGCGCCCGCAGAAGTCTAAAGGTTCTCTCAGGGAGGTCTAGTAGGACAGGCATTCCTGCCTGTCCTCTTCTCCATCGCCAGAATCTCCGTCGTCGGCGAGCGTGCCTTGTCGGCCCGGAAGAAACTGGACAGGCAAGAATGCCTGTCCTACTACGACCCGCCTCGCGTACGCTGTGCTAGAATGCGCGCCAATGCGGAGGCTTTGCTCTTCCCGCTACGAACGCGAAGCGCGCCAGCACGGTTGGCTGCGCGTCGCCGGGATTGACGAAGTCGGCCGCGGCTCACTCTTCGGACCAGTCGTCGCCGCCGCCGTGATCTTGAATCCCGCGCGCCGCATCGTCGGTCTGGACGATTCCAAGAAACTCTCCGCCGAACGCCGCGAAACACTCGCCGAACGCATCCGCGAATACGCGCTGGGCTTCGCCGTCGCGCAAGTGGACGCGAGCCGCATCGACGCCTGGAACATTTATCAGGCCAGCCGCCAGGCGATGTCTGAAGCCGTCATGCAACTCACGCTCGTGCCGGACTATCTGCTCATTGACGCGATGCGCCTGGATCTTCTCATCGAGCAGCGCTCGCTCATTAAGGGCGACGCACGCTGCGTCTCTATCGCCGCGGCCTCGATCCTAGCCAAAGTGGCGCGCGACCGCATGCTCGACGAATGGCACGAGCAGTACCCGCACTACGGCTTCGCCCACAATAAAGGCTACGCCACGCCGGATCATCTCGAGGCGCTCCGCCTCTTCGGCCCAACGCCGCACCATCGGTACTCCTTCGCGCCCGTCCGCGAGGCGTGCTGCTGGAGCACCGGGGCGAAGCAAGAGCCACTGCCGCTCGCCGCGCCGCTAGCGGTGAACGCCTCGGGGAGAACGCTCGGCGTGACCCCTCGCGGTGAACCGTAGTCCCCGCAGAGGCGCCCGCACCGGGTGGAGGACCAAGCTCGCGTCGTTTCGGAACAGCCGCGTGATAACTCCCGCGCACATGCTGCGCCACAGCACGTTGACGCGGCTTTTCGGCGCGTGCTAGCGTAGTTTTTGCTTCCACTACGCGTGGGATTTTGTCTCCGTACGCAGCAGGTGAGTCGCACGAGTCAACACGTCCGCGCCGGCTGGTCCCCGCCCTCCGGCACAGGGGGCGCGCAGAGCATCCATAATGGCTTTTAACAAGACCAAGCTCGCTGAAGCGGCTCAGAAATATCTGCAGCAGGGAAAAGTCCCTCAGGCAATCGCCGAGTACCAGCAAATCCTGAAACACGAACCGAAGGATCAGGTCATCCTGATGACGGTGGGGGATTTATTCGTCCGCCAGGGCGAGACCTTTCAGGCCATCGAATATTTCGAGCGGCTGGCGCAGATTTTTCTCAACGACGGTTTCACCACCAAAGCAATCGCCATTTACAAGAAAGTCGCGAAACTGGCGCCCGAGGAGAGCCGCCCTCTGGAGCGCCTGGCGGAGCTTTACGTTCAACAAGGAGTGTTGAGCGAAGCGCGGCCCCTCTACCTGCAACTTGCGGAAGTACATTTGAAGGCCGGGCGGCAGACACAGGCGATTTCTCTGTTGAAAAAATTGCTGGAGGCCGAACCGGAGAATCTGCGCGTGCAATTGCGGCTGGCGGAGCTTTACATCGCCATGGGGCAGACTGGCGAGGCCATGCAGGCCTACCGCGGCGGCGCGCAGCGATTGCTGGAGCGCGGCGACCACGCCGAAGCGCTGCGCCTGGTGGATCGCGCTTTGGAAATCGAGCACGGCCAGGCCGAGAGCCTGGAATTGAAGGCCCGTATTTTGATTGCGGCGCAAAAGCCCAACGAAGCCATCAAAATTCTCGAGTCCCTTCCGAATTTGCCGGCGGGCGGCACGCTCTCCGATCTGCTCGTTGCACAGTATCTCGAAGCCGCAGAGTTTGCGTCCGCGATCAAATTGGCGAAGGGTATTTTTGATTCTACGGCAAAAAATTATAAACCCGCTCGAGAAGTGACCGCGGTCCTGCTGGAGAAAGGCGAGTTCGATTCCGCGCTCGCGCTGCTCGCTGAAATTCGCATGGCGATGACCGACGGCGGCGACCACGACGCCCTCGAAGAATTGTTGCGCCGCGCCGCCGAATTAATGCCGGGGCGGCTTGATCCTCTCGAATGGCTCGTCGAGCATTTGGGCCGGACCAACGATTCCTTCCGGATGCCGGACGCACTCGCGCAACTCGCGCAGGCAGCCGATCGGGCCGGCAACACGGACCGCGCGCGCGCCGTGTACGAGCAACTCATCGACCGCAATCCCGAAGACGAAGCCGTGCGGCGTCGCTACAACGAACTCCTCGCCCGCTTGGGGATGAAGCCCTCGGCCGATGTCGCTCCCTCCGCGAAGGTTGCGCCTCCCGAGCCGCCGCCCGCCGCGCTGGCCGCTACCGTGGAGCCCCCGCTGGACGAAGACACGCAGCGGTTCGTCGCGCAGGCGCTTACGGATGTGGACTTGTTCTCGAGTTATGGTCTGGCCCAAAAGGCAATCGATCTTCTAGAAGAGGTCCGGCTGCGGGCGCCGAACCATTCTCCCGTGCTTGAGCGCCTGCTAGATTTGCATTTGGGCGCAGGAGACGAACGCCGCACGGCGGAACTCGCCGCGCAGCTCGAAGAACTCTGGAAGACTCGCGGCGACCGGGCGCGCGCCGAGCGCTTCGGGGAATTGCGACGAAGATTTCAGCGCGCTGCGGGAATGGATACGCAAGACATTGCCGAGGCGGCCGAGGCGGCGAAACAGGCGGAATTCGCCGTGCCGGTGGTCGAGGCGGAGCCTGTTCAGGAGAGTGCGCCGCAGCCTGAGTTTGAGATCTCTCCCGTAACTCCCGTGCCTGCGGAACCTGCAATTCCGGAAATCCCCGCAGCGCAATCTGAAACGCATGAAGTCGATCTCTCGGAGGAATGGGCGTCTCTTTCTCAGCAACTCGAAGATGCGATGCACGCAGAGCCCGAGCCAACTGCCGATGCGCCTGCGATCGAAGCGCTCGCCGTTGAGCCGGACGATGCGGTCGTGGCAGATTCCCCAATCCCGCCGCCCGCGCCGATTGAAAGCCCAGAACCCGTCGAAGCTGCGACTCCCATTCCTGCGGAGCCAGTCCACGCAGAGCACCCGGCATTCGATCTAGAACTGGAAGCGCCCGCTCCGGCCGGCAAGGGCGACGTGTCTGTCTCCGCGGACCAACTGCTTGCTGAGTTGGCAGCCGAGCTGGACGCCGCAGTTCATCTCATTCCGAGAGAGTTGCCTCCGGAGACCGCAGCAATACCGTCGTCAACCGCTGCGCGGGTGGCGCGTCCACCGGTCGAGGCTTCCCTCGTTCAACCGGCCGCACCGCCGCCCGCCGTCACTAGCGCGAAGCCCGTAGAGATCGCGGGGCCGCTCAGCGAAGTGTTCGAGGAATTCCGCGCGGAACTGGGCGAGATGGGCGTTGAGGAAGAAGATCTGGAGACGCACTACAATCTCGGGGTCGCATACCGCGAGATGGGCCTGCTGGAAGAAGCGATCAGCGAATTCCAGAAAGTCGCCAAGGCCAACGAAAAAGGCCAAGCTTTCCGTTATGCCATGCAATGTTGTACGCTGCTGGGTCTATTGTTCATGGAGAAAGGACAGCCGGCGATCGCGGCGATGTGGTACGAGCGCGCGCTGCGCACTCCGGGCCTCGATCAGGAAGCGATTCTCGCGTTGCGCTACGATCTGGGCATTTCCCAGGAACTGGCCGGCGACACGACTGCGGCGTTGAAGAGTTTCTCTCAAGTGTACGCGTCCAACATCGACTACCGCGACGTGGCCGATCGCATCACTGCGCTCGAGAAGGCGCGTTGATCGGCGCGTCCTGATGAGCCGCCTGCTGCGCGTTCTTCTTTGCCTTGATTTTTTTCTGCTTGGTGTGCTGCTGATTTTTCTGCCGTGGCTCGGTCCCTGGGAACACAATTATTTCTTGACGCGTTATCCCGCCCTGATTCCGATTCTGCTACACCCCTCGGTGCGCGGAGCGGTCTCCGGACTGGGCGCTCTGGACGTTGTGCTGGCGGCAGAAGTGCTCCGCCGCGATTCGGCAGACATTGCGCCGCGATCCTAAGCCGATTTTGTGCTACGTCACGGACCGCCGCACCCTCGCCGGCCCGCACGGCGGCGATTCCGAAGTGGCGCTTGCTGCGGCGATTCGCCGCGCTGTCGCTGCAAGCGTTGATACGATTCAAATTCGCGAAAAGGACCTCGAAGCGCGGGTGCTTGCGGAATGTGTCCGAGGGGCAGTCGTTGCAGCGCGTGGCTCGGCCACTAAAATAGTTGTGAACGACCGGCTGGATGTGGCACTCGCCGCGGGAGCGGCGGGCGTTCACCTCGGAGAAGCGTCCCTGCCGCTCGCGGCGGTTACCGCCTGGCGAGTCGCGGCGGGCGCAAAGATGGCGATCGGCGTTTCGTGCCATTCGCTGGAATCGTGTCTCGCGGCGGAACATGAGGGCGCGGACTACATCTTGTTTGGGCCGGTGTTCGCGACGCCTTCCAAAGCATCGTTCGGGCCGCCTCAAGGACTTGAGCGGCTCGCGCGCGCTTGTGAAAGCGTGCGACTACCGGTTCTGGCCATCGGAGGAGTTACGGAATTAAATGCCAAATCGTGTTTCTTGGCGGGAGCGGCGGGCATCGCGGCGATCCGGCTATTTCAAGAGGCTGAAAATGTAGCGGAAGTTGTTTCGCGTCTGCGAAGACTCAATCTGCCGGTCTGACCTTGTCCCGGGCCCCCAGAAAACGTCCGAGCGGCTGCCAGCCTTCGGCGTGATCGCAAACGACCTTGACGGTTGCAGTAATGGGGATCGCGAGAACCAATCCCACCGCGCCCCACAGCCATCCCCAGAACATGAGCGCGACCGTGACCGCCAGCGCGTTCAACCGCACGCGCCTCCCGACGAGCGCCGGCACGAGCAGATTTTGAGCGGCGAGATGAAATCCGCCGAGCGCCCCGGCGACTCCAAGAAACGGGCCGATGGATTTCCACTGCGCCATGCCCACCAGCATCGGGGGAACCCAGGAAAGCACTGCTCCCAAATACGGCACGAGGTTCAGCAGCCCGGAGACCGTGCCCACCAAAAATGGGTAGTCCAGATGAATCGTCCAGAAAAATATGCCGCTGGCGAGCGCGAGGATTATCGCGACCAATAAATTGCCCATCATGTAGCCGCGCAGCACCACGCCCACTTGGGTGAGCATGGACTCGACGCGCGGCCTCTCGAGTTCCGGAAAAAGATGCAACGTCGCGAGCCAAAGGCGCCGCTTCGCCGTGAGCATGAAAAAAATGAGGAACGGCAGAAACGTCGCGACCAGAAAGATGGCATAGAGCGAACCAATGCCCCGCAACATCAACTCGTGAACGGGCTGGGAATTCTCGATGCGCACTGCGGGCCGTGCGCGCGCGCCTTCCTCGTCTTGCGGGGTGATTTCTGCGACGTGCTTTTCGAGGCTTGCCACCTTCTGGTTCACCGCCACAGCCGTCTGGCGGAGCACGAGACTGTATCGCGGCCAATCGGAGGCGAAATCATCGGCGCGCTGCAGCAAGAAATATCCCAGACCTGCGAGGACGGCCGTCGACGCCATCAAGACCAGCACGGCGCCCAGCGCGCGTGGAACGTGGAAGCGGTTGAGCAAACCCACGGCGGGGTCGAGAAAGTACGCGATGAGCACAGCAAGCAGCAGCGTCATCACGATACTCGAGGCCAAGTACAACACCGCGAAGACGATTCCCGCAGCAATGATTTTCTGCGAGATGTTCGAGCGCGCTGTGAATTTGATATTTTCGACCAGCATGATGATTTAATTCACCTTACCATACCGCTGGTGCGGGAACTATGTCGCCGCGGCGTTCGGGCCGCAAACAGCAACCCCTGCGGCATTTCACACCTGGGCGATCCCGCTCTTGCCCCGGCCGGAAAGCCGCGCTAGGGTAGGTGGAATCATGTGGCCGGCCGCCGCAATTTACCCCATCCCCTTCGAGCGGCTGGACCTCCGCGCGGCCGTGGACATCCTGCTGATCGCGATCCTGATCTACTACCTGCTGAAATTGTTGAAGGGAACACGCGGCGTTCAAATGCTGATCGCCGTGATGCTGCTGTTCCTTTTTTATGAAGGCGCACGCTGGGCGCAACTGGAAATGGTCGCTTGGCTGCTCACGACGCTGCTTCCCTATTTTGCGATCGCTTTGATCGTCCTGTTTCAACCAGAGATTCGCCGCGCTCTTTCGCGCTTGGGACGAAATCTTTCGTTCGGCCATCTGGTGGGCCAGGGCGCGCCGCCGCAGTACGACGACTTGGTGCTCGCCGCCGGGTATTTCTCGCAGAACCGCATCGGCGCGCTCGTGGTGATCGAACGCGACGTCGGCCTGCGCACGTACATCGAAAGCGGCATCTCGCTGGACGCGAATCTCAGCTACGACCTGCTGATTTCGATCTTCCGCCCTGGCGCGCCGCTGCATGACGGCGCAGTCATCCTGCAGGGCGATCGTATCTGCGCGGCGGCGTGCTTTCTTCCGCTTTCGCTGAACCCGATGATCTCCAATCAACTCGGCACGCGCCACCGCGCGGCCATCGGCGTGACCGAGGAGAGCGACGCCGTGGCTTTAGTCGTTTCGGAAGAAACGGGCGCGATCTCGCTCGCCAGCGGCGGAGCAATCGAGCTGAACCTCACCACGGACCAGCTTCAAGAGCGGCTCACCGAGCTGACCGGGCGCCGCAGGCAAATCTCATTCTTGCCCGGCGTGCCCACGCCGGCGGTACGGAAATGATGGTGCGGGAACGACAATGATGCGACTGCTCCGCAAATATATTTTTTCCAACTGGGGCCTAAAGCTCGTCGCCCTGGGGATTTCATTCTTCCTGTGGGCGACGTACAACGCGGAGCCGGTTGCCGAGGTGGGGTTCACTGTACCCCTCGAATTCGTAAACGTCCCGTCTTCACTCGAGATTTCGACCGATGTCCCTACGACGATTCGCGTTCGCGTCCGCGGACGTTCGGGGCTGGTGCGCCGTCTGAGCGCTGTGGACCTGAGCCTGCGCGTGGATTTGAAAAACGCGCAGGCGGGGAATCGCGAGATCGACCTTACTCCCAATATGGTGGGTGTGCCGTACGGAGCGACCGTGGTTCGTCTCTCACCTTCGGAGTTTGACGCTGTGCTCACACCCCATCACAGTCCTGCTCCGACGGAATAGGCGCCCGTGCTAGACTATTTCGTGTACATGGCCTTTCTTCTGTGAACTCCATCTTTCGCCAATATGTCTAAAGAACTTTTTGGAACCGACGGCATTCGCGGAGTGCCCGGGACGCCCCCGCTCGACGACCGCACGCTCTATTCGGTCGGGCGCGCTCTCGGCAAGTATCTTTTGGAGCGAGAAAAAAATCCGCGCGTCTTGATTGGAATGGATACGCGCGAATCGGGACCGCACATCGCGCAGCAAATCGTGGCCGGGCTCGCCGATGACGGTATCAAATTTGAGTCTGCCGGCGTCATCACCACTCCGGGCATCGCGTGCCTCGTGCGGCTCGAAAAATTCTCCGCGGGCATCGTGCTCTCCGCTTCCCACAATCCGTATCACGACAACGGCGTGAAATTATTCGCGGGGAGCGGAATGAAATTTCCGGATGAGGTGGAAGAGCAACTGGAAGCGGAGATTCTGTGCTATCCGGAGCGTGGCGCGGCGCGAACTCCGGATTGCCCGGCGCTGCCGGAACTGGACGAGGATTATCTGGAATACTTGCGGTCGCGCGCCATCGCCGGCGCCAACTTGGCGGGAGTCAATCTCGTGCTCGACTGCGCCAATGGCGCCGCATTCGCGCTCGCGCCGGCGCTGTTTCGCTCGCTCGGCGCGGAAGTGATCACCCTCAACGATCATCCCGACGGGCGAAACATCAATGCGAATTGCGGCTCGTTGCATCCCGAAAGCTTGCAGCGCATGGTTTTGAAAACGAGCGCCTCGCTGGGCGTGGCGTTCGACGGCGACGCGGATCGCGCCATGTTCGTCAGCGCCTCGGGACGCGTGGTGGACGGCGACGGCGTGTTGCTCGCGGCGGCGCGCTACTTGAAATCCTCAGGATTACTTCGCGGCGGAAAAATCGTCGGCACTTCGATGGCGAATCTTGGATTGGAACGCGCGCTGGCAGCCGAAGGCCTCCCGCTCGCGCGCGTTCCCGTGGGCGATCGCTACGTCCTCGAAGAGATGCTGCGCAGCGGTTGCAATCTCGGCGGGGAGCAATCGGGGCACATCATTTTTTTGGACGACGCCACCACGGGGGATGGATTGCTCACGGCGCTCAAGATGGCCTGCATCGTCGCGCTGCGCGGGCCACTCGATGAATTGGTGCGCGGCTTGAAGGTCTTCCCCCAAACGATCATCAACATCCCGGTGCGCTCCAAGCCGCCTCTGGAATCCCTGCCCGGCCTCAGCCGCGTGCTTGCTGAGGCGACGGCGGCACTCGCGGAGTCCGGCCGGATCGTCCTGCGCTACTCCGGTACCGAGCCAAAGGCTCGCGTCATGGTTGAGGCGGAACGCGAAGAGGACGTGACGCACTGGGCCGAAGCCCTGTCAAACGAGATCCGCTCGGCACTCGGGACCTGACGTTTCACAATATGGAATAGGGACGCCGCACCACCCTGCGAGACGTAACTCCCTAAATTCTGTAGGTTGAGCCGTTTAGCTGTGAGATTACGTAGCCCCTTGAAGGCTCTCTGGCGGCTAGTTGGCGGCGGCCATTTCTCTATAATATTGAAAAAAATGGGGTTAGCTTGTTCCTGGGTTCACTTCGAAACGTGGCATTCCAGTTGCATCTATAACGGTCATTGCAGAATTTCCCGGGGTGGCAGCCCCAATGATGGGGCTCTATGGGAAATATGGGGTGCGAAAGAAGGGGCCCAGATGGGCCCCTTTCTTTTTGTCCTGAGTCTTTTTTAATCCCACCGCTCTAGCTGCAGCCTGAAGTCCCGCCGCAATTCTCGCACTTGTAGCAGGCCCCGTTCGGGGTCATCAGCATGCCGCACTCGGAGCAGGTCGGTGCGCCGTCGAAGGTCGCAAACGGCCGCGGTGAATTGCGCAGGTTGGCGTCGTCACTTTCCGGGACTCCCGCCGGAGCTGTGGCCGCGGCGGCGGCGATTGCCGCTGGCGTGGTCTCGCCGCTGTGGGTGAGGTAATCGGCGGAAATAAAACGGCCGCCGAGCCAGCGCCCCAGATAGTCCAGGATGGACTTGGCATACGGAATTGCCGGGTGGCCGGTATAGCCGGAAGGTTCAAAGCGCGTGTTGATGAATTTGTCCACCAGCGCCTTGAGCGGCACGCCGTACTGCAAGCCGATGGAAACGGAAAGCGCGAATCCATCGAGTATGCCGGAGAGCGTCGAGCCTTCCTTGGCCATCTTGATGAAGATCTCGCCGGGCGTGCCGTCCTCGTACATGCCCACGGTGATGTAACCTTCGTGCCCGCCCAATCCGAACTTGTGCGTGATGGACATGCGCTCGCTGGGAAGTTTCTTGCGGCGCGCGCGCAGGAAAAGTTCCTGTTGTTCGGCAGCGGGGGAGTTTGCTTCCGCGGCCTTTGCTGCCGCTTCACGAACCGCGGCCTTTTCTTTCTTGTCGTCCTTGTCGCCCGCGGCGGAAAGCGGCTGGCTGCCCTTCGAATTGTCGCGGTAGATGGCGACGGCCTTCAGTCCCAGCTTCCACGATTCGATGTAGGCCTGCATGATGTCTTCGATGGTGGATTCTTCCGGCATGTTGATCGTCTTGCTGATGGCGCCGGAGAGGAACGGCTGCGTGGCGGCCATCATTTGCAGGTGGCCGCGCCAGGAGATCGAACGTCCGCCGGGGGAGGACGCGAGCGAGCAGTCGAACACCGGGAGATGCTCATCCTTGAATCCCGGCGCGCCTTCCACGGTGCCCATGCGGTCGATGTGCGAAACGATCTGCGAGCAGTCCTCGGGCGAGTAGCCCAGGCGCAGCATCGCTTGCGGCACGGTCTGGTTGACGATCTTCATGAAACCGCCGCCAACGAGTTTCTTGTGCTTCACCAGCGCGAGGTCGGGCTCAACGCCGGTGGTATCGCAATCCATCATGAAACCGATGGTGCCGGTGGGGGCGAGCACGGTGACTTGCGAATTGCGGTAGCCGGACATTTCGCCGAGAGAAAGTGCGGTGTCCCAGGCGTTCTGCGCGGCGGCGAAGAGCGAGGGTTGCACGTTCTCCGGCCGGATCGCCAGTAAGGACGCACGGTGCATGCGGATCACACCGAGCATCGGCTCGCGGTTCGCTTCGTAGCCGGCGAACGCCCCTTTGTGATCGGCGATGCGCGCCGATTGCGCGTAAGCATCGCCGCACATCAGCGCGGTGATGGCGCCAGCGACGTCGCGGCCAGCGTCGGAATCGTAGGGCAGTGCGAGCGACATCAAGAGCGCGCCGAGATTCGCGTAGCCCAGGCCGAGCGGGCGGTAGTCGTGCGAATTTTTCTCGATGCGCGGCGTGGGGTAGCTGGCGTTGTCCACCAGAATTTCCTGCGCCGTGATGGTGATGTCCACCGCGTGGCGGAACCCGTCCACGTCGAACGTGCCATTCGGGCTGAGATATTTCATCAGGTTCAGCGAGGCCAGATTGCACGCCGTGTCGTCGAGAAACATGTATTCCGAGCAGGGGTTCGAAGCGTTGATGCGCGCCGTGCTCTTGCAGGTGTGCCAGCGGTTCACCGTGGTGTCGAACTGCATGCCGGGATCGCCGCAATGCCAGGCGGAATCGGCCATGCGGTTCAGCAGTTCGCGGGCGCGGAATTTTTCGTTGGGCTTGCTGTCGGTGACGTTGCGCGTCCACCAGTCGCGATCCTCTTCCACCGCCTGCATGAAATCGTCATTCACGCGCACGGAGTGATTCGCGTTCTGAAAGAAAATCGAGGAGTAGGCTTCGCCGTCGATCGCTGGGTCGTAGCCGTTGTCGATCAGCACGCCTGCCTTGCGCTCTTCCTTCATTTTGCAATCGATGAATTCCAGGATGTCTGGGTGCTCGACGTTGAGGATCACCATCTTCGCCGCGCGGCGCGTTTTTCCGCCGCTCTTGATCACGCCGGCGAAGGCGTCGAAACCTTTCATGAAGCTCACCGGCCCCGAAGCGATTCCGCCGCCGGAGAGAGTCTCGCGGCTGCCGCGCAGCGCGGAGAAATTCGTGCCCGTGCCCGAGCCCCACTTGAAGAGCATCCCCTCGGTCTTGGCCAGGTTCATGATGGATTCCATGTCGTCCTGGACCGAGTTAATGAAGCACGCCGAGCACTGCGGCTTGGCCTGCACGCCGACATTGAACCAGACCGGCGAGTTGAAGCTCACTTTCTGTTCGACGAGCAGATGCGTCAATTCGTCGCGGAAGATGTCGCGCGATTCGTCCGACGCGAAATAATTGCCGGCTTCGCCCCAGCGCACAATCGAATCCACCACGCGGCTGATGAGTTGGCGCACCGAGCCTTCGCGCTTGGGCGTATCGATCTTGCCGTGAAAATATTTCGAAGCGACGATGTTGGTGGCCGTTTGCGACCACGTCTTCGGGACTTCGATATTCTCCTGGCGGAAAATTGTCTGGCCTTTTTCGTTGGTGATGTGCGCGGTCCGCCGCTCCCATTCAATCTTGTCGTACGGTGAAGTCCGGCCGTCCGTGAACCGCCGTTCAAATTGCAGTCCGGTGCGGGGTTGAGTTTGTGCCGGTGCAGTTGCTTGCGTTTCGAAAGTTTTTTCGTTGAGCGCCATCTTGGGTTGAGCCATTATCCGCCTCCGCGCAGGACGGCGGGTCACCGTTGAGCGGTGAATCCGCCTATTGTACTCCCAAGCGAGCCTGGGAGTTCGCAATGCCCGATTCTCCGGCGGGCACTGCTGGATTCAGCGGGGGAGCGTAGCGGGTTCGTGACAACGCCAAAAATGGCGAATGATTCCCCGAAGGCGCTTCGCAGCTGCATTTTTGCAGCGGCGCTGCGCGCTCTCGAGTCCTCTGGCCGTCTCTGCTGGGAGAGCCGGCTCGGGGGAGTGAAAGGCCTCCCCCTCGTTGTCTGGACGAAACCCGGACAGGCTGCGTGGCGCGGCGGCGCGGGGATCCCGGGGTGCGGGTTCAACGACAGCCGTTACACGTCCCACCGAATCTGAGGGCGCAATCTAAAGCGAGGCTCGAAAGTTGTCAAGGGAATTTCGAAAAAATATCGCAAAATGTGTGGGTGTGCGTGTCCAAAGGGTCTAGATGTTGTGGTACTGTTCCGCGAAGGCACAAGGACTGTTTTGCGCGAACGCGCGCGCAAGTTCTCTTTTTTCGACTCCTGCAGCTGTGGCCACCTACTCGCATTCACGGCTTGAGACCTTCGAGAAATGCCCTTTGAAATATCAATTCAAGTATGTTCAGGAAATCGAAGAACGCACGGAATTCGTTGAGCAGTTTTTAGGCAAACGGGTGCATGAAGCGCTGGAAAAACTTCATCGCGAACAGGCCGCCGGGAAACCCCCGACACTTCCAGAGTTGCTCGCCTTCCTACGCCAAGAATGGGAAACCGATTGGAACGAACATGTGAAAATCGTCCGAAGGGGCGCGACCGAAGCCGAGTACGCCCGCTACGCGGAACTCTGCGTTCGCAACTACTACGAGAAAATTTGGCCCCTCGGCAAAGGATCCACTCTTTCGCTGGAAGCTCACATCCGGTTCCCGCTCGATGAACTCGGCGTCTATCAAATGCAGGGCTTCATCGACCGCGTTTCACGCCAAGACGATGGCACCTATGAAATCCACGATTACAAGACGGCAAAGCGACTTCCGTCGCAGCAAGACGCTGATCACGACAAGCAGCTGGGCCTATACGAACTTGGAATCCGCGCCCAGTATCCCGAGGCTCGGCAAATCGAACTCATCTGGCACTACGTTGGGCTCGGCCAAACACTTCGATCAAAACGTTCCGCAGAACAGCGCAGTCGCCTGGTGAAAAACACCGTCACGCTGATCCAACAAATTGAGAAGACGCGAATTTTCCCTGCGCATAAAAGCGCCCTGTGCGACTGGTGTGAGTACCGCCCGCAGTGTCCCGCCTGGGCGCCCGTCGATTCAGGAGTGTAAGGCGTCGTCAACCCTGGTTGCGCGCTTTGCCATTCGGTTCAGTAGGGCCGCCGAGATGTTGGTGAGTTGGGAAAGCCTACTCGTACCGCAGCGCGTCCACCGGATCGAGTCGCGACGCACGCGCTGCCGGCCACACACCAAAGATAAGGCCCACGGAAATAGAAACTCCAAGCGCGACCAACACGGCCCACAGCGGAACAAGAGCTTTCATGTCCGTGGCCCAGCGAATCAAGGGGATCAGAAGCCCCTCCGTGATCACGATCGCCAGCACGCCTCCGGTTCCCGTCAGCGTGATCGCCTCAAATAGAAATTGCCAGGTGATGTCGCTGCGGCGCGCGCCGATCGCCTTGCGCACTCCGATTTCCCGCGTCCGCTCCGTCACGCTCACCAGCATGATATTCATCACGCCGACGCCGCCAATCAGCAATCCAATCGAGCCCAGCACCACCATCGCCAAGGCGACCATGCCGATGATCTCGTGGAACTGTTCCACTTGTTCCTGAGCGGTCGAAATAATGAAATCGTCGGGCTTGTCATACGGGACGTTACGCCGCCGCCGAAGCACTTCGCGCGTTTCGTCCACGGCCTCATCGAGCTTCCCCGGCAGTCCTTGCACCCGCATGCTCACTTCGTATGCGGCGGGATAGCTCTTGTGAAAGGTATAGAAGGGAATGAGCGCGCGCCGGTCTTCATCGTCGGTACCAAACGCGCCCTGCGGTTTTTCCAGCACGCCGATCACGCGGTACGAAGAACCGTCCACCTTCACCTCTCTGTCGATCGCGGGGATGTTCGCGAACAGCGCCTTGGCGGTGTCTTCGCCGAGCACGATGACTTTTTCGCGATGCAGATTCTCCGTCTCGGTAAAGTACCGGCCCTCCTTCAGCGCCGCGTTGGCATAGACCTCGGGGTAGTTCGCAAACGTGCCACGGAAATCGACGCCGTCCACTTCGTTGGTTTGATAGATCACATTGTGCGCGCCGGTTTCCCACTCCACGATAAACGGGGCAACGGCTTTCACCGACGGACACATCTGCTGAATGGCCTGCGCGTCCTCAACGGTGAGCGGCTTACGCTGGCGCTGTTCCTTGGTCGGCCGCGCGAGCGACGGCCCGTTGTTGAGCCGGGCGACGTAGGCGCTGTCGGCGCCGAAACCAGTGATGCGTTCCACGACGCTTTGGTTGAACCCCTGCAACAGCGCGACGACCAGCATCAGCACGGAAACGCCGATGATGACGCCGAGCACGGTAAGGAAACTGCGCAGCTTGTGCTCGCGCATCGCGTCGAGCGCCAGGATTAAATTTTCTTTGTAGTCCTGTTTCATTTCGTCCGGCTAGTTCTCGGCTCGCAGCGCGACAATCGGGTCAAGCCGCGAGGCTCGCACCGCCGGATAGATTCCGAAAAAAAGTCCGACGCTGCTCGAAAGCGCGAGCGCGGTGACCACAGAACCCCAGGTCGTCGTCATCGGCATGGAGGTCAGCGTACGGACCGCAAACGTGATGGAGATCGCGAGTAGAAGTCCGAGCACGCCACCGACGACGGACAGCGTCGCGGACTCCAACAGGAATTGCATGACGATATGCTTACGCCGCGCGCCGAGCGCCTTGCGAATGCCGATCTCGCGCGTTCGCTCGGAGACGCTAGCCAGCATGATATTCATGATCACGATGCCGCCAATCACGAGGAAGACAGCGGTCAGCCAGACCGCGATGGCAAAAATATTGCCGGTGAGCTGTTGCCAGAGTTGCATAATCGAATTGGGCGCGATGATGCCGAAATCGTCCGGATCGTGGTAGGGGACGTGATGCGCCGCCCGAAGGATCATCCGCGCCTCGTCCTGCGCGGCGTCCATCAAATCCTGCGACCGCGCCTGGATAAACAGCGTCGCGGATTCCGTACCGATCTTCCATTCCTTCTCGTAAGTATTGAAGGGAATCAGAATGAACGTGTCTCGCGATACGCCGAATACAGTGCCGAGCGGATCCGCCACGCCGACGACGGTGCACGTCTTTGAGCCGAGGTGAATCGTTTTGCCACGCGGATCCATTCCCGGCAAAATCTTGGTGGCGACATCCAAGCCGAGAACGCAAACATCTTCGCGGTGCAGGTTGTCCGCCTCGGTGATCCCGCGGCCTGTGGCGATGGTGATGTCGCGCATGTCGGCGTAATTCGGCGTGGCGCCGGCAACCTGCGCGTCCTCGAACAATTCATTTCCGTAGCGGGCGTCCTGCGTGGTGGCTTCGATCGCGGCCACCTGGTCCGCGTCCCGCATGCGGCTTAGGAGCAACTCATAGTCGGCCGCGGTGAGTCTCGGGCGGCGCTGCGCACGAATAAAATCTTGGGCGTTCGTGATGATTCCGAAGCGGGTGATGACAAAGCTGTTCGCGCCCAGATTTGCGACTTTGTCGGCGATGTAGAGGTTCAACCCGTTAACGACGGACATCACGGCGACCAGCGTTGTCACGGCCAGAATGATGCCCAGCAGCGTCAGGAAACTCCGGAGCTTGTGCGCGCGCAGCGTGTCGAGCGCCAGAAACATCGTCTGGCCCAAATCAACACCTGTCAGAATCCCTCTCCTGGACACGCCCGCCCCCCTGGGCCCCTACTAGGTGTTACGAAATCGAGACGCCCGATGTTGCAGCGATACCACGCTTGAGGTTCCCCGAATAGAATACTCTTGCAACCGCTCGCCGCGCTGAAGAATCAGATGGAGAGCGAACTCGAGACGCGCACGTCGCCCCATGCGAAGACGCTTTACATACCTGCTCTGGCTACTGTCTCTGAGCGCTGCCGCGATGGTTGCCGCGCCCCCGCGGCAAGACGCCGATGGCGGAGCACCGACTCCCGCTCAACTTCAAAAGTTCGTGGCCCGCGCCATCGATAACCAGCATCGCGACGACGAAGTGCTCGAAGAGTACGATCGCGTCGAACACACACAGACTCGGAAAACTTCCGAATCTTCAATCGTGGACGATCAACGCTGGCGCATCGTGCCCATCGGCACCGGATCGTTCCACATCGCCATGACACCCGACGACAAACCCGCCGATCCTGCTCTGTATCGCCAGCAATTGGCGATGATTCAGAATTCGCTGCAACTGGCCATCCAGCCCGACGCCCGCGAAAGACAGGACCTCGCGAAATACCAAAAGCGGCAGCAGGAACGCGCCGAGATGGTTTCCGATATCGGCAAGGCTTTTCAGTTCACCTGGCTCGGCCGCGAGATGCGCAACGGCCAGCTGCTTGCGAAAGTTCGGCTCGATCCCGATCCTTCGTTCGTGCCGCCCTCGCGCATCGCGGAGATTCTCCCGCACGTGCGAGCCACACTCTGGTTCGATGAATCCTCGGAACAGGTGGTCCACATCGAGGCGCAAATCACCAGCGACGTCTACTTCGGCGGCGGCGTACTTGGCAAGCTTTACCACGGCGGCCAGTTCTGGCTGGATCAGGCTCAAATCGCACCGGGGGTCTGGGAGCCCGTCGCCTATGAATATGATTTCGAGGGGCGCAAATTCCTGTTCGGTTTCGAGGTGCATGAAAAGACGGACGTCAGCCAGTATCGCCACCTCGGTCCGCTGCAGCAGAAACTCACCTTCATCCGTAATGAGTTGAACACCGCCGGGGGCAACCACTCCGGCGATTAGCAGCCCCGGGCTATAATTAGGGGTACGAGGCACGCCATGAGAACCCTCCTTTTTTGCGCCGCTGGCGCCCTGGCGCTTTCTGTAGCCGGCAGCGCCCTAGCACGCGAACAATCTCCGTCGCAATCGCAAGCCCAAGCCCCGCCGGCCAGTTCCCAAGCCGCGCCACCGCAGCAGCCCAAGCCCGCACCGCCAGCCCCAGCCAAGAAAATCTGGACGAACGATGACATAGATGCGCTGCGCGAGCACGGCGGCGTATCGGTTGTCGGCGGCGGCCCCGCACCTGCCCCGGACGGCACAGCCGTGAACGGAGCGAACACTCCGGGGACGCCGGGAAGGCAGCCGCTGCCCAAAGAAAAGGATCCCGACTGGTACAAGAAGCAACTTGCGCCGCTCTACGCCAAGCTCGACGCGCTGAACACGGCGGTGTCGAATGCGGAATCGGCCGTGTCCGGCGACACGCGGGGAAGCGCAACCGTTTCCATGGATGCGATGGGCTCGGCGGCCACGCCGCAGCAGCAGCTCACGCAATTGCAACAACTGCAACAGCAGGTTCAAGATCAGATCGAGAACTTAGAGGACATGGCGCGCCACAACGGCATTGAGCCTGGCGCTCTCCGCTAAGCTGCGCTGGGCTCCCTTCCGCGCGTTTTCTTCTCGGACCGCTAACTTGCCGCCGCAGCCTGCTCCTTCTTGATGAGCGCCCCACCAGGGTTCTTTGCTCTTTGGTCACCAGCACCGCTGGATAGGCGTACTCCGCCACCGGAAGCGTTACTCCGATTTCGGATGGGCGGCTCGTGATGTACACTTCCAAGGCCGCTCGTTGGCACCTTCGGCCCTGTCGCCGACGCTCG
>Ga0181538_10000864_pt1 | contig 35768 bp, 28 predicted proteins | sample PEATcosm2014_Bin_40_FD_119773 | JGI IMG/M metagenome (GOLD analysis project Ga0181538, IMG submission 119773) | Peatland microbial communities from MTU Mesocosm Facility, Houghton, MI, USA - PEATcosm2014_Bin23_30_metaG | ecosystem: Environmental > Terrestrial > Soil > Wetlands > Peat | place... | reverse complement strand
TGGCTGATGTTGATGAACCCCCCCGAGCCCGCCAGCCTCGCCCCGAACCGGCTGACGTTGACGTTGCCCAGCCGGTCCGCCTGGGCCATGCCCAGGACCGCGATGTCGAGACCGCCGCCGTCATAGAAGTCGAACTGGGACGGCTGATCGAGGATGGCTTGCGCGTTCACCGCCGAGCCGAAATCCAGCCCGCCGGTCGGCATGCCGCCCATCGCGCCGGGTTCGGCGGTCAGCGTGAGGTAGTCCAGGATGTGCTCTTCGGCCGCCACATTAGCGACGCCTTCCGGTATGCCGATGCCGAGATTCACCACGCTGCCTGGCTGAAGCTCCATCACCGCGCGGCGGGCGATGACCTTCCGCTCAGTTAGGTCCAGCGCCGGGACCGAGTTGCGGACCCGCCGCAGCTCTCCGCTCAGCGCCGCCGAGTAAGGCGTGCCGAAAGTCTGCCAATGGTGCCCGGGCTGCGAAACGACGACGCAGTCGACCAGAATGCCCGGGATCTTCACCTCGCGCGGGCTCAAGCTGCCGTTTTCGGCGACCCGCTCCACCTGCACGATCACCAGGCCGCCGGCATTGTGCACCGCGGTGGCCACGGCGAGCGCCTCCATGATCAGCGCCTCGCGCTCCATGGTGATGTTCCCCCCGGGATCCGCAGTGGTGCCGCGCAGGAACGCCACATCGAGCGGCAACGCCTTATAGAACAGGTACTCCTCGCCACCGAGGGTGATCAACTCGACGCGGTCCTCGGTCGTCCGCTCATTGATCTTTCCGCCGCCCTGCCGCGGGTCAACGAAGGTACCGAGCCCAACCCGGGTCAGCAGGCCGGGCTTGCCGGCGGCAGTGTCCCGGAACAGCTGCGAGATAACCCCCTGCGGCAGATTATGCGCCTCGATATCGTTGCCCACCGCCATCTTCCCCAGCTCGGGCGCCAGGGCCCAATGACCGCCCACGGCCCGCTTCAGCAGGCCCTTATGGGCCAGCCGGTCCAGCCCGCGGCCGAGCCGGTTCCCGGCGGCCATGGTGAACACCAGCCCGAGGTCGCGGGGAGTGCCCGTCAGCAGGAACCGCTGCTCCAGCGCCAGCGCCAGCTCCTCGGCGAAGCACTGCCCCATAAACCCTTCGACCACGACTGTATCGCCGTCATGAATAAGCCGTACCGCCTCGGCGGCGGTGACGATCTTGTCCCGCACCGAACTGCCGGACAAGGCTTCCGCGGGGATACGCATTTGATGTTCCTCCTAAAGCGGATCCGAGCGAACCGCCCTTGACAGGGTCAGCTGACGCCGACGCCCCGTGATGTCCCGGCCAATGATGAGAGCCTGCGTCGTCATCGCCTGGGACCTGCGGGGAGCGCCAGTAGCGCGGCCTCCAGGACGGCGGGGAACTTCCGGGCACGGGCGACCTTCACAGGTGAGTCCTCATCCGTTTCCGCCGTCACTATCTGCCCGATAGGCTCTAGCGTGCCGTTGCATAGGAGCCCTCGTGTCAGAGTTTGACTCTAGCGTCCCCCATATAGCCCGCGTCTACGACTACTGGCTGGGCGGGAAAGACAACTTCGCCGCAGACCGGGAACTCGGTGAGCGGACCCTCCAGGCCTACCCGAACCTGGTGTTCTCGGTGCGCGCCAACCGCGCTTTCCTCGCCCGGACGGTGCGCTTCCTCACTGCCGACATGGGGATCCGGCAGTTCGTCGACATCGGCACCGGGATCCCGACCGCCAACAACACGCATCAGGTCGCGCAGCGCGTGGCGCCCGACTGCCGGATCGTCTACGTCGACAACGACCCGATCGTGCTTTCGCACGCCAGGGCGCTGCTGGCCAGCAGCCCGGAGGGCGCGTGCGCCTACATCGACGCCGACTTGCGGGACCCGGAGAAGATCCTGGCCGAGGCGGCGCACACGCTGGACTTCACCAAGCCGGTCGCGGTGATGCTCATCGCGGTCTTGCAGTTTGTCGGCGATGATGCCGAAGCCAGCGGAATCGTGAACCGGCTGATGGACGCGTGCGTACCCGGCAGCTTCGTTACGATCTCGCACCCGGCCAGCGATATTGACGCTGAGCAACATACCGAGATGGTCCGGCGCCTTAACCAGGACGTGGCGGAAAAGGCGACGCTGCGCGATCGGGCCGGCGTTGCCCGCTTGTTCGACGGGTTTGAGCTGGTCGAACCCGGCATGGTCCGGGCCGTCAAGTGGCGGCCGGACACCGACCTCGAAGCGGCCAGCCCCGCAGTTCTCTGGGGCGGCGTCGCCGCTAAGCCGTAATGCAACGACAGGCGCGACGATGATCAAGCGCACGCCGGGTCGGGCGCCGTCTCCTCCGGTCAGCCGGTGGTGATGGTTGCGGCGGCGGTGATGACGTCCATCAGGCGGCCGCGGCGCTGGTATGCCGAGCGCTGGGCGGCCGCGCCGTTGCCGCGGTGGAGCACCGCGTCGAGCAGGTCGGTGACCGGGCTGGTGTCCCCGGCGTCGGCCAGGGCGTCGCGGACGTGCCCGGCTAGCAGGCCAGTCACCGCGGCCGCCTTGTCCGGCCGGAAGGTGACCGGGTTGATCAGCACGTCGTCCAGGCCGGACCGGCTGGCCCGCCACGTGGCCAGCCGCAGTTGCTCGGTACGCGCCGGCCGGACCGGCCGGCCCGCCTGCCAATTGCGGGCCTCGGTTTCCACCAGCCCCCGTATCAGTGCCGCGATCAGCACGGCATCGTCGGCGTGCTGGCACACGTCGGCGATGCGCACCTCGATGGTCGGGTAGTGCTGGGACAGCCGGGCGTCGAAGTACACCATGCCGGGATCCAGCAGCGTCTGGGTGTCGATCATCTGCTGTACCGTGGCCTGGTACGCCGTTGCCGACCCGAACTGGCCGGTCGGCCCGGAACAGGGCCAGCGGCCCCACGCCTGATAGCGGAAGCTTGCGTAGGCACTGTCCACGCCCTGCCAGAACGGGGAGTTGGCGCTCAGCGCCAGCAACGTCGCCAGCCACGGCTGGATCCGGTCGAGCACGGCGACGCCCTCTTCGGCCGAGCAGATCCCGACGTGCACATGGCACCCGCAGGTGAGCTGTTCCTGAGCGGTCAGCCCGAAGACCGCAGCCATCGCCTGATAACGGCTCGTCGGCACGACCTCCGGATGTACGGCCAAAGGTGAGGTGCCGAGTGCGGCGACGGTCACCCCCGCCCGGGCGGCCGCCGCGGCGGCCGTGGCCCGGCACCGGCGCAGCTCGCGGCTGAGCTCGTCGAGCGAACGGCAGGGCCTGGTATCGATCTCCAGCTGCTGCTTCTGCAACTCGAACTCAAGCGGCCGCACTGCCTCCGGCTTGCCCGTCCAGCGCTCGACCGCCCAGCGCCCGCCCCCACCCGGCTCCTCCGCGCCCGGGCCAGCCGCCCGGATGACGGCACCGGCCAGCGCCCGTGGGCGGCCGGTGTCGGGCTCGACGATCAGGAGTTCCTCCTCCACCCCAACGCTGCGCACGGTCCGCCCTTCCGCCAGCCGGCGAATCACCGGATCGCCCGCTCCCCCGAATCTTCACCAGAATTGTGAAGCCCCCCTTGCCGCCGTGTTACAGCCATGGGTCGACCGGCTCTGCCCCGGCCTTAACATCGAGCTGGCAGCGCCGCCGGAAGCCGGCTAGCTAACTATCAGGGTGAGGCATCATGATGAAGACGGTTCTCGTGCTGAACGGACCGAACCTCAACCTGCTCGGGACGCGTGAACCAGGCCTCTACGGCATTAAGACGCTCGCAGACGTCGAGGCGCTGTGCCGCGCCGAGGCCGCGAAGTACGAGCTCGAGGCCGACTGCCGGCAGTCGAACCACGAGGGCGTGCTCATCGACTGGATCCAGGAGGCCGGAAGCCGGCAGGCGGCCGGGGACCTGATCGGTGCTGTTTTCAACCCAGGTGCGTACACCCATACCTCGCTCGCACTGCACGACGCCATCAAGGGAGCTAAGCTCCGGCTGATCGAGTGCCACATCTCCAACGTGCATACCCGCGAGGCGGTCCGGGGCCACTCATTCATCTCCCCCGCGGCCGCCGGGATAGTCGTGGGGTTCGGCGTGGATGGCTACGCCGTTGCCATTCACGGCCTGCACCTTCTCTCCGCAGCAGCCGTCCCGTCCTGATGACCGAGAGGGCTCCGGCCAGGGTCCGCGGGCGCGCCAGGCAGGCCCGGGCATACCCGCGCCCGGGGGCAGGGGCAGGGCAGACGTCAAGATAGGTAAATGAACGTGAACGTTACCACCACCACGGTAGACCAGACGGTGCGGCGGGCGGCCGTGCTCGGGTCCCCGATCAAGAACTCGCTCTCCCCCGTCCTGCACGGCGCGGCCTATCAGGCGCTTGACCTGCATAGCTGGCATTTCGACAAGATCGAGTGCGACGAGCCGGGGCTTCCGCTCCTAGTCGACGGCATGGGACCCGAGTGGGCGGGCCTGTCGCTGACGATGCCGCTCAAGCGGGTGGCCCTGACCGTCGCCGACGAGGTATCGCCGCTGGCCCGGGCGGTCGGGGCCGCGAACACACTGGTGTTCCCGGCAGCCGGCCCGGCCGGAGGCAGGCAGGCGCACAACACTGATGTCGCCGGCATGGTTGGGGCTTTGCAGGAAGCCGGGCTGACGCGGATCGAGCAGGCGGTCATTCTCGGTGCGGGCGGCACGGCGCAAAGTGCCCTCGCCGCGGTGCGCGAACTGGGCCACGAGTCGCCGATTGTCCTGGTGCGCAACCTGGCCCGTACCGGCGAGCTGCGCGAGACCGCCGAGCGGCTCCAGATGAGGCCGACGATCTCCGACGGCCTGTTGACCGAACCGCTCCCCGCTGCCGACCTGGTCATCTCCACGCTGCCGGGCGGCGCAGCCGATCCGTTGAGTTCTACCCGCTGGAGACCGGGCAGCACGGTGCTTGATGTGGTGTACGCGCCGTGGCCGACCCCTTTCGCCAGGTCAGCCCTGGCCGCCGGCTGCCCGGTGGTCAGTGGTCTGACCGTGCTGCTGTACCAGGCGGCTGCCCAGGTGGAGCTGATGACTGGTCAGACCGGCCCAGTGGAGGCGATGCGGACCGCCCTAGTCGCCGCGGTGGCTGCCCGGCAGGGCTGAACCGGCGGCCGCGGTGCACGAGCCACCCTTCCAGCGGCAGCACGCCACCGGCGGCGCCTGTCATTTTTGAACGTTGTGCGGCACGTACAGCAGGACAGAGACGGCCGCCGGGCCGGCCTCCCGGGGCTACTTGGCTGGCGTTGGGCTGGCTTTGGGCTGGTGGTGCCCGGGCTGGTGCAAAGATACCGGCACGCGCAGTTTGCCCAGTCTTCGCTCAGGGTCGCACGGGGGCGCCGTCACCGCGCTCGCGACCCCCTTGACGGACTGTCACACGCCGGCCACTGTGGCAGGCGAACAGCTACCGTCCAGAAATTTGCGGAGCGAAAATCATGAGCACCGTCAGGCATTTCGCCGTTTATACCGCCCGGATCGCCACCCTCACTGCCGCCACCCCCGTGATGGTCGGCGCGGCCGCCTCGTCCGCGACCGCGGATCTCGTCGGCTGGGAACTCCGGCAGCTCGCCAGCTCACCGCTGTCCGGCGAGGCCAGGCGGCTGAGAGCCGAATACCGCGGACTGGCCGCCACCAGCGGCGGCGAGGCAAGCACGCCAGCGGCAGCCCAGCGCGATAGCACGCCTGCCTTCCGATAAGGCCCGTGCTCAGGTCGCTGCCTTGGACTCACCGCGCTAGGCACGCCGACGTGCGCGTGCGGACGCAGATCAGCGCTGGACGCACCGGCCGGGGACGTTCGTCAACCCGCCTGAAGAACCTCAAGCCGCTACCGGAACGGGCCTTAGCTTCCGGCGATCGCAGACGTCAGGTCCGGGCTGGAACCTGCGCACGGATATAAATCGCGGGTCATCAGATACTTTGGCTCCCGGTTGGGACGGGCGCGCCCTGGAACCCGCCAGAGGTGTCGCTCCCATGGACAGAAGTGGGCGAGGATCATGAGCAAAACGAGCACTTCCGGGGCGGATGTGCATCGGCTGGACCGGCAGGCCGCGCGGCAGCCGGCCTATCGCGAGCATGCCTGCTCCTACGATCAGAGGACGGGCGCGTTCCAGTCCTACCGCCGGGCGATCATCGAGGCGCTCCCGGTCAGCCGGGGACAGGTTGTCCTGGACGTGGGGTCCGGGACGGGATTGTGCTGCGGCCTGCTCCGGGAGAAGGTGGGCGCGCAGGGCGGTGTCGTCGGCATTGAGGAGTCACCCGAGATGGCGGCGGTGGCGCGCGAGCGCATCGCCGGCGAGGGCTGGCGTAACGTCACGGTCGTGGAGTCACCGGCCGAGGACGCGGAGATCCCGGTGACCGCGGATGCCGCTCTTTTCTGCGCCGTCCACGACATCCTGCAGTCCCCGGACGCGCTGCGGAACGTCATGACCAAGCTCCGTCCGGGGGCACGGGTGGCTGCGGGCGGCGGCAAGTGGGCCGCGCGGTGGATGGTGGGCGTGAACCTGCAAGCCAGGATGCTGCACGCTCCCTATGTGCGGAGCTTCGAGGGTTTCGACCGGCCCTGGAGTCATCTGGAGCAGCTGATCGAAGACGTCCACGTTCGCGAGCTAGCGCTCGGCAGCGGCTATATCGTGACCGGCCAGGCGCCCCAGCCCCCGTCCTAGCGAAGGACCCGGTCCCGGGCGGACCGGCTCCCAGCCGGGTCAGGGTGCGCTCGTTGCGCGGACCGGCGGCGTCAGGCCGGCGTGCGCAGCGTGCTGCCGCGGCCAGGCGCCACCGACCAGCACGCCTCGAGCAGCGCGGGGGCGAACAGGTGCGGCGCGTTGACGCAGGCCCCGTGATCGGCGTCCAGGTGGCGGACTGATGCGCCCGGGATCGCCCGGGCCAGCTCGAGCTGGCGGCCTGGCGGCACCACTTGGTCCCGGTCCGTGATGATGACCGCGGTGGGCACATCGACCTGGCTGATCCAGCTGTCCGAGGTGAACTCGGAGACGGCGTCCATGGCTGAGACGACGGTAGCCAGCGTGGTCCGGCGCAGCTGGGCGCGGACCCAGCTGCCCGTTGCCGGGTCGTCAACGCGGCCCAGCAGCGCCGTGCCGAAAGCCTCGGCGCCCATCAGGTTCAGCATCGGGTTCCAGCCCAGCACGGCTGCCACCGCCGGCATCGCGCTTGCGGCCAGCTGCTCCGCCGGTGATCCGCGGACGTTGGTCGCGGTGGAGCACAGCACCAGACCGGACAGCAGCGCGGCGTGCCGCCGGTAGAGCAGCTGGGCCACCATGCCGCCCATGGAATAACCCACGGCGGCGAACCTGCGGATGTCAAGGACGCCGGCCAGCGCGGCGATATCGTCCGCGCAGTCCTCCAGCCGGAAGCGTGAACGCAGGCGGATCCCGTCGCCATGGCCACGCAGGTCGGCAGCGACGACCCGGAAATGACGTCCGAGCGGCGCGAAAACCTTCGCCCAGTTCAGCTCGGCCGTGCACGCCACCCCGTGGATAAGCACGACCGTGTCAGCGCCGCGCGGGCCGGCACACTCCCACACCTGTGTCGTCCCGCGGCCGGGCAGATCCACCAGCCGCGTCAGCGGCATCGCTGCTTCCTCAAGCATCCGGCGTTTCTCCATTCGCTACACCCAGGGCTCAGTCCGATGCCAGCGCAGGCGCAGCCGTTGGTGAACCAGCACGACGTCGCCAGCCGGGCCCGAGCCGCAGTGAAGCTGACGCCCAGCAGCGCGTCGTCGCTGACGAACATCCCAGCAGTAGACCGCACAGGTCCCCGCCAAGCCATAGGGCATAGGTCCCGGCCGTCCGGCCGGAAGTCCGCGTCGGCAGGCCGTCGGCATACTCGGCGAGCGGCTCCATGGGCTCACCTCCCGGGGCTCACTTGTGCCGGATGTGCTCGTAAATATCCAGGTATTCCTGGCCGGGCCGGGCCCACGAGTAATCGGCGCGCATGCAGTTGGCCACGAGCTTGCGGAACTCGCCCGGGCGGATGGACCACAGCCGGAGGGCGCGGCTGAGCGCGGACTCGATGGCCTGGTTGTCCGTATGGTGAAAGACGTACCCGTTGCGCTCTGCCAGCGGCCGCCCCGGGTGGTCGTGGTCGAACACGGTGTCGATCATGCCGCCGGTGGCCCGCACCACGGGCACCGTTCCGTACCGCATCGCGATCAGGGGAGCCAGCCCGCACGGCTCGAACATGCTGGGCACCACCAGCAGGTCGGCGCCCGCATAGATGAGATGAGCCAATTCCTCCCGGTAGCCGATTTCGAGGTGACAATCCTGGTTGTCGTTGAGGTAGTCCTTGAGGTGCCAGAAATGGTCATTGATGCTGTCCTGGTGGTGGGCGTCACCGATGAGCACGAACTGACCGCCGCGGGCCAGGGTGTAGAAGAGGGCATGATGCACCAGGTGCATGCCCTTCTGCTCGTCCAGCCTGCCTATGTACGCGACAACGGGGCGGCGGGCCTTGCGCAGCCAGAACCGGTCTCTGAGCGCCGCTGCGCTCTGGTGTTTGCGCCCGATGCTATCGATCGAATAACGGGCCGGCAGGAGCGGGTCTGTCGCTGGGTTCCATACGTCGTAATCGATACCGTTAAGTACTCCGCGGAACTTGTCCTGATGCTCCTTCAGGGTGCGGCCGATCCCAGAACTGGCGTCACCGTACAGCGCCTCATCGGCGTGACTCGGGGATACCGTGGTGACAAAATTCGAATACACCACCCCGCCCTTCATCGGATTCAGGCCCCGGTAGCGGAAGTCATCGCCCAGCCGGTCGGCATCCATGAAATGCTCGCGCCGGCCAAGCTGAGTAGCCCAGAGCACCCGCTCGTCGCTGGTGCCCTGATGACGGAAATTATGTATGGTGTAGCACACTCTCTGGTCCGGCATTGCCTCGCTGTATTGCTCATACAGCAGGACTGGGACCAGCCCAGTCTGCCAGTCGTGACAGTGAATGATATCGGGGCGCTTATTGGCCCGCAGCATGAACTCGAGCGCTGCCTTGGAAAAGAACGCGAACCGCTCCGCGTCGTCTCCGTACCCGTACAGCCGGTCCCGGCCGAAGAAATTAGCTGCCGAATGCGGCTCGATAAAAAAACATTTCCGCCCGTTTGCGTAGCCGAACCACACCGTGCAGCGGACTGCTTGCCCGTACCACGGCACCCACAAGTCGTGATACGTGGGCTGCAGCCCCCAGATATCGGAGTACTGCAGGCCGGCATACTTCGGCAGGATGATCTCGACCGCGTGGCCCCTGAGCTCCAGTTCCCGGCTGAGACCGGACACGGCATCACCGAGCCCGCCAGCCTTGGCCGCAGGCGCGCACTCGGACGCCACCATCACGACATACATCACGCACCCACCCCGCGTTGATCGCTAGAGCTCGGCTGGTCCACCTGCCGACCCCCCTTGGCCGTCGGCCGGCCCGGTCCCGTGATTCTAAGGCGAACGTTACGGTGGCCTATGCGCGGACCTTAGGGCCGATGGGCCCATGACAGCGGTCCCGGACGGCTCCCCGCCGGGAGGCGATCGTCAACGTGAATCTGGCGCATCCTCTGCAACCCCGTACCGCCGAATCGGGCTCTAGCTCCCTGCGAGGGTGATCGCGGCGTTGAGCGCGTCGAGGGCCGAACTTTGCCGCCCGGCATCGGCGTGGTCGAAGGGCCCGGTCCAGCGCAGCCCGAATTCGTTGTCCGCGTTCTTGTCGTTCTCCCAGATGGAGCGGGCGTTAGCGAGGATGAACGCACTGTAGGCGGGGCGGCGGCTGTGCCGGTGGAAGTCGTGCAGGTAGCGGACGAAGATTCCTTTGAACTGAACATGGTCCGCGTTGCAGCCTCCGGTGGACGCCTCGCAGGGCTCGGTGAGAATGCCCGGCGGGCTCGCCGACGGCGGGGTGGTCAGCTCGCTCAGCACGGCGTCGGCGATGAACTCTCCCTGCTCCAGGTAGCCGCGGTCACCGGTGATCTCGTAGATGGCGGCCAGGCCGCCGAGGATCACGCCCTGGTTGTAGGTCCATGTCGTGCCGCGATTGTTCTCGCAGGCCGGCGTGAGCCCGTCATTGACCAGGCCGCGGTCGCCGATCATGCCGCTCGCGCGCAGCCACTCCCATGCCCGCAGCGCCCATGACCGGTAGCGCTCGTGGTCACCCGGCATGCGCTGATACAGCAGGGCCGCCAGCGTGAAGAACTGCTCATTGGTGATCGCGTTCTTGTATCTCCTGTCCGTGTTCCACCACAGGCCGCCGCGGCACGTATCATCCCAGCCACCCTGGTTGTGGGCGAAGATCCTCTCGGCGGCGTCGAGGTAACGGCGCTCACCGGTGAGGTCATACGCCGCGACCCACGCCAGCGCCCACCACGCGTTGTCGTCGTAGAACCTGTTGATGAAATGACGATGCCGCCGCCGGGCGCCGCGGAACGTCGTGTCGATGACCCCCGCATAGGTGCGGTCACCGGTCCGCTGGGTGTACCCGATCACTACGGACAGCGCGTTGGCAGCGTTCCACCAGCCGGTCCCCTTCCACAGGCCGGTCCGCGGGACATACCACCGTTGCAGCGCGCTGATTCCGGCGGCGGCGCAGGCACGGTAGTCGGGCTCCGTCATGAAACAGATTCTGTCACGCTGCGTCACGTTAAGGTGTCGGAAGCGGCCGGTATTACGCGCCTTCGGGCTAGCGCCCTAGACTGGTGCGGGGCCTGCAGGGCACTCCAGCCGTCGAGAAGCAATAAGGCGTCCGGGGCCCGCGAACGGGTGGCGCGGCGAGACCTGCGCCCGACAGTAGATGCGCAAGTCCCGCCGATGGAGGCATCCCCCAGGTGACACAGGCGTCCGTAGATCCGGCCGGTCCGCGTGGATCGGTCCGGTCGGTCGACCTGACTGGACCGGACATTCGCGACCAGGAGCGCGGACCGGCCGGACCGGCCGGACCGGTCGAGCGGCTCATGAGCACGGTGATCCGCACCCTCGCCTGGAGCAGGCTGTCCGAGCCCAGGGTCGCCATCACTGTGTCCGGGGTGGGTCTGCTGCTGGGCATGCTCGTCGGGGCAACGGCGCCGAACGCCGAGACGTTGCCCATCACGCTGCCACTGTCGTCATTCTTGCCGTCGCTGAGCCACACCATCATCATCGCGACAGCGATGCTCTATGCGGGAGTCATCCTCGCCTGCCTGGGGCTCGCCGGGATGCTGTGGGCGCATAGCCGAGGGTGGCGCCCCAATCCGCGTTACCTGCTATTGGGAAGTGCGGCCATCGTCGCGGTGATGGTCAGCCTCACCCCGGTTGGCTCATCGGATACCGGGAGCTATGCGGCATATGGCCGCATAGCGGCGCGCGGCGGGAATCCGTACACGACCAACCCGCAGGCATGGGGCGATTACGCATATAGTTTTGCGGTCGGTAGCCTCTGGAAAAAGCAACCGTCCGTATACGGCCCGATCGCCACCGTCGTCCAGAGATTCGCGGCGTCAATCGGCGGCGCGAATGTCGCCACCACCGTCTGGGTCTTGATGATCCTCAACGGCGCCGTGTTTATCGGCGTCGGATTGCTGCTACTGAAGACCTCTGACGATCCAGTCCGGGCCACGCTGTTCTGGACCGCGAACCCCGTCCTCATCCAGCAGCTGGTTAGTGGCGGTCATCTCGATACGTTCGTGGCGGCGGCGACGATCTGCTCGATCCAGGTGGCGCGTCGCCTACCGGGTGTCCGCGGCGACGTGCTGATCGGCGTATTGATCGGCCTTGCCTGCGGGGTGAAGATCTACGCGGTGCTCATCGGGATCGGACTCGCATGGCCGCTGCTTCGCCGGCACGAATGGATGCGTGCGGCCCGGGTCGCGGTGGTGTCGCTGGCGACGCTCGCGCTGGAATACAGTTTCTACGGGCTTGCCGCGCTGAAACCGCTCTTCGGCGGGCTGAAGCTCGTTACACTGCCGTCGCCGTGGTGGTCTTTCGATAAGATCGGGCTGGCGCTAGGCGTCAGCGGTACCACCATGACAATGGCCATCAGCTGCCTTTGGCCGGTCGCCTTGATCGTCGTCGCATGGCTCATTTACCGACGGATCTCTTCGGACCAGCCGCAGGAAGTAGTGATGCCATTCGCGCTGACCTTTGCCTGGGTCCTCGTCGCCCCGTGGGTATTTGCGTGGTACACAGCGGCCGCATGGGCCGCGCTCACCCAACTTCCGCGCAACCGGATGACCCGATGGCTGGCAATTGTCACTGTCTTCCTCGCCCTGTGCCTTTCCAGCGGCGGCCAGGCTGCGCTAGGACGATAGTTCGGCGAGCCCTCCGTGGACCGGCGGGTGAACGAGCGGGGCGAAGGCGGCGGGCGGTTCGCCGGTGGTGGCGTCCGCGCAGTTCACACCGGGGGGATCCCGGCCGCTTGATCATCCGTCGTATTGACTGATTGGTCCTGCGGCGCGGCGCGCGATCAGCGCGGGCCGGCCTGACCAGCGGCCCGAGTGGTGCGTCATCTGATCTAACGTAATGACGACCACCTGAGCTAGGGGCGCATTAGGGTGCCGAATCATGAATGATTGGCCCAACGGCTGGTACCGGGATGAACCCGGGCAGCGTGGAGCAGGTCAGGTACCGTCCGCCGGAGCGGGCGGCGGCCGCGGCGGATGGCCTCAGCAGCCACCCGCGGGGCGGGCCCCTGCTGCGCCCCCGACGAGGCGGCCGGGGCGGGGCGGACCCGGATTTGGCCGGCGGAGGTTCTGGGGCCAGCCGGGCCGCCGCGGGCGGCGGATCGCCCTGATCGCCGGCGCGGTCGTGGTGATCCTGGTCCTGGCCACGGTCACCTCCTACTTCTACCTGGACTCCAAGCTGAACCGGTCGGTGGCGCTCCCGGCCTCTTCGGCCCAGTCCGCGGGGCAGAACTGGCTGATCGCCGGGTCGGACAACCGGCAGGGCCTTTCCCAGCAGCAGATAGACACCCTGCACGTCGGGGACGACTTCGGAACCGCGAACTCCGACTCCCTCATGCTGCTGCACATGGGCGGCGGCCGGCCGGTGCTGATCAGCATCCCGCGCGACTCCTACGTGCCGATCCCGGGCCACGGCAGCAACAAGATCAACGCGGCCCTCGGGTTCGGCGGGCCGGCCCTGCTCGTCCAGACCGTGGAGAACGTCACCGGGCTGAACATCAACCATTACCTGGGGATCGGGTTCGGCGGGCTGGTCAGCGTGGTGAACGGGGTGGGCGGGGTGAACATGTGCCTCCCGACCGCGCTGCACGACTATGACTCCGGCGCCAACCTTCCCGCGGGGTGCCACACCCTCGACGGCGCGCAGGCGCTGGCTTTCGTCCGGGACCGTCATTCGTTCGCCGACCAGGACCTGCAGCGTGAACAGGATCAGCGGGCGTTCCTCAAGGCCTTGCTGGCCAAGGCCACCAGCCCGGGCGTATACCTCAACCCGTTCACCGCCTTGCCGTTCGGCTCCGCCGCCGCCAGCTCGATCTCGGTCGACCAGGGCACGCACCTGTACAACCTCATCTCGGTGGCGATGGCGCTGCGTAACCCGCAGACCGGGACGGTCCCGATCGCCAGCGCCGACTACCCCACGACCAACGCGGGCGACGCGGTGCTCTGGGACCAGACCGAGGCGCTGCAGCTCTTCAACGCGCTGAAGAACAACCAGCAGGTGCCGGCGAGCCTGCTGAGCGGGACGACCGTCGGCTGACGCAAGGCCCGGCCCGGGAACATGCGATCGCACAGGTTCGTTAGGCATACGAACTGTTAGGCCTTCGTATCAACCTGGGGGCGGCGACGTGAACGACCCTGGCCCGGGCGACGAGGCGCTGGACGTGCCGACCGCGCAGGCGGCCGTGCTTACCGTGATGCGCCTGTTCCGCGCGATGGAGCGGGTCGATACCGGCATGACTCCCCAGCAGTACCGCATCCTGAAGCTGGCCGGCGTCGGCGGGGAGCGTTCGACCCGGCTGGCCGAGCGGCTGGCGGTGGCCAAGCCCACGCTGACCGCCATCGCGGACAGCCTGGTCGCCGCGGGCTACGCCCGGCGCGAGACCGAGGCCGGCGACCGGCGGGTCGTGCGGCTGCGCCTGACGCCGACGGGCCGCGCCGCCCTCGAGCGGGCCGACGCCGCCTACGCCGGCTGGCTCGGCGCACTGCTCGGCGAAACCAGTGACCCGGCCGGGGTGCTCATTGCCCTCCGCGACCTGGACGCGGCGATGGATGAGCGGCGCCGCGCCCGGCGGGAGCTGGCATGAGGGCACGCAGCGCAGGCGAAGGACGCGGGCGGCCCGGGACGGCCAGCGGACCTGCGACGACGGCGGGGGCGGGTGCCCGCCCGGGGGCGCAGAACGCCTGGCTGCGGCGGCTGGCCGGCTACTGCGCGCGGCACCGCCGCCTGGCGGTCATGGCCCTGGGCGGCTCGCTGGTGGCCACCCTCGTCCAGGCGGGCATCCCGCTGATCATGGCCTGGATCGTCGACAACGCGATCCTCGCCAACCACGAGCCGATCTGGCTGGGGGCCACGGTGCTCATCGTGGCCGGGCTGCTCAGCTTCGGCGGCGTCTACACCCGGCGTTACCGGGGCGGCCAGCTGTCGCTCGATGTCCAGCACGACATGCGCACGGAACTCTTCGAGTCGCTGGAGCGGCTGGACGGGGCCCGGCAGGACCAGCTGCACACCGGCCAGATCGTCAGCCGCTCCATCTCCGACCTGAACATGGTCCAGAGCCTGCTCGCCCAGATGCCCATGCTGCTCGGCAACGCCCTGCTCTTCGTGCTGTCGATCGCCATCATGGCCTACCTGTCACCGCTGCTGACCGTGGTCGCACTGGCGATCGCGCCCGCGCTCTGGCTGATCGCGATCGCCTCGCGGCGCAGGCTCTTCCCCGCCAGCTGGGACGCGCAGCAGAAGGAGGCGGAGGTCGCCGGCGTCGTCGACGGCGCGGTGACCGGCGTGCGCGTGGTCAAGGGCTTCGGTCAGGAGGAGCAGGAGACCGACCGGCTGGAGGGCGTCGCCACGCGGCTGTACTCCGCCCGCGTCCGTGTCGTGCGGCTGACCGCCCGCTACAACCCCGCGCTGGGGGCCGTCCCCATGTTGGGCCAGGTCGCGGTCCTCGCGCTGGGCGGCTGGCTGGCCCTGCACGGCTCGATCAAGATCGGGGTCTTCCTCGCCTTCTCCCTCTACATCGGCCAGATGGTCTCGCCCGTGCGCGCGCTGACCACCCTGATCACGATCGGCCAGGAGGCGCGGGCCAGCGTGATCCGGGTCTACGAGGTGATCGACGCAAAGCCGGTGGTCGCCGAGAAGCCCGGTGCGGTGGACCTGCCGGCGGGGACGCCCGACGTGCAGCTGGACGGCGTCGCCTTCGGCTACCTGCCTTCTGCGCCGGTGCTGCGGGGCTTGTCCCTGCACGTGCGGCCGGGTGAGACGCTCGCGGTGGTCGGCACGTCCGGATCGGGCAAGTCGACGATCTCCCTGCTGCTGCCGCGCTTCTATGACGTCCGGGGCGGCGTGATCCGGATCGGCGGCCGGGATGTCCGCGACCTGACCCTGGAGTCGCTGCGCGCCTCGATCGGCCTGGTGATGGAGGACAGCTTCCTGTTCTCCGACACGATCCGGGCCAACATCTGCTACGGCCGGCCCGATGCGACGCCGGAGCAGATCATCGCGGCGGCCGTGGCGGCGGAAGCCGACGAGTTCATCACCAGCCTGCCGGACGGCTACGGCACCGTCATCGGCGAGCAGGGCCTCACCCTGTCCGGCGGCCAGCGCCAGCGGGTGTCGCTGGCCAGGGCGCTGATCACCAACCCGGCGATCCTGGTGCTGGACGACGCCACCTCCGCCATCGATGCGGGGATCGAGGCGCAGATCCACGCGACCCTGCGCAAGGTGATGGCCGGGCGCACCACGCTGCTGATCGCGCACCGCCGCTCGACGCTCCAGCTGGCCGACCGGATCGCCGTCCTGGATGAGGGGCGGCTGGTGGACGAGGGCACGCACGAGGAACTCACCGCGCGCTGCCCGTTGTACCGGCTGCTGCTGGCCGGCCCGGGCGAGGACGCCGAGGGCGTCGACGCCGGTGAGCTCGCCTCCCACGAGAACGCCGGCCGGGGCGATCGCGCCACCCGACGGGACCCCGACGCCGGCACCGTGCAGGCCGCCCTGTGGGAGACGCCCGGGCAGGCGGACCGGGACCCGGCCACATACGCGGGCGAATACGCGGGCGGATCCGGCGCCGCGGCGGGCGTGAGCGGCAGCCAGCTGGCCCGCGTGGCGGGCACGGCGATCGGCCGCGGCATGGGCGCCGCCGCGCGCGGCGGCCGGGGCCGCAGCGGCGCGGGCGGGGGCATGCTCGCGGGGATACCACCGACGCCGGAGCTGCTCGCCAAGGTGGACGCGCTGCCGCCGGCCAGCGAACTGCCCGGGGTCAGCCGCGCGGCGGCCCGTGCGGCCGACCCGCACTTCACCCTGCGCAGGCTGCTGCGGCCGATCGCGCTGGCGCTCTTCGCCGGGCTGGTCCTCGACGGCCTGGACGCCATAGCCAGCGTCGCGATGCCCGCGCTGGTCCGCGGCGGCGTCGACCGGGGCGTCCTGGCCGGGGAATTTCATCCCATCATCGTGATCTCGCTGATTGGCCTGGCGATCGTCTGCGCCGACTGGGTCATCAACATCATCCAAACGAACGTGGTGGGACGCAACGGCGAGCGGATGCTGTTCACGCTGCGAGTCAAGATCTTCGCCCACCTGCAGCGGCTCGGCCTCGACTTCTACGAGCACGAAATGTCCGGCCGGATCATGACCCGGATGACGACGGACGTGGACGCGCTGGACACGTTCCTTCAGACCGGGCTGATCACCATGGTCAACGCGGTCCTGACGTTCACCGGCGTGCTGGTCGCGCTGCTGCTCATCAACTTCCGGCTGGGTGTCACGCTGCTGACGATCATCCCGGTCCTGGTGGCGGCCACGCTGGTGTTCCGCGCGAAGTCCTCGCGTGCTTACACCGATGCCCGCGAGAAGGTCAGCATGGTCAACGCCGACCTGCAGGAGAACGTGGCCGGCCTGCGGACCGCGCAGGCGTACCGGCGCGAAGGGCGCAACCAGGAGCATTTCGCCGCCCTGAGCGACCGCTACCGCCGTTCCCGGCTACGCGCGCAGCGCTACATCGCCCTGTACTTCCCGTTCGTACAGCTGCTGTCGACCGTCGCCGGGGCCCTCATCCTGTTCGTGGCCGCGGGCGAGGTGCACAGCAAGACGCTGACGGCTGGCGGCCTGATCGCCTATCTGCTCTACATTGACCTGCTGTTCTCCCCCGTGCAGCAGCTGTCCCAGGTCTTCGACGGCTACAACCAGGCCGCCGTGGGCTTGCGGCGGATCAAGGATCTGCTGCGGCGGACGACCAGCACGCCGGAGGCCGCGCACCCGCAGTCCGCCCGCCGCCTTCGCGGCCAGATCGAGTTCCGTGACGTGCGGTTCAGGTACTCCGGGCAGCCGCAGGAAGCGCTGTCCGGCGTGAATCTGGTCGTCCGGCCGGGCGAGACCGTGGCCCTGGTCGGCCAGACCGGCGCGGGCAAGTCCACGATGGTCAAGCTGGTCGCGCGGTACTACGACGTCACGTCGGGCCGCCTGCTCATCGATGGGACCGACATCCGGGACCTCGACCTGTCCGGGTTCCGGCAGCAGCTGGGCGTGGTACCGCAGGAGCCCTACCTGTTCCCCGGGACGGTCCGGGACGCGATCGCCTACGGCCGCCCGGATGCCACCGAGGCCGACGTCGAGGCGGCGGCGCGCGGCGTGGGGGCGATCGAGATGATCGCCCGGCTGCCCGGCGGCTTCCGGCACGAGGTGGCGGAGCGGGGACGCAACCTGGCCGCGGGCCAGCGTCAGCTGATCGCCCTGGCCCGCGCGTACCTGGTGGATCCGGCCATCCTGCTGCTCGACGAGGCCACCGCGGCGCTCGACCTGGCGTCGGAGGCGGCGGTGAACAGCGCGACGGACCGGCTGACGGCCAAGCGCACCACCCTCGTGGTCGCGCACCGGCTGACGACCGCCTCCCGGGCCGACCGCATCGTGGTGATCGAGTCGGGCAGGATCGCCGAGACCGGCCGCCACGAAGAGCTGCTGGAGCGCGGCGGCAGCTACGCGGCTCTGTGGGCCGCGTTCGCCGGGGACGCCGAGCTCGTCGCCTGACTAGCGTCTCCACATTCGCGCGATACCCCGAACACCTCGGGCCGCGGGGATGCATTCATCATGCTGGCGCCACCTTCTGGACACCGCCGTCGGGGACGTCGGGGTCCAGTCCTCCGCGGTGCTCGCCCTCGACGGCGCCAAGGTGGCCATCGCCACCGAGCGGATCACCGGGGACTTGTGCCGCCTGATCGCCACCAGCTCCCGGACTCCGGGGTAGCGGAAGGGGGTCAATCGCTAGCGTTGCCTCCATGCTCGCCCTGCTGCTGGTGGCCGTCTCCCTCGGCTTGTCCAACTTCGCTGCCTCCGTCGGCATCGGAGTCAGCGGGGTTGAGGCGCGGACACGGCTGCACGTCGGAGTGATCTTCGGAGTCTTCGAGACCGCCATGCCGATCATCGGCCTGCTGGCCGGGCGCAGCCTGGCTGGCACACTCGGCCATGGCGCGCACTGGATCGGCGCCGCCCTGCTCATTGCCATCGGCGCTTACACGGTGATCCAGGCCATCCGCACGGATATCCGGCCGGACGACAGCCAGGCCAGCCCGGCTGAACAGCAGACCTGGCGGCTGATCATCACCGGGATGGCACTGAGCATCGACAACCTCGCGGTCGGCTTCGCACTCGGCACCTACCACGTCAGCTTCGCAATAGCCGCCATCGCGATCGGCGCGGTCAGCGTCGTCATGTCCCTGAGCGGCCTGGAGCTGGGCCACCGGCTCGGCACGCGGACAGGCCGCCGGGGCGAGCTCCTCGGGGGGCTGGTCCTCATCGGGGTCGGCATCGCCATCGCCGCCAGGGTGCTCTAGGCCTCAGAGCGGGTACGGATGGGGCACGTGCACGGCTCCGGCACCCGAGAGCGGCACCTCAAGTGGCAATGCCGTCCAGCTCGGCCAGATCGTGCCCGGAAAGGGTCAGCGCGGCACCGGAGACGTTGTCGCGGAGATGCGCAACGGACGAGGTACCCGGGATGAGCAGGATGTTCGGGGAGCGCTGCAGCAGCCACGCCAGCGCGATGGCCATCCGTGTGGCGCCGAGACGGGCGGCGACCGATCCCAGCTCGCCGGACTGCAGCGGGGAGAAGCCGCCGAGCGGGAAGTAGGGCACGTAGGCGATGCCCCGGGCGGCGAGGGAGTCAATCAGGTCATCGTCGACCCGGTGGGCGAGGTTATAGAAGTTCTGCACGCACACGACCGGCGCGATGGACTGTGCCTCAGCGACCTGCTCGGCGCTGACGGTGCTGAGACCCAGATGCTTGATCAGTCCTTCCTGTCGCAGCTGCGCGAGCACGGTGAAGGGTTCGGCGATCGAGCCGGGAGCAGGGCTGTCGAACCCGCCGACGCGCAGGTTAACGACGTCGAGTACGTCGAGTCCGAGGTTGTCCAGGTTGTCGGCCGCGGCCTGGCGCAGCTGCCCGGGCGCCAGCGCCGGGTTCCAGCCACCCTCGGCGTCTCGCAACGATCCGACCTTGGTCACGATGTGCAACACGCCGGGGTTTTGGCGGATACCGGTAAACTCGCGAGTCCGTCGGGCATATAACCGCATAAACGATCGATTGGGCCCCTGACTTCCACCCTGACCTGTTGCCCGGGCGAGACTGGATCAAGAGAGCTACCCCGGCGTGGTTGGCGCAGGCGAATAAGGGAAATGAGGAAGCCGTGGGGCTCTCGGGCGCGACGGTGCTTCTGACGGGTGGATCCTCCGGGATTGGCGCAGCGACAGCGAGGACGCTGGCGGCCGCGGGCGCCAGAATCCTCGTGGCGGGGCGGAACGCGGCGCGGCTGCGGGCCGTCGCCGCGGAGACGGGCGGAATCGCGCTCGCGGCCGATCTTGCGGCACCGGACGGCCCCGCCGCGCTCGCCGAGGCGGCGATGCGAGCCGCCGCCGTCTGGGAGTCCGACGGATATGAGGCCGCAGCCGACGCGATCCCGCTCCAGGCGCCGGCGCCGGAGCCGATGAGCTGGACCGTGCCGCTGCCTGGTCTGACTGGACTGCCTGGGCTGCCTGGTCTGACTGGGCTGCCTGGTCCGCCCGGGCCCGGGCCCGCGGCCGACGGGATGGTGATCACCACCGTGCCCAGACTGGATCACGCTGAGCCTGCCGGGCATCTGCCCACGGGACCGCTACCGGCGACGAGCGGCATCGACATCCTGATCAACAACGCGGGCGTTGGCTGGGCCGGCCCGCTCGCGGAAATGAGCGCCGCGAAGGTCGCCCGCGTGGTGGCCGTGAACCTGACGGCGCCTATCGAGCTGACGAGGCTGCTGACGCCCGTGCTCGGCGCCGGAGGCCGGGGCCGGGTGGTCTTCGTCTCCTCTATCGCGGGCACTACCGGAGCGACGCAGGAGGCGGTCTACGCGGCGACCAAGGCGGGACTCGGATGCTTCGCCGAGAGCCTCAGGTACGAGCTGGCGGGCACGGACGTTGGCGTGTCGGTGATCGTTCCCGGTGTCGTCGACACGCCGTTCTTCGCCCGGCGGGGAAGTCCATACGGCCGCAGCAGGCCCATTCCGGTGTCTGCCCAGCGGGTGGCCCGGGCCGTGCTGACCGCTATCGAGCGCGATCAGGCGATGACTTTTGTCCCGCGCTGGTTTGGCTTCCCAGCATGGCTGCACGGCACCGCGCCCGGGACGTTCCGGGCGCTCGCCGCCCGTTTCGGCTAAGCAGACTCCTCGCTGCCCCGGTGCCGCAGGAAGCGGATGAACTCGACGCCCTCCCGCAGCCGCCGCTTCATCATCTCCGGGCTGCGCAGCATTTCCGCGGACATTTCCGCGATTTTGCCCGCGCGGAAATAGAACTGCTTGTAGAAGTCCTCCACGGAGTCATAAATCTCAGTCCGGTTGAGGTTGGGGTAATTGAGCGCGGCGGTTTGGATGCCGCGCTCGTCGGTCAGCTTGGTGTCGTCCTCGGGCAGCCAGCCGTTCTCCCGCGCCTGCCGGTACAGGGCGGTACCCGGGTAGGGAGCGGCGATTGAGACCTGCAGCGAATGCGGGTTGATCTCCTTCGCGAACCGGATGGTGTCCTTGATGGTCTGCGTTGTCTCCCCGGGAAGGCCGAGGATGAAGGTGCCGTGGATGGTGATGCCGAGGTCGCGGCAGTCCTTGGTGAACTGGCGCGCCCGCTCAACCCGGACGCCCTTCTTGATGTTGATGAGGATCTGCTGATCCCCCGACTCATATCCCACCAGCAGCAGGCGCAGGCCGTTCTCCCGCAGTACCTTGAGCGTCTCGTACGGCACGTTCGCCTTTGCGTTGCAGGACCAGGTCAGGCCGAGCTTGCCCATGCCGCGGGCGATCTGTTCGGCGCGCCGCCGGTCGTCGGTGAAGGTGTCGTCGTCAAAGAACACCTCCTTGACCGTGGGGAACAGTTCGGTGATGCGGGCCATCTCGCCCAGGACGTGCTCGGCGGTCCGCGTGCGGTAGCGGTGACCGCCGACCGTTTGCGGCCACAGGCAGAAGGTGCACCGCGAGCGGCAGCCGCGCCCCGTGTACAGCGACACGTACGGGTGCTTGAGGTAGCCGATGAAGTAGTCATCGACGTTCAGGTCGCGGTGGTACACGTCGCTGACATACGGCAGGCGGTCCATGTCTTCCAGGATCGGCCGGTCCGCGGTGTGCGCGACCGTACCGCCGGGATCCCGGAACGTCAGGCCCCTCACGTCGGCCAGGGGGCGCCCTTCGGCAATCTCAGCGATGGTGAAGTCGAACTCCTCGCGGGCGACGAAGTCGATCGCATCAGACGCGAGCAGGGAGGCCTCTGGTTCGACCGCGACCTTGGCGCCGACGAACCCGACCGTCAGCGCCGGGTTCGCCCGTTTGAGCGCCTCCGCAACCTGGACGTCCCCGGTGAAGGACGGTGAACTCGTATGCAGCACCGCGAGCTCATACTGGCGTGCCAGCGGTAGCACGTCGTCCAGACTGAGGCCCGCCGCGGGTGCATCGACCAGTTTGCTGCCGGGCACGATGGCCGCGACCTGGGCCAGCCACGTCGGGTACCAGAAGGACCGGATTTCCCGCTTCGCCTGATAACGCGAGCCAGCCCCGCCGTCGAACCCCTCATAGGAGGGAGGGTGCAGGCATAGCGTACGCATCATGTGAGCCTTCCTCCTTAGGTGATCACGCCGGTGACGGCCCAGCCGGCGAGCCAACGCCACCCCGGGCAGCATCGCCGCCCATCACCCTAGTGTCACTGCTCATGACCATCGGCGCCACCAGGCCGATGAGGGTCGCCGCCGTCCGCGCCTGGTCACGGCACGAGCCGTCCGTGGCCGAGCGGCTGCGCGACGGAACGGCACCGGGACCAGCCCGGCGCTAGGCCCGGCGGGGGAACTGGCCGAAATCGGGAGCGCGCTTGGCCTTGAAGGCCTCGCGGCCCTCCTTGGCCTCCTCGGATCCGTAGAACAGCAGGTTGGCGTCGTGGGCGAGCTGCTGAATGCCCGCGTAGCCGTCCTCGGCGGCGTGAAAGCTCGCCTTCATCAGGCGCAGCGCGAAGGGCGAGAGCGCCAGCATCTCGCGGCACCACTTCACGGTCTCCTGCTCCAGGTCGGCCAGCGGGACGACCGTGTTGACCAGGCCCATCTCCAGGGCCTGCTGAGCGTCGTACTGCCGGCACAGGAACCATACTTCCTTGGCCTTGCGCGCGCCCACGACCTGAGTGAGCAAAGAGGCGCCGAAGCCACCGTCGAACGAACCGACCCTCGGCCCCACCTGGCCGAACCTCGCGTTGTCGGCGGCGATGGCCAGGTCGCACACCAGCTGCAGTACTTGGCCGCCGCCGATCGCCCAGCCGGCCACCATGGCCACGACCGGCTTGGGCGTACGCCTCATCTGCACATGCAGGTCGGTGACGTGGAAGCGGCCCGTGCTGGTCGCGTCGGCCTGGTAACCGCTGTCGCCGCGCACGCGCTGGTCACCCCCGGAGCAGAAGGCCTTTTCGCCGTCACCGGTCAGGATGATGACGCCGACTGACTCGTTCTCACGCGCCTCGTTCAGGGCGTGCGATACCTCGATGAGGGTCTGCGGCCGGAACGCGTTGTGCACCTCGGGACGGCAAATGGTGATCTTCGCGATGCCGTCGCCGGTGGTCTCGTACCGGATGTCCTCGTATTTGCCGGACTCGTGCCAGGCAATCTCCGCCGGGTCGCTCGTGGGCTCAGTCATGCTGTCCATTCTGCACGCGAGCTATCAGCGGTGAGCCCCGGCCTGGCGACGATCCTGATGGGCAGTTCCCCGATCCGTCCCGCCCGACCGGCTCACATCCGGCCGCCTGCACCACCGGCCCGAAGGCCGCCGCACTGGCGGCCATATTGGTAACCTCACGAACCAGACGGCCCCGGCCAACGAAGGGCGGCATCTCCATGGACCAGCTCACTGACGTGACGTACGAAGTCGACCACGGCCTGGCCTGGATCACGATCAACCGGCCGGAGCGGTACAACTCCTTCCGCGCCCACACGGTCGATGAGCTGGTCACGTGCTTCAAGCGCGCGTGGACCAACGACGACGTCGGCGTCATCTGCCTGACCGGAGCCGGCGAGAAGGCGTTCTGCACCGGCGGCGACCAGAAGCAGCGCATGGAAACCGGCGACTACGGGCCGTCGGACAGCGGGCTGTTCGAGCTCGACATGCTGCACCGGGTCATCAGGGACGTGCCGAAGCCGGTCATCGCGGCGGTCAACGGCTTCGCTATCGGCGGCGGGCACGTGCTGCACGTTCTGTGCGATCTCACGATCGCCGCGGACACCGCCCGGTTCGGCCAGAACGGGCCGCGAGTTGGTTCCTACGACGCCGGGTTCGGCACCGGTTACCTGGCCCGGGTGGTCGGCGAGAAGCGCGCCCGCGAGATCTGGTTCCTCTGCCGTCAGTACAGTGCCGAGCAAGCCGAGGTGTGGGGCCTGGTCAACAAGGTCGTTCCCGCCGACCAGCTCAGGGCCGAGGTCCGGTCGTGGGCGGATGAGATCCTCCGCCTCTCCCCCACCGCGCTCAAGGTGCTGAAGCAGTCGATGAACACCGACACCGAGCACTTCGCGGCGATCGGGCAGATGGCCTTTTCCAGCCTCAAGCTGTTCGAGGCCTCCGCCGAGGCCAATGAGGGCATCACGGCTTTCAACGAGAAGCGTGCCCCGGACTTCTCCGCCTACCGGGGCGACTGAGCCCGCCGCCGCGACGCGGTGCCTGCCGTACTTACGTGGCCTCATGCGGGCTTCCGGCCGGAGAGACCAGGAAACCCGGTGTCAGTGCCGAAGATCAACCCGCTGGTCCCGGCCGAGTTCGTCATCGACCATTCGGTCCTCGCCGACGTCTTCGGCCGGCCGGACGCCTTCGAGCGCAACGTGGACTTCGACTGACGTGTTTGGCGGCCATCGGTGTGGACAGTTGGCACGGGACACAATCAGGAAGGACACTCGTTATGGCTACTGAGGACAGGGCGGCGCACAAGGCCACGGAGGTCAAGGGCGACGTCAAGGAGAACCTGGGCAAGGTCACCGGCGACCAGGAGATGGAAGCCGAGGGCAAGGGCGATCAGGCCAAGGGAAACCTCAAGCAGGCCGGAGACAAGGTCAAGGACGCCTTCAAGAAGTAACAGGCGGGCAGGCCGCGGGGGCTGCTGTGCTGCCTCCCGCGGCCGCTTTTCCGCCTGGCCCGGCCCGGCTTGAGGTCAGAATCGCGCGCCCTGGCCGTTGTGCGGTACTCCTGGGGTATGAACGCACGTGATCTGCTCGACGCACTGCTGGATCCCGGGACGTTTCGCTCGTGGGATACCGGTCCGGCCGACGTGCGGCCGGGACCGGCCTACGCCGCGGACCTGGGCGCAGCGCGCAAGAAGACCGGGCTGGACGAGTCGGTGATCACCGGGACGGGCCTGATCGGCGGGCGCCGCGTGGCGGTGGCGGCGTCCGAGTTCGCCTTCCTGGGCGGATCGATCGGCGTGGCGGCCGGGGAGCTCCTGGCTCGGGCCGTCGAGCGCGCGACCGCCGAGCGCCTGCCGATGATCTCCCTGCCCGCCTCGGGTGGCACCCGTATGCAGGAGGGCACCGCCGCCTTCGTGCAGATGGTGAAGATCACGGCGGCGGTCACCGCGCACAAGGCGGCCCACCTTCTTTACGTCGCCTATCTGCGGCATCCCACCACGGGCGGGGTGTTCGCCTCCTGGGCCTCTCTGGGGCACCTGACGATTGCCGAGCCCGGGGCCCTGATCGGTTTCCTCGGGCCGCGCGTGTACCAGGCACTGAACGGCTCCCCGTTCCCGGAAGGCGTGCAGACGGCCGAGAATCTGCACGCCCACGGGCTGGTCGATGCCGTCGTCGCCCCGGGCGAGCTCGCCGTGTTCCTGAACCGGGTGCTCACCGCGCTTACCCTCACGCCGGGCCAGCCCCCCGCGCCGCGCCAGGCCCCCGCGCCCCCGGAGTCCGCCGACATGGCCGGCCGACCGGCGTGGGAGTCGGTCCTGCGCACCCGCGAGGCCAGCCGACCCGGGGCCGCCGACCTGATCCGCGCGGCCGCCACCGATACGGTGCCGCTGCAAACGGGGCCGCTGCCGCAGGACGGGCTCATTCTCGCCCTGGCGCGGATCGGCGGTTACCCGTGCGTGGTCATCGGCCAGGACCGGAACGGACTGGCGCTCGGTCCCGCCGGGCTGCGCCTGGCCAGACGCGGTATCCGGCTAGCGGCCGAACTGCGGCTGCCGCTGGTCACCGTGATCGACACGCTGGGCGCTGAGCTGTCCCCAGCTGCGGAGCAAGACGGCCTGGCCCGCGAAATCGCCTTCTGCCTGGCTGACCTCGTCACGCACCGGGGGCCCACCATCTCGCTGCTGCTCGGGCAGGGAACCGGCGGCGCGGCCCTGGCCCTCCTGCCCGCCGACCGCACCCTCGCCGCCCAGCACGCCTGGCTGGCCCCGCTGGCCCCGGAAGGGGCCAGCGCGATCGTCTACCGCGACAGCAGCCACGCCCCGGACCTCGCCGCCCAGCAGGGCATTCGCTCCACCGACCTCGCCGCCCTCGGCATCGTCGACCGTGTGATCCCTGAGGCGCCCGGCGGCACCCTCGGCTGCGACCTCGGGCAGGCGCTGCGCAGGGACCTTGGTGACGCGCTGCGTCAGGAACTGGCGGACGTGACGGCGCAGGACGAGGAAGCGCGGCTGGCCGCGCGCGCCCGCCGCTTCCGGCAACTCGGCGTACCTCTGTAGGCCGGCGCGTGCAGGCCGGGCCGGATCCTCATCAACCGACGCCGCGCCCAGTGATTAGTGCCGGCCGGCGAGGATGGAGCGATGAGCAGCGCCCGGGAAGTCGCCCTCGACCTCATCCAGTTCATCGACGCCTCGCCGTCGCCGTATCACGCCGCCGCCGAGGCCCTGCGCCGGCTGACCGGGGCCGGGTTCACCGAGGTGGCCCAGACGCAGGCGTGGCCCTCCGGTCCCGGCCGCTACGTTGTGACCGAGGGCGGGTCGCTGTTCGCCTGGATCGTCCCGGCGGGCGCGGTCCCCGGCACCAGGTTCCGGCTGCTCGGCGCGCATACCGACAGCCCGGCGCTCCGGGTCAAGCCCCGGCCGGATACCGGCCGCGCCGGCGTCCGGCAGCTCGGTGTCGAGGTGTACGGCGGCCCGCTGCTCAATTCTTGGCTCGATCGCGATCTGGGGCTGGCCGGCCGGGTGGTGGTGCGCGCGCCCGAAGGTCCCCAGGTGCGGCTGCTGCGGGTTCACCGGCCCCTGCTGCGGGTCCCGCAGCTCGCGATTCACCTGGACCCCGGCCTGCGCGACGGCCTGAAGCTCGATGCCCAGCAGCACGTCGTGCCGATCTGGGCGCTCGGCGACGCGGACCCGGGCGGGTTCGCGCGCTTCCTCGCGAAGGAGCTGGCGGTATCGCCGGAGGACGTGATAAGCCACGACGTGGTGACCTACGACCTGACCGGCGGCACCCTGGCCGGAGCCGATGAGGAGTTCGTGAGCTCGGGCCGCCAGGATGACCTGGCCTGCTCGCACGCGAGCGTGACCGCGCTGTGCGACGTGGCCGAAGAGCCCGCGGCGCAGCACGTCAGCGCGATCGTGCTGTTCGACAACGAGGAGATCGGCAGCCAGTCGGCCACCGGCGCACGCGGGGCCTGGCTGGGCCGGCAGATGGAGCGCAGCGTGCTCACCCGCGGTGGCGGCCGCGATGACTTCCTGCGGGCCGTGGCGGAATCGCTGCACGTCTCCGCGGACATGACCCACGCCACGCACCCCAACTACACCGACCGGCACGAGCCCGGGCACTGGGTCGCGCTCGGCGGCGGGCCGGTGGTGAAGGTGAGCGCCAACGTCTTCTACAGCACGACGGCCCCGACGCATGCGGCTTTCCTGCTCGCGGCGGAGCAGGCCGGGGTGCCCGTCCAGTACTTCGTCAACCGCAGCGGCGTGCGCAGCGGTTCGACGATCGGCCCCATCGTGGCCGCGGGCCTGGCGATGCCGACCGTCGATGTCGGCAACCCCACGCTGGCCATGCATTCGGCGCGGGAGCTGACCGGGACGGCGGACGGCGCGATGATGGTGGCGGCGATGAAGGCCTTCCTGACCCCGGCCTAGCCCGCCGGCCGGGGCGACGCCGCGCTTGGCGCAGAAAGACCGAGGGCAGGCGAACACGCGGCGTTGCGTGGAGGGCATCAAAACATTGGCCGAACGGGACTGACGTTGACATCCTCCCCCGGCTGAAGGCGGGGGATTTCAGCTACTACGCCGAGTGGAGCAGCAGTTGAGGTTCGCGGTTCATGGGCCGTGCTGTCCCGTTGCCTCCCCACGCAGTCACGGCGTGCCCCGCCGCGATGTTCCTGGCTGCGTTCACATCCGCGTTGCCGGCGAAGTGGCAGGCCGTGCACACAAACCGCGCTTGGCTCTCGCGCGACCGCGGGTCCACGTGCCCGCACATCGAGCACCGCTGGCTGGTGAAGTGCGGCTTGACCTTCTCGATGCGGCCGGGGGCTTTGTCCTGCAGGCGGCGGACCAGCAGGCCCCAGCCCTGGGACAGGATCCACACGAACCGGGCCAGGGCGCAATGGTCCCGCAGCACCACCTGCTGGGCGGGCGAGGGAAGCAGACGGTACCGGGACATACGAACACACTAGCGAACACCACCGACATTTCCGGGGAGGTGAAGCGGCGTTTCCTCCCCGGCCGCAAGGCCGGGGTCTCCACGCCGCGATCCCGATGACCTCGCGGCCGGTGGCTCGGAGGCGGTGGCCGCTGGCCCGGAGGCGGTGGCCGCTGGCCGCCACGGCGGGTCTCATCGTGGTCGGGCTGGCGACCTCGACCTGGGGCGTCAGGCTGGTCGGGAGAGCGGACTGGGCCCTTCCCGATGACCTGTGGCGGACCCTGGTCGCCGCCCAGCGGCTGCTGCACGGGAACCTGACTGGCTTGTACACGGCGCCGACCGAGCTGATCAGCTTCCCCGGCGCGGCCGTCATCCTCGTCCCGCTCGTGGCCGTCACCGACGCGGCGGGCCTTTCCCTGCAGCTGCCGGGCCCGCAGAACGGCCATCCCGGCGAGTGGCTGCTGGCCGGGCCCTACGAGATCGCGATTGCGGTGCTGGCCCTGTTCGCCGCGGACGCGATCGCTGAGCACCTGAACGCGTCCTGGCCGAAGCGGGCGGTGCTCGCGGCCGCGGGCGCCGTCGCCCTGTGGGGCGTCACCTTGCGGTTCGGTCATCCCGAGGACGCGGTGGCGGTCGGATTGTTGCTGTACGGCCTCCTCGCGCTGGCCCGGTCCCGGGCGAGAACGGGGGCACAAACGGGGGCACGAACGGGGGCACGAACGGGGGCCGGGCGGGCCGCCTGGCTCATCGGGGCGGCGGTGGCGGTGCAGCCCCTTGTCCTGCTCGCGCTGCCCCTGGTGCTGGTGGTCATCGAACGGCGGCGCTGCGCCGGCTTCCTGGCCCGGGCGGCTGCTCCCGGGGCCCTGGTGCTGGGTATCGCGGCCGCGGCGAACTGGCACGCCACCGTCCGCGCGGTCACCAGCCAGCCCAATTCACCGACGGTGAACCATCCCACGCCGTGGACCGCGCTGTCCGCGCACCTGGGCGGCGGAATGGTGGCGGCCGGCCCGGCGCGGGCCCTCGCCGTCCTGGCGGCGTGCGGGTGCGCGGTCGCCGCCGGGCGCCGCTGGGGGACGGCGGTGCGGGGGCGCGAGTGCAGCCGGGAAACACTCGCCCGGCTGCTGTGGTGGGTCGCCGTGGCGCTCGCGCTCCGCTCCGTGTTCGAGCCGGTGATGGTGGCCTACTACGTGTGGCCCGCGCTCGCGGTGGCGCTGATCCCGGCCTCGCGGAGCTGGCCGCGCCTGGTCGCGGCCGCCGGCGCGGCGGCGGCGGTGACGTTCGCCGCTCAGCTTCCGTGGCGGGACCCGTGGAGCTGGTGGCTCCTGATGATCGCCGGGCTCACCCTGGTCCTGTGGCTCGCCCGCGTCCCGCAGGCCCGGGCCCGCGTTCTGCAACGGCCGGTCAATGGCCTGGAGACGGCCGGCGTTGTTGTGGGTCAGCAGCACCGTCTTGCCGTCGCCCGCCGGGGCGAACTCGCGGCCGAGACCGGCGCTGAACACGCCGAGGAGGCGTGACCGCCGCTGAGGGTGGCCGGGATGCAGAGCCGCCCGGAAGGACCGCGATCAAGTTTCCAAGCGTGGCGGTGGCCGGCCTGATGGTCGGCCACGACACCCCCCGTTTCACCACCGGCGCCAGCCGACTGCAGGCCAGCGTGGTCTGGCACCTGGTTGACTTCCTCCTGCTGGGTTTCGTCTTCCTGCTGCTCAGGGGCGTGGCCGAGGCGCACTCGTCACCCCGGCCAGCGCCGCCTGACGTTTGGCGTTTGCCTGGCCAGCGACGGCTCATACCCCTCGGCCGCAGGGCGGTAAAATCCCCCGGCCGATCAGGCTTCGGGACAGCATCCAGGGGGAAGTCACCCGGTGACGTTCGCCACCGGTCAGTGGCGGAACTTTGCAAGGCAGCCAGCCCGTCGCCAGCTGCACCGCAGCCCTCGGTGACGACGCCCGCCAACTGGCCAAGACGGCATAGGAGGGGCAGATGCCCAGCGACCTGGATCCGGCCGAGACGCGGGAATGGCTCGAGTCCCTCGAGGCGGTGCTGGAATTCGACGGCCCGGACCGGGCGTATTTCCTGCTCGATGAGCTGATCGAGGGGGCCCGCCGGAACGGCGCGACGGTGCCTTACTCGGCCAACACCCCGTACCTGAACACGATCCCGCCGCAGCGCGAGCAGCGTAGCCCCGGCGACCAGGCGATCGAGCACGCCGTCCGCTCCATGATCCGGTGGAACGCGGTGGCGATCGTGCTGCGGGCCAACAAGGTGTCGTCGGAGCTGGGCGGGCACATCGCGAGCTTCCAGTCCGCCGCCACGCTGTACGACGTGGGCTTCAACCATTTCTGGCACGCGCCCTCGGCGGGGCACGGCGGGGACCTCGTCTATATGCAGGGCCACTCCGCCCCGGGCATCTACGCGCGGGCGTTCGTGGAAGGCCGGCTGACGGAGGACCAGCTCGACCACTTCCGGCAGGAGACCGGTGGCCGCGGGCTGTCCTCCTACCCGCATCCGTGGCTGATGCCGAAGTTCTGGCAGTTTCCGACGGTCTCGATGGGGCTCGGGCCGCTGATGGCCATCTACCAGGCCCGGTTCCAGAAGTACCTGTCCAACCGGGACCTGGCGGACACCGGCAACCGGCACGTGTGGGCGTTCCTGGGGGACGGGGAGATGGACGAGCCCGAATCTCTGGGCGCCATCTCGCTGGCCGGCCGGGAGCGGCTGGACAACCTGATCTTCGTGATCAACTGCAACCTGCAGCGGCTGGACGGCCCGGTGCGCGGCAACGGCAAGATCATCCAGGAGCTGGAGGCGCTGTTCCGCGGGGCCGGGTGGAACGTGCTCAAGGTGATCTGGGGCAGCGGCTGGGATCCGCTCATCGCGCGCGACACCAGCGGCATCCTACTCAAGCGGATGGAGGAGGCCGTCGACGGGGAGTACCAGGACTTTAAGTCCAAGAACGGCGCGTACGTCCGGCAGCACTTCTTCGGCAAGTACCCCGAACTGCTGGACATGGTGGCGGACATGTCCGACGACGAGGTGTGGGCGCTGGCCCGCGGCGGCCACGACCCGGCCAAGGTGTACGCCGCCTACGCCGCGGCCGTCGAGCACACCGGGCAGCCCACGGTCATCCTGGCCAAGACGGTCAAGGGATACGGAATGGGTGAGGCCGGCGAAGGCCAGAACATCACCCACCAGCAGAAGAAGATGGCCGAGAACACGCTGCGCGCGTTCCGGGACCGGTTCCGCATCGACCTGCCCGACGAGAAGATCGCCGAGCTGCCCTACCTGCGGCCGGCCGAGGACAGCCCGGAGATGCGCTACCTGCGGCAGCGGCGGGAGGCCCTCGGCGGCCACCTGCCGGCCCGGCGCACGAAGTCCCAGCCGCTGGAGGTGCCGCCGCTGTCGGCGTTCGACAGCCAGCTCAAGGGGACCGGGGAACGGGAGATCTCCACGACGATGGCGTTCGTCCGGGTGCTGAACACGCTGCTGCGGGACAAGAAGATCGGCAGGCGGGTGGTGCCGATCGTCGCGGACGAGTCGCGCACGTTCGGCATGGAGGGCATGTTCCGGCAGTTCGGCATCTTCTCCCAGAACGGCCAGCTGTACCAGCCGGAGGACGCCAACCAGCTGATGTTCTACCGGGAGGACCGGAAGGGCCAGATGCTGCAGGAGGGCATCAGCGAGCCGGGCGCGATATCGTCCTGGATCGCCGCGGCGACCTCCTACAGCACGTCGGATACGCCGATGATCCCGTTCTACGTCTACTACTCGATGTTCGGTTTCCAGCGCGTCGGTGACCTGGCCTGGGCGGCCGGGGACAGCCGGGCGCGCGGGTTCCTCATCGGCGGCACCGCCGGGCGTACCACCCTCAACGGGGAGGGGCTGCAGCACGAGGACGGGCACAGCCACATCATCTCGGCGACGATTCCCAATTGCGTGTCCTACGACCCAACGTTCGGCTACGAGGTCGCCGTCATCGTGCACGAGGGAATGCGGCGGATGTACGCCGAGCAGGAGGACGTCTACTACTACCTGACCGTGATGAACGAGAACTACCGGCACCCGCCGATGCCGGACGGCGCCGAAAAGGGCATTCTCCGTGGCATGTACCTGCTCGCCGAAGGTCACAAGAGCAAGGGCAAACCCCGGGTGCAGCTATTGGGCAGCGGGACCATCCTGCGCGAGGTGATCGCCGCCGCGGAACTGCTGGACGCCGACTACGGGGTGACGGCGGACGTATGGAGCGCGCCCAGCTTCACCGAACTGCGCCGCGACGGACTGGCCACGCAGCGCTGGAACATGCTGCACCCCACCGAGCCGCCCCGGCAGAGCTGGGTCGAGACCTGCCTGAACGGCCGCCCCGACGGCCCGGTGGTCGCCTCGACCGACTACATGAAGGCCTTCGCCGACCAGATCCGGCCGTTCGTGTCGCGCCCGTACCATGTGCTCGGCACCGACGGCTTCGGCCGGTCGGACTACCGGCGCAAGCTCCGTTCCTTCTTCGAGGTGGACCGCTATTACGTCGCCGTCGCCGCGCTGCACGGCCTGGCCGCCGACGGGACCGTCCCGGCCGCCACCGTCGCCGACGCCATCGCGCGGTACGAGATCGATGCCGACAAGCCGAATCCGCCTGAGGTCTAGCGAAGGGGTCCACGATGGCAACTGCGACCGAGGTTCGCGTGCCCGACATTGGCGCATTCGAGAACGTGCCGATCATCGAGCTGCACGTGCAGGTGGGTGATCAGGTCAACGAGGAAGACCCGCTGGTCACGCTGGAGTCCGACAAGGCCACGATGGACATACCGGCCCCGCTGGCAGGCCAGGTGGTGGAGATCCCGATCAAGATCGGCGACGAGGTCAGCACGGGATCGGTGATCCTGACCATCGACGCCGGGGACGGAGCGGTCACGCCCCCGCCGACGCTGGTGGAGCAGCAGGAGCCCGACCTGGCCGGGGCCGCTCCGCCTCCGGCCCGGGCGCCGGAGACCGCCGTGACGCCGCGTCCCGACGTGCAGGCGGCGGTTCATACCGGGGAACAGTTCAGCCAGGCCGCCGACTTCGCCGGGGTGCACGCCAGCCCCAGCGTGCGCCGGACCGCACGCGAGCTGGGCGTGGACCTGACCGCGGTGACCGGCAGCGGGCCCAAGGGACGGATCACCAAGGATGACCTGCTCGCGTACCTGCGCGGGCCGGGCCCGGCGACCCCGTCCGCCGCGGCGCCGGCCGGGACCGGTATCCCGGAGATCCCCGCGCAGGACTTCGCCCAGTTCGGGCCGGTTGAGACGCGTCCCCTGTCCCGCATCAGGAAACTAGCCGGGCCGCACCTGCATCGGTCGTGGCTGAATGTGCCGCACGTGACCCACCACGACGAGGCGGACATCACGGTCCTGGACGCCTACCGCCGGGAACTCGATGCCGCCGCGCGGCCCGACGGCTACCGGGTGACCCTGCTCGCCTTCCTGCTAAAGGCGTCGGTCTCCGGGCTCAAGAAGTTCCCGGAGTTCAACAGCTCGCTGTCGCCGGGGAAGGACAGCCTGATCGTGAAGGGTTACTACCACCTCGGAGTGGCCGTGGACACCCCCGATGGCCTGGTCGTCCCGGTGATCAGGGAGGTGGACCGCAAGGGCATCATCGAGCTGAGCCAGGAACTGGGCGCGGTCTCGGCCCGGGCCCGCGATGGCAAGCTGGCGGTGGCTGACCTGCAGGGTGGCACGTTCACGATCTCCAGCCTGGGCGGCATCGGCGGCGTCGCCTTCACCCCGATCGTGAACGCTCCCGAGGTGGCGATCCTCGGCGTGGTCCGTTCGGCCACCAAACCGGTGTGGAACGGCGAGCAGTTTACCCCCCGGCTGCTGCTGCCGCTGTCCCTCTCCTACGACCACCGCGTCATCGACGGCGCGCTCGCGGCCAGATTCGTCCGGCACCTGTGCCACGTTCTCGAAGACCCCCGCCGGCTTCTCCTTTAGGAACGTCATGGCTGACATCGAGGTCCGTATCCCCGACATCGGGAACTTCGCCGACGTCCCCGTCATCGAGATCCACGTCGCCCCCGGCGACACCGTGGCACCCGAAGACCCGCTGGTCACACTGGAATCGGATAAGGCCACCCTGGACGTCCCCGCACCGGCGGCCGGAACGGTCAGCCAACTCCTGGTCAGCGTGGGCGACCAGGTCTCCGAGGGCACCCCCATCCTGGTGCTGCAGGGTGCGGGGCAGGCGGCGGCGCCGGGCCGGGAACGCGTGCGGGAGGACGCCCGCCCCACCCCCGGTGAGCCGGCCGGATACGGCTCGCCGAGCGGCGTGTACGAGCGGATCGAGGTCACCGTTCCCGATATCGGCGACTTCGCCGGCGTCCCGGTCATCGAGGTGCACATCGCCGCAGGTGACACGGTGGCCGCCGAGGACCCGCTGATCACGCTGGAGTCCGACAAGGCCACCATGGACATCCCCGCCCCGGCCGCCGGGACGATCATCGCGGTCCGGGTGGCCGTGGGCGACGTGGTCTCCGCCGGTCACCCCATCGCCGATCTGGAGACCGGCCAGAAGCTCACCGAACCGCCCCCGCCCACCGCCGCTCCGGCCGAACGGCCGGGGGCCGCCACTCGAAGGGCACCCGGCGACGTGCACGCCGAGGTCCTCGTGCTCGGCGCCGGGCCCGGCGGGTACACGGCCGCGTTCCGCGCCGCCGACCTGGGCCAGTCGGTGGTCCTGGCCGACCAGCGGCCGGCCCTGGGCGGCGTGTGCCTCAACGTGGGCTGCATCCCGTCCAAGGCGCTGCTGCACGCCGCGCGGGTGATCGCGGAAACGCGGGAGATGGCTGCGCACGGGGTCCGTTTCGGAGATCCGGACATCGACCTGGACGCACTGCGCGGCTGGAAGGACGGGGTCGTCTCGCGCCTGACCAGCGGCCTGGCCGGGCTGGCGCGGCAGCGCAAGGTCACGACTGCCCGCGGCACCGGCCGGTTCGTCTCGCCGAACCTGGCCGAGGTCACCGCCGACGACGGCAGCGTCACCACGGTCAGCTTCGACCGCGCCATCATCGCGGCCGGCTCGTCCGCGGTCCGGCTGCCGTTCATGCCGAACGATGACCGCCGGGTGCTCGACTCGACGGGGGCGCTCGACCTGGCGTCGGTCCCCCGTCGCCTGCTGGTGATCGGGGGCGGGATCATCGGGCTGGAGATGGGATGCGTCTACCACGAGCTCGGGGCGCGGGTCACCGTGGTCGAGCTGATGGACCAGCTCATTCCGGGCGCCGACCGGGACATCGTCGCCCCGCTGGCCAAGCACATCCGGGGCCGGTACGAGAACATCTACCTGTCGACCAGGGTGACCGGGGCCGACGTGCACGCGGGCACGGACGCGGGCACGGACGCGGGCACGGACGCGGGCACGGACGCGGGCACGGACGGGGTCCGGGTCAGCTTCGACGGCCCGGACGCCCCGGATCACGATGTATTCGACCAGGTCCTCGTGGCGGTCGGGCGCGTCCCGAACGGGCGGCGCGTCGGCGCGGAGAACGCCGGCGTCCTCGTCGACGACCGGGGGTACATCCCCGTCGACAAGCAGCAGCGGACCAACG
>Ga0181538_10000863_pt1 | contig 35771 bp, 39 predicted proteins | sample PEATcosm2014_Bin_40_FD_119773 | JGI IMG/M metagenome (GOLD analysis project Ga0181538, IMG submission 119773) | Peatland microbial communities from MTU Mesocosm Facility, Houghton, MI, USA - PEATcosm2014_Bin23_30_metaG | ecosystem: Environmental > Terrestrial > Soil > Wetlands > Peat | place... | reverse complement strand
AATCTTCATGGTGGTTCTCCGGTGGGTTGGGTGTTGAGTTTGAGTTTTACTACACACCTCAGACTACTCCGCCCGCCCGCTGGATGACCACTCTTCGCCAGCTCACGCTTAATGCTCTACAGTTCTTGATATTGACAATTTCATCAATTCGGTTTCTTACAAAACGATTTCCGTTCCGACGCCTTCGTCGGTGAAAATTTCCAGTAGGACGGCGTGCGGCACCCGGCCGTCCACGAACGAAACTTTTTCGACGCCGGATTGAATGGCGGCCACGGCGCTGTCCGTTTTCGGTATCATGCCCTTGTCAATCACACCGGATTTTTTGAGCGCATCCACCTCGCCGGTTTGCAGGTGGGGAATGATCGAGTCGGGTTGCTTCGGATCGCGCAACAAGCCCGGCACGTCGCTCATGAACACGAGCCGCCGGGCCTTGAGCGCGATGGCGGCCTTCGCCGCGGCCACGTCGGCGTTGCAATTGTAAATTTTCCCGTCTTCGCCGCGCGCCGTCGGGCTGATGACGGGGGTGAAGCCGCACCAGATGGACTCCTGCAACGGCCCGGTGTTGACTTCCATCACTTCGCCGACGTAGCCGATGTCAATTTTCCGGCCTGGATTTTCCTTGTCGTCGAGCCAGAGCTTGCGGCACTTGAAAACATCCGGCCCGGCAAAGCTCATGGCCTTGCCGCCGAGCGCGTTGATGGTTTTGACGATTTCCGGATTGATCTCGCGCGACAGCACGTCGTCCACGATTTTCGCCGTCGCCTCGTCGGTAACGCGCTGGCCCTGGATGAAATCCGCCTTCAACCCGGCCTTTTCCATCGCGCGGGTGATGGCCTTGCCGCCGCCGTGAACGACGACGGGGTTGATTTCGACCGCTTTCAGAAAAATGATGTCGCGGGCGACTCCGTTGCGGACGTTGGCATCCGGCGAATCCATGAAACTGCCCCCGTATTTGACGACGAACGTCGCACGGCTGAATTTCTGGATGTACGGCAACGCTTCCAGCAGCGTCTCGGCTTTGGCGATGAGGTCTTGCACGGCCTGTTCATAGCAAGAATGGGGCGGCCAATGGAAGCGCGTTTACATGACATTTTTGCTTTCGCTGGGGCGGGACTTTCCCTAAATTGCCGCCGTCATGCCTGAGATTGCGAGATTCGTGAACAGCGCCGCCGCAAACGTCACCCCGGCCATTGCGGAAAAAGTCCTGCGTCAACTGCCACAATGGAAACTCGAATTCACCCAGATCAACGCGCCGAAATTTCCCCACCTCGTGGATCAACTGGAATTTCTCGCCAACGCCGTCGAGGACACGGTCGAGGGCGTTTACAAGGATTTGCCGTATGGCACGATTGCGCAGGCGGTGTTTGCGCTCCTCTACGCGCACAAAAAAATGGGCATCATCCCGGACAGCATCATTGAACTGGGGCGCGCGGATGATTCGAGCGTGGTGCGCGCCGTGCTGATTCAAAACGAAAAGGCCTTCTCCGCCTACGCCACGACCCAGGGCATCAACTGGCAGAAAATCACCAGCCAGCCGTGAAGTTCAGCCGCCGACGCCGGCGTATTCCTCGTCCACCCGCAGGTCCATGCCCATGAGCACGTAATCGTGCGTGACGGCCTTCATGTCGAGGACGTAATCCTCCAGTTTCATGAGATGCTGAAACCCGATTTGTTCCAGCGCGCGGATGGCCACCTTGCGTTCGCCGTTCAACTCCGCCTCCAGCCGCCGCAGGCCCAGCACCCGCGCAATTTCCACCTGTTCGGCCACGAGAATTTTGGCCACGTCACGCCCGCGATATTGCGGATGCGTCAGCACGGTGATGAGGCCGATGTGGCGTTTCCAGCCGCCGAAACGCTGATGCAACGTCGCCTCCCCGATGATTTTCTGCCCATGCAGCATCAACAACGGCAGGTTCCGCTCGAAATCCGCGTGCCGGCACCATTCCTTGAAAATCTCGCGGTCAAAAACCGGCCGCTTGATGAACAAACGCTCCTCCTCCGGCACTGCGAGGAAAAATTTGTGCAGGCGGGTTTCATCCCGTTTGCCCAGCGGACGCACAACGCATTCCGTGCCTTCACGCAGTTTCATTGAGATTGGAAATTTTTCCAACGCGTATTCGAGCATCATAAGTGGCCTTTCGTTTCCTGATTTTTCTAACACAAGCCGGTTCGGCTGTCGAATGACTATTTCCCAAACCATGCGGCTGTGCAGAATGACGAATGACTAAACCATAATGACGAAAGAAGCACGAAGCACGAATGGCGGGCGTAGTGCAGGATGCGGAGTAATGCTTCGCGCTGCGTGCGCATTGGGTATTTCGTCATTTGAGCATTTTTTAGTCATTCGGATTTAGGAATTAGGATTTCGGTCTCCATCTTCGTCCATCCGAGTTATGTTGTTCAAACTGCATCCCGGCGTGGAGAATCACTTGCGCCCGGTGCGGCAAAGGTTTAACTAAAAACCATGCAAGTCCCCTTGGTGATGACGATCATCGGCCCGGATCGCACCGGCCTCGTTGAATCGGTGGCACGCGTGGTGGCCGATCACGGCGGCAACTGGCTGGAAAGCCGCATGTGCCGCCTCGGCGGCGAGTTCGCCGGCATTTTGCGAATCGAGCTTCCGGTCGAAAAACGCCAGCCGCTGCTCGGCGCTTTGCAAACACTCCAGAGCCGCGGCCTGACCGTCGTCGTCCGCCCCGATGAAGCCACGGTGGCTGCGACCAAAGGCCGGCAAACCAAACTCGAAATCGTCGGACACGACCGCCCGGGCATCGTCCGCGAAATCACCAGCGCCCTGGCGCGCGCGAACGTGAACGTCGAGGATTTTTCCAGCGAATGCGTCAGCGCGCCGATGTCCGGCGAAACGCTCTTCAAGGCCGCCGCCCGGTTGCAACTGCCCGAACGCTGCGACCTCGCCGCACTGAAAACGGATTTGGAAAAAATCGCCGCCGACCTGCTGGTGGACATTTCCATTGCGGAACTCGGCAATCGGTAAGAAGCCCGGTTGCCATGGAAACGACTGAAGTCATTTCACTGGAGGAGAGGTGCAACTCACAGGCTGTTGCCGGCTGGCGGCCTATTCAAGAAGTAGGAGACGACGTAAGGAGTCTCTAACTTGTCCTTCAGAAACCGAAGATATTTGAGACTCGTCACCTCGCCTCCTACAAAGAAAAAGATTTTTAACAGGCTACCAGGTGAAAAACATGCGCAACCTCGCCCAACCCCGGGTCTTGAAACTGGCCGCCATCGCCTCGCTGGTCACAACCTTGGCATGTTATCCCCGCCTGCCGCTTTGGCTGAACCGTTCTTTTCCGATCTGGTATTTGGAGGCCGTCATGTTCTTTTGCGGCATTGTCCTGTGGGGCTTTGTCTTTGCCTGGCATACACTATTTACCCATCGGCCAGTTTTTGCACTCAAGGTCGAACCTCGACTGTTTATCGCCGTTACCCTGGCCGGCATCGCCGTCGCAACCGCGTTTCATCTGTTCCTGGATCCGGCGCTCCGGCTCAAAATGCCGGAAGATTACCCGGCCAACCTGAGACAATGGTTGGCCATGGCGCTGTTTTCCGTGGCCTTCAACCAGTTGTTCCTCATCTTCGCCCCCTTTGCCTGGCTCATGCGGCTATTTCAAAACCAACGGGTGGCCACTGTGCTGACCGTTTTATTTGGCGCCTTCGTGCTGACCATCAAAAACCATTCCTCCCCGACGCCGCTTCCATCCTTGTTGTTTGCGACGCTCCTGGCCGTCAGAATCGGCATGGGTTTTCTGTCGGTCTCGTTCTATCTGCGCGGCGGGGTGCTCCTGAGCTGGTGGTGGACGCTGCTCGTTGAAGCGAGAAATGTGTTAGATGTGGCGGGCAATCCGTAAAGCCGGGAATTGAACAAGGTTGGCGCACTTGCTTGAAGAACAATCAACGTTCAAAAGCACGGTGAGGATTTTGGACTGCGGTGGCAGAGCGCAGCGACGACAACGCTTTTCGACAATGGGTAGTGCTTCCAAAACGGCGTGGCGCTTCGCTTCCCGCCGCAGTCCAAAAAAATTTGGTTGCAGCTTGGCCGCGCTATGACTTTGCGTTAAAACCTCTGCACGATGTTTGAACTGCTAAAAACGGACGCGCACACCAAGGCGCGGCTGGGCCGGTTGACCACCGCGCGCGGCGGCGTGGACACGCCGGTCTATATGCCCGTCGGCACCCAGGCCAGCGTCAAGGCGCTCGACCCGCGCGAACTGATCGAGATGGGCACGCAAATCATCCTCGGCAACACTTATCACCTCAACATCCGTCCCGGTCTCGACATCATCCGCGCCACCGGCGGGCTGCACCGGTTCATGAATTGGGAGCTGCCGATCCTCACCGACAGCGGCGGGTTCCAGGTTTTCAGCCTCGCCAAAATCCGGAAAATCAAACCGCACGGCGTCGAATTCCGCTCGCACCTCGATGGCTCGCCGCTGTTCCTCGGCCCGAAGGAGGCGATGGAAATCCAGCGCGTGCTTGGCTCGGACATCGCAATGGCATTCGATGAATGCCCGCCGCACGATGCGCCGGCGCGCGAACAAAAACTCGCCGTTGAACGCACCATCCGCTGGGCGCGCGAGTGCCGCGAGCAACTCCGCGCGCCAGGGCAACTGGTTTTCGGCATCGTTCAGGGCGGAGCGAATCCGGCCTTGCGCGAGGAATGCGCCAGGGCGCTCGTCGCAATGGATTTCGACGGCTACGCCATCGGCGGCGTGAGCGTGGGCGAGCCGGAGCCGGAGATGTTAAAGGCCATCGAATTGACCGAGCCGTTTTTGCCCGCGACCAAGGCGCGTTACGCGATGGGTCTCGGCACGCCCGCGCAGATGGTCGAATTGATTGCGCGCGGCGTGGACATGTTCGACTGCGTGCTGCCGACACGCGTGGCGCGCAACGGCACGGCGTACACACGTAAGGGCGCCATCGGCATCAAGGGCGGCGCTTACAAGGCGGATTTTCGACCAATTGAGGAAGGCTGCGACTGTTTTGCGTGCCGGAATTTCACCCGGGCCTACCTGCGGCATTTGTTGAACGTGAACGAAATCCTCGGCCTGCGCATGATGAGCGTCCACAACTCGCACCTGTTTTTGAAGATCATGGCCGATGTGCGCGCGCATCTCGCCGCCGGCACCTTCGCGGAATTTTACCGCGAGTTCATCGCGAATTATACGCCATCACGAAAAATTTTGGCCGCGCGGAAAACGGAAATGGAAAGATGATTTTTTCTTGCGCATACTTTCCAACGCAGAGGCGCGGAGAGCGCATAGATTCGCAGAGTTTGGTTTTCTCTGCGGTCCTCGGCGTCCTCTGCCTCTCTGCGTTTAGGCTTCTGGACGTTTGATTGCGGTTATTGCCGCCGAGTTTCGTCCGGGTTAAAACACTTGCCCCGCGCTTTGGATTATGGCAGTATATTGGCATTGTAAAACCAATATATGCAAATCTATGGAAAAGCCAAAAATCATTGCCTATCTGAAACCGACCTGTGGCTGGAGCAACGGCGTGCGCGCTGTGTTCAGGAAATACGACCTGCCCTTTGAAGACCGTGACATCATCAACGACCCGGTCCAGCGCCAGGAAATGGTCGAAAAGAGCGGCCAGATGCTCAGTCCGTGCGTCGAAATCAACGGCCAGATGCTCGCCGACGTCAGCGGCGAGGAGGTCGAAGCGTGGATACTGGCGAACAAGCTCGCGCAGCCGAACGAGTTCGTGACGGAAGTGCCCATCAACCAGGCCTGTGGCGCGCACCAGCGCAGATGATTCCTTGAGATGTTGAATTGGTAGCACCCGCGTCCCGCGGGTTGTTTCGGGCGTCACGCCCGAAACCGCCGGCAAACTTCGATTGCGGTTTATCACTCGAACAAAATAATTCCTGCGCCGGCAAAAACAATGCGGCGGGACGCCGCATTGAACCCGCCTGCCGCCGTCGCGCCGAAGCGGCGTTTTGGCATACCGCGAAGGCGAAAGGCGGGCTACCGACATATTTCATCAACATAACAAAACCGACAATTGCATTGATTGGCCGCGTTTCAACGCTAACTTTTCCGGTGTGAGAATCATCTCCTCCATCGCCACGATGCAACAGTTCGCCAAAAAATGGCAACGCACTGGCAAACGCATCGGCTTCGTTCCGACGATGGGCTACCTGCATTCCGGCCACCTGAGCCTTGTCCGTGAGGCCCGACAACATGTCGGCAGGGCGGGCAGGGTCGTCTTGAGCATTTACGTAAACCCAACGCAGTTCGGGCCGAAGGAGGATTTCTCAAAATACCCGCGCGACCTGAAACGCGATTTGAAGCTGTGCCGCGAAACGGGCGTGGATGTGGTGTTCACGCCCGGCGACAAGGAAATGTATAGTGGCATGGGCGTCTCGCCCGTGCGTTTCAAACTCGCGGGCGGGACGCCCGCGCCACTAACCAACTCCACCACTTACATCGTTGAGAAAAGCCTGTCGCGAACGATGGAAGGCGCGTCGCGGCCGACGCATTTTCGCGGCGTGACGACGGTGGTGGCCAAGTTGTTCAACCTCGTCTTGCCGGACGTGGCGGTGTTCGGCGCGAAAGACTGGCAGCAGGCGGCCATCATCAAACGCATGGCTGCCGATTTGAATTTTCCGGTGAAAATCATCGTCGCCCCGACATTGCGCGAACCGGACGGCTTGGCGATGAGTTCGCGTAACAAATATCTCGCAGGCGATTTGCGCCGGCAGGCCACCGTGCTCTGGCGCGCAATCCAAAAAGCGCGAGCGGCGGTAAACAAGTCATCAAATTCGATTCCGGCCGCACAGTTGAAGTCGCATTTGAAGCGATTCATCGAACGCGAACCGGATGCTCGTGTGGATTATGTGGAATTTTTCGAACAGGGCACGCTGTCGCCCGTTTCAAAAGTCACGCGTGGTGCGCACATGGCGCTGGCGGTGTTCGTTGGCAAAACGCGGCTGATTGATAACGGGCGATTGTGAAATACGACATTTATTTTGGTGACGGAAATGTCCGCTTTGCTTTGGGGAGAAGTGGCAAAAACCCGCTCTTTGTAATTGGTATCAATCCGAACGAAGCAGATTGTTACAAATCTGATCCAACAATCAGAAAGGTGGAAAAACTTGTGTCAGCGTGGAAATTCGATGGTTTTCTCATGGTGAATCTTTATCCGGTGAGGGAGTCAAAACCGAAAAATCTTTGTGAGGGATTTGATGACGAACTTGCATTGATCAATGCAAAAATCATCAGAATGTTGCTTTGCAATTTCAAGCGACCGTCCATTTGGGCATCTTGGGGTGATGCTTTTAATCTTCGGGGTTATTTTAACAATTGCCTCGCGGAAATTCTTCGCGAAACCAAAGATTTAAATTTAGAATGGAAGAAGTGCGAGTCACTCACCCAATCTCAAAACCCAAGACATCCGTTGTCCGGACGTCCGCACATAATTACAGAGCAAAGCCAGCTGGCCAAATTTGACGTTGAAGAATACTTGGATTGTTCTTCGCGTTGAAAGTCGCGCCGCGTGATTTTTATTTTACCGGAGCGATGAGCGGGATGGTTTGGCGCTCGAAACGGCGGTAAATTCGGAAATCGGAATCCAGGGTGATTAAACGGCAGGCTTGTTTTCCCTCCGTCATCACCACCAGGCAGGCGTCCACAAAATCCATCGGCGTGTCGGCGTATTTCTTCATCAGCGAGAGCACACGGTCAATGTGTGATTCCAAATCGAACTGGACGACAACAATGTTGCGCCGAACCAATTCCAGAACGCCCCACGGCTTGACGCCGGCGTCTTGCAGCAGGTGTGCCGCCTCGGAAATTGCGCCTTCGCAAGTCACGAGCGGACTGGCCAGGTGGGAAAACTGTTCGACCGCCCAGGCATGGTTGGCGTCAGAACGGTCCAGCAGCGCCATCAACGGGCCGGTGTCAATCAGGAGCGTTTCCATGTGCCCATGCTCTTGCGTCCGAAATTTTTGAGATGTTTTTTGTGGCTCGAATCCTTTCTGCCGCTGGCATACATTTGGCATCGTTGAGGTTTTGGAGGTTGCCCATCTTGACGGCAATCGGAAACACAATGACCCTGACAATCTCGCCTTCCTTTGCCCGACGTGTCACAAGATGCACGACTTGGACATCATTTCGACAGAGACGATTCGAGAAATGCGGGATAGGCCAAGAGTTGTGCGGTGGTCAAAGCGGATGAAAGACGCTGGAAAGAAAGCCGCAGCGAGCCGCCGCAAATCAGCCAATGCTCGCAAATGGCATTTGGCTGGGATTAAGGCGGCGCAAACCCGCAAGGAAAACACATTGCAACATGCCGTTCGCTTGACGCCATCCGAAATAAAATCGCTCCGGCAAGACAAACGGGATTCATCGAAACGCCTTCGGGAAATAACAAAGGCACAACTGGAAACAAAATCTTAATTCCTAGTGTAACAATGTATATAAATCCCCAAATTTCTTTTCACCGTTGAGCTGCGCCACCAGCGCCTGCCGGACAATTTCGGATTTTGGACGGTTAAGATCGCGCGCCCGGCGGTTCAACCGGTCGGAAAGATCGGGCGGCAATTTCACGGTCAATGTTTGCATGACACATTGGTAACACCATACAATTGGCGAATTGACAATACCAATTTGTTGGAGTTCAAGCTTTAGCTTGTCCGGTTGAAGCAAGCTGAAGCTTGAACTCCATCGCATACTTTGCGTCTTTGCGTCTTTGCGTCTTTGCGTCTTTGCGTCTTTGCGTTAAAATTTTCCTGTTGGCATGAAACAATTCGACTATCTTGTTCTCGGCAGCGGCCTCGCGGGGCTGTTCTTCGCGTTGAAGGTCGCGCCGCGCGGGCGCGTGGCCATCGTCACCAAAAAGGACCGCGCGGAGTCGAATACGAATTACGCGCAAGGCGGCATCGCGTCGGTGACGAGCAAGGAGGATTCGTTCGAGTCGCACGTGCGCGACACGCTCACGGCGGGCGCGGGGTTGTGCAAGAAAGACGTCGTCCGCGCCATCGTCGAGGACGGCCCGGCGCGGATTGCGGAGTTGATTGAACTGGGAATGAAATTTTCCGAGCGCGACGCGCTGGACGAGGACGGCGGCAAACAGCTCGACCTCGGCCGGGAGGGCGGCCACTCGAAGCGGCGGATTTTGCACGCGAAGGATGTCACAGGCCGGGAAATCGAGCGGGCCTTGCTGAACGCGGCGGCACGGCAGCCGAACATCCAGATTTTTGAAAACCACCTGGCGATTGACTTGATCACCAGCCAGAAGCTCGGCTACGTCGGCCCGAACCGCTGCCTCGGCGCGTATGTGTTCGACAAGAAAGCCAACCGCGTCTGGACGTTTGTCGCACCGGTGACGGTCCTCGCCACGGGTGGTTGCGGCAAGGTTTACCTTTACACCACGAACCCCGACATTGCGACCGGCGACGGCGTGGCGATGGCGTATCGCGCCGGGGCGTCGGTGGCGAACATGGAATTCATCCAGTTTCACCCGACGTGCCTGTATCATCCGCAGGCGAAGTCGTTTCTCATCAGCGAAGCCGTGCGCGGTGAAGGCGGCGTGCTCAAATCGCTCGAAGGCGTCGAATTCATGGATGCCCATCATCCGTTGAAATCGCTCGCGCCGCGCGACGTGGTGGCGCGCGCGATTGACAGCGAGATGAAGAAGAGCGGCGCGGCACACGTCTGGCTCGATATCACCCACAAACCGGCGCGGTTCATCATCGAGCGGTTTCCGAACATCTACCAGACCTGCCTGCGCTACGGCATTGACATCACGAAGGAGCCGATCCCGGTTGTGCCCGCGGCGCATTATCAATGCGGCGGCGTGGTGACGAACGTGGACGGCGAGACGGAAATTGCCGGGCTTTACGCCGTCGGCGAGGTGGCCTGCACCGGATTGCACGGCGCGAACCGGCTGGCGAGCAATTCACTTTTGGAGGCGCTGGTTTGCGCCCACCGCGCCGCGCAACGCGCCACAAAAAATTCATCGCCGAAAACCGATTTGAAAATTCCGCTCTGGCAATCGGGCGACGCGAGCAATCCGGATGAAATGGTCGTCGTCGCGCACAACTGGGATGAAATCCGGCGGCTGATGTGGGATTACGTGGGCATCGTGCGCACGAACAAGCGGCTGGCGCGCGCCCAGAAGCGCATTGCGAACTTGCAGGAGGAAATTCACGACTACTACTGGAACTTCATCGTAACGAGCGACCTGCTGGAACTGCGCAACATCGCCACGGTGGCGGAATTGATCGTCCGTTGCGCGCTGATGCGGCCCGAAAGCCGCGGGCTGCATTACAACCTGGATTTTCCGGAGGCAAATCCCGAATGGTCGCAGCGCGACACGGTCTTAAGAAAACCTTGAAATAACGCGGGCGATGAATATCCTGTCAGACGGTCGCGCGCTTAGCTCAGCGGCAGAGCACTTCCTTCACACGGAAGGGGTCGCAGGTTCAAACCCTGCAGCGCGCACCATTTCTTCTTCGAGACACAAAGGGACAGTAAACGTCAAAGAGAGACATTCGCCAGTCTTTTCAATGGGCTTGTCACCCTTCGCTGATATGCTCAAAGGGACACCAGCCGAAACGGTTGGACTTGATTTGACTAAAATTGGTGCGTTCCCAGGTGCGTTCACTTTCGCTGTGCCATATGTCGGAAGCTTTTCCACGGCTTCCGCCAGCGCCAAACCTGAAGTGTGTGTGTATGTCCCCATCGTCAGCCCGATGTCACTATGCCGCATAATGGCTTTTGCAATGACTGGATGAACACCAGCCGCCGCCAGGTTCGTCGCCAGCGTGTGGCGTAATGCGTGGAAATCGGCAACGCGCCCTTGCTCATCCTTGTATGGAATTTCCGCCGCTTTCAAGTCCCGCTTGAATTGTTTCATCTTGGGAATGCGCTCAAAAACAGGTGCCGCGCCGTTTTCATCAGGCCCAACCAGTTTTGTCAGTTCATCAGCCAATTCCTGATTTAGCCATAATGGTGCTGCCTTGTGATTTTTTGTGGTTGAGGCACGAACCAAAATAAAAGGCCGTTCCTGGTAGAGATGAACATCGGCTTTTTGCAGTTGCGCCAGTTCGCTACGCCGCAGACCGGTATTTATGGCTGTCAAATATACAACCCAGCGCGGACCGGACACTGCCGCCAGCCGTCTAATTTCCCCAATGGAAAACTCCCGTCGCGTCAGAACTTCCTTTCCACGCAATTCGATCTTGCCGACAAATTCAAGCGGGTTGCTCTTAATCCGACGGCCACGCCGCATCCAGTTCAGGAAATTGCAGCAGTCAACTTGGTAATGATGCTTGGTTTTGGCTGCAAAACTTTGCTTTGAACGCCACGCGATGAACGAGTCTGCTGTAATATCTTGCGGCAACCGCCAAGTGCATTCCTTGAACAGTTTCAACAAATGCGTCTCCACAATATCAACATAATGTTCGTCTTTGTTCCGTGATCGTAAATCCGCGACGAAATCAGCCAGATGATCGCATAGCGGCTTTTGCGCCGCTTCCCGCAACGGCTTCGGCTCCAAAATTCCGGCCAACTCTCGTTCTTTCTCCCGGATGAATTCCGCTTTCATTTTCTCCGCGACCTGTTGATCGCGGACTTGTAGCGGGATGTCTTTGCCAAACTTCTTGCCATCAATTTTCAAACGCAGCACAAAAAATAGGCTCTTTACCTTGCGGCCATCTTTCTGACGGCTCGGTTTGAAAACAAATCCAGTTACTTTGTTCATATCTGTTTCCTCGTTTCAATCCAGTGCTCAATAGTTGAATCTTTCCAGTGCGGAAAGCGTCCCACATGAAAATCCGGCGGAGGGAAAATTCCCATTTCTATATGCCGATCAATCGTTTTTGTGCAAATATCATACTGCTTTGCCAATTCTGCTTTACGCAGTAACTTTGGCTGCGCGTTAGCGTCCGAAACGGTGGGGGTCATGCCCCTCTTACGCAACGGCCAGCACTACATGCCCTCGATCACGGAGGCCACCTCATCGGCAGCCTGATTTGTCACACGTGCGCGCCGCGCGTCTGTCCCCATACGCTCCAGATCCTCAATCACCAGAATCACAGAACGGGACAGCGTCACGGTGTCGGCCAAGTTGTATTTTCTCAACTCGTATTCATTGGCTCCCCAAGTGCCTTGCGAAAGACACTTGGTCACGTACTCCACTCCAGCGCGGGAGCGGTCATATGCCCGACACTTGGCTATCGCACCCTGCCCGAACATCCCAAACCACTGATATTCGAGCTGGTGCGCCAGCGTGATTTCATTGCGCGCTTTGGTTCCACCCAACAAATAATGAAAATGGAACCGGCCACCCTGTTCACCCAACTCCGCGCGCAATGCAATGAGGAGTTGAGAATAGGGACGCCCGACAATGTCCGCCGCCCGGTGCATGTGTGTCCAAGCCCGGCCAAACGCTCTTTTCGGGGACGGGACTGACCTGAAGGTCAGAGTTCCAAATACGTCCCACCGAATGCGTGCCAGGGAATAAGCGTAACTGTCGAGCGAATTTTTCATGGCTTACGGCTTGTCGCCCAGGGACAAGATTTCACCGCGCAGATAGTTGCCAACCCCGATACCGGCTATATCATGGGAGCCTGCGTGGAATTCAAATCCTTCTGGGTCAAAAACGGTACTATTTAAAGGAGTACCTAATATCCATGGATTGCCGCTGAGAATAAGCCAAAATGTTTTGTTTGTAGATTGATTTATCAGATTGAGAGTCAAGAGATACTCTGAACCGTTCACTATTCTCAACGACTGCGCTTCAAGTCGTATTGATCCCCATAATTTCACCAGCTTAGGAGCTTCTTTAGAAGAACTTTCAGCAGCATCCGCCGCCGTAGTTTCGGTGACGGGATGAGACATAAGCTGTTGAGCGGTGCTGTCCGTCACGAATTCAGCCCTCGCCGCTCCGACGATTTCGGCGGTATCGGTGGTGATGATTTTGGCGTTAAGGCTGGTGTTCTGGCCTTTGGGAATGATGGTTCCTAGAATCAGCGCGTCCACCCCGGCGAACATGCCAAGCTTTTTGGCGTTCTCCGGGTCAACGAGGCCGGTCGCGGTTAATTTATGCTCGGCCAGAATGCTTTTCAGGTTTGCGCGATCAAGAACCGAAAAATCCCGCTTGCCCATTACCAGGTTCACTGTCAATTGCTCGGCGATGTATTTTCCAAGCTCGCTGGAGCCGCCCTGTAAGTCTGTGAAATCCAGCACCGCCACCTTTTTCTTGCCGTGGTCATTGACTTGGTTTGCCAGCTTTCCCGCCAGATCGGAAAGCTCTTTGTCCATGTCTTGGACTTGGGCGTGCGCGTGGCCGCACAAAAAGACGCACAGGATGGCGGTAATGATGCGTTGTGGGTTCATATCAATGATTTTGAAGGGTTAACGACATTTTGGTATCGGCGGCGATTTGTTTGATGAGACGTTCTTCGGCGGATTGTCGCGCAACTTCCTTGGTGAAGCCCGGCCCATACGCCGTGAACGTCCAGGTCTTGCCGCCGCCCTGACCGGAAACCGGCACGACAGCCACCTTCAACTGCATGGTGGCAGTGATGACGTTTTCGAGCGCAGAGTTTTGCGCATATTGAACGTTCTGTTGCGCAAGCACGACTCCATCCAGGGATTTCGTGAGTTCCAGCTTGTTAAGAATTTCGCCGGAACCATTAAAGGCTTCTTGGAACAAGCCGTCGGAGACGAATTCTGATTTGAAAAACGGGAAAAGTATCCGGGCGTGTTCCTGCTGAAACCGGCTTTCAAGGGCGGCGCTGATAGCACGATTCATTGTTCCATTTTCAGACGCAACCGCAACTGCAATCGTTTCGCTGCCCGGCTTTCGGCTGAAGCCGGTATTCACATATCGGGCCAAGTATTGCGCATGTTCGGCTGCGGCTTCCATCACACGGTGTTGTTGCACAACAGCCACTGCCTTCTGTTGCTCCCTGACGCTTTGCGCGCCGTGTATGAAAATGGCAATCACCGCCATCACACAGACGAACACCGTCACACGTTTAGGGTTTATTCCACTCATGCCCAATCCCGAAATTGTTGCACCAAGTTTGCAGGAAACGCCTGTCGGCTCAAGCAAAAGTCGTCCGGCGGCAAGACGACGGAAAATCGGTGTGATATAATCTTGCGCACATGGTTTTCACGCCGTGTTTCCAGTCGAGCCTTTATTACCTTGGCGGCTCGTAAAGAAACGCATGTCGCCAAAAGATACTCCCGCCGAACTCAAGGCCCGGCGAGAGTATTCTTATTGTGGAGTAGAGGCTCGATTGGAAATATGGATCCCTGCGGAGACGCTATGCGTCTTCCGCCATGCCTTTGATGTCCTCGCGGACATGGAAGTTAAAAGTTGGCTGATAAAGCTCGACCTTTGTGCGTGGCGGCCCGTGAGCCGCCTGCACTCTCTGAATGGCATCCGAAGTCAAGGCGTAACGGGCGCGGTGGAACGCCTGACCGGTGAGACGCGAAGCGTCGAGGCCGCAACGACCTTGACCGGATGGTAAAATGAAGAGAGGGCGGCGGCGAACGATGCGATGGGACGGCGGGGGGAAATATCCCGCGCATACGGCGAAGCCGGATTCCTCATACGTGTTTGTTTTTAGTTGGACAGCCCTTGTCCATGCAGCCAAGTTAACCTCACGCAATATGTGTGGACGATATTCCGCCGCTGGCACCTTGGACGAACTGGCAAAACTGATCGATTTTGTCTGCCGCGCTCCGTTCTTTGCCCCGCGTTACAACTTCGCCCCGCGCCAGCAAGCCCCGGTGATCGTGCTCGTCAACGGCGAGCCGACATTGAAGCCAATGCGCTGGGGATTGATTCCGGCCTGGGCCAAAGACGAAAGCATCGGCGACAAACTGATTAACGCTCGCGCCGAAACCGTTTCGGAAAAAACCAGTTTCAAAAAGCCGTTTGAATTCCAGCGGTGCCTGGTGGTGGCCGACGGGTTTTACGAATGGCAGTTGTCAGGCCGTGCCCGGACCCCGTTCCGGTTCACGATGAAAGACAAGTCCTTTTTCTGCATGGCCGGAATTTGGGAAAAATGGATCAAACCACCGGCACACGGAGAGTTCATTTTTGACGATGAAGGCGACACGCCCGCGCCCAGCCGCGTCTTTGAGACGTTCTCGATCATCACGACGGAAGCGAATCCGATGGTCGCCGCCGTTCACGAACGAATGCCCGTCATTTTGCAGAACCAGCATTTGCAATGGTGGATTGACGACAGGCGCAACGGCGAAGCCGTAAAGTTCATGTTGCGGCCGTTCGATGCCGGCGAAATGGATTGCTCCCGCGTTTCGCCGCTGGTCAACAACGCAAAGAACGATTCGCCGGACTGCATAAAACCGGCATGAAAAATCGTTCCATAACCGGTTAAAAATAAAAACCGTATGAGCGGGTCTTTGCGAGCGGATGCGACATTCCTGCTTTCACATAAGCCTATATTGCGTGTAGGCTGAACGCCGTGAAAAGCAAATGGGATTATTTAGGCCGGCTGAAATTGGCAGTCGAGGACTTGCACAAGTGCTCGGCTTGTTATCTTCGCACTCAATGGGTTAATGAAACTGTCCGGGGAAAGACAGTTTGGATCGGAGACATTGAGGTTTTTGCGCTCACCGGACACCCGAAAGCTAAAATTTGCTACGCATGGAACCACCGCGACGGAATGAAAGATCAAGACGAACGGTTTGTTGCCGTCTTGGAAATTCCGCCAGTAGATTCTCCGCAAACCGCCGTCCGCGCCATCATCGGTTCGGATCCAAAGCCGAAATTCGTCCCATAACTCGTTAAAACCCGTATGAGCGGGTCTTTGCGAGCGGATGCGGCATTCCTTGGAGCAAAGCGGAAAGAGTAATGGCGTATCGGCTCGCCCGCTCATTCCTCAAGCCAATGTCTTGCGATGTTTTTAAGCCGAAAGGGGCTTGCCCCGGCAGGCGTAAAACTCGCAAGTCTTTGGCGTCACCGCGAAGCGGAATCAGTCAAACCGGTAATAACCAGTAGGGCGGATCAGTCGAGCGGGGGCGGGTTTCTGAATACCTGGAAGAAAGCCCGCGCCGGCTCGCCCGCCCGCTTCCGCCAAAGTCTTGGGATGTTTCAAGACGGGCGGGTGTGTCCAGCCGAAAGGGGTTCGGGGAATGAGGCGGACATCCCCGACAGTCGCCGAAAGCTCTCAAGTCTTTGGCGGATACCCGTTGAACCCGTCAAACCCGTCTTCAGGCAAGGGCGCGTTCACGCTCCCGCGCCAACCCGTTTAACCCGTCCTAAATTGTGTTAAACTGGTCAAAAGGACACCTGTCCTTTAACGGTATAAACCCGTCCGCGTGTGTACCCGTTGTTCGCGTGAGCGATGAGGGAGGTTTTGGGCGAGCACGGCCTCTTGGCCGCGCGCAGCCCGTCAGCCGCGTGAGCGGCAAAACCGACCGAAGTCGGGGGTGGAACAAAATCGCAAACAGCGACAAAACCCTTGCGAGCAAAGGACGGTTTCAAACCACTACCCCTCCCCATGTGGGGAAGGGTGTGGGGATACCCTAAAGAGGTTCAACTCCCATGACCTCCAGCCGCTGGAGTGACGGTCTGTCCTTGAAAAAAGGTTCGAGCGGAGTCATAGAGAGGCACCATTCCGTTGTTTTGCGACTACCAAGTTTCGTCACCTCTGTATACTCCCGAAAACTTTGAACATCAGAGTCTCAGAAAAAGTGAAATCACGTCAAACCCAGCAGTTGCAACAATCGCTCCAGCCAGAAAATATGTTATTGAGAAATCAAACGGCCTGCTTTTCGTCAAACAGTGCTTCAATATCCCTCGCTCCGTGATAAACGTGCAGCACTTCAATTCCATTTGGAATCGAGCGATAGAAAATCAGGTAGTTTTCAAAGCCGGACACCAGCCAGGAACGGACCCCTTTTAATCGCGGACTGCGGAATTTTCGCAGCCGACCGATGCCGGGATTTGCGGCCAACGTCTTGAAGGTTTCATAAGCCGCCTCGACAACCCGGGTCGCCGCGTCAGGATTGTCGCCGGCAATGTGTTCCCAAATCGTCCACAGTTCGTCTTCGACGCCTGATGCCAGTATGAATTCAGCCACGTGATTTCTTGATCTGTTTACGGAGCCGGCGAAATACGGTTTCGCCGGTCACACCCTGGCCCGCATCCAGCGAGCCAACCGCCTGCACCAATTGTGTCTCCAGTTCATCCAGCGTGGCCGGCAGACGCACCGCCCGGGTTTCGTGCTCTTCCTTGAGCCGACGCAGCCCAGCACGGACAACTTCGCTGGCAGTCTGGTAAAGACCGCTGCCCACTTCCTTGGCCACAAATTTTTCCAGTTCCGGTGTTAGAGAAACATTCATAAACAGATCAAATTTTGCGTTGCCGCATATTACCGCAAATAACAGAAATTGGCAAATCCTGTTATTGAGGTCAAACCGTCAATTCTCTCCCGCCGTGTAACTCAGCCAGCCCTATTGCGACGGGAGCGGCATTGGGTTCGCAGCCCTTTAGCGGAAATTGAGGCAACTGGAATGGCGCGGTTTTCATCTTGATGTCACAGGGCCGTTCGCCGATGTGCGGGCGTCCATCAGCATGAGTTCGGTCCCCAGTGCCGCGTGGTAATACCCGTCTGCATCCGGTTTGAGGGGGACGCCTTTTGCTTTTTCCACCACCGACCAGCGGCTGGGATCAACGGAAAAAAAGATGGTTGACCCGGTAAAATTGCCGGCCGGATCCGAAAAACTGAACTCCACTTTGGCGCTCTTATTGATCGGCTGATTGTCGGCCGAGGTCATTCGCAGCAGCGGGAAAACCGATTTGACCGTCTTGACGCGGAAAAGACTCTTCCCGCTATCGAAGTCAAAGATCTCCCGAACGTATCCGTTGATCGCACGGTCACGTTCCGGGTTCGTGCCCAGCATACGCTCATTCTGATAGTTGCCCAAAAGGAAATCCATCGCCACCGCGCTGGTCCATGAGAAGCGGCGGATGTTTTGGGCTTGTCCGTTGCGGGAATCATAAAATTCGGCCGGGACGCAGGCGAATTGTGGATTGCTTTTGGTCCATTGCGCCTGGTGGGACATCATGCCGGTCAATCGGCGGGCGATGTCCCCGGCTTCGGCCTCATATCCATATTTATACAAACCCTTCACGATAACCCACGCCTCAGGCAGCCAGATATTGCCGCGCCAGAGGCCGCCTTCCTGGCCGGTTCTGGGTGGTTTCTGCCTATAATAACGCGGGTCATTGTAAGCGACCGTCGGGACGGGATACGGCCCGTTGAACTCCACCGGGTTCAGAATGTGGCTTTCAATCACGCGCCGGATTCGTGCCGGGTCGCGGCAGACATCGGTGAAGACAGGATAGAGAATGGAACTCGTGAGCACCTTGTCCTTCAGCGCATGCCGATAGGTCACGATCCAACAGCCCTTCTCTTCATCCCACAACGTGTCAATCGCCTGCACATGCTTCTGAAATTGCTTCTCCCAATCCGCCGCTTCCCGATCCTTCCCGAGGATTCTGGCAAAACGTCCCATGATGACCGTGCCATAGGCCATTTGGGAGCTGGCGGCGGGATCCTCCAGGAAATTATCTCTGGAGTCTTTTACCCAATCATTCCACCAGCTATTCCATTGCCCCGGTATGTCGGTGGCTTCCTTGAAAAGCAGGTCGGCACGCGGATTGTCGTCCCAGTTGTTCGGCGTTGAACACAAAAGGTTGTGATCAATGTCAATCTGCGTCGTCCAGACCCGGTAGTTCTTTTTGAGCAGCGGATAAACCATTGCCGCAAACTCCTGTTGTTTTTTGGAATCCGGCAGTCGCGAGTAAAGCTCCCACATGGACCAGTAATAATGGGGATCCATGATGATGCTCGGTGGGTCGAGAATCGGCACGGCGTGCCCGGCCGCCCAGTCGGGATTGATGTCGAGATAACCCAGTAAATTCCAGCAGGCGTCGCTTTGAAAAAACAGATTAAAACCTCCGCGTGCCGGACAGGACGCATCATACAACACCCCGTTTTGCTCCTTCATGAGGCGGTTCGAGCGCAACGCCAGGGCGGCTGAATAATACAGCTTCAGGTCTTCATCGCTCGGTTGATACAGCTTGGGCAGTGCTCCCAGATAATCGTTCCAATCATGTTCCATGCGCGACACAATTCCGGCAAGGCCGGTCGCGGCGAGGTCATGCCCGGCCTGAACGGCGGTTTTTTCCGCGGTCGCATTGTCGGCTCCCGCCGCAACATAGAATGCAAATTCGCGGGTTTCGCCCGGGGCCAGCTTCAGCGGATCGGCGCTGGCGACCGCCGAGCCGGCTTTGGCCTTCAGAGCGGGTGCCCACGTTTCGCGGAGCGCCTCCTTCAATTCATTGCCACGACCCGACGTCAGGTAGCGCGGGAGAAAGGCAGAGTGGAGGATGCCGAGGGTCGAGCCGATCAGCAGTGAATCCGTATAGTCATTCGGGGCTGCCGATTTACCAACGCGCCGGTTGCGCCAGGCCAGGCGGTCGCGGGCCGCAGCGAATCCCACAATCAGGCCACCGGTCTTGCCGTCGTATTCAGAACGGCCGGTGACCAGCAGGGAAGGAGTCAAGGTGGCGGCCTCGGTTCCCGCGTTTTTCACCCTGGCGAGGATGGCAACGGTGTTGAAAGCGGTGAAGAAGGCCGTGGATTCAATTTCGATGCCGCCCTGCCGGGTCGTTGTCTTCCAGCCATAGGGATACCAGTTCACCACACACTCGCCACTGCTCCCGTCGATCAGTTCCCCGGCGGGGGTTTGGAAAAACAACGCCAGCCGTCCGACGTCGTTGGCGGCGTTGAAACCCACTTGATCATAGGTGTGATGCCGCACCGAGTTCATCCAGAACCGGTTGATGCCTCCCGAATAGGCGACGTCATACCACGAACCAAAATCTGAAAGCTCACAGCCCATCTCCGGCCGCTGGTGGTTTTCTCCCGTGAAATCCTTGACCAGATAGGTGACCTGGTTTTCCATGAATCGCAACCGGTCCTCACTGGCGAGCGCCGCATCGTCGCGAAGGTGGCGCTCCGGGCCGCCGGCTGCTTTTGTCGCTCCGGAGAGCGAAGCATCCCCGGCCTCATACGCGACACCACCCGGCACTTTATTTTCCGGTTGCGCACAAGCAGTGAGAGCACAACAAACCATAAAGCAACCAAGCGCCCCGCCGATGACCACCAGCAGTCTAACCGGGGTAAATTTGCAGATGCTTTTCTTCATCCGACATTTCCCAAAAGGTCTTACGCCAAATACTCCAACCAATATCTGCCGAACTCGACACAGCTCTCTCCCTCACAATTCCGGTCAAGAATCCGAAATGCCCAGGCATCCATCAAGCCCGATAAATCGGCAAGCGGCTCGGGATTGATGAAAACGAAATGCCGACGGATGCGCCAGACTCAATAGTCAATATCTGCCTCCGATCTGAGCAAGACGACTTTGAATCACGTCCACCGGGCGATAGACGATTAATCGAGGCTTAAAACCAATTTTTGGGCCGGTTAAACGGGCGTTGACTTGCGGTTTTTCACCCGCCAAAAGGGTGCGCGATTCGTATTTTCCCAATTCTTGGAACTTGGCCCAAAAAAAAACCGGACAAAATCACCGCCGCTTTACAACGAGTTGTCGAAATTTTTCACTTTTTGATTGACCCGCATGCCTGCGGCTTCAAACTTCTGCGCCGATGTCCAAACTCCTTTCCCGCCTCGTCAACCTCCTCGAATTCTTCACCAACGCCATCCGATCCAGGCCTAAATCAAAAACCGGCCGGGGTCTGTTGGGCATGTATTTTGTCGAGAGCAATGCGAAGCGGAACAAGATGAATCGGGAGCGGCAGTAAGCCCTGATTGCGCTATTTTAACCAGAGTACGGTCACGCCCTCATTTGTCGTGGCCAGATCCGAATCCGCCCGCAACTCGGGCACCGCTTCAAGCAGTTCCAGCACGACGGGATTGAAGATGGTGAAGTTCTCGCCGGGGATGTAGTCCTTGATCACGCCCTCCTTCTTGCGGAGCGCGAACGATTTTTTCAAGCCATGATTCAATGTGCCGCCCTTGCCGGAGGATCCGTAGCCATGGATGACTTTCAGAACGCGCACGCCCTCGCGTTTTGATTTTCTGATTTCCTCAAGGACCAGCCGGCGGGCTTCGTCCAAGGACGGGAAACCGGCTTCGACGTTGCAGATTTTCAAGTTCATGGATTCATCGCGCCCAGACACACCCGGACGGATGAACCGCTGGCTTCGCCACCTTTCCGCAGCGATGACGGGATAAGCTCTTCAAAACTGGTCTTCCTTTTCCTTGAACAGGATGTTGAATGTGGTCAGGGAACCGTAGCTGCGCGTGATGTATTGCTGCATCTCCACCTTTTCGCCATCGGTCAGCTTCTCGTGCGCGTTGATTTTCTGTTCCAGCACGCGGAGGTTGTTCCGCACCATCACGATTTTGTGGAAAAAGGTTTCCAGCGGGACATCCTTGGCTTGCAGCGCCGGGTCGGCGGGATGCATGACCAGCTTGCCGCCGTGCCAGCGGACGCCGAGTTTTTCAACCACGGCCTCCGGCTTTTCCAGACCGAGCCGGACCACGGCGGCATCCACGGTTTGCTCGATGAATTGTTTGAGCGGCAGGTTCAAACCGGTGACGGCGGTTTGCGGCTCGGCGAGTTCGAGGCCGGCAGCCTCCGGCGCGACGGCGCGCTTGCCGTCGCCGAAGAGAATTTCCGCCGTGATTTCAGAAATGGTTTTGACGACGCCCACGCCGTATTGCGGATGGCGGACGTTCATGCCGACATGCAGGGATTCGATTTTCATGGGGAAATTTAACCACGGATGCACACGGATGCACACGGATTTTTCAAAGCAAAAAAACCTCCTCCTCGGTCTCGTCGTCGTCCTCGAAAAATTCAAGGCTGACAACGCCGCGAAACGCGCTAGGCTCGGAACCAAGCAATGTCCGCCAAATTTTCAGACCGCTTTGAATTCGAGCGGGTGCTTTGGACTCAGGGAATGACACGCATTGCGGGCGTGGATGAAGCGGGACGCGGTCCGCTGGCGGGGCCGGTGGTGGCGGCAGCGGCGATTTTGCCGTCGAAATGGGCGGCATCCGGCCTGCCGCCCGAACTCGAGGGCTTGAACGATTCCAAGCAGCTCACCGCCGCGCAGCGCGAAAAATACTTTGCCTTTCTCACCGCGTGTCCCGAAGTGCAATTTGCCATCGCGCAGGTTGGTGCCGGGCAAATTGACGCCATCAACATCCTGCGCGCCACGCATCGCGCCATGAACAGCGCGCTCGCGCAATTGCAGCCCGCGCCCGAACACGCGCTCGTGGACGGACGGCCCGTCAAGACCATGACGGTGCCGCAAACGGCGATTGTGCAGGGTGATGCGCGCAGCTATTCCATCGCCGCCGCGAGCGTGCTGGCCAAGGTGACGCGCGACCGGTTGATGCTCGAATTCGACCGGCAATGGCCGAAATACGGATTTGCCGAGCACAAAGGTTACGGCACGGCGCAACATCTGGCGGCCATAGCGGCGCACGGCCCGTGTCCGATTCACCGGCGCAGCTTCGCGCCATTGAAACCAACCCAACGTGAACTGTTTTAACAACGCATAAAACTCCTCCTCGTCGTCGTCCTCGTTCTCGTAATCGAAAGCAACAAACGAGGACGAGGACGAGAACGAGGACGATAAAAAACGGGATGGAATGAATCTGCTGGAAAAATTGAAAGACCGGCTCACCGGCAAGGAAAAGCCGGAGCACCTGCGTCGCGGCGAACTGGGCGAGCACGCGGCCAAGCGTCATTTGCAGCAGCAGGGACTGAAATTTCTCACGGCCAATTTCCGTTCCAAGCGCGGCGAGATTGATCTGGTCTTTCGCGACGAGGATTGCCTGGCGTTCGTCGAGGTCAAAACGCGTTCGTCCGAGAATTGGACGCGCCCGGCGGCGGCGGTCAACGCGCGCAAGCGGCGGTTGCTTTCGCAAACGGCACTGGACTATTTGCGGCTGCTGAAAAATCCGCAGGTGAAAATCCGGTTCGACATTGTCGAAGTGATTTTGGCCGATGGCCAGGTGCAGGAAGTCCGGCATTTGCCGAACACGTTTCCAATGGAGAAGCCGTATCGCTACGGGTGAAAGCGGAGCGCGGCTGTCCCAGCCGCAGCACGTTCGACAAGACCAAAACCCATGGGAAATTCGTGCGCTCATTTGGCAATCCTAGCTGCTGCGGATGGGACACCCGCGCTCCATTTTTTTACGACGCCGGCGTGACATCGGCGCGCAGGCGTTGTCCAATCGGCAGTGAAGACTCTTAAGTACAAGCCGGCGAATGGAGGTTTTGCCTGGGCACCATGAGCACCACTTACAAAATCGTGGAAGGGACGATTGGGCTGGTGGTTATTCTGGGCATCATCGGTTGGGGGTTGTTCCGCATGTTGAAACGGAGTTATGACCCGGCACAGGTGCTGTTCAAATTGGCAATCACAATTCCGCTGGTCATTGCCTGTTTTATAGGCGCCATCGAACTTAGTTATTATGGACCGTTCGTCATGATAATTCTTGGAGTTGCCATATCGGTCATGTGGGCGCCACACCTTGGCGAATGGCTGTGCAAACCCTTGACGGGTCTGTACGACGGGAGCGACGAACCACCGGTGCCGAAACCGTACTATTCCATTGCGCGTTCCCTGCGGATGAAGGGCAAATTTCTGGAAGCCGTCGTGGAAATCCGCAAGCAACTGGCCCGTTTCCCGAATGATTTTGAGGGCGTGGCGCTGCTCGCCGGCATTCAGGCTGAAAACCTGCAGGATTTGCCGGGCGCGGAAATCACGTTGAATCATTTTTGCGGCCGGCCCAATCCGCCGCCGAAGCAAGTCGCCGCTGCGATGAACCATCTTGCCGACTGGCAGCTCAAACTGGCGCAGGACGCGGATGCGGCGCGCGCCGCGCTGGAGAAAATCATCACGCGGTTCCCGGATACCGAGCTGGCGCTGCTGGCCGCTCAACGCATCGCTCATTTGGGCGGCCCGGGAAATATTTTACTGGCGGCCCACAACCGCCAGCTGCTGGCCGTGCCGGAAGGCGTGAAAAACATCGGCCTGCTGGAATCGTCAGAGCATTTGCGTCCCGCCGAAATTGACCCGGCGCAACTCGCCGCCGATTATGTGAAACATCTGGAGCAGCATCCGCTCGACACGGAGGTTCGGGAAAAGCTGGCGATCCTTTACGCCGACCACTACCAGCGGCTGGACCTGGCCGCGGGCGAATTGGAACAATTGATTGAACAGCCAAACCAGCCGTCCAAGCGCGTCGCGCACTGGCTGAATTTATTGGCGGATTTGCAGATCCGCCATGGCGCGGATTACGACACCGCGCGCGGAACCCTGGAGAAAATTGTGGACCGATTTCCGGATCTGGCCGTCGCGGAAATGGCGCGGACGCGGCTGGGGCACTTGAAAACCGAACTTAAAGGACATCAAGCAACGCCGGATGTAAAACTCGGCGTTTATGAACAAAATATCGGATTGAAACACGGCTCACCACGCCGACATTGAGGCTCGTGCAATACAGTGACGGAGCGCGGGCTTTAGCCGCTTCAACGTTCATCGCAAAGTGATGCTGGAAATGTGCAAACCATCTTCCATTCGTGCCTTGAAGCGGCGTGAACGCCGCGCTCCACTCGCGCCAAACGATTTTACAAGTCTCAATAATAATAGCGCATGGCATTTTTCAAATGGCTTCTTGCCAGCGTGACATTTGCGCGCGAGCGTTGTCTAATCAGCGGTGAAGACACTCATGAACGAGCCGGCCGCAGGATGTGAATTCGTGGCAGAGCCGCCAGCCGATCTGGCGACCCCGGAATTTGCCAGTCTCTATGCCGAAAACAGCCGCGCGATTTATTATCTGGCCCTGCGTTTCCTGGGCGACCCGCAAAAGGCCGAGGACGCCACGCACGACGTTTTCCTGAAGGCCTTCCGCAAACTGGATCAATTCCGCGGCGAGGCATCCCTGCGCACGTGGCTGTACCGCATCGCCATCAATCATTGCCAGAACCTCCGCCAGGCCTGGCATGACCGCCACGTGTTTTCCAACGCGGACGACGCCGTGTGGGAAAACGCCATGGCCGGAACCGATTCGCCTTTGCGGGTCCTGGAAATCAAGGAACTGGGCCAGCGCATCCAGAAAACGCTCGAGGGCCTGCCGGATGAATACCGGCTCCTGTTGCTGCTCGTGGCCGACGAGGAATTGAGCTACGAGCAGGTGGGCGCGCTCGTCGGGCAATCCCCCGACGCGGTGCGCGGGAAATTGCATCGCGCCCGCAAAACTTTTGCCGCCCTTTTTAAAAAAACCGCCTGAGGAGGCCAGACATGAAACAGCAGACCAAACTTTCCGAGGAACAACAGCAACAGCAGCACGCCGCCGAACAGCAGACGCAAAAGCAATCCGCGCGCGAATTTGCGAATGCCGAAGAGATGCTGCGTTACGACGCGGCACACACCACCGTGCCGCCAGACATCGCCCGGCGGCTCCAAAAATCCACGGTTGACCTGCCCGGACCGAAAACGGCCTGGTGGAAACGATTGTTTGGAGGAACCCATCAATGAAAAAAATATTCAACAATTTATTCTTATCCCTGCCGCTCGGCGCACGGTTAGTGTTGCTGGCTTATGCGCTCGGTTTTCCGCTCGCGCTGTTCGGACATTACACCCACGCCTTCGAACTTTATGCCTGGCTCGGCCTGTCGCCGGCGCAGGTCTGGCGGGGGCAGGTCTGGCGGGTGTTCAGTTATGGGTTTTTGGCCGGCGGGCCGCTGGATTGGGCCGTGAGTTTGTTCTGGCTGGCCACGCTGATATCTGTTCTGGGACGAAACTGGTCGGCGCTCGAATTTTGGGCCTATTGCCTGCTGGGAATTTTTGCCGGAGCCTTGCCCATCGTTGTGATGAAATCGGGGATGGAAGGTACGTTCGTTGGCGGCGCGGCGATGATTTTTGCGTTGCTGGTAGCGTGGGATTGGTTCTATCGCAATGAACGGTTGATTCTGCTCGGTATCGGTGAAATCTCCGTGCGCCAGGCGGCGATTTTGATCGTTATCATCAATTCGCTCATTCTCTTTTTCTGTGCTGGCTGGTTCCTCATGCTGGCCATGTGGTGCGGTGGAGCGGCGGGGTGGTTTTACCTTTTTGTGCGCTGGAAACTCGTCATGGGCAAAACCGGCCGGCAGGTCAGGTCGGAACGCGTGGCGCGATTGGAATTATGATTGGTATTTTACAGGAGCGCCGGCCTCCGGCACGGCTCGTTGGAGTTCACGCTTCAGCGTGCTTTCCGAACAAGCTAAAGCTTGAACACCAACCGCTTCGCGCCGAATCGGAGACCGGCGCTCCGCGTTCCGTTCTGGCCCGCGAACGGGCGCGGATCGCGCGCGCGATGCTAGCGGATTGCCACCTCTGCGAACATCATTGCGGAGTGAACCGCCTGGCCGGTGATACCGGGCTTTGCCACGCCGGCGCCGAGGCCCGTATTTTCATGGCTCAAACCGAAGTGTCGGACGAGCTGGAATTGATCCCGACGTTCGCCATCGCGTTGAGCGGCTGCGACCTGCGTTGCGATTTCTGCATCACGGGCGGGCCGAGCTGGAATCCGCGTGCCGGCGAACCGGTGCGATTGAAAGAACTGGCTGACCGGGCCCATGCCGCGCTCGCCAACGGCGCACGCACCGTGATGATCCTCGGCGGCGAGCCGACGATTCATCTGCCGGCGGTTCTGGAAATTGTTGCCGCGTTATCGGAGCACCGGCCTCTGGCACGGCGCGAAGCGGTTGGAGTGCAATCCCGCGATGTGCGGGATTGTTCGGAAAACATGCTGAAGCGTGAACTCCAACGAGCCGTGCCGGAGGCCGGCGTTCCAACGCTGGTCTGGAAAACCAATGCGCACGGGTCGGCGCAGGCGCGCGAATTGCTGGATGGAATGTTTGATGTCTGGCTGGCGGATTTCAAATTCGGCAATGACGCCTGCGCGCGGCGGCTGGCCAAAGCGCCCGATTACGTCCGCGTCGTGCGGAAAAACCTGCTTTGGGCCAATGAACACAGCGAATTGATCGTCCGCCACTTGCTGATGCCCGGGCATGTGGAATGTTGCTGGCAGCCGGTGGCCGAATGGCTGGCGGCGGCATTGCCCGGCGTCAAGGTGAATTTGCGTTCCGGTTTCTGGCCGGCGTGGCGGGCGGCGCGACATCCTGAATTGCGCGGAACAGTTTCAGCGCCGGAAAGCGCCCGGGCGGTTGACCTGGCACAGTGCCTGGGTTTGAATCTGGTTCCATGAAAAAGCATTGCTCAAAAAACAGCAGCGTCTCGCCCGGCAAAGTGAGCATTTCCAGCGGGTTTCGCTCAAGCGGAACAGAGCGCGGGTGTCCCACCCGCAGCAGCCGGGATTGCCAAATGAGCGCGCCAAAATTCACGGTTGCTGGCGTTGTCGAACGTGCTGCGGCTGAGACAGCCGCACTCCGTGTGAATGCGCGCCCCGGCAAGGACCAGGTGAGCGAACTCCTGATTTTGCCCGACGGCCGGATCTTGGTCCACAATCTGACCCAGACCTTCGCCGGGCTGCTGCATGAACTGAATCCCAACGCCGAACAAATCACGTCACGCGTCTTGCATCATTCACTGCCCTTGCGTAAACCCGATAGGGCTGACCTGATGGTCAGGCCGGCGGCGCGGCAGCGCCGCCCTACCAAGTCAAAGGCACAATTCCGGAATCATTCAAACATCCTATGAACTTTCAAACTGAAATCGAAACCCTCATTCGCGCCCGTTATCCGATCCTCTACATCATCACGAACGAGGAAATGCGCGTGCAGAACCTGCTGGTGGAAATCGCCGCCAAACGGCAGAAAAAGGTGTTCGAGTGGACTTTCAGCAACGGCATCGTCCCGGCCGGGACCAACATCCAGTCGCAGAAGAACCGCAACGCCTCCACCAAGGACCCGCTTGCGGCGCTGGACCAGGTGATTGAACAGGTCGAGCCGGCGATTTATCTGTTCAAAGATTTTCATCCATTCCTGACGAAGAACAATTTCGCCATCATCCGCAAGCTCAAGGACATCGCGCAGCATCTCAAAAACAGCTTCAAGACCATCGTGCTGATTTCGCCGGTGATGGAAATTCCGGCGGAGCTGGACAAGGAAATCACCGTCATCAATTTTCCGCAGCCGACGAAGGAGGATTTGGGCGCGATGCTCGACAAAATCGTTGCGGAAGTCAGTGACCGGAAACAGATTCAAATTGATCTCGACGAACAGGGCCGCGACCGGCTGCTGCAGGCGGCGCTCGGCCTGACGCTCGGCGAGGCGGAGAATGTTTTTGCCAAAATCATCGTCCAGGAGCAGCGCTTGAGCGGCGATTACGTCAACGAAGTGTTCGCCGAGAAGCAGCAGATCATCCGCAAGAGCGGGTTGCTGGAGTATTACAAGACCGAGGATGACTTTGCCAGCGTGGGCGGCCTGACGGTGTTGAAGGACTGGCTGAACAAACGCTCAGTGGCATTCACGGACGAGGCGCGGGCGTTTGGTTTGCCTGCGCCGAAGGGCATTTTGTTGTTGGGCGTGCAGGGCTGCGGCAAAAGCCTGTGCGCCAAGGCGGTTTCGCGGCTGTGGCAACTGCCGCTGCTGCGCTTTGACATGGGCCGCATGTTCGGCAGCCTGGTGGGTTCGTCGGAAGAAAACGTCCGGCGCGCGATTGCCGTGGCGGAATCCGTGGCTCCGGCGGTGCTGTGGGTGGACGAGATTGACAAGGCGTTCGTCGGCTCGCAAAGCTCCGGCGCGACCGACGGCGGCACGACCGCGCGCGTGTTCGGCACGTTTCTCACCTGGCTTTCGGAAAAGGACGCGCCGGTGTTCGTGGTGACCACCGCCAACGACGTTTCGCAGCTTCCGCCGGAACTGCTGCGCAAGGGACGGCTCGACGAAATCTTTTACGTGGACCTGCCGAACGAGGAGGAGCGCGAGGAAATTTTCCGGATTCATCTGGCCAAACGCGGGCGCGATCCCAAAAATTTCGATCTCAAGGCGATGGTTGAGGTTAGCAAGGATTTGAGCGGCGCGGAAATCGAGGAAGCCATCATCAGCGCGCTCTACGATGCGTTTTACACAAAGCAGGAACTGGCCACTGGGCACGTTCTGGCCACGCTGGGCCAGACGGTGCCGCTGGCCAAGACGATGTCGGAAAAAATCAGCGCACAGCGCAATTGGGCCGCCGGGCGCGCGCGAAATGCCAGCGTCGCCCACCCACTGAAAAACGAGGTGGAACCGCGGCGAATGGAATTATGATGTTGGTGAAAGCGCGAAATTTGAACGCATACAGCAACGAGCCAAATGAATTCTTTCTGGGACAATCAGTATGATAATTTTAAAGATCGCCATTACGCGGCTCTTTTTTGGTCCACCCTGATGGCATTGTTCGGCCTGCTGGCATTGGGGGGCATCATCGCCGTGGTTCTGTCCGGGTTCGGGATGCAGCAGTATTTTCTGGAGGCGCTGCCTGGCATTGGCATTCTGGGGCTGGCGTGGGGGTTTCTGAAATTTCGGCAGGCCCGGATACGGAGCCAGGAAAAGCTGCTGCACAGCCCCTTGTCGCGTGACGAATTGCGCGCAGCCCGGTCTAAACTTCGGAATGGAATGAAACCGATCAATCGTCTGGCTTCACGAGCTCCGGACACTTTTTTGAAATATTAAGGTTATGAGCTGTGTTTGCATTTTAACTCCGGTGGTCATCGCGGCGTGGCCGGCCTTCAGCGCGGCGGTCGTCGCAGCGGCATCCTCCCTGGGCTATACGATTGTCCAGGAAGGCATCCAGCAGAGCCAAACCAGCCAGGTCAGTGAAACCGGCGAACGCAGGGTCAATCTCGAAATCGAACAAAGCGAAATCGTCACCAACCAACTTGGCCGCGACCAGCGCATCCAGGTCCAGCGCGGCGGAGTGACGGTGACCTTCTCCCGCGACGCGCGCGGGAAGGCCTCGATCTGCGTGACGGGGCCGGGCCATTCGGACGAGGAGTTGCGCACCATCGGCGAGGAACTGAGCCAGCGCGTGGTGCAAAAATATATCCACCGGCGGCTGCTGGATGAAATTCACGCCCGCCAGTTTGTGATTGTGGAGGAGGAAGTGGACGAGAACAACGCCATTCGGCTCAAGGTCCGGCATTGGGATGGGTGAGTTTATGAAGGGAACATCCAACATCCAACATTCAACATCGAACACCCAATGGTTGCGATTGCGGCATTCTTGGATGTTGGGCGTTGGATGTTGGATGTTGGATGTTTTTAAAAAATCTTATGCCCCAACGCGAATTTGAAATCACGATTGCACCCGATGGAAGCGTCGAGGTGCTGGTCAAAGGCTACAAAGGCAAAAGCTGCCTGGAAGCGATGAAAATCTTCGAGCAGGTCGTCGGAGAGATGAAGTCGCAACGGGAAACGAGCGAGTTTTACGAGCCGGACGAGCAGGTGCGATTTAACATTGAGCAACGGCATTGAGGTTGGAGTCCAAGCTTGAGTTTGTCCGCAGCCGGCAAGCTGAAGCTTGAACTCCAACTTGTGGCCAGATTGAACATTCAGGAAGAGGCTTCGCCGTACTACCCGCCACGGGCGCGGTGGTATAGCTGTCTTCTTTCTTTCGGCAGTTCCATCCGGCGGCGGCTGGCCCTGGACCGCATTCGTCTGCCGCGGGAAATGGCGTTTATCGGGCTGGTTGCCGGTTTTCTGGTGCCCGGCCTCGCTGTTTATATCCGGGGCCCAAGACTTTGGGGAAGGGCCGCGCTGGCCGGTTGCGGGTTGTTGTTGCTTTTATTCATCGTATGGTTCGGCCATCCGGCCGGGAATTTTGCCTTCGGGCTGCTGCTTTCGATTCACGTCTCCGGTTTCGTCTATTACTGCAGTCCGTTGCTGCTGGAGGCATCGCTCCGATCCCGGCTGCTGTTTACACTGCTGACCATGATGGCGCTCGGCCTGCTCATTTACCTGCCGATACGGAACGTCATCCTGCAACGTTGGCTGGTGCCGCTGCGCGTGCGAGGCAACGTGGTGATTGTGCAACGGCTGGCTGCGCCGCACGACATCAAACGCGGGGATTGGGTCATGTTTTCGCAGAAGAATGGTGAGACGGGCGATGCCCATGCCGGCGGCGCGATCTGGGTTCGGGCCGGGTTTGGTTGGGGACCGGTGCTGGCTGTAGCGGGAGATCGCATGGAGTTTTCCACGAACGCTTTCAAGGTGAACGGCGAGGCACGGCCGCTTTTGCCACATATGCCGAATTCAGGAACGCTCACCGTGCCGGAAAAGCATTGGTTTATCTGGCCTGATTTTGATATATACGCACACGGAAATATTGGCGAAGCAAATATTTCGGCCACCATGCTGCAAATGGCAACTGTATCCCAGGAACAGTTCATCGGGAGACCCTTCAAACGGTGGCTGTGGCGGCGGCAAATTACACCATGAGCCGGTTTGTCAATCTTGAGTTTGGAGACGAGTCCGAAGACCAGTCGCAACCAAAAGAAAAAGCGCTGGTCAAGGACGAGGCATATTATTTCAATGAGGCGCGAACGGCGTTTGAAACCGGAAATTATGAGCAGGCCCTGCGGTTTTACTCAAAAGTCCTGGAGTTCAATCCGCAAAATGCCGCCGCGTGGACCGGGCAGGTGCGCATGTTGATCGAGCTGGGTGAATTTCGCGAGGCGAAGCTTTGGGCCGACAAGGCCTTGGAACGGTTTCCCAGCGAGCCCGAACTGCTCGCCGCCAAAGCCGTCGCGCTGGGCCGCAGCGGCGACCTGCAAGGGGCGCTCGCGTTCTCGGATGCCTCCATCGAGGAACGCGGCGACACGCCCTACGTCTGGCTGGCGCGCGGCGACGTGATGCTGGCGCGCGGAGAGCAGCGGGCGGATTATTGTTTTGAGAAAGCACTGCTGCTCGCGCCGCGGGACTGGTTCGTCGCCTGGCTGGCGGCCCGGATCCGGCTTTATTACGAACAATTCGTGCTTGCGCTGAAATTGTTGCAACAAGCCATCGAATGGAACACCGGCCATTTTCTTTTATGGCTCGAACTGGGCCAATGCCAGCAGGCGGTCGGCATGCTCGGCCCGGCCAAAAATTCGTTCTTGCAGGCGCAACAATTGAACCCGCATTCCAGCGAAGCCGATCTGGCGCTGGTCCGGCTTTCCCAAAACGGGCTGGGGGCGCGCCTGCGCGGCTGGGGCCGGCAACTTTTCAACCGATGAGTACAAAAAACCTGAATCAACTTTTGTCCGCGGCCAACGAATTCGATGCCTCCGATCTGCATCTGGTGGCCGGCGTGCCGCCTGCGTTTCGCGTGAACGGCGAAATCATCATCGCCGATGAGGACGCGCTGACCGAGGACGAAATCACCGCCATGGCGGACAGCCTGCTGAACGAACAGCAGCGGAAAAAATTCGGGGAGGAATGGGAGCTTTGCATTTCCCTGCTGCACAGCGTGGCCGGGCGCGTGCGCGCCACATTTTACCGGCGCAACGGGCACCCGGAAATGAGCCTGCGCTTTTGTGGCGACAAGGTGGCCTCGCGCGAGGAGCTCGGCTTGCCGGAGAAAATTGACGATCTGTCGCGCAAACCGAACGGACTGGTCCTGATCACCGGCCCGACGGGGGCGGGCAAAACCACGACACTCAATTACCTGGTCAACCTGATCAACCACGAGCGCCGTTGCAAGATCGTCACGATTGAAGACCCGATTGAATTCGTCCACGAAAACAAACGCGCCATCGTGGTGCAACAGGAGGTGCTGACAGACGTGCATTCGTTCAATCGGGCGCTCATCCACGTGTTGCGCCAGGATCCGGACGTGATTGTCGTGGGCGAGATGCGCGATCCCGAGGCCATTGCCACGGCGTTGACCGCGGCGGAAACGGGACATTTGGTGCTGGCCACCATGCATTCGCCGAGCGTTTCGCACGCGATCGAGCGCATCGTCGGCGTTTTTGAGGGTAGCGCCCAGCGGCAGGTCATCATGCAGTTGTCCAACGCGCTGCAGGGAATCATTTCCCAGGACCTGCTGCCGGCGGCGGACCGCACCCGCCGCGTTCTGGCGTATGAACTGGTCGTCGCGAACGGGGCCGTGCGGAATTTGATCCGTGAAAACCAGCTTCACCAACTGGAAAACATGATCCAAACCGGACGCAAGGAAGGAATGGTGCTCATGGACAACTGCCTGTACGACCTGTACTGCAAGTGTGCCATCACGTACGACACCGCCATCAGCCGGGCGCACCACCCCGACCACATCATCCGGGAAAAGTCCCGGAACGTTTAAATCCGGCTCACCGCGACAGTTGCAGCGCGATTTCCTTTTCCAACTCGTGCGCAAGGTCAATGTCCCGGTTGCCCCATTTCGTGCGGGCTTCCACAACGACCGATGTGATTCTGGGATCCACCGCTTCGACACGCACCCAGACGTTGCACTGATCCACCTTGCCCTGCAACGAGCGCACGGCATTGGTGGTGTCGTGCGGTATGTATTCCGTGATGACCGTGCCGGTGTGGTTCACCACCGCAACCGCCGCTTGATAAACCTGATCCAGGCTGCGCTCATAACGCCCCTCCACACTGTCCCGGCCAAAGGGAACCATCGTCGGCGTGTGCGTATCGCTCACCGTTTTGACACAACCGGCGGTGACCATGGCAATTCCGACCAACGCCGCGAAAATTTTTGTCTTCATATGGGTGACAATCCAATCGAAAAAGCCGCCCGCGTCAAGCACGATTGCATTTTGCGCGGCTCGACAAGCGCGTCAAAAAATGCGAGCTTGCAACCGTGTCAGCCAACAAGCTTGAACAACTGCGCGCCGCGTTGCGCGCCCAAGGCTCGTGCCTCGTGGCGTATTCCGGCGGCGTGGACTCGGTTTTCCTCGCGCGCGTGGCGCATGATGTCCTGGGCGACCGCGCGCTGGCGGTGATTGCCGACTCGCCGAGCCTGCCGCGGCGCGAATTGCAGGAGGCGCTCGCCATCGCCGCCCAATTTCAATTCCCGGTCCGCGTCGTGCGGACGGCGGAATTTGAAAACCCCGATTACCTCGCGAATCCGGCCAACCGCTGCTATTTCTGCAAGCACGAGTTGTTCGGGCAACTGGCACCGATTGCGCGCGCGGAAAAATTCGCGGTGATTGCCTACGGCGAAAACGCCAGCGACAACGGCGATTTCCGTCCGGGCGCCCAGGCGGCGGCGGAATTTCAGGTGCGCGCGCCGCTCAAGGAAGCCGGCTTGACGAAATCAGAAATCCGCGAGTTGTCGGCCCAGCTCGGTTTGCCGACGGCGGACAAGCCGCAAATGGCCTGTCTTAGTTCGCGCATCCCCCAGGGCGAGCCGGTGACGCCGGAAAAGCTGCGAATGATTGAAGCGGCGGAATATGTTCTGCGCGATCTGGGATTTCATGACGTGCGGGTCAGGCACCATGAGCTGCGCATGGCCAATAACCAATCACCGACAGCCAAGGCGTTGCCCTCAACCCTCAACCCTTCCGCCTCCGGCGAGACCTCGCCGAAAGGCGGGCAACCTTCAACCAGTCATTTGGCCCGCATCGAAGTAGGGCCAGCGGAAATCCCGCGGTTTTTGGAGGACGGCATCACGACGAAAGTGGCCGAAGCGTTGAAAAAGATCGGTTACACGCACGTGACGCTGGATTTGCAGGGCTACCGGCGGGGGAGTTTGAATGAGAAGCATGAGAAACTGGATTCACGACTCACGGATCACGCATCACGAAAGGCAAAAACGTGAAATGTGAGGCGAGAAGCGTGAAACTTTCAGGCGGAACCGGTTTTTAACTACCAGCATATGCCGCAGTTTTCCTACAGGGCGCGCCGCCGCAGTGGCGAATTGGTGGAGGGCGTTTTAGACGTGGCCGACCGCTCGGCGGCGGTTGCGCAAATCGAGCGCCTGGGACTTTTCCCCGTCGCGGTGGACACGGCCAGGGGCGGCGCGGTGAACGGCACTCCACACGCGGGGAAAAATGTGGATTTGCTGGCGTTTCTGCCGCCCACGCTGCGGGCCCAGCTTTCACAAAAACGCAAACCCAAGCTGCAGGAGTTGGCCACGTTCACGCAACAACTGGCAAACCTGATCCAGTCCGGCATGCCGCTGACGGTGGCGTTGAACAGCATGACGCATCTGGAGTCGAAGGGCATTGCCGCCGACGTGAGCCGCGAACTGAAGCAGGAGGTGACCGAAGGCAAAAGCTTGTCCGATGCAATGGCAAAACAACCGCGGGTGTTTTCGGATTTGTATATCAACATGGTGCGCGCGGGCGAGCAGAGCGGTTCGCTGGTCGAAGTGTTGCGGCGCATGGCGAGTCACTTCCAGCAATTTGCCGAGGTGCAGGCGAAATTCACCTCGGCGCTGATTTATCCGGCGATGGTGTGTTGCGTCGGCGCGGGCATCGTCGCGTTTTTCATGTTCTTCATGATGCCGCGGTTCATGGAAATTTTTAACGGGTTCGGCGTCGAACTGCCGTTGCCGACGCGCCTGTTGATCGGGTTCAGCAATTTTCTTCGCCATTATTGGTGGCTGCTGGGCCTGCTCATCATCGTGGCCGTCATTTTGTTCAAACGCTTTCAGGCGACTGCGGAAGGCGCGCGGATGCTGGATGAATGGAAATTGAACGCGCCGGTGTTCGGCAAGGTGATGAAATTAAATCTGTTCGGGCAATTCGCGCGGACGCTGGGGACGCTGCTCCAAAACGGCGTGCCGGTGCTCACCGCGTT
>Ga0181538_10000862_pt1 | contig 35801 bp, 38 predicted proteins | sample PEATcosm2014_Bin_40_FD_119773 | JGI IMG/M metagenome (GOLD analysis project Ga0181538, IMG submission 119773) | Peatland microbial communities from MTU Mesocosm Facility, Houghton, MI, USA - PEATcosm2014_Bin23_30_metaG | ecosystem: Environmental > Terrestrial > Soil > Wetlands > Peat | place... | reverse complement strand
GTGATTTTGCGGTTGTGACGGCGGCCCAAGCATGTCCACACTTGAGAAACTCACTCCAAACCAGGATTTGCAGTGCTACTTCTACCAGCCGTCGGCTATCGCGGCGTTGAGCCAGACGAGCGCCAGCGGATTCACGGTCTCGGGCTGCTGGCGCGAGCAATCCGACTGGGCGGTGGTGGAATGGAACCGCGACAACATATTCGAGCACCCGGTTTTTCGCAACCTCCCGGACGGCGATCTGAGCGGATTGCAGCTATCATACGAGGAAGTACGCAATAACTGTATTGCGCTCGATGCGACGCTGTATCCGACGGTGGATTGGCCGTTCCTGCGGGTGTGGGCCGATCCCGGAACAGGTGAGCAGATTTACAAAATTCCCCTGCAGCAGCACGCCACAGCGTCGGCCGGAAGTTATCAAGCGGCGTCTGCTACTTTCGAGCTGCAAGGCACGCCCACGGGAAGCGATTACATAGAGCTGGCGTGGGATCAGGAGCACTACACATACCAGCTTTATGGCACCGACACACTGGAGTCGGCGGCGGCGGCACTGGCGACCAGCATCAACACCTTCTCAACGTCCATGCAGGCGTCTGCTAACGGGTCCGCGATCACGTTGACGCTGGCAGCCGGCAGCACGGGGGAGAACGGCAACCGCACCGGCGTGTACGGCAACGTTTTCGGCGCCCAAACCGAGAGCTGGCAACCCGCGTGGCAGTTACTTACCGGCGGTGCGTCACCGAGTCAGTGGCAGATCAACCTAAATTTCAGCGCGATCAACGGCCTCGATCCCACGGGCGCCACAGTGCCAGTGCCGATGAACGCAGTGCGCAAGATGCGTTGGACCTGGGCGGCGGACTTGCAGCCTGGCCATTTCGCGCGCAGCGAATTCGCAGTCACTGTTTCGAACTGGACAGTCAGCGGCGCCAACCGGGGCTATCAGGTCGCCGGACCGGGAAGCTGGCGGACAGAGGACGACGATACGGCACTGGCCTATTCAGGTCAATGGACGCAGTCCATCGGCAACTACTCCGGCGGCTCGATCAGTTATGCAACAACACCCGGCGCAAGCGTAAGCCACTCTTACCAGGCGCCGCTAACTCACACCTTGTACCTCGGGACGCGGTATGCGGATGCTTGTACGCAAGTCTCGATTCAGGTGGATCAAAACCCTGCGTACACTCTGAATCTAGTTCTCGCCGGTGAAGACTTTCTGGTGCGGTGCGACCTGGGGGAGCTGTCCGGCCAAGTCACGCACACAGTCACGATCACGCATGCGGGACAGGCGGGCTCTTATTTCTATTTCGATTTTCTGGAAGTGGCGGTACCCACCGCGGACCTGCCTGTTTTTTCGCCCGACTCGCAGACCACGCTAGCGACTGACTGGGATACGCTGCACTCGCAAGCGCTGGCGCCGGAGCGGACGGCGTGGCTGGTCCAGGCGCTGGGGTTTACCGGCAGGACGAATCACTACGCAGGCGCGCTCTGGTTTTACGAGCTGTGCTGCCCGGCACAGCAGTACGCCACGGGGGCGATCACGTTTTCCGGCGTGTCTCAATTCGGAGATACGACGCAAGTCTCGCTAGGTCCAACGACCTTGACGCACTTGAACCTGATCGGCGATACGCCGGCAAGCCTGGCGATCGCGTTCGAACTGCTCATCAACGAAGGCTCGACGGGTGTGCGGGCGGAGGCGAGCGGTTCGGTGCTAACAATCACCGCGCGGGCCATGGGGAGCGCCGGTAATGGACTGCCCCTGGCGGTCGACGTGGGCGGTAGTACGACTCTTCAGGCGCAGACCAGCGGCTCGCTGGATGGCGGCGTGGATGCAAACTGGCTCACGGATCTGACCGCCACGCCGCCGATCAACCGAGCGGCGCGGGACTGGAGCCTGAGCTTCTACACGGCGCTCGCGGGTTACGGAATCGACGCCACGGCATCCTTCAGCATGGAACTCGGCAATGGCGATCCGTCGGTGGCGGCCGGCATAGCGCAGTGCTATCCGGACGGCAGCCCGTGCATGGTGAACACTCCGGCGCTGCAGACGAATTTCTCGCCGGCGAGCCTGGCGTTCTGGCGGCAGGTCTATCTGGCCATGGCCAACCTGATGGCACAAGCCGGATTGCGACCGTATCTACAGTTCGGCGAGGTGCAATGGTGGTACTTCTGCCCGCCCACGGATCCCGCGAATGGCAACTGGCAGCCGATCCCGAACTGCGGGATGCCGTTTTACGATGCCTACACGACGAGCGCGTTCCAGTCGCAGTTCGGGCGGCCCATGCATGTGTTCACGGACCCCAGCAACGATCCCACTTCGTATCCGCAGGAGTCGGCTTTTCTGCCTGGGTTGATCGGGCAATTCACCACGGCTATTATGGCGTTCGTGCGGCAGACGCAGGCGAATGCACGCTTCGAGGTACTTTATCCGCCAGACACCAACGACGCTCCGCTCACGAGCGTGATCAACCTGCCCGCCACATGGACGCCGGCGAACCTGGACTGCTTCAAGACGGAAAATTTCACCTATACAGGGAACCGGGACTTGAACGCGGCGTCTGCTTCGATCGCGCTGCCCATGCAACTCGGGTTTGCGGCGGCAAGCAGCGCACACCTGGTGGGGGTCGGAGAATACACGACACCTTGGGCAAAAGAAGCTCGCATTGCGGAAGGGCAGAAGCTGGGGTCGGTGGTGCTGTTCGCGCTGGACCAGTTCTGCTTGATCGGCTATAGTGTGCCGCTGCCGCCCGGGCCCGCACGCAGTCTGTTCATGGGGGCTTAGCAGGTTGGGGAGAACCTTCGGACGGACCGCTCCCTTACGGTCGCGGCTCTGATCGCACGTCCCCGATCAAATGCTGCCTTTCAACCCCAGCGAGTCGGCCTTCTCCTGCATGGCCTTCACGCAGAAGTCGATGTGCTCGTCGAGATCGACGCCCAATTCCCGTGCGCCATCCAGTATGTCTTGACGGTTCACGGCGCGGGCGAACGCCTTGTCCTTCATCTTCTTTCGCACCGACGGTGCATCCACTTCGAAAACGCTGCGGTGCGGCTTGACGTAAGAGATAGCGGTGATGAAGCCGGCCAGTTCGTCACAGGCGAAAAGCGTTTTCTCGAGCGGAGATACCCGCGGCACGCCGGTGAAGCTGGCATGCGAGAGGATGGCGCGGCGGATTTCGTCGCTGACGCCGCGCTCGGCCAGAATCGCTGCTCCCTTGGTGGGATGGTCCGGCAGTTCGGGATGGATCTCCCAGTCGAAATCGTGCAACAGCGCGGTGACCGACCACTTTTCCTCGTCGTCGCCGAACTTGCGGGCATACGCGGTGACGCAGGCTTCCACCGCCAGCGCGTGCTTGCGCAAATTTTCCGATTTGGTGAATTCGTGCAGAACTTCCAGCGCTTGTTCGCGATTCATTCCATCTATGATAACTGCCCGGCGGACGCAAGAAACTCGCGCATGCGGCGATAGTGGCCGCCTTTCCAATACACCCGCCGGCAGTCCGGGCAGCGCCGGAATTCGTTGTAAAACTCCGCGGTGCGTGGCGGAAGCTGTCCGGCGATTTCCGTACGGGCCACGGCGTCGAGCAACGCGTTGCAGCGCAGGCAACGCGTGAAGGGCCGCGTGGCGGCGGACAGATCGAAGCGGCGAATCACCTCGGGGAACTGGCGCCGCACAGCGGTTTCCCGAATGTAATAGCCGTGCGTCACCATGCTACGTTTGAGCAGGCCGATATCGCGCGTCAACAGAATGCGGCGTGCGTCGCGTGAGATGCGGGCCAGCTCTTCATCTTCGCAGTTCTTGCCATAAAGCGTATCGAAGCCGGCCATGCGCAGGTAGGCGGCCAGGCGGCCCAGGTGCGTATCCAAAACGAAGCGCGGCTCGCGCAGGGGCTGCGGGCGCAGGCGGACCAGCGGCATGATATCCAGCGCCTCGAAGACCGGATATACGCTGATGCGGTCGGCGTCACGCACAACGTAGGAAAAATCCGCGGATTGCCCATTCACCAGAATCAGGTCGATTTCCGTATGCGGCACACCCAGCGACTCGATCATGTCTTTCACCGGCGACGCATCGACGAAGTTGTGTGCGAAAGCTACCATACGCTGTTCGGCGGGGAGGAAATCGTTCAGTTCCGCATAGAAACGGAACCAGGCGCGCTTGATCAAAACCGGCATGCGCGATCCACTTCTCATTAATATTGCTTCAATATTGCTGTATCGGGCAACTGCATCTGATATGCTCACGTCAGTGGACGCAGGAGGCCACGAGTACCATGGCTATCGATAACGGGAACCTGCTGCGGCGCGTTCTGATGACCGCAGCAATTTGCAGCCTCTTCGCTTTGGGAGTCCGGGCTCAGGACCCGCCTTCGCGAGTGGCCGATTTGAATTACATTAACGGCAGCGTCTCCATGCAGCCCGCGGGGGCGGACGACTGGTTTCCAGTCGATATCAACCGGCCTTTCACGACCGGCGACTACCTGTGGGCGGACGTGGACTCTCAAGCTGAATTGCATTTGAACAACGCTGTGATCCGTTTGAATTCGCAGACCAGCGTGGGCTTTCTCAATTTAGACGACAACACGGCGCAGATCCAGTTCTCGGCGGGCGAAATGACGATTCGCGTGCGCCGGCTGGGCGATGATGAGACCTTCGAAGTGGACACGCCAAACGCCGCCATCACCATCTTGCGCGGGGGCGAGTACCGCTTCAATGCCGATCCGGATTCGGGAACCACCTGGGTGGTGGTCCGTCACGGCGAGGCGGCTATCACCGGCGGCGGCCAAGCGTTTACGTTGGGGGCCGGCAACAGCGCTGCGCTTTCGGGCACCGATCAATTGAGCTACGACGTGGAGTACGCGCCGGATCCCGACCAATTCGAGGGATGGGCCGAAGACCGCGACGCCCACGAGGCGCGCTCGCAATCCGCACGCTATCTGCCGCCGGAGGTGATTGGCTACGCGGATCTGGACAATTACGGCTCTTGGCGCGTGTCGGCGGACTATGGTGCGGTCTGGTATCCGGCGGTGGGCGCAGGATGGGCGCCATACCACTACGGACATTTTGCCTGGATCGAGCCGTGGGGCTGGTCTTGGGTGGACGATGCACCCTGGGGATTCGCCCCGAGCCACTATGGCCGTTGGGCATACATCGGCGGCGGCTGGGGTTGGATTCCGGGACCTTCAGCCATTATCGCGGGCGGACCAGCCGTGGCTGCGGTAGTTTATGCTCCGGCGCTAGTGGCATTCATCGGAGGCGACTCTTGGGGAGTCTCGCTTTCGTTCGGAGGGGCTGCGGTTGGCTGGGTACCGCTAGGGCCAGGCGAAGTGTATGCGCCGGCTTACCAGGTCAGCCAGAACTACTTTCAGCGCGTAAATGTCGCGAATACCAGGGTGGCCAACACCGTTCAGATTACGAACGTGTATAACACCGTGTATGTGAATAAGACCACCAATGTCACAGTGAACCGGACATACGCGAACATGGTCGCGCCCAATGCTGTGACGGCGATGCCTAAGACCGCGTTCGCGAGCGGGGGATCCGCCGCAAAGGTCGGCGTGAGCGTTTCGAAGACCGACGTGGCGAAGGTACAGGCTGCGCCCGTGACTGTAGCGCCTTCGGTGGCGCCTGTCAAACAGGCTCTCGCGCCGGTCACGAGCAATAAACCCGTGATGCGGCCGCCGGCTCGGGTCACGAGTCAGCCGGTCGTGGCGAAAGCAGCGCCGCCGCCTGCGCCGATTCCGTTCGCGGCCAAGGCAAGTATCCTGCAACAGAACGCCGGGCGGGTGGTGGACACGCAAGCTATGCGCAAGTCCGTGCCGGCGCGAACAGTGGCCGCGGCGCCGGCAGTGAGAGTGGCGCCGCCTGCGCCAGCGCCGAAGCCGGCTCCACCAGCGACGCGGCCAGCGGGGGTCGCACCAAAGCCTGGGCCGCCGGCCGGACCTGCGCCGCGCCCAACCAGCGCCGCGCCAAGGCCCGCGCCGCCGGCACCGCCTGCACCGAGCCCAACCAACGCAGTGCCAAGGCCCGCGCCGGCACCGCCGCCTGCAACGCGGCCTCCCGAAGCCGCACCGAAGCCTGCGGCAACGCCGCCTGCGCCGCGCCCAACCGAGGCCGCGCCACGGCCCACACCGCCGCCGCCACCTCCGCCGCGCCCAACCGAAGCCGCGCCGAAGCCTGCGGCGCCGGCCCCGCAACCGAAGGCCGCGCCTCCGGCACAGCCTCAGCCGAAGCCGGCGCCTAAGGACAAGAAGAAGACGGAGGAGAAGCCGAAGCAATCGTAGGCGATTGCCAAGACGAAGGTATGACGAAGCCGAGGTAGGCTCGGGCGGGAGCGGATACTCGCGGCCCAGGGGCCCGCGGATTTCGCCGAAACTCAGGAAGGCAGACGAGACCGCCTGCCCCACCACTGCGAATTAGCAGTTTGCGATGTGGGTGGGGCAGGCATTGAGCCTGGTAGCTCCACGGCATTGAGGGCGCGAGGCCGGCCTAGCGTTATCTATCGACAATATTGCGGTTGTGCGTTTTCGCCCGCAAACTGAGCACACAGGCGGCTTGCAGATAGCGCCGCTCTGTTCTTCGGATGCGCCGCTTCCGAGGGAGGCCCCACGCACCTGTGCTTCTTGCACGTCTTCGCCTCAAGCCCCGCCTTAGGCCCCGGAAAGCGTGAGTCCGGGACCTCCTCGCCAAAGGCGCGCAACATCGCGCCACAGCGACAAAGGGAGTCGATGTCACGAGTGGGCACGCGGCGACACGGCGGCTCTTCTTCGGCGCGTCCCACCGGAGCGCGGCCGATGGCCGATTTCCAGCGGCGGATCTGGCCGAATCTTCGGCTTTGCTAACTTTGGATGTAATTGAAAGCCAGGCTCACCGCGACATATTATGAATTCGCAGCCATGAACGAGTTTCGATATTATCTCAGCCTTCTGCTAGAGCACCGATGCGGCGCCGGGCCGCAGGGCTGCGCGGAATGCCGGAGTCTGCAGCGCATCTACGAGTTCATGCAGACCGAGATCTTCTCGTCCATCGTTTTCAGTGAGACGCCACTGGAGCCGCGGCAGGCCGCCAGGGGAGGAGCAAGTCCCGCAAATCATGCCACTGCCGGCCCCCGTCCGCCGCTGAACGCCTAGCAGCCCGTGTAAGGGCGGTTGGCAGGCGAAAGCGCCTGGCCCCACCACGGCGAACCAACAGCATGCGACGGTAGGTGGAGGTACCTAGGGCATCAGGCTCGCGATCCGCAGTTCCGTCTCGCGGATGAGCCGCGACCAGAGCGAGTCGGGATCGGAATCGAATACCGCCGCGGCGTCACCCCGGAAGATATACCAGGCCCCCAGGTCCACTTCATTCTCCAGTTGAGGCTCGGTCCAACCGGAGTAGCCCAGGTAGATGTGCAGCATGTTGGATTCAATCGTCGAGGCGAAGGTCTTTTGCAGAAGCTCCTTGGTGGACACCAGGTAGATGTCCTGAAACACACTCTTGGCGTCATCGGGTTTGCTGCGGGAACGCAGCAGCGCAAGCACCTGGGTTCTACCCACGGGACCGCCGGCGTAGACCGGATCCGGCCGGCCTTTTGCGCCATCCACATCGTCTAGCACACGTGAAATCGGGATCTTCGAGCGGCGATTGACGATGAGCCCGACCACGCCGTCCGCGTCGTACTGGACGAGCAGGACTACGGTTTTGGCGAAATTGGGATCCGGCAGATCCCGGCTGGCGACCAGCAGTTTCCCGGCGCCGAGATCCGCGGGTTGCATCGACTGAGCCGGCGCCACCCGTATGGCGGCTTGCGAAAACCAAAGCGCCATCGCGATCGACAGCCATCGCATGCCTTCAATTCTACGCCTGACGAATCCGGATCGCACCTGCGACAATAAAAAGCGGCCAACGCTGTGAACTGGAACCTCACGCCAGACGACAGGCTTTTAACGGATGTTTCGTTGTGGTCCGCCGACCTGGGCAATCTGCAAGGCGCGGTCGAGAGGCTGTCGCCCTATGCCGACTCCTTTCACTTCGATGTCGCCGATGCGCACTTCGTTGGCGATCTTCTGTTCTTTCCGGACATGGTAGCAGCTTTGCGGCCCCAGACCCGCCGCCCTTTTCACGCGCACCTGATGGTGGAGGAACCGTCGAAGATTGTGGGTCGCTTCGCTGATGCCGGCGCCGATCTGATCACCATACACTGCGAAGTGGGCGAATCGGAAGCCGGGCGGGCGATCGCTGGAATTCGGTCTCGAGGCTGCGCCGTGGGGATGGCGCTGAGGCTCGATACGCCGGTGGCAGCGCTGGCTCCTTACATTTCGTCGCTGGATGCGGTGGTCCTGATGGGCACGGAACTGGGCGTCAAGGGCAAGTCTCTGGCGGGGAATGCGTGCGAGCGTATCGGCGAGTTGGGCGCTTTGCTCAAAAGTATGTCGCGCCGTTCCCGCGTGCCGATTATCGCCGATGGAGGTATTCGCAAGGATACGGTGCCGATGCTGCGCGCGGCGGGGGCCGATGCGATTGTTCCGGGATCGCTCGTTTTTCAGGCTGGCAGGCTGGAGGAAGTTTTCCGCTGGATTCATGCAACCGGCAAGCCTTAAATGGCCTCCAGCTCTTCTTCGAGCATCTGCTTCTGGGAAAGATCGGCGTAGTAGCCGCCGGCCGCGACCAGCTCGGCGTGGGTGCCCTGTTCCACGATGCGGCCGCGCTCGAGCACCACAATCCGATCGGCCTGCTGCACTGTGGAGACGCGGTGCGAAATCAGGATGACGGTGCGGCCGCGCATGACGCCGGCGAGTCCTTCCAGGATGCGCTCTTCGGTCAGGGTATCCACGCTCGAAAGCGCATCGTCCAGGATCAGGATGCGCGGGTTGCGCAGGATCGCGCGGGCAATCGCGGTGCGCTGCTTCTGCCCGCCGGAAAGCGTGATGCCGCGCTCGCCGACCATGGTCTGGTAGCCCTTGGGGAACGACTCGATATCGGCGGCCAGACCGGCCAGCTCCGCGGCGCGGCGGATCTCCTCTTCAGTGGCGCTCTCCACGCCGAACGCGATGTTTTGGGCGATGGTGGCGCTGAAGAGAAAAGTCTCCTGCGGGACGAAGCCGATCTGCCGCCGCAGCTCGGCGGGCGAGAGATTGCGCAGATCGACGCCGTCCAGGAGCACGCAGCCTTCAGTCGGATCCATCAAGCGCGGCACCAGGTTGACTAGCGTGCTCTTGCCGGACCCGGTGTGGCCCACCACGGCCACAGTTGTGCCGGCTTCGATCGCGAGATTGATGCCATCGAGCGCCCGCCCGGATGGATATGCCACCGAGGCGTCGCGAAACTCGATCGCGCCGCGAACGTGCGTCAACGGAACCGGATCGGGCGGCGCGGCGATGGACGGCTTCTCGCCGAAGATCTGGTTGATGCGCGCCAGAGAAGCGCTGCCGCGCTGCATCAGGTTCACCACCCATCCCAGAGCGATCATGGGCCACACCAGGATGCCCATGTAGGTGTTGAACATGACGAAGCTGCCCAGCGAGATACGTCCGGCCAGCACCTGGTAGCCGCCGTACCACAGCACCACCAGGAACGTGAGGCCGATCAGCGCTTCGAGCAGGGGTTGAAACACGCCGGAGATGCGCACCAGCCGGATGTTCTCCGCGATGTACTCGCGGTTCAACACTTCGAAGCGGCGCAGCTCCGCCTGTTCCTGCGCGAAGGCCCGCACCATGCGCACGCCGGCCAGGTTCTCCTGCACGCGGCTGCTGATATCGGAAAACATGGCCTGGATGCGCTCGAAGCGCCGGTGAATAGCTTGCCCGAAGAAGATGACGGCAAGGCTGACCAGGGGTCCGGGCAAGATGGCCAGAATCGCCAGGCGCCAGTCGACCGAGAGCATGATGATAATAGCCAGAAGGAACGTAAGGCTGGTTTCCGTCCAGTACATGATGCCGGGACCGAGCATCATGCGGACGGCGTTGAGGTCGTTGGTAGCGCGAGCCATGATGTCGCCGGTGCGCACGCGGCCGTAATAATCCGGCGCAAGTTCCACCAAGTGGCGGAAAAGGTCGTTCCGCAGGTCGTACTCAATGTCCCGCGAGATGCCGATGAGGATCACGCGCATCCAGTATTGGAAGAGGCCCTTGACGAGCGCGAGGCCTACGAGATAGCCGGCGTAGCGCAACAGCCTGGCGAGGCCAAGGGCGTGCGAGAGCGTGTCGATGGCGGTGCGGATCACCAGCGGCTGCACGGCGCCGGCGATATCCTTGAGCACCAGCGCTCCCAGGCCCAGCGCCAGCCCGCCCCGGTAACGCCACAGATAAACCCGGACCGTGCGAAGCGATTCCCACATGCCTTACATTCCCAGAAAGTTGGCCACGGTTTTCGACCACTCGATGAAGAATATCTTCTGCCCCTCGCGATTGCGCCACCAGCCCTCCGGCTGGAAGTATTGGTCCGTCGCGGTCACCAGCCGCATCTCGAACTCGCGGCCGGCGGCGCGGTAGATGCGGCCGGCGCGGGCGCTGTGATAATCGCTGGTCACCAATAGAAAACGATGCACGCCGCGGCGGCGGAGATCCGGTAAAATGCTGGCGGCCTCCTCGCGCGTGCTGAGGGCTTCATTGGGAGCGCGAATGAACCAGCTTTCCGGGTAGCCGTGCTTCACCGCAAACGGTATCTCCAGGTCACATTCGTAAAGTCCGTAGACCATGTGGGGTCCGCTCACCAGGACTGCGGGCACATAACCTTGCCGGACCAGTTCCGCAGCCCGCAGAATGCGTCGGCCGGAGTAATCGCCGGCCAAGACCACCGCCAGATCGGCGCGCGCGGGTCCGTCGTCGTGCACCAACGCCTTCCCCAGGAGGGCCAGCCATAGGGAATGCGTGACCGCGACCACCGCCAGCCCGATTACCATACAGACGAATAACTTGAGGAAACGGGAGGGGGACCGTGCCACGAACTACTTCTCGTCCGTGGAGTTTTTCTGATCGAGATTACCGACTGTTTTCAAGCGTTGATAGAGCCGCTCGACTTCGGCCTCGTCCTCCGGACGGAGCAGCCGGTAGCGCGGGGGCGGGATTTGCCTGCGATCGCCGCCGCGGTCCAGGACCTCACCCCAATACTGGCGGTACGGTATGCCGTCGATCAGAGCATCGCGGGACAGCCGGCGCAGGTGGCGCAGCAGGCTGTTGCAGGAATCCAAGTCGCCGGGGTAGACCAGGACCAGCCGCGAATCGTCAAACAACGTCATACGCACGATCAGCGGCGAGATCCAGGACCCAGGGCGATCCAGGCGGCGTATATCCATCCACGGGACCACGCGTTTGCCGATGGCCAGATACCCTTCGTGGATCTCGACGGCGGGGCGGAGCGCCAGCACGAACATCAGAACGCCGCTCAGGAAAAACAGCGCGGCGGGAACAAATGCAGGACCCCAGTCCATCCCGAGCCAAGCCGAGAAGCCGGCCAGCCCCACGGCCACGATTCCGAACGTCAGATAATGCCGCGCGGGTGTGTAGCGAGTCATTGAAACGCCGTCCATTCTTAGACTACTCCGAGACGCCTCCGCCGTCAATGCATTCGGACGAGGCGCACTCCGCGCCAGGCATAATGGACTCCGCTCCAGACCGTCAACGCGGCGGTGGGCCAGATTAAGGCGGTGGAAAGCGTTGCCAGAAGCGGAGTTTCGGCTGCGTTCCGGGCCAGGAAGGCCACTGCGGTCAGAATCTGGAGGGCGGTGCTGGCCTTGCCCCAAACACTGGGCGGAAACGCACGCAATTGCGTGACCAGGAGCGCCACGCCCGAGGAACTCAGAATTAACAAATCGCGTCCGAAGATCACCGCGACCAGCCACCAGGGCAGAGTGCCGGTAACCGCCAGTACCAGGTAGACGCCGCTGAGCAGCAGCTTGTCGGCGATGGGATCGAGGTAGGCGCCGGCGGGAGTCGCGGCACGCAGCCGGCGCGCCAGGTAGCCATCGATGCCGTCGGTGGCGGCGGCGGCGGCGAACAGGGCGAGCGCCGTTACGGGGCGATGGTTCAAGATGGCCAGCAGGATGAAGGGCGTCAGCACCACCCGGGCGAGCGTGAAGAGGTTTGGCAGCGTGAGCCAGGCGCGCATCCACTGGTGATTCTAGCAGGAGAAATGCGGCGGCCTACTTTGATGCGGCGCGCAGACCATCCCAGAACCTGTTAATTTGCGGAAGTATAAAGCGCAGGATGGAGAGACGTCTTGGCGCGGCGGGCTGAATTGAGGGTTTACCAACTCACGCGCCTGACGCCGTCTACCAGATCGAAGTGCTCGTCCCGGCTCAAATGCGTGCTGACGGCAGAGCGCCGCGATCCAAATGTCGTTGGTGCAATCGGCGTACCTGCACGCCTAAGTTCCAGCCGCACTTCGGCGTAACTGGCGGAGGTTGCATCGCTGACCTCCAGCACTTCGCAGATCGCCAGCGCGTCGGCCAGCCACCGCTCATACAGCCACTCCACTGGCGCCAGTTTGCCGGACTTGGCATGGGCCTTGGTCTCAAGGCGCGCTTCGAGCTTTGCCCGCTTAGAATGCTTCTTGGACATCTTGCCCGGACCTCGCTAGACCGGCCACTGTTGCGGGGTTGACGAACGAGATCCAGCACGCTGAAGTGGCGGACTTATGGGGCGGGAATGACGATCAATGACGGACTTTGGGCGCTTTGTGCTTGGGCACCGTGTGCTTCACCGCGTGGGACTTGAACTTCTTGCCGCCCTTGAATTTCTTGGAGCCCTTGAACTTCTTGAATTTCTTGACTTTGTAGGTGGTGGTTTTCGCCTGGGCCGGCGTCTGCGTGGGCAGTAACAAGCCCGCGCCGATCATCAGGGCCGGCAAAATAGATCGGATCCTCATTAATTCTATTCTATTGCGCTGAACTGGAAAACCACAAGTACATCATTAGGAAACTAGCAGCCGTAAGGACCACGCAAGCGGCGGCCGCCCCGCGCCAGAGGCGCTCGCTCCAGGCAGTTTCGATACGTGGAGTACCGGCCAAGTAGGCGGCGCCGAATCCGGCGGCCAGACCTCCCAGATGCGCGGCGTTGTCTATGTTCAATCCGGGGAGCAGCCCAAAAATCATCACATAGACTGCCCACCGGACATACATGCCGCGCAGGGCCGCTCCGGCCGCCGTATTTTGATGGCGCACGCCCAAGGCGATCATGGCGCCAAGCAAGCCCATAATGCCGGCCGAGGCTCCCACCGAGATGGCGGAAGTCCAGAAGGTGCTGGCCAGGAATCCAAAAACAGTAGCCAGGAAATAGATGACGATCAGGCGGCTGCCTCCAAAAACTTCCTCCACCTGCGCTCCCAAATCGAAGAGCACCCACGAATTCATTCCGATGTGCAGCAGGCCCCCGTGCAGAAAGCCGGCCGTCACCAGGCGCCACCATTGGCCGTAGCGCAGGATAGCGGCCCGGTACTTGGCCCCGAACTCGAATAGAGTTTGCCCGTCCACGCCCATAAAGCCGCTAGAACGTCCGGCGCGCTGGCTGGCCAGCACCTCCGCCAGGAACAGGCCGACATTGATGGTCAGAATGATCATCGTGATGAACCGCGCGTGCGGAATGAAGCCGCCCATGATGGCGCCGGGATCGCGGCGCTCCGCGGCTCGCTGGCCGACTTTTTCGTTGCAATAGGGGCACACCTTGTCGCGATTGGTGATGAAGGCCCGGCAGTGCGGGCACATGCGGCGCTGATCCATGCTCCCCCATTGTACAACCCGGTCTTGTGGCGACCTGCTGCGCAACGCGGTACGCGTGCCGCAATGGCAGAGCAGTGAAAACTCTGTTGGCAGGCGAAAGCGCCTGCCCCACCAGGAGAGTCTGATACAATCGTTTATCCCGCAATGGCGAAGACGGAACGCGAATACCGCCAGGATATCGTCGAGATCGGCCGGTTGGTGTATCAGAAGGGATGGGTGGCGGCCAACGACGGCAACATCACCATCCGGCTGGACGCGGATCGCATTCTGGCGACGCCCACGGGAGTCAGCAAAGGCATGATGCATCCGGACGATCTGATTATCGTCGACAACCAGGGAAAGAAGATCTCCGGGCGGAAAGAATGCACTTCCGAGGTCGCCATGCACTGCACGATTTACGATATGCGGCCCGACATCCAATCGGTATTGCACGCGCATCCGCCGGTGGCCACGGGATTTGCCGCTGCGGGCCGTCCGCTGAACCTGGCGCTGCTGCCCGAGGTGATCATCGGGCTGGGCTGCGTACCGCTGGCCGACTACGGACTGCCGGGTACGCCGGCGCTGACCGAGCCGCTCCTGCCATACATCCCGAAGTACGACGCCATTATGATGGGGAATCACGGAGCGGTATGCTATGGCGAGGACGTCTACAAGGCCTTCTTCCGCATGGAAACCGTGGAGCACTTCGCGCGCATTTCGCTGGTGGCGGAGTTGCTGGGCGGCCCGACGGTGCTGCCCAAGGTGGAAGTGGAAAAGCTGTTCGATTCGAGAACGCGATATGGCGTGAAGGCGCGTGCCGCCCTGGAGCCGGGCTGTCCGGTGTACGCCGAGCAAATGCCGGGGCAGGAGAGATTCTACGTTACGCGCGAGGAACTGATCGGCATGGTGGATGAGGCGCTACGGGCGCGCGGTGCGAGTTGAGCCGCGAAAATTTCAGAACCGGGAACATTTCAGAGCCGCGACCGTGAGGGAGCGGTTTGGGAGAAGATAGATGGGTGAAGCGCTGGGATTGATCGAGACGCGTGGATTGGTGGCCATGATCGAGGCTTGCGATGCCATGGTCAAGGCCGCCAAAGTGACCCTGGTGGGGTGGGAGAAGATCGGGTCCGGCTACGTCACGGCGATGGTCCGCGGGGACGTGGCGGCCGTGAAGGCGGCTACCGATGCGGGAGCGGCGGCGGCGCGCCGGGTTGGCGAGTTGATCGCCGTACACGTGATCGCGCGTCCGCACCAGAGCCTGGAAGATATCCTGCCGATCGGCAAGACGCAAACTGCCGCGGCGGCGAAGTAGCCGCCGATAGGGTAACGATGATTTTGGCCCGCGTAGTGGGCACCGTGGTGGCGACACGGAAGGACCCCCGCCTGGAAGGCAAGAAGCTCCTCGTTGTCAAACCGGTTTCGCCGGAGGGAAAGGACGAGGCCGGCTACCTGGTGGCCGTCGACACCGTCAGCGCCGGATATAAGGAGAGGGTGCTGGTGGTTTCCGGCAGCTCGGCGCGCATGGCGGAGGGCTGCAAAGACGCTCCTGTGGACACGGCCATCGTCGGCATCGTGGACGAAGTGCGGCTGGATTGACATGTTGCTGGGACGCGTCGTGGGCTGTGTCTGGTCAACCATGAAGGACGCCCGGTTGGAGGGTCAGCGCTTGCTCCTGGTGCAGCCGGTGACCCCCGAACTCAAAGCCACCGGCAAGCGGCTGGTGTGTGCGGATTGCACGGGCGCGGGCGCGGGCGAACTGGTTTACTGGACGCGCAGCCGCGAAGCCAGCTACGCATTCCTGCCGCAAGAGATGCCGGTCGACGCGACCATCACTGGCATCGTGGACACCATCCATCTGAAGAGGCCATGAGGCATAACCAGGCATGCTGATCGCGCGCGTTGTCGGCGAAACCGTGGCCACCCAGAAGCATCCCAGTCACGAGGGGCGCAACCTGCTGGTGGTGCAGCCCCTCAACCTGGATGGCTCCGATCGCGGCGACGCCGTCATCGCGATGGATGCCATCGGCGCAGGCGTCGGCGACCGAGTGCTGCTGACCACAGACGGCTACTCGGCGATGAGCTGCGTGGGCCGGATGCAATCGCCCATCGATATGGCGGTGATCGGATTCATCGACCGGGTGGATGTGGCGGAGGGCGTGAAATAGGGGAGGGGTTTATGGCGGAAGACAGCCCGGTTACCAGGAGAGAGATCGAAGGGCTTCGGCAGGATCTGCTGGCGCTTCTCAAAGATGAGCTTGGCGGGATGGAACAACGCCTGCGGGACGAGATCCGAGCGAGCGAAGTGAAACTGACGAAGCGCATGGACGATTTCGCGGCGGCGCTGCAGGAGCAAATCCGGGAATCCCAAGCGGAGACTCTGAAAGCTGTACTCGCCATAAAGAGGCACTTCGAACCGTTTGAAGGATGGCACGCTTAGCAGGCTGCCAGATGTGGGCACGCTAGTGCGTGCGCCACGTCCTTTCACACCGCAGCCAGCGCGACCCGCTCGATCTCTGAAACCGCGAGCGCGCGTCCCAGGGGCCGCAGATAGCGCGCGATGTGCTCCACGGCGCCCATATCTTCGCGGAGCGACAGTCCACGCTCACCGAGGAATGCCTCCAGCCGCGACGGCTCAATGCCGAAATGCCACGGCTCCGGCTGGCGGCTCGCGCTCTTGCGGAATGCTTCGCTGCGGTCCGCGCGAAACCGGCCGGTAATTACCTCTTGAAGCACGTACGTGAAGACCAGTTCCGATCCTTTGGGCCGTGCCGCGACGGTGCGTAATACCGCGTCCACCGCCGCGGGTGGCAGATACTGAGTGACGCCCTCCCAGATGAAGATAGCTGGCTCCTCCGGGCCAAGCCCACACGCTGCCAGGCTCGCGTCGAGGCGCTCGTGATTGAAGTCGATGGGGCACGAACCGGACGTGAGGCGGCAGTGCGCTGAAGATCTGTAACAAGCGCTTCTTTTTGAATGCCTGAATCGTTGGCAGGTCAAGCTCGAAGACGCGCGTCTGCGCCAGACACGGTAGCCGGATACGGGCGCGTGTCGAGACCGGCGCCAGGATAACCACGGCGCGCAGCGCGCGACCGGCCGCGGCCTTCACCGCATCGTCGATGGCGCGGGTCCGGCAGAGCAAGGTGCCCCGAATGCCTGGCGCCCCACGCTCCATCAGGGCCATGAACGGATCGCGAATCCAACGGCGCCGAACCGCGAATCGCGCCGTCGCGGGAAGGAAATCGATGACGATTGAGTCGTCGAAAAGCCGAAGATCGCGTGGTACGAACATCTCCGTTGCTTTCATCAGGGCGGCGCCGTATGCTGAACGGCCGGACGCGGATTCGCTCGCCATCAACAGCGGAGACTAGCACAGTTCACCGGCTACCTCGGCGCAGGAACGGCTCGGCCTAAGGTGGGAAGGTTGCGGGGGTCCTGACGGTTGCCGGGCGCCTCACCGAGAACCGCCAGCAGATTGTCGTGCTGTTCGGAAAACTCACTCGTATTCACGCGATACCCGGCGGACGGTGGTTTTTCGTCTTCGATCGCACTTCGCAGGTTTAGCAAATCTTCGGGGACGATCGCTTGCGCCCAAGCGGGATTTTCGTAGGCGAGCTTCGACAATAGGTCCAGAAGTCCCTCCGGATCGTAGCCGGCGGTTTTCAGGTAACCCAGGGCCAGAGCGTTCGCCTGCTGTTCTTCGTCGCGCCTCGGTCCGTTCCCGCCCGGGATGCCCAACGGCGAGAGCACGCAAGGAACGTACACCGGAATACTGGCGCCTTGGGCAGTTGTGGCTCCGCCAACCTGCTGGTGCGCCAGTTGATGAGCGAGCAGACCGGCTAGTTCCATTTCATCTTCCAGTCGTTGGACGAGCCCGGCGGAGAGATACTGCACGCCATTTTCCAGGACCGTCGCGTATGGATTGGAACTGCGTGTCAGCCGGATTTCGAGGGGCTGCTGCCCGGAGGCAATCGCCAACCGGTTTTCGACGAGCTGGACATATCGCGTCAGGCCATGATCGTTGATACGGCCGTCCCGGTTATCCAGCTCCCGTGCGATCTGTTTCCCAAGGGTCCACTCCTTGTGAATCTGCGGCGGTGACGGAGTCTGGGCGGGCTGGCCCAATGCCGGACATACCAGCGAACAAGCAGTAGAGACGCCGGAAATCCACACGAACAAACTTCGCATGGGGAGGACTCCTGTCCGTATTCTACTAGAGATCAACCATGGTGCTTGGTGACCCGCGGCTTTCGGGGCTGGGCAGCCGGCACGCAGTCGATGACGCGCCACGTCGCGCCCTATATCACACCGCAATCCGGATTGCTCCAACCCCCACCGTACCCCAGACGCTCTGGCGGCTGAGATGCTGTGCCGCCAGTCTGCCGTAATATCCTTCGGCGTCCAATTCGGCGGCCTTGCGGAAATGGCTAACGGCAGTAGTATGGTTCTCGAGTGCCAGCATGGCCATGCCGGCGCGCCAGTAGAATCCGGCAACTTCCGGCGTGTAATTCGGGTTCATCTCACGAATTCCCGCCTCAATCGCCTGTTGTGCATCGCCGCCACGACCTAGCATCGCCAGCGCCCATGCCTGATTGCCCCGGATGTTTGCCAGCCGGTGTCGTGCACTTTTCCGTTCCAGCAGCGAATCGCGGTGCTTCTGCAGCGCGCGCTCAGCGAGTTCCAGAGCCTGCGTCGTCTCCACTTCTTGTAGCAGCCGCAGCTCGGCGAGGCCGCTATAAGCCGCCGAGCGGTTGGGCATCACCTTGGCGGCCGCTTCAAAGGCGCGTTTGGCATCCTCATAGCGGCCTTGTGCCATCAGAACGCGGCCGAGGAGTTCGAACGCCAGCGTTTTGTTAGCGGCATCGTGCTTGGTTTCTACCAACTCGCGCAAGATCGGCTCCGCTTCCCGATCCCGGCCCGAGAAAAACAGCGCATCTGCCCGCGTCAGCTTCCAAAGAGCCGTGGAGGGCCAGCCGAGTGGCCCGTCCAGCATCTCCAGCGCCTTCCGATAGTGACATCGCTTGATCTCGCGCTCGACGCGATGGCCGCGGAACACATCGTATGCGCGGAACAGGAACTGTCCTCCAAAAAGAAATACAATGCCGGGGACAGCCGCGAGGAGCGGAATATGCAGAAGCCGGGCTATCCGGCCTCCGTATACCAGGACGATCACCACCAGGCCGCCCATGATCGCCTGACGGGATTTCGCCCAATCGTAGCGCGGCAGGCCCCCGGGATGGATCGGATCGGAGGGCAATGGCTTGCGCTTTTTCAGGTTTCCGGTCACAGTGGCGGTGATGTGGACCGCTACGAACAACGCCGGCAGCAGCCACACCGGCGCGGCCGGCCAATACGACTTGACCAGTCCATAGGCGCCGAAGGCCAGCGCAAAAAGCACGACCACACCGCCAGCCGTTCTCCACCCGGAAGGCCCGGAACCCTTCAGATCGTCGGGAAGCGCGCCCATAGCGTGCAGGACCGCTTCCTGCGTGGCCTGCCGTTGGTAGCGGGCCTTTCGTTTCCAATACCAAATGGGATAAATGATAACGACGAAGGGTGAGAATACAACCACCACTGCCACTGTGCGGTAGAACGGCGAGCCCTTGGGAGTGGGAGGGTATCCGATGCCCCAGACGGATCGATCGGGCGCCACCGCCACGCTCGATGCCGTCACAACGCCAAGCTGCGCCAGTTGCTCGCCATGCCACTGGCTACCGTCAAACCAGGTCAGTCCCTGGCTACTGCCGACCACAAAAACCGGCGCCCGCCCGCCAACGCTGTAGACCCAGGTGGAATCGAGCAAGCCCAGGTCGCGCATCTTGTAGCGAACCCACAAAGCGCCGCCTACGTCGAACCCTACAACTTCTCCCTTGTCGCGTACCCACAAGCCGCCGTCTGTCGGGGTTTTCTTCCCGTTGTCGATAAACTCCCCGGGCATCGTCACGCCCAGCAACCTGGCTTCGCTCGTGGCGCCGGCGACGCGCGCCCAGGAAGTGCCGTTGTACCGCCAAAGGCCCTCGTACGCCAGCCAGAGTGCGCCATCAGCCGTCACCGCCAGCTTGGGAGCACCGTCCGACGATGCCCATACGCTCCACCGCACACCGGGCAGGTCGAGTTTGCGCACGTTCCACGTGCCGCTATTGAAGTGCGACAGGTTGCCATGCTTGTCGATTACCCACGCCTGACCGTTGGCCGCCGCAATCGACGTGGCGTGTTGTGCCGCGACTGCGTTCGCATAGTGCCGCCAACTCTTGCCGTTGAAATGCACGATACCGTCGGACGCGGCGCCCCATACCTCTTCGCCATCGAGCGTGAAATCCCAGAGAAAGTCGCGGTCCGTGCCGAAGTTGGATGCGGTGAAGCTATGCCAGGATCCGCCATCCAGGCGGCTCAGCCCTTTGACAGTCTGCACCCAAACCACGCCGCGATCGGAGATGCGCATCCCATAGGCGGTGGAGCCCAGCGGAGGGAGCCCCTCGAATCCGTGCGGCGTCTGGCGAAACACAGTAGCTTTGGCGGCGAGCGGGCCAAACCGCGCAAGGTACCAAAACGACCCCGCGGCTAGGGCGAGCATGATCGGCCAGACCAGCCAGAATACTTTTCCACTCGGCGGCTTGCGCTTGGAAGACGCGTCGATAGACATTCGACCGCGAGTCTACCGCAGCCGCCGCGCGGATTAATAGTTCACGAAGGCTAGCGTGCTTATCTTGAGGTGCAAATGGAAGACCACTCCCTCGCGGTCGCGGCTCATCGGAGCCGCGCGCGTCAGCAAGCGGTCTTCCGATACGTGCCCGCCGCGCTCAGGCGTGCCTTTGGCGTTCCGCCACCGCGGCATCCCAATCGGGGTCGCCGCTTTTTTTGTTCTTCCGCCGGAACAGCAGCTTCGCCGTGAGGAAGTATCCCAGCCCCCATTTCAGGACTTCCATGCTGGTATAGGCGGTGTGCAGCATCCAGAAACGCGAGCGCTCGGGCGATGGCTGGGCCACCGGCACAAAGTCGATGATGCGCCCCAGCGCCACGATCTCCGGAGTCAACATGAAGCGCTGCAGAGCCGCAATGAGGAGCATCAGCAATGCCAGCAGCAGCGTCAAGTTCGTTTCGGTGCTCCCGAAAATCAGCACCAGCAGGAGCAGCACGCCGATGGCGATCTCCAGAATCCCCCACGTTTCGAAATACCAACGGTTCTGTTCGGAGACCTGGTAACGCAACAGGGTGCGCGCGGCGTCCGGCCCCAGCTTGGCGACTTGCTGGGCCGCCGGCGCGGCGGGTTTGGTGAGCAGGCGGTCCACCGAACGGAAGTTCTGGGTGGCCACCATGGCCATGAAGAGCCCGCATGCCAGCCAGGCCCCCAAAAGGAAGCACGCGAATCTGCGGAAGTGCACGCTAAATTCTACAACGGCTTTCCGCCGCGGCACAATGCAATTACTTGCGGCACAACGCAATCACTTTCGAGCGGCGGTCGCGCGCTTGATCAGCGTGGACGCCTTGCGGGCGTCGGTTTCGTTCTCGAATCCGATGACTGCCGAATACTTCCGGCCGATCACCTGCGCGACCAGGAAGTCCATGTTGATGCCCGCGTCCGCGATGGCTTTGGAAATGGAATATCCGAGGCCGGGCTTATTGTCGCCCTGCACCAGCAACGTGGGGATGGGCGCGGCGGCCAGCCCCGCGGTCTTGGCTGCATCAGCGGATTTCTTTCCCGTGACAGGGTACAGTTCCAGGGCCGCCATGGCTGTGTTACCGGGGTAGCGGTAGCCCATGACGACCTGCAGGTCGGCGCGCGCGTTGGCAAGCGGCTCCAGGACACCGGCCAGAACTGCCGGCTTGTTTTCGATCTCTCTACGCCACAAGGCGATGCTTTTGACGGTGACCGGCATAGGTCTCTCCTTCATCCTCTGGGCCTAAGTTTACTCCCAATGAAGGCGGGCGGAGCAGGCGCAGCTCTCCTTGACAAATTAGGAGAGCGCCGCTAAAATTCTCCTAAGGAGCTTAGAGGAAGGATGGCCGATCAAGCCGAACTGCTGCCGGGAACGCTGGATTTGCTCATTCTGAAGGCCGTCTCGCTCGGAGAGCTGCACGGCTACGGCGTGCTGCTGCGCATCGGGCAGATCTCCGGCGGCGCGCTGACGATCGAACAGGGCGCATTGTATCCGGCGCTCTATCGCCTGGAAGTGCAGGGTCTGCTGGAGTCGGAATGGGGTATCTCGGAGAACAACCGCAGAGCCAAGTACTACCGTCTCACACCGGCCGGGCGCAAGCGGCTGCGCGAGGAGACCGCGAGCTGGAACCGGCTGGTTTCAGCCATTGCGGCGGCTTTGGGCGCCAAGGCTCAGGAGGTCTGACGATGCGGTCGCGTTTGCGATTACTTTGGCGGGCGCTGTTCAGACGTTCGACTCTGGAACGCGATATGGACGATGAACTGCGTTTCCACCTGGAGAACCGCGCAGCGGAACTGGCCCGCTCCGGCCTGCCGGCGTCCGAGGCGGCACGCCGGGCACGAATCGAGTTCGGCGCGGTTGAAGGGCACAAAGAGCGCTGCCGCGAAGCGCGCGGCCTGCGGCTGTTCGACGAACTGCGCGGGGATCTGCGTTATGCATCCCGCGTCCTGCGCAAGAGTCCCTCTTTCGCGTTGACGGCCATCGCCACGTTGGCGCTGGGCATCGGCGCAAACACGGCCATCTTCAGCGCCGTGAAGGCGGTGTTGCTCAATCAACTGCCGTACCGCGATCCGGACCGGCTGGTGAAGCTGGGCGAGGCCGACAATGGCGAGACGGACGCCAGTACTATCGGTTACACCACGGCCTACGACTGGCGCAGGCTGAGCCATTCGTTCGAGAGTATGTCACTCTACCGCACGGGGGCGGGCGCCATCGCCGAGCGGGGCGAGCCTGAGTTGGTCAGCGGCCTGCGCGTCAATTACGACTTTTTCGACACCCTCGGCATACGCATGCAGATCGGCCGCGGCTTCCTGCCCGAGGAGGACCGCCCCGATCGCCGCCACGAAGCGGTGCTCGCCCACGGGCTTTGGATGAGGCGTTTCGGGGGCGATCCAAACATTCTCGGCCGCGCCATCCGGCTGAGCGATTCCTCATTCACGGTAGTGGGCGTGCTGCCCGCCGGTTTCCGCACGCTCGAAATCGAGGGCTTCGGCACGCCCGAGATCTTCGAGCCGCTCGGATACGCGTTGACCGACCCGTTTGCATGCCGCGACTGCCAGCACCTGCAATTGATCGCGCGGTTGAAGCCGGGCGTAGCGGCGGCCCAGGCGCATGCCGAGTTGAACACCATCATGGCCGATCTGGTGCGCCACTATCCGGCATCGTACCCTCCGCAGGCCAAGGTGGCGTTCGAGCCGTTGCGCGATCACTTGGTCGGCAGCGTCAGTACGGCGCTGTGGGTGCTGATGGGAGCCGTCGGCTTCGTGTTGCTTATCGCGTGCGTAAACGTAGCCAACCTGATGCTGGCACGCGCCACTGGCCGCGCGAAGGAGATGGCGTTGCGCGCTGCCCTGGGGGCTGCGCGATGGCGCTTGATCCGGCAACTCTTAACGGAGAGCCTGCTGCTGGCGGTGGCCGGTGGCATCGCAGGCGTGCTGCTGGGCTGGTGGTGCACGTCCCGGCTGGCGGCGCTCGCGCCCAGGGAATTGCCGCGCATCAACGAGATTCACATGGACGCCGCGGTGCTGTGGTTCGGCCTGGCGGCGAGCCTGTTCACCGGCATGCTGTTCGGGTTGATGCCCGCACTGCGAACTTCAGGCGCAGACCCGAACGACGCCCTCAAGGATCTGGGCAAGGCCACCGGCAGCCGTTCCCGACGCAGTCTGCGCGACTTGCTGGCGATGGGCGAGCTGGCTTTGGCCTTCGTGCTTGCAGTGGGCGCAGGCCTGCTCGGCAAGAGCCTTGTGCGATTGATGAACGTCGATCCCGGTTTCGATCCGCACAACGTGCTCACGCTCAAGACCTACGTCTATGGCGCGCGTTATCAGAAGCCCGAAGTCGAGCTAGGCTACTACGAACAAGCGTTCGCGCGGCTGCGCGCCACCCCCGGCATCGAGAGTGTGGCGATGACCAGTTTGCTTCCTATGACAGACTTCGACCGCGCCGGCTTCCACATCCGCGATCGCCGCCCGGCGCATGATTCGGAGGATCCTAGCGCCGATAGATACTCGGTGTCGCCGGACTACTTCCGCGTCATGCGAATTCCGCTGAAGCGCGGCCGGCTGTTCACCAATCAGGACATCGCGGCGGCGCCCAAAGTGGCCGTGATCAGCGAGACTTGCGCGCGCGAGCGGTTTCCGAACCAGGAAGCGATTGGCAAACAGATTCAGTTGGGCGGCCGTGACGATAGCAAGCCGTGGATGACCATCGTGGGAATTGTGGGCGACGTGCGTCAGTACGGCTTGGACACGGCGCCCAGCATCGCGGCCTACGCCCCGCAGGCTCAAGATCTCTCATTCGGCTATTCGCTGGTGGCCAGGACCACCACCGATCCGCGCGGTTTGGAGCGGGCGGCGCGTGCGGCGTTTCTAGCCGCCGATCCCACGCAGCCGGTGTTCCAGGTGCGGCCTTTGGAGAGCTATATGGCATCCTCGCTGGCGCAACGACGATTCACATTGACGCTGCTGGCGCTGTTCGGCGGACTGGCGCTGGCACTGGCGGCTGTGGGGATCTACGGCGTGGTCTCGTGCGCAGTGACGTCACGCACGCGCGAGATGGGCATCCGCATGGCGCTCGGCGCGGAGCGGCGCGACGTCCTGACGATGGTGCTGCAGCAAGCGGCGGTGCTGGCCGGCGCGGGGCTGGCGGCGGGCTTCGCGGCATCGCTGGCATTGACGCGCTTTCTGGCGAGCTTGCTGTTCGAAGTGCGGACTACGGATGCGGAGACGCTCGCCGCGATGGCGGTCCTGCTGGCTGCGGTGGGGTTGGCGGCCAGTTACTTGCCGGCGCGGCGCGCGGCCAGTGTGGATCCGACGGTTGCGCTACGCTACGAGTGAGAGCTATTCAATCTGCTCGATTTTAGCGCGGTGCCCATGGGCGGAAGCGATGCGGGTATCGCCAGTGACGAGAGGCGATTCGAGTGCTTCGGCGAGCGCCACATACGCGGCGTCGTAGGCCGTGAGACTGTGGCGCAGCGCGAGAGGGAAGCTGAGGCGCGCGAGATTCTGCTGAGCGTGGAGTAACTGAAGTAGCGCACACAAACGGGAACCACCACTGCGGCTGCGCCGCGCTTCAGACCAGCTCGCGCAAATCCGACACCCAATAATCCGGCTGCCACTTCGCCAGCTCGCCCGTCTTCCCGTAGCCGTAAGTCGCGGCGCAGGTTGCCACACCGGCGCGGCGCCCGGCTTCCATGTCGGCGGGCGAATCTCCCACGAACAAGCAGTCGCCGGGCGCGGCGCCCAGAGCGCTCAGCGCGGCGCGCACTACATCCGGCGCCGGCTTGCAGGGGAACCCGTCGGTCCCTTGCACATGATCGAAGTAACGGATCAGGCCGAACTGCTCCAGCACCGCGCGCGTGGTCGGCGTGCCTTTGGTGGTGGCGGTGGATTTGCGTCCGCCCAGCGCGGCGAGAGCTTCCGCCACGCCCGGATAGGGCTTCGTTTGCTGGTGGCCGCGCGCCAGGTAGTTGGTGCGGTATTCCTGGATCAGCGCATCGATCTGTGCGGCGGAGTATCCCGGATAAACGTCGGTGAACAGATCGATCAGATGCCACCCGATGAAGCCTTTGAGGTACTCGAACGACACTTCCTTCGCGGGCGGCCGGGGCGCGATCACCTGCTGAACCGCACCGCAAATATCCGCGGCGCTATCGAGCAGCGTGCCGTCGATATCGAACAGATAAACGGGAAAGCGCGGGATCACGCCGGCTGCGGCCGCTCCCCTTCGTTGAGTCCAGGCAAGCGGCGGTTGGGCTCGGGACGCAGCACCTGCTGCGTGTGATCGGCGGAATCCTTCGGCGGAACGAGGGGCATCGGCGGCAAGGTGTCACCCTTGATGATCTGCATCACCTCGTTGCCGTCCAGGATCTCGCGCTCGAGCAGCGTTTCGGCGATGCGCACCAGCGCGTCGGAGCGGTCCTCAATGACCTTGGATGCCGTGTCGTAGCCGAGCTGCACCATCTTCTTGACCTGCTCATCGATGCGTATAGCGGTCTCTTCGCTATAGTCACGGTGCTGGGCGATTTCGCGGCCGAGGAAGATCTGCTCCTCCTTCTTGCCGAAGCTGAGGGGACCCAGCTCGCTCATGCCCCACTCGCAGACCATCTTGCGAGCCAGGTCCGTGGCGCGCTCGATGTCGTTACCGGCGCCGGTGGTCATGTGGTGCATGAACCTTTCCTCGGCGATGCGGCCGGCCATCAGAATGGCAAGCTGCGCCTCCAGGTAGTCCTTGTTGTAGGAATGCTTGTCGTCGATGGGCAACTGCATGGTCACGCCTAGCGCCATACCGCGCGGAATGATGGTGACCTTATGCAGCGGATCGGCATTGGGAAGCACGGCGGCCACCAGCGCATGGCCGGCCTCGTGGTAAGCGGTGTTGCGCTTCTCGGCGTCGCTGATGATCATGGACTTGCGTTCGGCGCCCATCAGGATCTTGTCCTTTGCCAACTCAAAATCCACCATCATGACCACCTTGCGATTTTGCCGCGCGGCGTTCAGAGCTGCTTCGTTAACCAGGTTGGCGAGGTCGGCGCCGGCCAGACCGGGAGTGCCGCGGCCCAGCACGGAGAGATCTACGTTGTCACCCAGCGGGATCTTCTTGGTGTGCACGCGCAGGATGGCCTCGCGGCCCTGCACGTCGGGACGGCCCACCACCACGCGGCGGTCGAAGCGGCCGGGGCGCAGCAGCGCCGGATCGAGCACGTCGGGCCGGTTAGTGGCGGCTACCAGGATGACCCCTTCGTTGGACTCGAAGCCGTCCATCTCGACCAGCAACTGGTTGAGGGTCTGCTCGCGCTCGTCGTGTCCGCCGCCCAAGCCCGCGCCACGATGGCGGCCCACCGCGTCGATTTCATCGATAAAGACTATGCAGGGGGCGTTCTTCTTGCCCTGCTCGAACAAGTCACGCACGCGGCTGGCGCCCACACCCACAAACATCTCCACGAAGTCCGAGCCGGAGATGGAGAAGAATGGCACGCTGGCTTCGCCGGCGATAGCGCGGGCCAGCAGGGTCTTGCCGGTGCCGGGAGGGCCGATCAGCAGCACGCCCTTGGGAATGCGGCCACCGAGCTTCTGGAATTTCTGGGGCTCGCGCAGGAATTCGATGATCTCCTGCAGTTCCTCCTTGGCTTCCTCCACGCCCGCCACATCCTTGAATGTCACTTTCTTCTGCTGCGTGGAATGCAGGCGCGCGCGGCTTTTACCAAAACTCAGCGCCTTATTGCCGCCGCTCTGCATCTGCCGCATCATGAAGATCCAGAAGGCCAGGAGCAGGATGAATGGGGAAGCCTGCACCAACAGCGAGAACCACGGATTGGAGTTGGAATCCTTGATCTCCACCTTGACGCCGTTCTGCTGCAGCAGATCGTAGATCGCCGGATAGTTGGAGGGAATGAGCGTCCGCAATCCGCGGTCGCCGCCCTGATACAAGCCGTGCACCTCGTTCCCGGCGACGGTCACCTCCTTGATCTTCTTGTCTTTAACCTGATCGACGAAGTCGGTGAAGGCGATCTGTTCTTCGGAGGGGCGCTTGCCTGTGCGCACGACGGTCCACAAAAGCACTGCCACACAGATAAGGACTACCCAAAAAATTGCGGTCTTGATGTTGGAATTCACGAAACCTCCGCGATCGACGCCCCGGCGTCAGCCGCTACCGATATAGACGTTACAGACATGCTACTCGATCCAATTAACGTCAGCTTCCGGTTTCCCGGATACTGAGGACCAGGCGGGTACCGGGGCTGGCGGCGAAACCGGCTGCCGGACCGAAGCGGCGCGCCCAAACAATCGCGTCGCCGGTGGTGACGACCGGCCAATGCCGGCGCTCCCACAGTGGAATACGGGCTTGGTGAAACAGGACTTTGATTTTCTCCACCCCGGTGTGACCGGACGGCTGATACTGATCGCCGGGCCTCCAGTTCCGCACTTCCAGGGAACCGGAGATCCGATTCCAGTCCAAACGCCCCACGCAACCATTATATAAGAGATCTGACGATTTCGTTACTTCTGTATTTTCAAATAGTTCCGAATGGATAACAAAATTCTGGCCGGGCAGCCTGACAGCGCCGGGGACGGGCAGGGGCAGGCGATAGTTGCGGTTCTCCAGATTGTCCGCGGCCGGTGGGGCGATGCGCAGCCAGTTGAAGGAGCGGAAGATGTCCAGCCCGGGGATCTGTAAGCGGCCATGGCCCTCGGCCGAAGCCGCCAGCTCCAGGACGCCGGCCAGGTGCTCAAAGCCGATGCCGCGCAGGTCTCCTTTGGCGATTTCCAGGGCGCGGCGGACGAGGCGGCGCGCGACGGCCAACGGTAGAGCGTCCAGCGATTCGATACGCAGCAGGACGGCGTGCGGCTCGATAGTCAGGTGGGCGGGCGACAGGCGGGCGATCTCGGATTCCCAATAAGCCTCCTCGGCCTGTGCCCAGTTCGCGGTATGCGCAAGGGTTTCGGTCATGGCCGGATTCCATTCCCGGGTCAACTGGGGCAGCAAAGCGTGCCGTATGCGGTTGCGCGCGAAGGCGGCGCTGGCGTTGCTGGAATCCTGACGCCAGTCAATGGCGTGGTCGCGAAGATACTGCTCGATCTCCGGACGCTCGATGTCCAGCAGCGGCCGGACGATGCCCTCAGCGGTGACCGGGCGGATCCCGGCCAGCCCGGCGGTTCCGGAGCCACGCAAGAAGCGAAAGAGCACGGTTTCGGCCTGGTCGGAGCGCGTGTGACCGACGGCCACCCGGTCCAGCGCTCCGGCCCGCAGGAATTGCCGGAAGAATTCCATGCGCGCGACGCGGGCGGCCTGCTCGAGATTGTCTCCGGTCTCGCGGCAGAGGGCGGATACGTCGGCTTCCGCGAACTCGAACGGCAAATCAAGGGACGCCGCCAGAGCGCGGACAAAAGCGGCATCCTGGCAGGATTCCTCCCCGCGCAGTTTGTGATCCAGGTGCAGGACGGTCAGGCGCAGGTCCCAGCGCGGCCGAAGCGTGCACAGAACATGCAGGAGACACACGGAATCGGCCCCGCCGGAGACCGCCACGCCCACGCGTTGGCCCGGCTGAAACATGCTATAACGTGTGATGATTCGGACGATGCGCTCGAGCATTCTTGACTGATATCCATATTCTAAGTCCCGACGTCGGGCTTCAGCCTTACTGCCGGGTTGACAGGCGAAAGCGCCTGTCCCACCCTTCCGCGAGAGGAGCATAAACAGCTTGACAGACGAACTGACGCAAAAAGCTTCGGAGATCCGCCTGCTCTTGATGGATGTGGATGGCGTGCTGACCGACGGCAAGTTGCTGAATGTGCCGGATGCGGCAGGCAACATGGTGGAGACGAAAGGCTTCGATTCGCAAGATGGGATCGCGCTGCAGTGGATGAGCTGGAAGGGCATTGCCACGGGGCTGATCAGCGGGCGCGTGTCGCCGGCCACCGCGGAGCGCGCGAAGCAGTGCAAGTTCCGCTACGTGTACCAGGGGCACATCGAGAAGATCCCCATCCTGGAAGAGATTATGGCGGACGCCGGGCTCGTGAAGGAGCAGGTAGCGTATATCGGCGACGATTTGACAGACGTGGTGGTGATGCGTCGCGTGGGCCTGGCCGTCGCTACTGCCAACGCGCGTACGGAAGTGAAAGCGCTGGCGCATCACGTGACCGCAGCGGTGGGAGGCAGCGGGGCGGTCCGCGAAGTGATCGAGCTGATCCTGAAGGCGCAGGGGTTTTGGGAGGAGATCCTGAAGAAGTACGAAGCGTGAGGAGGGCGACCCGGCGACACGGCGACGCGGCGACACGGCGCCTGCGCCGGCAGGAGTGCCTGCGCCACGGTAGAATGCCGTCATGAGCTACAAAGTGAATCGTCGCGGCTTTCTGGCGAGCGCCGGCCTCGCGGGCCTTGGCACGGCGATGCCCGCGCCGGCGGCGGAGGAATCCGCGGGCACGATCAAGCTGGGCGTGGCCAGCTACTCCTTCCGCGAGTATAGCCGCGGCCTCGCCATACGCTCGATCCTCGACCTACACACTCCATACGTCAGCGTCAAGGAGTTCCACCTGCCCTATCGCAGCAGCCCGGAGGAACTCGCCAGCGGGCGCAAGGAATTCGAGAGAGCCGGCCTCATCATCGTGAGCGGCGGCAACATCGCGCTGCAGAAGGACGATCCCGACGACATTCGCCACTATTTCCAATACGCCAGGATGTGCGGCATGCCCATGATGGTGTGCGCTCCCACGCACACGAATCTGGGCGCAATCGAGAAGCTCGTCAAAGAGTACGACATACGCATCGCCATCCACAATCACGGCCCGGAAGATAAGCAGTACCCCACGCCGCAGTCCGTGCTTGAGGTGGTCCGCAACATGGACCCGCGGTGCGGGCTTTGCATGGACGTGGGACACGCGGCGCGCGCCGGCGCGAACGTCGTCGAGTCCATCGCCGACGCTGGCAGCCGATTGTTCGACATGCACATCAAGGATCTGCGCTCCTTCGAGCCGCACGCCATACAGTGCGACGTTGGCGAAGGCATCATGCCCATCGTGGGCATTTTCAAGCAGCTATACAAGATTGGTTATAAGGGCTGCGTCAATCTGGAATATGAGATCAACGGGGACAATCCCCTGCCCGGCATGAAGAACTCGTTCAGTTACATGCGCGGGGTGCTGGCGGGGCTGAAAGGCTAACGGTACTGATAAACCAATGGCGGAAATTCCTATCGGAACGAAACTCGAACACAAGCTCCTGGTGGACAACGAAGTGGCCATCAATTTTCTGGGCATGGAAGGCGCGCGCGTGCTCGCCACTCCCTGGATGATCGGCATCAACACTTTGTAGCGCACTGTGGCATACTGGATATATGGCACGCCACGTCTTAAGCCTTATCCGAGTATCCGGCAAATCCCAGATCGACCGCACAGGCATTCCACGGCAGCTTGAGGACATCGCCACCATTTGCAAAGCTGAAAATTTGGTGGTTGCTCCAGGCGATGAATACCGCTTTGAAGGACTTTCAGGCGCATCCGTTGAGAGCTTCCCAAAATACCGTGAAATGCTGTCTCGGCTGTCGGACCCAAGAATTTCAGGCATCGTCTTCTCCGAAGTGTCCAGGCTATTCAGACCTGAATTCCCAGATCAGCTTTCCGTCTCGAAACCGTTCCGGGTGAATGGCAAGCTGATGTTCTACGCAGACGGTGTGCTTGATCTGCGCAAAGAGAAAGACCAGGGCATCTTCTACGCTGAAGCACAACAGGCAGGCGCACACCGTAAGCGGATTGTGAAGTGGACACATTGGGGCAAGAACCAGCGGCGCAAAGAAGGCAACTGCAAGACCGATCCGTTACCGGCAGGCGTCAGGTTCGTCCAGCACCCATCAGCAAATCCAAACGAGCTTCCAACCGGCCATTTTGAATACACCGAGAACGCATACAGGATCAAGGAAGCGTTCCGGCTGATCGTGGCTGGAACATCGTTGGCTGAAACTGGCCGCAAAACCGGATTCGTCAGCCATACTCGCAAACGTCCAAACACAACGTTGCTTCGTCTGGCGTTGTCGTCTCGCTGGTGGATTCAAGAAAAGTCTTCGGTCAATCTCAGAGTCGGTCGGAAGATGCGAGACGACGGGACGCTGTTTGATGGAAATCGTATCGCCCGTGAAGATCCAATCATCGTCAAAGCGGCCTGGAAGGAAGGTGAAGGTCCGCTGGTTTCTCGTGAAGATTTTTTGAAGGCGCAAGAAATCCTGAACGGTGAGAAGAAACATTGGGTTCAAAGCCGGGGAGAAGCGCACAGCACACTAGAGCCGTTCCTTGGTCATGGCGTTGTCTACTGTGAATGTGGCGGCATCATGTACCCAAAAGTTTTCAAGCGTCGTCATTGTGAGAGTTTGTATTACCTGTGCTCGAAGACAAGCCCAAACTACCATCATGAATGCAAGCTGCCGATCCGCAAACATGCCGTGGTCGATCAGGAAATCAAGAAGTTCGCAATGATACGCCTGATCAACACCAACTTTTTGAAGAGCCTGGAACCTGTCCAGCCAGTCATCGACACTGGTGCCATAGAGAAGCAACTAACAAAGCTCTTGAGGCAGAAGGAAGCGCAGTATCGAAGAATCGGAACCATGCGAGATGAAGACCTGTTGATGAAGCTGATCGGTGAGACGGAAACTCAGATTGAAACGTTGGAAAAGGAACTGAGGAATACACGACAACCTGTTACGTTTGACCCGGCTGCGTTGCGTCAGAAATACCTGGACTTCGGAAACATACCGCTGCCAGAACAGAAGGAACTGATCCGATCTACGTTTTCGAAAATCACCGTAGACGCAGAAGGATCAATCATCGGAATCGAGCTTCGTGACGTTCCTGGAGCGTGGCTGTCCGTCTGGCCTGAAGGGAAGCCGACACCGCCATTGATGTGATTCTTCACTTTTCTAAGACTTCGGTTCAGGGCATTCGTTCCAATCTCTCTGCCGTCCAGCAACAGACCGGCTTCGTGTTTGCCGTTCCTAACCAAATCCCACGTCTTCCAACGGCGATATAATGATCCCACGATGCCACAAAGACTACTGCGCCTATTGCCATTCGTCCGCAGTTGCCGGTTGATACGTCCGATCAATGCACGGCGGCGGATCGGGATTTTTTGTGTTGTGGTTGCGGGTGTCATTTCTTGACCACTTCATCCATTGGCTTCAGTCTGCCGTTTGTGGTAAAGAGAAAAGCGTATTGTTGTTTGAATGCCTTTCGATGACGGGGATTCGTTCTTGATATCAGACGCTGTAGACCTTCAACAAACTCCACCGTCAAAACATTCCACCATGCGAGCGTCCCCTTGTGTTCGCATTCTGTCCTGTCGCAGTTGATGCATGTCGGTCTGTCTCGTAATTCTTTGATGTCCATACTCACATTCTACCATTGTATGCGGATGTGTCTATGTGTTTATTGTCAGGTAAATTGACGCATGATTCTCGGACACTCAACGCAAGCTTTTTTCAGTCGTCATTCAGACGTTTTGATAGTACTTTTGACAGATTCAAAAGTTTTTTGTCAACTGCGACGCATTCAAGAAACTTCAGCGTGCAGGCGCTCTGGCACTTTGCGGCACGCCTGTAAATAAAGAGCTTGGCATGCGGGCAACTAAACACTTTTGAGCAGAACATACAAAACTCGCTGATAGGCTTTTTTTGATGTCGATTTGTCCAATTATTGGAATGAATGTCAATAGAGTGTAATTTTGGCATACGACAATTACCTGACAAGAAATACCGCTCACAACGATTGACACTTCTGCGCATTCTTTGAGACAATTGAGTCAGAAAGGAAAGAAGTATCGGATAAAACAATGCAGTCGGAAATACAAGAACAAGGCAATCAGCCGCAGGTGGACACCGAGAAAGAACAGTCCAGTGCGACGGCACCGATTACTTATAACAAGGCGTACTTTCTCGCTGAATACAAGGTACGTCACAAGCTACACATCAAGCGTCGTCTTGAAGATGCCTTGGAAATGGGCGAACTGTTTGCTCTAGCGAATGCGAAACTGGAACCGAAGGAGTTCAGGGCGTTCGTGACTGAGAGCGAATACGGCAAGAGCACCGCTTATTACGACATGGAACTGGCCTGGAACAAAGAAAAGATTGAAACCATCCAGATCGAACACAATGTCCAGTTCTCGCTGACGGTCTGGTACGAACTGATCAAGGCCAAGAAAGATGACCTGACTGAGTGGATCGTTGCCGGACTGCTGACATCAGATTGCAAGGTCAAACACGCCAAGAAGCTGATGAAGGCCATCAACGACCGCAACCAGGAAATCGATAAGGACAAGGGAGCGAAGAAGGCAGGCGGCGGCAGCGCATCAACCGCAGGCGTAAAAGGCGGCAAAGGAGAGAGGCCGGAACCCCCAGAGACAGTCCGTATCAACGATCCAGAATTCCTGGAGTTCCGCAACAGGCCGGAAAATCTGGGCCTGTCGAACGCTCAGGTAGGCGAGAAGTTTCGGAACCGGAAGGAAGCCAACAAGAGAGCCGAAGAAGAAGAGCACATGCACGGTCATGACATCGGCAATCCTGACAAGCCGCAGACTGACGCAGCCGGGGCGCAGAGCGAAGAAAAGTGGGTGCCGAACGCCAGAACACATTCGACCATCATTGCAGTCGATGGCAAGGTAGTCGTTCAGATGTTCGTACCGGCGACGATGGCTGATGCACCGTATGTTGAGAAGCTCTTCGAAGCACTGGAAGCCTGCATCAAGGACAACAGCAATCAGGCGACCACCGAACTGGAACTGCAATTCGAAGTGTACCCCTGGAGAGTTCCGGCGACGAAGACAACAACCGAATGACGACCAAACTAGGGCCGGTGCCTGCGAACCATCGGCCCTTCAAAGCAGGAATCGATGCGGAAACCTTACACCAAGTACGACGACTTCATTGATCCGAAGACCGGCAAGTTCAGACGGCGGAAGTTCACCGAGAAAGAATTACTGCTGTTCTCCAGGCTGTCGAAAGAACAATTCAATCAGGAAATACAACGCATCCGACCAACCGACGAGGCGACATACCGCAGAATCGAAATCATGATGCTTCTCGACAAACAGAACGGCCTGTGCGCAAAGTGTGGAGTACGCATCGAACTTACCAAGGAACATTCGGCGCTCGTAGGTCAAGAGCTATGGTGCATTACCTGTCATCTGAAGGAAATGGAAACATCGAACGTCCGTCAATAAGGTCACGGCCCTAGACTTCTTATGATCCCTTCACCCAACCTTCGACCTGTTCCAGATGTTCACAAGAGAGTTGCGCCGAGCACAACCATTGATATCTCAACGGTCGTCAGTTCTATCAATGCAAGACTGCGCAACCGGCCAGAAGACTTCATCGAGATTGGGCGACAACTGGATACGATCTGGTCGCTGCTAAGAAAAAAGGATTGGAAGAAATACGGATTCTTGCCCATTCTCACTTACGAGGTCGCTTCCCAATTGCGTCAGATGCCGGGTTATCCAGAGATGATCGACCCGGACAACCTGAAGCGTTTTCCTTGCGATCTGACGACGATGATTGCTGTTCTCCAAATGGTCAAACAGAGTCACGATACGTTTGAAGAGGCGATGGAGGAAGCATGGATCAATCCTGAAGTCGGCAAACATGACATCCGATTCATTCGCAAATTCGGAAAGCCAAAGGATGTCATTCATAAAGAACGACATGAAGCCGCAGTGAACAATCCACAATTTTCAGAAGGCAACCAAATCTTGACAGGACGGTTTCAGGATTTGTTGCCGGATGCGCTTGAAGACAACTCGACGGATTTGTTTGTTGTCGATCCGCCGTGGGCAAAAGAAACTATCGAAGAATTTGGAGACGCAGCCGAGATTGCACAAAGAAAGCTGAAGACTGGCGGGTTCTTGATGGCGTATACGGGGCATAATTTTCTGGATGCCAAACTTCAGGCGATGTCGCTGCACCTGACGTATTTTTGGATCTTTGCGGTTGAGCACGAGCCTTACAATAAACCCACAAACGCACGCCGTCATGTAGGCAATCTGTTTCAGCCGATAGCCGTCTACGTCAAAGGTTATGCAATGGGATTTCCACATTGGATTGTAGATCTACGGAAGGGCGATCAAGACAAGAGTCATCACGCTTGGGGAATCGGAACGGAAGAAATTAAATACTACATCGAGCATATGACCGATCCTGGAGCACTCGTAGTGGACTGCTGTGCGGGCGGCGGGACTGTCTCGGTCGTCTGCCAAAAGATTCTCAAAGATCGAAAATGTCTGGCGTGCGAGATCAACCCCGAAACAGCCGCACTCGCACGCCGCAGAGTCGAAGTTTACCCAGACTTGGAGCAATCGACCTGACGCATATGAGGATTCCCAAGGACAATTCATACTTAAGAGCCAACTGAATGGCCGTCAGACGGGCACGGTCGCCGTTCTGCCGGTTCTTCCTGAACGCTCTGGCAAATCGTCTTTTGGCATCCGGCGATACGGTGTAGGGCACG
>Ga0181538_10000861_pt1 | contig 35835 bp, 25 predicted proteins | sample PEATcosm2014_Bin_40_FD_119773 | JGI IMG/M metagenome (GOLD analysis project Ga0181538, IMG submission 119773) | Peatland microbial communities from MTU Mesocosm Facility, Houghton, MI, USA - PEATcosm2014_Bin23_30_metaG | ecosystem: Environmental > Terrestrial > Soil > Wetlands > Peat | place... | reverse complement strand
GGATGGCTACATCGCGCGGCGTTACAACCAAAAAAGCGAACTCGGCGCGATTCTCGATCCGCTCGCGGACAAAATGTTGCTCGTGTCGGGCATCGTCACGTTGAGCTTCAACCATGGGTCGTACATCGGGCAAATTCCGCTCTGGCTCACCGGCACCGTCCTCGGACGCGACCTGCTGCTGCTCATCGGCATCGCCGTCATCCGGCTTACCGTGGGCAAAGTAATCGTGCGTCCGCGCATCATGGGTAAAATCGCGACGGTGCTGCAAATGATCGTGGTCATCTGGATTTTGCTGGACTGGGACCGCGACTTGAATGCGCGCTGGCTCAAAATCTGGACGCTCGGTGCGGCGGTCTGCACCGGTGTGTCGGGACTGCTTTACGTTTGGGACGGCGTAAAACAGCTCGGGGCGCATCCGGCCAGTTCGCCGACGGTGAAGAATGGAGGAATGGAGTGATGGAGTAATGGGAACAAGGTCGGCTGCTGACCCCAACACTCCAACACCCCAATACTCCAAATGAAATTTATGGCAAAGGAACTGGAACTGAAACTCAAGGTCGGCGATCTGGCGCCGGGTTTTTCGGCGGCGACCAACAGCGGCGGCGTTAAAGTTTCACTTGCCGATTTCAAAGGCAGGAACGTCGTGCTGTATTTTTATCCGAAGGATGACACGCCAGGTTGCACGAAGGAAGCATGCGCATTCCGTGACCATTTCGCCGGGTTCAGAAAGAAGGGCACGGTTGTGCTCGGTGTCAGCACCGACCCGGTGAAGTTGCACGACAAGTTTGCGGAGAAATACAAGCTGCCGTTCACCTTGCTGGCGGATGAGGACAAACAGATTGTCCAAACCTACGGTGTCTGGGGCGAGAAGACCTTCATGGGCAGGAAATATCAGGGCACGCATCGTGTGACCTTCCTCATCGGGCCGGACGGGCGCATCAAAAAGATCTGGCCGCAGGTGAAACCGGAAGAGCACGCGGAGGAAGTGCTGGCGGTGTTGTAAAATCTGACAGGTGCGCGGAAAATCGCCGGAGGCATTGTGAATCAAATCAGGCTCCGAAGGGTCTCGTTTTGCGACACTCCATCCATCTGTGCTTGGATTCAGGAACTTATTCAGTGCCCGTCCTTCCGAAGATATTGAAACGCGGCCCGATGCTCCATCGGGCATTATTCGTGCTTGACAGGGGTTTACAACGTGCAGTCTAACGAAAATTAGGATGGATTGAAGCCATGATTAACCGCTGGCAATGGGCATTGGCTTGCGCCGTTTCCAGCTTGCTGCTGCTGTTCTGCGGCTTGCTGGTGCCGGCGTATTTGCGGGCGGTGGATGTCAACGTCATCCAACGGGCCGGGCGGGACACGCCGGCTCTGACTGCACAGGGGCTGTCGCTCGTGAACCAGCAGAACCTGGGGACCGCCTGGTTGTTTTTTCAGGCGGCGCAAGCGGAGGGAATTTCCGGCCGGGAAAATCTCGGCCTCGCCGTGACCAATGCGATGCGGCAGCATCCCGACTGGCTGGTATGGGGCAATGACTCCGCGTTGAAGCGTCTCTTCGGAAATGATTCCCCATCACCGGAACCTTTCACCGGGTTCATCGTCCGGCAAAAAAACCGGGAGGCCGCGCTGGACCTGCTGGGCGCCTCAACCAGTCCCACCGTGCAGGAGTTGCTGCGCTGCCGCACGCTGACCGGCACCACCCTGTTCACGCCGTCGCAGTCGGCTTCCGGCCAGGCCTTTGATGTGGCGGTGACGACTTGCGGATTGTTGGTTGAGGAAGGACGGTTGACGACGGGTTTGGGCGACAACATTTTCAAACTGGCCTCGGCCGCCAACCGCGGCGGGAGTTCGCAACCACTGGAGCAGGTGCTGATGGATTTGATGGCACTGGGCCGGCGATTCAGTTGGGACCAGTTTGTGGCGTTCACCGGCCGTGTCGAGGACGCCGGGACGTTGCACGTCCTCGCCGACCAGGTCCGCGACGTCGGCGGCCAATTGCCCGTGCTTTTCTCCGCTGTGGCGCTATCCGGCAAGCCGGCGGCGGTGGCGAAATATGTCGCGCATATTCCCCAGACCGGGTTGACCGATCTCGGTTACAGTCTCCGGTTCGGCACGGGCGGTGTGAACGAATTGCTGGCGCGCGACCAATTGCTTTACCGCGCCGGTTCCCGCCTGCACCTGGGAGTGGATTGCAGCCTGCGGTTGCCGTGGCTGGCGTTTGCGCTGAAATGGCTGGCCTATCTGTCGAGTGGATTTCTTCTGGCCGCATCGCTGCATTTTGCGCGGCCGGCCGTATCGTCCTTGGAACGACCGTTGCAGGTGCGCGGGTTCCATGTGGTCCGCGAGAGTTTGTTTGCGTTGGGTTTCCTGCTGGTGGTGCTGCTTCTGAGCGAGCCGTTTCTCGCCCAGGACACACGGAAAGAGGAGTACTCCTTTCGACTGCACGTGCCCACGACGGGCACGGTGGTCCTGGCCGGATTCGCCCGCAATCATCCCAACATTATGAACAACATGATCCTGCTGACCCTGCTGCTGTTCTTCGTGCTGCAGGCACTGATCTATATTGCCTGCCTCGTGAAGCTGGCGGAAATCCGCCGGCAGAACGTCACGCCGCGCTTCAAGCTCAGGCTGCTCGAAAACGAAGACCACCTGTTCGACGCCGGCCTGTACCTGGGCTTCGTCGGCACCATCATCTCGCTGATCCTCGTTTCGATGGGGCTCATCAAATTCAGCCTGATGGCCGCCTACTCGTCCACGTCCTTCGGCATCATCTTCGTGTGCGTGTTTAAAATCTTCAACCTGCGCCCGGCCCGCCGCCGATTGTTGCTGGAAGCCGAAGCCGAAGCCTCCGGGACCGCCGCGCCAACGCTGGTCACGCCGTCATGAACCGCAGCATCCTCATTGTCATCTGCGACTTCCTGTTGTTGAGCCTGCTGACGTTCTCGACGGACCTCAGCAAGATGGTCGGCGAGAATGAAGGCTCCGCGGCGGCCTTCAAGGCGGACGTGCTGCCCAAAACAGGTGACAACTACTCGAAGGATCTCGCGGCGGTCATGCAACAGGCGCTCGGCGAGGAGCAAAAGAACCGCGAACAGTTGCAGGCGGAACTGGCCAGGGGCCGCGAGGCAGCGCGGCAGCAACAGCAGCAGTTCGACCAGCAGGCCAAAGAATTGCTGCAGAAACAATCGAGCCTCGAACAACAGTACGCCGCGGCCCAGGCCAATGTCCAGGCGCTCAACCAGAAATTACAAAACAGCAGCGCCGAAATCTCGAAGACCCGGGAACAGCTCGCAGCGAAGGAGGCGGCCATCCAAAAGCAGGCCGAACAGGGCGCCGCCTTGCAGAAGCAAATCGCCCAACTTGCGAAGAACAATCAGGCTGTCCAGGACGAAAAGCAGAAGCTGGCCGGCCAGCTCCAGGTGGTGGAAGTTGAGAAGCAGGCCGCCGCCGAAAAAGCCACCCTGATGCAGCAACAGGTGCAGGCCGAGCGCGCCCAAAACACCAGGCTGGCCGAGGACTTCAAGACACTGGCGACCAATTCCGGCGCCCTGACCCAGGAAATCCGGGAGAACCGGGCCCTGGCTCCCAACACCATCTTCAATGAGTTTGTCACCAACCGGGTCTGGACCCGCTTCCTGGCGTCCCGATCCGGCTTCCTCGGCATGAATTCCAGCAGCCGCAAGGAGACCGAAACGGTGCTGGTCACCGACGGGACCCATGTTTTCGCGTTATGCCACGTGCAGGACACCCCGCTGACGTTGGGGGAACCCGGCACGGACTGGGATGTGCTTACGGGAACACTGGATCACAACACGGCGCAAGTTCCCATCCACGCATTGTCCTTTCACCTTCAGGATCCGCGCGTGGTGTTCATGCCGGTCACGAAGGCGGAAGCCGCCCAGCTTGGTTGCAAGATTTACCCGATTTCGTCCGATCCGTTCAAATTCCAGGATGCGGTGGTGATCGGTGCGGGGGGGGACTATTACGGCGAAAGCAGCTTCCAGATTGATTTGAACACGCCGGCATACGTCAAACTGGACCGCAGCCTGTTGAAGGGGCTGTTTGGAAAATTCAATCCCTCGCGCGGCGACCTGGTTTTCAGCCGGACCGGCGAGTTGATGGGGATCATGGCCAACAGCACCTACTGTCTGGTGCTGCATGACTTCGCCTCGGAAGTATCCTTCCCCTTTGGCCGGGACATTCACGCCCAGCACACCGGCGAAGACTTGTCCCGGTTGTTCGGATACGTATTCAACCTGCCCTCCAAGTTGAGATGACCGGGGAGTCATGCCGTGGCGGACGCAATCCTGGTTTGACATGGACGGGCAAATCCTGAAAATGTCCGTAACGAAAAGGAATCAACCAGATAACCAAAAACGATTATGCCAATTCCAACCGGATCAAAAGCTCCCGACTTCACCCTTAAATCCAAGCAGGCGTCCGGCCTGGTGGACGTGAAACTCAGCAACAATTTCGGCAAAAAGAACACCGTGCTGCTGTTCTTCCCGCTTGCGTTCACGAGCGTTTGCACGAAGGAAATGTGCGACCTCACCGCCGGCCTCGGGGCCTACGCCGGCCTCAACGCCGACGTCATCGGCATCAGTGTGGACAGTCCGTTCACGCAGGAGGCGTGGGCGAAACAGGAAAAAATCGGTATCACGCTCGCCAGCGACCTGAACAAAACCACCGCCCGGGCGTATGACGTCATCTTCCCGATGCTGGCCGGCGTGGGCGACACCTCGGCCCGCGCGGCGTTCGTGGTTGATAAGAAAGGCGTGGTGCAATACAGCGAACAGACGCCGACGCCGAAGGACCTGCCAAACTTTGACGCCATCAAGGCGGCGCTGGCGAAGTTGAAGTAAATTTTTAACCAGGCTGTGTCCGTTCAGGCCGCTCATTCGGGCGGCCTGCATTGTTTAACGCAGAGGGCGCGGAGAAACGCGGAGATTCGCAGAGGATTTTTTCTCTGCGTTCCTCTGCGAACTTTGCGCACTCTGCGTTAAAATCTGGACTACAGCTTTGGCGGAGCGTTTGAAGCCGCCATCCATTTGCTCATCGGTCGCACGTTGCCGCATTCCGGGCAGGATGCGACGCCGTATTCAACGCCGCAGTTGGGACAGAACGCGTGCGTTTCAAAAGTATCGAAGGGTTTCCGGCATTTTCCGCAGATCCAAAAGGCGCCGCGCGGCGGAGCGGTTTTGCAGGCCGGGCAGACAAATCCGTCGTGACGCGGCGCATTGGCGACGCGGGCCAGCGCGCGGGCGTGCGTCAAACCGCGCCAGCAATTCATCAAAATGAAAGCGGCCATGATGCCAATCCAGACGGATTGCGCCCAAATGGCAAACAGGATCAGGACGGCCACACCCACAAAGCCAATGCTGCTGGAGATGAGCAGGCTGCGCGCCCGCCCAAACACGAACCAAAGCAGCGAGCGCAAAATCTGTCCCCCGTCGAGGGGATAAACCGGCATCAGATTGAAAACCAGCAACAGCGTGTTGATATACCAAATCGTCATCACATAGACATAAACGTTGGGAACGGTTTCCATCCAACCAGCCAAATAACCCAGCCACCAGATGATTGAAAATACGGGGAAGAGCGCCACATTCACCAGTGGTCCGGCGGCGATGCTCCAAAGCATGGCGCCGGGCCGTTGCGGCGGGGAGACATACGCCACGCCACCGAGCGGCCAGAGCACGATTTGGTTTGCCTGGCCGCCAACCTGCCGGCACGCGAGCGAATGGCCAAACTCGTGCATGAGCACAATCAAAAACAGCGTGAGATATTCCAGGGCATTCCATTGGATGGAGGAATAATGGTTCGCCCGGGTCTGGATTTCATACCATGCAACCAGAAACCAGGACCAGTGCAAATATACATCGATTCCGAACAACCGGAACAGGTGAATGGAGCCTTGGCGTGTTGGCATGTTGCACGAACTTATCCCACATTTGCCTCCGGCAAACAAGGTTTTTGGCAGGGACGGCGCCCGGTTCGGACTCGATGTTGCCTGACCTGAAGACGGAAGGTGAAAAAGCGGTGGAGGGCCACCGCAGTCCAAGACGCTGCGCGCGACACGATGATTCCCGAAATACGCAAAGCGTCGTGGAGTGCGCCAGCCCTCCGGCGCTTTTGGCAAGGAGATGGAAAAATACAAAACGCCTCGTTTCCATTTCGTAACACGACCTTAACCGGACTGTCGTTGTGATCAACGCGGGGTGGGGTAAGTTGTCCCAAATGACACCGCGCATTTTGATTGTGGATGACGAGTTCGATTTCGTCGAGCTGGTGCAATACCGGCTCGCCGGGCTGGGCTGCGAATTCATCGTGGCCGGCAACGGGGTGGAGGCGTTAAGCCAGGCGCGGCAGTTCAAACCGGATTTGATCCTGCTCGACATTTTGCTGCCCGACCTCGACGGTCTGTCCGTTTGCAAAATTCTGCGCCGCCAGCCGTCCACCAAAAAGACCCCGGTGATTTTCATGAGCGCGCTTTCCAGCCAGGTGACCAAACGCACCGTGGCGTTGCATGCCGATGATTTTTTCATCAAGCCGCTCGACCTGGAACGGCTCGAACGCCGTATTGCCGATTTGCTGCATCCCGAGCCGGCGGTGAAATGATTTTCTCCCGCACCGGGCGGTGAAAACGGCCGCGCCAAACTTTAGTGTTGTGGAGCGCCGGCCTCCGGCACGGCACGATTAGCAACACGCCGGGCCGGAGGCCGGCGCTCCCATTGCGGACCACTGATTTTGACTGGCGGAGTGCGAGCATACAATACCGCGACAAACCGAAAGCGCCAAACATGAAGGCGGAGGTATGGTCAGGTGGTGAAGTCGGCGCCGGACGCGGCGGTGCTGTTGCTGGTGAATGGATTGGTAGGGCGGGCAGTCCTCGGCCCGCCGCTCATCCAAATATCAATGACGGCGCGCACGGAGCGGCGCGCCCTACCTCAAATGAATGACTTTGGACTTTGGACTTCGGGCTTTGGACTTTACCCTCTTCATGTGAGTCACAAAAGCGCACGCATCGCCACCCTAATCGAGTCCTTCCGCGGACAGGAACTCGACGCGCATTATGCCGGCTATTTCGATTGCTTCAACCGCGGGTTGTTTTACGAGGCGCACGAAGTGCTGGAAGATTTGTGGCTCAAGGACAAATACGGGCCGAACGGAGCGTTTTACAAGGGGCTGATTCAACTGGCCGGCGCATTTGTCCATCTGCAAAAAAACCGTCCGCGTCCCGCCGTCGCGCTGTTCAAACTTGCGCTGGCGAATCTCGAAAAATATCCGCGCCGGCACGAGCGATTGGATGTCGCCGCCGCATGCGGGTTGCTCCGAAACTGGCTCGGAAGCCTGGAAGCCGCGCATTTTGAGAGGAATCCGCTTACGGACGGCAACGCGCCCAAATTGGCATTGAAATTGCCCGCCGTTAAGCCGTATCTATTCAATTAAACCACGGATGGACACGGATAAACACGGATTACGACAAGGCCAAAAGTCTCTTCAGTGAACTTGGGCGGCCTCACTGTTTGGTAAACTCGTTTGCATTGCTGAAATCCTTTTTCCTATCCGTGTTCATCAGTGTCCATCCGTGGTTAAAAGATTTTTCCACTGCATTGATACGGATTAAGGCTGAACATGAACAAAAAACGCGTCGTGCTGGCGGGCGGCAGCGGGTTCCTGGGCCGGGCGCTCGCCAAGGAATTGCTCCAGCGCAATTACGAAGTCGTCGTTCTGACCCGTGCGCTGCGCGAAAGTGACGAAGAGGGCGAGGTCAGGGAAGTGGAGTGGGATGGCGAACATATCGGCGAGTGGATTAAATGTCTGGATGGAGCGGAATCCGTGGTGAATCTCGCCGGACGCAACATCAATTGCCGTCACACGCTGGAAAATCTCCGGGCAATCGCCGAATCGCGCGTCAACGCGGCGCGCGCCATCGCCGCCGCCATCTGCCACGTCAAACTACCGCCGCGCGTCTGGGTGCAGGCGGGCGCCGTTGGTTTCTACGGCAATTGCGGTGACCAATGGTGCGACGAAACGGCCCCCAACGGCCGGAATTCGCTGGCGGAAGTCTGCCGGCTTTGGGAACAGGCCTGCCACGCTGCCGCCTCACTCCACACCCGACGCGTGCTGTTCCGAATCGGCCTGGTGCTGGGCCGCGATGGCGGGGCATTGCCCGTGCTGGCGAATCTGACGAGGTGGTTTCTCGGCGGCGCGGCCGGCAGCGGCAAACAATACATCAGTTGGATTCATCTCGCGGACCTGACCCGGATGTTCCTGCAAGCCATCGAGCCGGAAAATTATTTTGATGGCACTTACAACGCCGTCGCGCCCAATCCGGCAACCAATGCGGAATTCATGCGCACGCTGCGGCGCACCCTTTATCGTCCGTGGTGTCCGCCGGTCCCGGCCTGGGCGGTAAAACTGGGTTCCCGGCTGGCGCAGGCCGAGCCGTCGCTCGCGCTGGACGGCTGCCGTTGCGCGCCAAAGCGGTTTCTGGAAGCCGGTTTCAAATTCCAATTTCCGGACCTGCGCGGCGCGTTGAAAAACATCTGCCGCTGACGTCCCGTCACACCAGCGCTTCGGCCAGCACTTCCGCCATGTGCTGGGTGCGGACCGGTGTCAGGTGTTGAATTTGGTGGCGGCAGCTTATCCCTGATGCCACCACGATGTTCCCGAACGGCTGGCTCCGGATGACTTGAATGAGCGGTTCCGCGACTTTCACCGAAAGTTTGTATTTCGATTCCAGCATTCCGAACGCGCCCGCCATGCCGCAGCAGCCCGCCTCGAGCATCGTCACCGTCCGTTGCGGCATCCGGGTGGCCAGTTGATACATGTAATCTGAATTGGCAAGCGATTTGGCGTGGCAATGCACATGGATCATCATGCGCGCGGGATTTTCGTTAAAAATCAGCGCATTGGGTTCCCGATCGAGCAGGTTTTCAATAAATTGCTCGAATAAAAAACAACGGGCGGCAACCCGCTCCGCGTCCGGCAGTTTTAACTCATGATAATCCTGCGCGAACATCGAGTAACATGACGGTTCGAGAAAAATGATCGGCGGGTTGGTTTTGTCGCTGTTCAGCAGCGCGAGATTGTGGCGTCCCAGTTGCGCGGCTTCGTCGAGATTGCCCTGGCTGAAGGCGGGCCGGCCGCAACATTTGCGCAGTTTCGGCAGCACGACTTCGAAGCCCGCGGCTTCGAGCACCTTGACGGCGGCCATGCCGACATGAGGTTCGTAATAGCGCACGAATGTGTCGTCCCAAAGCATGACGCGGCCACGATAGGCCGCCCGGAAAGGCGGACGTTTGGCAAACCAATGGTCGAACCGCTCCAGCGCGAAATATGGCAACCATCGCTTGGTGGAAAGGCCCAGCACGCGGCTCAGGAACGGCGTATTTAATAACACATTGGCCACGCGCGGCAGCTTGCAACCCAACCGGCCCAGCTGATCCACCGAGCTGAACAGCCGTTCGTGCAGGGTCAGTCCGCGGTGCTGGATGCGCGCGTGCTGTAATTCGGCTTTCAACAACGTCAGATTTACGTTGGACGGGCATTCCACGGTGCAGGCTTTGCAGGACAGACAATTGCTCAACGCCAGTTCGAGTTCCTCCGAACCGAGCGGGTCGCCATTGATGCCGCGCAGTTCCAGCGCGGCGCGAATGGCGTTGGCGCGTCCGCGGGTGGACATGATTTCCTCGCCGGTGGCCATGAACGTGGGACACATGCTGGGCGTCAGCTTGAGGCAGCCGCCGCAGCCGTTGCATTGCTCCAGGTTGGCGGTGAACGACCCGTCCCTGGCGGAAAACGCCAGCACCGGTTCAAACGGCAGTTTCAGGGAATAACCCGCACCCCGGCGCAGGTGGCTGTCGATTTTATAGCGGCCATCGGAAATAATCTTGCCCGGATTGAACAAATTAAACGGGTCGAAGCACTGCTTGATTTGCCGCATGATCTGGTAAACTTCTTCGCCCACCTGTTCCTTGAGATACTCGGTGCGGGCGATGCCCACGCCGTGTTCGCCGCACAGTGTTCCTTTGAACTGCAATACAAGCGCGGCCACTTCGTCGGCAATCGTCCGGTATTTTTTCAAGTCCTCCGCCTTGCGCAAATCCAGCACCGGCCGCACGTGCAGCAGTCCCGCCGCGGCGTGGCCGTAATAGGAGGCGTTCAATCCGAGCCGCCGCATCAGCTTTTGCAGTTCGGCGGCGTAAGCCGGCAGGTCCTTTGGCCGCACCGCCGCGTCTTCGATGAAGGTCACGGGCTTGGCGGCGCCCTGGCAACCGGTCAAAAGCGACAGTCCCGCCTTGCGCAGCGACCAGACGAGTCCGGCTTCGTCCGGTGTTTCCAAAATGCGCGTGCGCAAACCCAATTTGCGTTTTTCCAGCAGCGCCAGCCGCCCGTCAACATCCTCGAAAAATTCGACGATTAAAACCGACTCGCACGGCTGGGTGTCGAGTTTGAGCAAATCGCGCGCGGCCTGAAACTCAAGCTGGCCGCGGGTCTGGTCCAGCAGCAGGCGGTCAATGTGTTCAACCGCCGCCGGTTTCAGATCGAGCAATCCGACCGCCGCCCGCATCGCCTCGCCCACGGACGCAAAGAACAAGAGTCCCATCCCGCACTTCTCCGGCAACGGGACGATTTTCAGTTCGGCGGAGATGATCGCGGCGAGCGTGCCTTCGCTGCCGGCGATGATATGAGCCAGATTGCCCGGCTCGCGCATCGCCCGGGCCAGCGCGTATCCGGGCCAGCGTTTCAGGAGACCCGGCGGAAAGCGCTCGGCAATTTGCAGCTCGTTCAGCGAAGTCAGGCTTTCCAACAAGTCGCGCTGTTTCGGCAGGGAGTCCTGGTCGGAACCGACTCTCACGACGCGCCCGTCGCTGGTTAAAATTTCCAGCACGCTGATGTGATCCGCCGTCGTGCCATAAACCGATGTGTGCGCGCCGGACGAATCGTTGGCGATCATGCCGCCCAGCGTCGCGCGCGAACTGGTCGCTACATCCGGGCCGAAACATAATTTGTGCGGACGAAGAAAATCGTTCAACTGATCCAGCACCACCCCGGCGCCGACGCGTACGGTGCGGCGCTCCAGGTTCAGATCGAAAATGTTGCGGTTGTAGCGCGCGAAATCAACAACGATGCCGTCGCCAATGGCTCCGCCCGAAAGACTCGTTCCCGCGCCGCGCGGGATGACCGATACGCCCGCCTGCGCCGCCGCCAGGATGATGGCGCTGGCATCGTGCGCGCTGCCGGGAAACGCCACGGCCAGCGGCTCGATTTGGTAAACGGACGCATCCGTGGCGTAGGTCTGGCGCGTCAAATTGTCATAAGCGACGTCGCAAACCGCCGCCTTCAACGTGGCCAGTTGTTGGTTGGGTGTCATATATGACCCGGCCCAAAGTTATCGGCGTAACCGCGCGTTGACAATGCCATTAACTCAAATGCCACTGGAGCGTGGCGCAACTCGACACGGTCCCGGCAAATGCCCGCAACGGTTTGAAGTTCCGCCTTCAGGCGGTCCACAGTGACAGCTTTTGTCCAAACCGCGTAAACGCGAAACTCCAAACGGTGACATTCTGTGTTCATACCAAATGCCGGGCCTGGCGTTTGGGCAGGGCGGTTTTGGCTTTGCGCACCGGGACGACATTTTCGTCCGTCAGAAAATCCTTCAGGAAACCGGGTTTGTCGTGGCGGCCGCCGCGTTGGTAGTCGCGCCACATCACATCGGCCACCCGCTTCGCGTCGAGCCGGAATATAACGGTCAGAAATTCAAAGAGCAGTTCCATCAGCCGCACCAGCGCGATGCCGTCCGTCCGTCCCGTGCGCGCGTGCAGCCAGTCGCTGAGGCGGAGGAAGGCGTGGAAGGGAGAACGTAGGACAGGCATCTTGCCTGTCTCATTCTTTTCGAATTTAGATGGAGACAGGCTGGAAGCCTGTCCTACTTTCCAAATCAGCGGCGTGGATTCGACGAAGTTGCCGCTGTTGCCGACCAGGTCCCAATAGCGGGCGAAGCGGCGCAGCCGTTGCATGGTCGCAAAATCAATCAGTTTGTTGCTTAAAATTTCGTAGGGCGGATGCGGGTTGTAAATCATCTGCCATTCGGCGTCGTGCCGGACAATCGGCGTGCCGCGCAGCCGTTTGAGAATGCCCACCTGAATTTCCTGCGGCCCGAGCGCAATGAGCCGGTCAAACCCGGTGGCAAAACTGTCCAGCGTTTCGCCGGGCAGCCCGGCAATCAAGTCGGCATGGATGTGGACACCGGTCTGGCGGCGCAAAAAACGGAAATTATCTTCGAGCTTCTCGTAATCCTGCCGGCGTTTGATGGCCGCGCCAATTTCCCCGTTGAACGTCTGGACGCCGACCTCGAATTGCAACGCGCCCGGCGGGAACTTTGTGATGACTTCGCGCAAGGATTCTGGCAACCGGTCGGGAATCATTTCAAAGTGGAAAAAATGACCGGGCTGATAGCGCTCCAAAAAGAATTCGAGAATGATCTTGCTGACATCCACGTTGAGATTGAACGTGCGGTCAACGAACTTGAATTGTTTCACGCCGCGATCCAGCAGCCGCTGCAATTGTTCGAGCAAAGCGGGCAGGGGAACCTGCCGCACCGGAATGTCGAGCGACGACAGGCAAAATTCGCACGTGAACGGGCAGCCGCGCGACGCCTCGACGTAGATGATGCGATGCGCGATGTCGTCGTCGGTGTAAAGGCCGTAGGGCAGGGCGATCTGCGAAAACTCCGGCAGTTCGGCGGGGATGATTTTCGGCAGCGGAGCGCCGGCCTCCGGCACGGCGGGTTGGAGTTCACGCTTTAGCGTGCCATCCGAACAAGCTGAAGCTTGAACTCCAACTTCTTCGAGCCGTGCCGGAGGCCGGCGTTCCAACAGCGTCCGGCACACTTCGGCGAACTTCAAATCCGCCTCGCCGGTGATGACGTGGTCGGCGAGCTGGACGATGGGCTGATTTTCGGTTTCATAGCTGACCTCCGGTCCGCCGAGGATGATTTTGATGTCCGGCCGGATGCGTTTGATGGCGGCGATGATCTCGGCGGTGGGTTCGACGTTCCAGATATAGACGCCGAACCCGATGATTTTGGGATTGTGCGCCAGCAGGACTTCCGCGATGTCGAGCGGACGTTGATTGATGTCGAACTCGGCGAGGCACGCGCACGGCTGGAGCGGGCCGAGATTGGCCAGCAGATAGCGCAGGCCGAACGCGGCGTGGATGTATTTCGCGTTAAGCGTGGTTAAAACGATGTCCGCCACGTCTGGCAGTTTAGCAACGAGTGCTGTGAGGTGCAACGACGACAGGGTGCAACCATTCAGCGTCCGTTGGGAAAGCGCCAGCCGCCGTCGCGCCGTAGCGGCGCTTTGGCGCGCCGCGAAGGCGGAAGGGCTGGCGCACTCCATGACGCTTCGCGCTGGCCGGAAGTCGCAGGCAATCGCATCGCGTCTTGGACTGCGGCGGCCCCCCGCCGCTTTTTTCCAACCTGCACCTTGCCTGGTTCGTATGGACGTTCACCACGCTTTCAATTGAATTTTCGTTAGACCCGGCGCGTTTTCATTGTTAGCCTGTGCTCATTATGACACCCGACGATATTTTATTGGAGGCGGAGGAGAAGATGATCAAGACCGAGCAGGTGGTCGTGAGTGAGTTTGCCGGCGTGCGCACCGGCAAGGCGTCCGCCGCGCTGGTCGAGAACATCATCGTGGAGGTTTACGACTCGCAAATGCGCATCCGCGAACTGGCCGGCATCACCACGCCGGAGCCGCGGCAACTGGTCATCCAGCCGTGGGACGCAACTTCAACCCACCCGATCGAGAAAGCCATCCAGAAGGCGAACCTGGGGCTGAACCCGGCGGTGCAGGGCAAAATCATCCGCATTTCGTTTCCGGAATTAAGCACGGAGCGGCGGCAGGAATTCGTGAAGATCACCAAAAAGATGGCCGAAGACGGTCGTGTGGCCGTTCGTCACGTGCGCCGCGATGCAATGGAACTGTTGAAAAAACACGGGCACGACAGCGGCATCACCGAGGACCAGGAAAAACAGGCGGAAAAGGACTTGCAGAAGCTCACTGACCAATACATTGCCAAGATTGACCAGCACCTTGCCCACAAGGAAAAGGAAATCATGACGGTCTGAGCGGATTGACGATTGCGAATTTGAAGACAGCTCGACGTTTTAGTAATGGAAGAATCAGAGAAATCGTCGTTGAAAATTTTCCTACTGTAGCGGCATGATGCCTGTGTGAATCGTTTTCTTCTCGCAATCATTCTGTTGTTTGTTTGCGCGTTCGGTGCTCGTGCTGAAGACGAACGCTTGTGGTGGGATAACGCCACAATCAACGGTAAACCCGTGCAATTTGTTTTGGATACTGGCACGGGACCTCCAGTGGTGCTTTTTTTCGACAGCAGCACGGCGGTTGGGTTTGAAAGTTACGCCGCCAAATCATCAGCCCGATCCAGGAGAAGCAGCCGCTGGAACAACAGAGTTATGCGACCTAGACTTGGGAATAACCAAAGCCCGGACTTCTCTCTACGTTGTAGAAATACCAGCTTATTCGAAAATGCTTTCATCCGTAGACGGGGTGCTGGGATGGCAGCTGATCAAGAACAACGTCTTAATGCTGGATGCTGTAAAACATACGTTGTTGAAACTTTGCAAGGTGCCAAAGGATGCAACTGCATGGACGAGGCTTCGTTTGCAAACTAATTTGGATGTTCTTGGTCTTGATGTATCTAATCAAAGAGGCGTTCAGGCGACAATTCTTATAGACACGGGTTCTCCAGGTGGAATTAGCCTTAATCCGCAGATGTGGCGTGAATGGAAAGCATTCCATACAAATCCACCGATAACGCTCAATGCATATTACACACCTACGATTGGGGTCGTGGCTATGGAAGAATCATGGACGCATGAAATTGCGCTTGGCCCCGTGGTTTTAACTGATGTCCCCGTTATGGAGGCAGATTCAACTGATGTTGCTTTAGGAACATCAATGCAAGGGCAATATGAAGCAACGCTTGGACTCGCGGCATTGAAACGACTGGACATCATTATTGACGGCAAGCATGGCATTGCGTATCTGCGACTCAAAAAGACTCGCCCTTTGCCATATGAACACAACCGACTGGGCGCAAATTTTGTACCAGCCACTTCACAAAGCAATGAGCTTGTTGCGAAAGTGGCAGCCAGCAGCCCGGCTCAGGAGGCCGGAATTCAAAATGGTGACGTGCTCTTGAAGCTGGACGAACTTGATGTTTCGTTATCGAACTTGGACATTCTACGAAAATTTTGGATGCCTCCTGGAACCAAGATAAATTTTACACTTAAACGCGACGGGAAGATTTTCAAAACCACTGCCGTGCTGCGGAACATCCTGCCGCCGGATCCGCCGAAGAATTCAAACTAAAGCCTACGGCCGCGCCGGTGCGTTCGTAGTGGCGGGTTCAAAGCGCACCACGGTTTCGTCCGGCCGGGCGTAACCGAGTTTTTCACGCGTCAACCGCTCGACGGTTTTTGGGTCATTCCGCAAGGCTTCAATCTCGGTTTTGAGTTCCCTGGATTTTTCCTCTTCCTTTTGAAGCTGTGCGTCCAGCCGCAGAATTTCCCGGCGCATCCGTTCGTTTTGATGAATGAGCGGCAGGTAACACATCCCGATGAGCAGCAAAAAGGCAAGGACGACCAGACCGACGACCACTTTCGTCAGTTTGCTCCAGATGCCGAGATCCACATTCATCCCGGCGAGTTAAGCACGCGCGGCGTGCCGGCGAAAGCGGATTTTACCCGGCGGGTTCCTTTCTCGTTTTCAGATTTATTCAGATTTGATTGTCAGCCCGCGATATAACCGTTATTATCTGGCGCCTATGATTAAGGCGCTGCTCCTGATTTTTCAAACCAGTGCGGCGTGGGAGCGTGTGGTGAAGGCCCGGCGCAATTTGGTGTTTCTGCTGGTGCTTTACCTGTTGCCGATGATGTTGCTGGTGGCGGCCGCGGAAGGTTTTCGTTTGGTGGAATGGGGCGAACTACAGGCGGGTATCGGCCACCGCATCCATAAATTCACCGCCGGCCAGGTCGTGATTTATGAAACCGCGCAATCGCTTCTGATGTTGCTCGTCATCGTGGTTTGCGGCGTTACGATAAAAACATTGGCGGAGAATTTTCACGGACACTACACTTACCATCAGTCGTTTACGATGGTCATTTATGGATTGAGTCCGATGTTCCTGTTGCGTTTGTTGGACGCGGTTCCGGGGATTATTCCGTGGGCCGCCTGGGGCATGGGCATCGTGCTTTCCATCAAAATCCTTCACCAGGGCGTCTGGTTCGTCATGCAGCCCGCCCCGCCCAATGCTTTTGCCCTGTATTTCATGAGTTCACTGCTGCTGGTTGCGGGAACCGGCTTGGTGCGATTCGTCACCGCATGGTATCTGGCGGGACACATCCAATCCGCTGAAAACCTTGTTTCGCACCTCGCTGCGCACCTGCCATTTTGAGGGCGCGGACGAACGAATGACTGTCGAAACGTTTGTTTATTTTCTTTCCGTCGGCGCGCCTTTCCGTGAAATTTTCCCCGCGTGATTCTCAACGACACCATCGCAGCCATTGCCACTCCGCTCGGCGAAGGCGGGCTGGCCGTCGTCCGCCTTTCCGGCCCGCAGGCGCTCGCCGTCGCGGACAAATGTTTTCTGCCCGTCGGCAAAAATTCGTTGAAGCCGTCCGTTGCGGCGACGCACACGAATCAGTTCGGCAAAATTATCCGGCAGGGCCGGAGCGTGGACGAGGTGCTGCTGGCCGTCCTGCGCGCGCCGCGCACGTTCACACGCGAGGACACGGTGGAAATCACCTGTCACGGCGGCCTTTTGCCCGCCAAGCTCGTGCTCGATACGCTTTTGGCAAACGGCGCGCGCCCGGCCGAGCCCGGCGAATTCACCCGCCGCGCCTTTCTCAACGGGCGCATTGACCTCGCGCAGGCCGAGGCCGTCGCCGATCTGATTCATTCGCGCACGGAACTCGCGCTCGCCGCTGCCAACGAGCAACTCGCCGGCAAACTGTCGCAGCGCATCAACACCTTGCGCGATGAAATGATGCAGACGCTTGCGCACGTCGAGGCGCACATTGATTTTCCCGACGAAGACATTTCGCCGGACACGAAGGAGCAACTACTCAAGCGTCTGGAACACGGTGTGGCATTCATGAGCGAACTGCTACGCACGGCCAATGAAGGGCAGATTCTCCGGCGCGGCATCCGCGCGGCCATCGTGGGCCGGCCCAACGCGGGCAAATCCAGCCTGCTCAATCAATTGCTCGGCCACGATCGCGCCATCGTCTCGGCGATTCCTGGCACGACGCGCGACACGATCGAGGAGACGGCGAACATCCGCGGCCTGCCGGTGGTGTTCATTGACACCGCGGGCTTGCGCGAGGCGCGCGATGAAATCGAGCTGGAAGGTGTCCGGCGCAGCCGCGAGTCGCTGGCCCGGGCCGAATTTATTTTGCACGTACTCGATGCCAGCGAACCGCTCACGACCGCCGATGAAAAGTATTTCGCCGAGTTCGCCGGCAAGAAACGAATCCTGGTCGTAAACAAAACCGATTTGCCGAGGAAGTGGGGCGCTGAAGAATTGGCGCGTCAGGTTGGAGTTCAGGCTTCAGCCTGTTCCCCGGACAAGCTGAAGCTTGAACTCCAACGGGACAGCCGGGTAACGGAGCGCCGGCCTCCGGCACGGCACGAAGAGGGTGAATCATCGCAACGAGCCGTGCCGGAGGCCGGCGCTCCAATCGTCGAGGTTTGCTGCCTAAGCGGGCAGGGGATTGATGCGTTGAAAGACGCCATCAAGGAACTGGTGTGGTCGGGCGAAATCAGGGCGGAGATGCTGCAGGTGATGATCAACTCGCGGCATCAGGACGCGCTGACCCGCGCTCGCGCGGCCACGCAGCGGACGCTGGACGTGTTGCGCGCCGGTGAGACGCTGGAACTGGCGGCGGGGGAACTGCGCATCGCCGTCAACGCCGTCGGCGAAATCGTCGGCAAAACGGCGACGGAAGACCTGCTCGACTCCATCTTCAGCCAGTTTTGCATCGGGAAATAGTCAGGCGAAGAATGCGAAACTTGTGGGTAGATTTGCAGCCTATCCTCATTAGGTGTCATATCACTTGCTCATCTGAAATCGGTAGAGTGCCACCACAATAATCGAAGGAATGAGACTCGCAAGGGCGAAAGGTGCGAACACAAATAAAACTACGCCGAAAACGGCGGCAACGATACTCGGCTCAAAGAATGGATTGTTTGTCCAGAACCCTGCGGTGAAAACGGAGAGACCAAAAACCAAAAATATCGCGCTGATTCCGACTACAAATGCGGTGCAAAACGCAGGCCAGAATGGCGGTCGTCGCTTCCGAGACCTGCTCAAGCCGCAAATACCAACACTTATGAGTGCGCCAAGCAAGAATGGTAAGAGTAAAACACCCATCATAGGATGACACCTAACTAGTAGACGGTTTGTTTTGCAGCCCGTCCTTATTCATAAGTAAATTGTAAGTCAGACTTAAGTTCTTTTCCAATATAATGTTGAACCGGTTATGGTGTCAATAAGCCTTCCCCAAAAGGCTGCAAAGCCCTGTCCTGCACTCGGGGTGCGGCAATTTTACCACACCTCGACCGGCCCTTTGGGCACGGGAATGTGTTCGCGCTGCGTTGAAGCGGGTTCTGATTCGCGCATGAAGGACGCGACCAGCGGCGGCGGGCGGAAGCGCGGCTGCAATTCGCCGTTCGCGTCGAGAAATTGCTGGCGCCAGTGGGTGTAATTTTCCAGAACCTCGTGGAATCCGGCCCGGGTGGAAACCTGCACGACGCGTTTGTTGAATTCGTGGCACGGACCGAACCGCTTGGCGTACCACGGCGCAACCTTGCGGAACATCCGGCAGCCCGGTTCCTCGCCAAATACTTCAATCATCAAATCCAGATGCCGGCACATCACCCGCACCCGCTCGGCAAAAGCGGGTTCGGGCAGGAGGGTGTCGGTTATAGTAGGGCGGGCATCTTGCCTGCCCCGGTCGGCGAAGCCGACAGAGCTTTCACTTTCTTGCTCGCGCTGACGCGCTTGCTGGGCAGGCTGGAAGCCCGCCCTACTTTTCAAATAATCCAGCGTGTGCCGGAAAATCCAGGGATTGTAAAACGCGCCGCGCCCGATGCTCACGCCGGCACAGCCGGTTTCATCCAGCATTTTCTTCGCCGCTTGCGGTGTGATGACGTCGCCATTGCCGATGACGGGGATTTTTTTCACTGCCTGCACGACGGCGTGAATACCGGCCAGGTTCACCATGCCGCCAAAACCCTGTTGACGCGTCCGGCCATGAACAAAAATCGCAGCGACCCCGGCGTCTTCGAGCGCGCGCGCCAGGTCCGGCGCGGTCAGGTTGTCTTCGTCCCAGCCGAGGCGCATCTTGGCGGTGACGGGAATTTTCACGGCGTTGACCATGCCGCGGACAAGGTCGGCGGTTTTAGCCAGTTCGGTCATCATGGCCGAGCCGCCGCCGACATTGCAAACCTTGCGGACGGGACAGCCCATGTTGATGTCCACGGACGCGAAGCCGAGTGATTCGATTTTGGCCGCCGCATCGCGCATTTCCTCGGGCACGGAACCGAACAGTTGCACGGCCAGGGGCGAGTCCGCCGGGCGGGTTTCGATGAGCTTGAAGGCATTCTTGTTTTTTTCCAAAAGCGAGCGGGCATTGACCAGGTCGGTGGTGCAGAGGCCGACGCCGCCGATTTCGCGCACAACGAGCCGGAAGGGCAGGTTGGTGTAACCCGCCAGCGGCGAGAGAAACAGGTTGGATTGAAGCGTCAACGCACCGATTCGCATTGGCACAATTATAGCTGAATTAGCTCATTGCGGAAGGGGTAATGACGTGTTATTATGGCCTACAAAAGCGGGAGAAATGATGTTCGACGAAGACCAAAATAGAAAAAACGGGGACGATCCCAAAAAGACACCGGGCGGTTTCAAAATGCCGTCGGCGTCATGGTTCGCGTGGATTGCCATCATCGGCAGCCTGGGGGTGCTGATGATGGTGAAAGGCCGCATGGGCGCGCCGAATTCGACGCTGTCGCAGGCCGATTTTTTTCAGAAATATGAGTCGAATCAGATCGCGCAGGCGACCATCAACTACAATCTTCAATCGGGAAACCTGATTGACATTGTTGGCACCTACTACAAGTCCGAGAAGGACGGAAGCATTGTGAAGGAAAACGGCAAGCCCGTTTTGATTCCTTTTACCACGAAGGCGCTGCTCACGGAAAAGATGAAGGACATATTGTTGCCACCGGCGGGCAAACTGGAAGTGAGCGAGACCAACCCAATGTTGTTGAACATGATCTGGACCGTCGCGCCGTTTTTGCTGATTGGGATTTTATTTTGGTTTTTCTTCATCCGCCAGATCAAGATGGCCGGCAAGGGCGCCTTGAGCTTCGGCAAAAGCAAGGCGCGGATGCTCGCGAAGGAACGGAACAAAATCATGTTCAAGGACGTGGCGGGCATTGAAGAGGCCATTGAGGAGGTTTCCGAACTTGTCGAATTTTTGAAGGACCCGAAAAAATTCCAGCGGCTGGGCGGGCGCATTCCCAAAGGCGTGTTGATGGTCGGGCCGCCCGGCACGGGCAAAACGCTTCTGGCCAAGGCCATCGCCGGTGAAGCCGACGCCTCGTTCTTCAGCATCAGCGGCTCGGATTTCGTCGAAATGTTCGTCGGCGTCGGCGCCAGCCGCGTGCGCGACATGTTCGAGCAGGCGCGCCGCACCACGCCGTGCCTCGTTTTCATTGATGAAATTGACGCCGTCGGGCGCAGCCGCGGCCACGGCCTGGGCGGCGGCAACGACGAACGCGAGCAAACGCTCAACGCGCTGCTCGTGGAGATGGACGGCTTTGACACGCAGGAAGGCATCATCATCATCGCCGCGACGAACCGGCCGGATGTGCTGGACCCGGCACTGATGCGTCCGGGGCGTTTCGACCGGCAGGTGGTCGTCAATCTGCCCGACGTGCGCGGACGCGAGGGAATTTTGAAGGTTCACGCCAAAAACGTGAAACTGATGCCGGATGTGGATTTGTCCATCATTGCGCGCGGCACCCCGGGTTATTCCGGGGCGGAGCTGGCGAATTTGTTGAACGAAGCCGCCTTGCTGGCCGCGCGGCTGAATAAAAAAGGCGTGGGCATGGAGGAATTGGAGGAGGCGCGCGACAAGGTCCGATGGGGCCGCGAGCGCCGCAGCCTGGCCATGACGGACGAGGAGAAGAAAAACACCGCCTGGCATGAAGCCGGCCATGCGCTGGTGAACATGATGCTCGAACACACGCATCCGCTGCACAAGGTCACGATCATTCCGCGCGGGCAGTCGCTGGGCTCGACGATGCAGTTGCCGGAGAAGGACATTTTGAGCCGCCGCCGGAAGGAAATGTTTGATGACATTGCGGTGACCATGGGCGGACGCATTGCCGAGGAAATCATGTCCGGCGATATTTCGACCGGTGCGGCGATGGATATTCAGCAGGCCACGAACATGGCGCGGGCGATGGTCTGCCAGTATGGCATGAGCGACAAGGTCGGCATGGTGCAATACGGCAGCGACGACGAATTTGTCTTCCTCGGACGTGAGATGGGGCGCCCGAAAGTCTACAGTGAAAGCACGGCGCGCGAAATTGACGAGGAAATCAAGCACATCATTGATGAAGGCTACAAAACCGCGCAGACCATCCTCTTCAACAACCGTAGCAAACTGGAATTGATTGCCGGCGCGCTGCTCGAATACGAAACGCTCGATCGCGCGCAGGTTGAGGAAATTGTCCGAACCGGAAAGTTCACTCCGCCGCCGGCCAAGCCGCAGGTCGAAACGGTCTTGGGCGCGCCCGCCGGCACGCCCCTGCCGGAGACACCGCCGAAGCCCCTGCCGCCGAAATTGCCCGGCTTGGGAACGCCCGCGCCTGCCCCGGTTTAAAAAAGCGTAGCGGCTTTCGGCAGAAAGCCGGACAATACAATTTCCCAGAGAAATACGGCCGTCTGACGACACGCCGCTACGATGAGCCAAGATTGGAGAAGGATGCGAAAATCGTAAATTCACACGCCTTTTTCCAAGGTCTTCAAATCCTCAGCCAGGAACTGGGTCACATCCTTGAACCGCGCGACGTTATCCGGGTGGACGGCCATGAGCGTCTGGTGCGCTTCGAGACTGGTGCGCGTGATTTGCTCATGCGTTGGATGGGTGGGTTCGGGTGTGCAGGTCTCAACGTCGCCGGGCAATGGCAGCGCGCCGGTGATGACTTTGAAGAGATGCAGCGCGCCCAGATTCTCCAGCAACTCAACGACGCGGGCGTTCGGATTGAACAGCTCGATGCCGCGTTGATTGGCCGCATCCGCCTGGTTCATTTTTAATCCGAACCCGGCCAGCACGCCGAGAAACGTGCTGTCCATGAGCATGCACTCCGACAAATCAATGATGAAATGGCCGTAGCCCTTCTGCGCCAGTCCGGCAAGCAGCGCCTTGAAATCGGGGCTGAACGAGAAATTGGCGCGCCCCGTTATTTTTACACAGGCAAAATCCTTGCCGACCAATACCAGCACTTTTGCAGATGACGTTGACATTTTTTTTATAACAAATTTTGCGCCTTCACGCCGCCACCGCGTGCGGCAGGACAATCTGCACAAGCGTTTCCTGCAACACCAGCGCTTCATCGAGTCCGCTGGACACCAGCCGCTGGTTGCAGCGCAGCAGCAAATCCATGGCCCGAACCAATTCGCCCTGGGTGTATTTTTTCGCCTGCGGCAGCGCTTTGTAAAGCACATACGGATTCAATGCCAGCGGGTTGAACCGCTTGTCCGCCGGTAATTTGTCCGCCGGTACGCGCTCCAGTTGCGCCTTGAACCGGTTGTAATCCATTTCCGGCTTGATCCAGCCTTCGCGCAGCATTTCCTTCAGCAGCAACATCGCGCGCACTTTGGAGATCAAGCCGTAAAGCAGACCGATTTCGGATTTGTGCGAATCGGTTTTAACTCCCCACAATTCCTCATCCAGCCGCCGGAGCAAACGCGGCAGATCGCGGTCGCCCAGCGCATCGCCCAGCGCAAATGCCCGCGCCGCCTTGTTTCGCGTGCAAATGGCGGCCACGTCGGCAAACTCGATTTTCTTCCGCTCGCCGGCGAACAAACACAGTTTTTCAACCTCGTTGTCAATCTGGCGCGGATGGGGCCCGACGCGATTCACCAGTTCGCCCAAGGCCTCCTCGGAAATTTCCTTCTGCCGGGCGCGCACGGCCGCGCGCGCCGCGACTTCCGCCCGCTCCACCCAGTCGCGGTCGTCCACCGACCAGCCGGAAAAGCTTTCAACGGTCCCGATTTTATCGAGCGTTTTGAAAAAGGTCTTGCGCTTGTCCACCTTGCCCGCACTGATGAGCAGACGGACACCCGACCATTTGAATATTTTCAACTCCTCGGCAAGTTCCGCCAGCGTTTCTGTGACCGCCGCGGCGGCTGCGGCGCGCTCATCGCCCAGGAAATTGCAGTCGCGCAGCCAGACAACCTTGCCGGTGCCAAAAAATGGCAGCGTTTGCAGCGCTTCGCGCAACCGGCCCAGCGCGGTGAGCGCCTCGCCGCTGTTGCCAACGGTGGCCTCGATGGTTTCGTGGTCCATGCCGCCCAACTCTTCGCACCATCGCTGGTAAAGCTGTTTGGCGCGGGCCTTGACGGCGAATTCGTCGTCGCCGCAAATAAGGGCAAGCGATGGAGGTTTGGCGGCGGGCATTTTATTCGGGTTCGCTGCCGGTCTCATTGATCCGGTTCAGCACCTCGCTCATGTCCTCCACCTGTTCAAAAAGCTGGGAGGCGACAAAAATCGGTTTCTTCTGCGCGGCGGCGATCGCCAGGCAATCGCTGGGGCGCGCATCCACCTCGACAATTTTCCGCGCCAGTTCATTTTGCTGCTGCAAAATCAGCCGCGCGAAGTAGGTGGAATTCTTCAAATCCGTGATGATGACGCGCTCGACATTGATGCCGAAGCCCTGAAAAATCCGGTTGATGAGGTCGTGGGTGAGCGGACGCTCCTTGGGTTGCTGGCGCAGGAACATGCCGATGACCGCGCCCATTTGCGGCTCTATATTGATGACGAAAACCTTGTTATCATTGCCTACAAACAGCGCGCAACTGCTGGGGGCAGGAAGAATCCCTCTAATTTGCACCGGTACGACATCGTGCTTCATGGCCATACTTTAACTCTCCGCCGCGGAAAAACAAGTCCGCTGATGCGCCAGCTATTGGCTTGCACCGTGGTGGTGGTTGGGTAAAGGTTGAACCATTAATGAAGCCCGTTTTGACCGGAAAGCCTTTCTCATCATTCCTTCGCAACGTTTTGTTCCTGACCGCTTTGGGTGCACTGGCCGCCATCGCTGCCGAAACCGACGCCCCGCTGGCGGACTGGCAAAACCCCCGGCTCACCGGCATCGACAACCAGCCGCCACACGCGACGATGATCGTTTGCCCCGATGTGAAGACGGCGCTCCAGATTGAATGCGCCGACAACACCGGGCGCGCGAAGTCGCCGTTCTATCGCTCGCTGAATGGTGATTGGAAATATCATTATGCCACGAATCACGCCGGGCGCGTGGCGGATTTCTGGACGCCGGGTTTTGACGACTCAAAGTGGCACACGATCCCCGTGCCGGCCAATGTGGAGATGCAGGGCTATGGGGTTCCTATTTACGTGAACATCCGGTATCCGTGGACCTGGCACGGAGTGGCGGCGAATCCGCCGTTTGTGCCGGAAGACGATCCGAACAACACGGTCAATTCCTACCGTCACGAATTTGATGTGCCGCTCGATTGGAAAGGCCGCCGCATTTTGATCACGTTCGACGGCGTGAACTCGTTCTTTCAACTCTGGATCAATGGCGAGAAGGCCGGCATGGGCAAGGACAGCCGTACGCCGGTCGAGTTCGACATCACCAAGTTCGTGAAGCCCGGACGGAACCTGCTCGCAGTGGAAAATTTCCGCTGGTGCGACGGCTCGTATCTCGAAGACCAGGACATGTGGCGGCTGAGCGGCATTTTCCGCGATGTGTACCTGTGGTCGCCGCCGGAAATTCACATCCGCGACTTTCAAGTGAAGACGGAGCTTGACGCACAGTATCGGGACGCGGAATTGAGCGTGGAATTGAAACTGAACAACGCGGGCGGCGCAACCGGCGCAACGGTGGCGGCGGAGTTGTTTGACGCGCAGGGCAGATCCGTGGCCGGACTCCCGGCGCAGCAGCTCGACGTTGGCGCGGTGCAGGAAAAACCGGTTTCGCTCACGGCTAAAATTTCCAGCCCCCTTAAGTGGTCGGCGGAATATCCGAACCTTTACAAACTCCTGCTCACGCTCAAGGACGGCACGGGCCGGACGGTTGAAGTTGTTCCGGTCAACGTCGGTTTCCGCAAGGTCGAGATCAGCAACGGGGACCTGCTCGTTAATGGCCGGCGCATTCTGCTCAAGGGGGTGAACCGCTATGAGTTTGACCCGGACCTCGGCCAGGCCATCACCGTCGAGGGCCTGGAACGCGACCTCCAGCGTATGAAACAGTTCAACGTAAACGCCGACCGTTGCTGTCATTATCCGAACCAGCCCGCGTGGTATGACTTGTGTGATCGTTACGGGATTTATTTGATTGATGAGGCGAACATCGAGAGCCACGGCATGGGATTTGACGACGCGTCGCTCACCCGGCGAGAAGATTTTGCCGCCGCGCACCTGAACCGCACCGTGCGCATGGTCGAGCGCGATAAAAATCATCCCTCGGTCATCATCTGGTCGCTGGGCAACGAGGCCGGCAGCGGCCCGAACTTTGAAGCGACGTCGAGATGGATTCACCAGCGGGACACCAGCCGGCCGGTCCGTTACGAAGGCGCGGGCGAACGGCCCTACGTGGACCTGGTTTCGACGATGTATCCTTCTCCAGGGAGCCTGGCGGACTACGCCTCCCGGCCACAGACGCGCCCGCACATCATATGCGAATACGAGCATGCCATGGGCAACGGCTCCGGCGATTTTCACTCCTATTGGGATAAAATTTACCAGTTGCAGCACCTGCAGGGCGGGTTCATCTCGGACTGGGTGGACCAGGGATTGCGCCAGCCGCAAGCGCGCCCTACCCGCGACCGCTTCGTTCCCGTCAAGCCCGGTGAAAAAACCTTCTGAGCCTATGGCGGCGATTTTGGGCCAAAGGACATTGCCAGTGACGACAACTTCTGCTGCAACGGCCTGGTTACCCCCGACCGCGAACCGCATCCGGGACTGTTTGAGGTGAAACACATCTACCAGTACGTTCATTGCCGGCTGGCCGGCGGCGCCACCCGCACCGTCGAGGTGAACAACTGGTTCGACTTCACCAACCTCAAGGACATTGCGACCAGCTCGTGGAAACTCAAGGCCGATGGCGAAGATATTCAAAGCGGCAAACTGGGTGATTTGGACATTGCTCCCCGCGCAACGAAATTCATCGCGATTCCCGTGACGGCGTTCCAGCCGCGGCCCGGAGTGGAATACTTCATCGAGTTGAGTTTCGCGCTCAAAACCGATTTGCCGTGGGCGAAAGCCGGACATGAAATCGCGTGGGACGAATTCAAACTGCCCGACGCCGTACCCGCCGCACATTTTTCGACGGAAAAAATGCCGCCGGTCAAATGGATTGCCGGCACACGCGTATCACGGGTTGCCGGGGCGAATTTTGAAATCATTTTCGACAACCGGACCGGCGCGATGAAGTCGTGGCTCGTGAACGACGCTGAGTTGATCGCCTCGCCGTTGCGCCCCGATTTCTGGCGGGCGCAGACGGACAACGACCGCGGCCGGAACGAACTCAAATCGCAGGGTGTCTGGCGCTACGCGCACCAGGACGCGCGGCTCCGCAGCTTTGCCGGGGCGGACCGGGGTGATCACATTGAAATTCAAACCGAAGTGGCACTGCCCAGGGCTGGCGGCGCCGTTTGGCGAACGACTTACGAAGTTTATGGCAGCGGCGCCGTCGTGGTAACGGCGGCATTTTCGCCCGTCAAGACCGATTTGCCCAGGCTCCCGCGCCTCGGAATGCAAATGACGTTGCCGGCTGGTTTCGAGCGCATCACCTGGCTCGGACCCGGCCCGCAGGAAACGTATTCCGACCGCAAGGATTCACGCGTCGGTGTTTACAGCGGCACGGTGAACGAACAGTTCTATGCGGATTACACCGAGCCGGGCGAAACCGGGAACAAGACGGACGTGCGCTGGGTCGCGCTTACCGACTCCAGGGGCGTGGGATTGCTGGCCGTCGGGATGCCGTGGTTGAGCGTCAACGCGCTGCATTACGGCACGGAAGATTTAAACGCTGGCAAACACGCCTTCCAACTGCCGCGCCGCGATTTCATCACGCTGAATCTGGATTGGAAACAACAGGGCGTGGGCGGCGACAACAGTTGGGGCGCCTGGCCGCACGATGAATTTCTCATCCCCTGCGCGGAGCAAAGTTATCGTTTTCGGCTCCATCCCTTGCGTGCCCGTGAAAACCCCGAAGTCATGGCGCGAGCCGCGCAATTTTGAACCCACAGGTGATAATCAAATCATGAAACTTCAAACTTTGTTTTCCTTCACTCTCGCGTGCTCGCTCGCCTTGGTTGCGGGTCAGGTAAAAGGCGGTCCGGTGTCAGCCAACTCCTCTTCGGAATTTCCTTACCTGCGGAAGCAGGGAACCGCCACCCAATTGATCGTGGACGGCAAACCGTTTCTGGCGCTGGCAGGAGAACTGGGCAACAACACCGCTACCAGCCTCGAATACCTGAAACCGGTCTGGCCCAGGCTCGTTGACACGAAACTCAACAGCGTTTTGGCAGCGGTTTCCTGGTCCCAGATCGAACCGATGGAAGGGAAGTTCGACTTCCACGTGCTCGACGGCGTGATCCGGGAGGCGCGGAATCACAACCTGCGTCTGGTGCTGTTGTGGTTCGCCAGTTGGAAGAACGGCCAGTCCTCCTACGCGCCTGACTGGGTGAAGCGGGATTTCGAGCGGTTCCCGCGCGCCCAAAACGCAGCGGGCAGGAGCGTCGAACTGCTCACCCCCTTCAGCGATGCAAACCGGGACGCCGATGCCTGCGCCTTTGCGGCCTTGATGCGGCACGTCAAAGCCGTGGATGGCGGGCGGCATACGGTCATCATGGTTCAGGTAGAGAACGAAATCGGCGTGCCGGATTCCCGCGACCACTCGCCTTTGGCCGCCAAGGCTTACGAAGACCCGGTGCCCAGGGAACTCATGGATTACCTGCAGCAGCACAAGGATGACCTGATTACGGAATTGCGACAGGTGTGGGAGACGAACGGATTCAAATCGTCCGGGACATGGGAAGAGGTGTTTGGCAAGGGTGCCGCAGCCGATGAAATTTTCATGGCCTGGACCTTCGCGCGCTACGTTGGTCGCGTGGTTGAGGCGGGCAAAGCCGAATATCCGTTGCCGATGTTCGTCAACTCATGGGTGCCCGGATTTGCCAAGGACAATCAACACGCCAACGGCCAGAGCGGCAGTCCCATGCCCGACACACTGGATGTCTGGCGGGCCGGGGCACCGCAAATTGACATGATTACGCCCGACATTTACGACTACGACTACGCGATGATGTGCGCACGGTACACCCGATCCGGGAATCCGCTGTTCATACCCGAGACGCGGGGATTGCCGCCCAACGGACTGGAAGCCCGGGTGCTCTACGCCTTTGGACGCCACGACGCGATTGGTTTCTCGCCGATGGGGATCGAAAGGCCGGCGGCTCCCGACATCGAACTGACCAGCAGCTACGACGTGATCAAACAACTGGCGCCGCTGATTTCGGAACACCAGGGCAACGGCACGATGTCCGCCGTCCTGCTGGGAGCCAACGACTCGCCGCAAAAAATTCAGGTGGGCAATTACACACTGGAGGCCTCGTATTTGAAACCCCGCGTTCTGCCCGGCTCACCGCAACCGCAGCCGCCCTTTCCCAACGCGGCGGCCATTTTCATCGCGACAGGGCCGGACGAATTTTACGCCGCGGGCAACGGCGTGACCGTGACTTTTACTCCGAACACGCCGGGACAGCCGCTCGCCGGACTGGCCACCGTGGAGGAAGGCATTTTTGTGGATGGCCGCTGGGTTCCCGGGCGCCGGCTGGCCGGCGATGACACCGCCACGCCCAGCCTGGTGCTGCCGAGGCTCCATGTGGTGGCGGACCATCCCGCGCTCTTCGGGCCAAGTTTCAAAGGCATCGTGCGCGTGACGTTGTACCGCTACCGCTGAGGTTGCTGCGAGGTGTTTGTTTGGAACTTACGAATTGCGCGAAGCGTTTGGAGTGCGCCAGCCCTCTGGCGCTTTGGCATGCGACGACTTGGCATCTAACTCAAAAAAGCGCTGGCGCCGCCGTACCCGGGTCGTAATTCAAGTACGGCCCGAGCCAGCGCTCGGCTTCCTGCAAGGTCATGCCTTTACGGACGTGATAATCCAGCACCTGATCGCGGCCCAATTTTCCGACGGTGAAATATTTCGATTCCGGGTGCGCGAAATAAAGACCGCTTACGCTGCTGCCCGGCCACATCGCAAAACTTTCCGTCAGCCGGATGCCCGCGTTCTTCTCCACGTCGAGCAGCTTCCAGAGAATTTCCTTTTCGGTGTGGTCCGGACAGGCTGGATAACCCGCTGCCGGGCGGATGCCGCGATATTTTTCTCCAATGAGGTCTTCCGTCGTCAGTTGTTCAGCCTTGCCGTAGCCCCATTCTTCGCGGACGCGTTTGTGCAGGAATTCCGCAAACGCCTCCGCCAGCCGGTCGGCCAGCGCCTCGGCCATGATGGCGTTGTAATCATCGTGGTCCGCCTTGAACTTTTTCACCAGTTCGTCCAATCCATGCCCGCTGGTCACCGCAAACGCGCCAATGTGATCATTGGATGTTGGATGTTGGATGTTGAATGTTGAACGTTTCTGATCAACAAAATCCGCCAGACACCAGTTCGGCGTGCCGTCGTCCTTCACGATTTGTTGTCGCAGAAAATGAAACGTTGTCAGCATCTTGCCGCACGATTCGTCGGTGTAAAGTTCCACGTCATCGCCCACCCGGTTTGCCGGGAAAAATCCGTAAACTCCGCGCGGCTGGATCAATTTTTTGCTGACAATCTCATCCAGCAATTTCTGCGCGTCGGCAAACAGTTTGCGCGCCTCCTCGCCGTGTTTCTCGTGGTTCAGGATGGCCGGATACCGTCCCCGCAATTCCCAGGTATGGAAAAACGGCGACCAGTCAATGAAGGGGACGAGGTCGGCCAGATCAATCCGTAGCCGCCGATGTGAATCGGCGGATTCGTTGGACGGAGATTTCCGCAGATTCACATCTGCGGCTACATCGGCAGAAAGGACTCGCACTCCAACGAATTCCGGTTTCGGCAAATCATCAAACTTCAGTTTCGGCGCGTTGGCGCGCGTGGCTTCGAGGGACAACAGTTTTGCCTGATTCCCGGCGTGCTGGGCGCGGACGCGGTCGTATTCCTCGCGGATTTGCGCTGCGAATGCCGGCCTTTGCTCCTTGCTGATTAAACTGCTGACGACCGGCACGGCGCGCGAGGCGTCCAGGACATGGACCACCGGCTGGCCATAACCCGGCGCAATCTTTACCGCCGTGTGCGCCTTGCTGGTGGTCGCCCCGCCGATGAGCAGCGGCAGTTTCAGGCCCTGGCGTTCCATCTCGCGGGCCACGTGCGCCATTTCGTCGAGCGACGGCGTGATCAGCCCGCTCAGGCCGATGATGTCCACGTTCTGCTCGCGGGCGGCCTGCAAAATTTTCTCGCACGGCACCATCACGCCGAGATCAATCACCTCATAGTTGTTGCAGCCGAGCACGACGCCGACAATATTCTTGCCAATGTCATGCACGTCGCCCTTGACGGTGGCCATCAAAACTTTTCCGGCGTTGTTATGCACGCCGCCGGCAGCCTTTTTATCCGCCTCCATGAACGGCTGCAGATACGCCACGGCCTTTTTCATCATGCGGGCGGATTTCACCACCTGCGGCAGGAACATCTTGCCGGCGCCAAACAAATCCCCGACCACGTTCATTCCCGCCATGAGCGGTCCTTCGATGACCAGCAGCGGCTTGCCATATTTCTTCCGCGCTTCCTCGATGTCGGTGTCAATGAAATCAACAATGCCCTTGACGAGCGCATGGCTGAGGCGCTCTTCAATCGTGCCTTTGCGCCATTCGTCCTCGACGACCTCGGTCTTGCCCTTTTGCTTTACCGACTCGGCAAACTTGATGAGCCGCTCGGTGGCGTCGGGCCGGCGGTTGAGCAAGACGTCCTCGACCAGCGCGAGCAAATCCTTTGGCACCTCCTCGTAAACCGCCAGCATGCCGGCGTTGACGATGCCCATGTCCAGGCCGGCCTTGATGGCATGATACAGAAACGCGCTGTGCATCGCCTCGCGCACGGCATTGTTGCCGCGAAAGCTGAAGCTGACGTTGCTGATGCCGCCGCTGACCTTCGCCAAAGGCAGGTTTTCCTTGATCCATTTTGTCGCGCGGATGAAATCCACGGCGTAATTCGCGTGTTCCTCCATGCCGGTACCGACCGTGAGGACGTTTGGATCAAAAATGATGTCCTGCGGCGGGAACCCGACCTTTTCGACGAGCAAATCGTAGGCGCGCCGGCAGACCTCCGTGCGCCGCTCAAATGAATCCGCCTGGCCACGTTCGTCAAACGCCATTACCACCACGGCCGCGCCGTAGCGGCGGACCAGCTTCGCCTGGTGCAGAAACTTTTCCTCGCCTTCCTTGAGCGATATGGAATTGACGATGCCCTTGCCTTGCAGGCATTTCAGGCCGGCCTCGATGACCTCCCATTTCGACGAGTCCACCATCACCGGCACCTTGCAGATGTCCGGTTCGGACGCGATGAGGTTCAGAAACTTCGTCATCGCGGCAACGCCGTCAATCATTCCCTCGTCCATGCAGACGTCAATGACCTGCGCGCCGTTCTCGACCTGCTGGCGGGCGACGGTGAGCGCGGCCTCGTAATCGCCGGCCTTGATGAGCTGCGCGAACTTCGGCGACCCGGCCACGTTGGTGCGCTCGCCGATATTGAGGAAATTGATGGATGCATTCGTTGAAAGTAGGGCAGGCGTCTCGCCTGCCTGCGCCGACGAAGGAGGCGAAGCTGTTTTCTCCGAAGGCTCGCGCTGAAGCGTTTGCTGGACAGGCAAGATGCCCGTCCTACTTTCATTTCCGCGAATCGTCAATGCATCCAATCCACTCAGGCGCAGCGCAGGTTCGACGTTCGGTACTTTTCTCGGTGGCAGACCGCGCACCGCGTCGGCAATGGCTTTAATATGCGGCGGTGTGGTGCCACAGCAGCCGCCGACAATGTTGAGCCAGCCGTTCTGTGCCCATTCGCGAAGCTGCGGGGCGAGCGTTTCCGGCGTTTCCGGGAAGCCCGTCGGGAGCAGGGGATTGGGCAATCCGGCGTTCGGATACGCGCTGACGTAAATCGGCGCGAGCTCGGAAAGTTCCTCGACCAGCGGGCGCAGTTCTTTTGGCCCCAGCGCGCAGTTCATCCCGACGCTCAGGAGCGGGACGTTGGAAATGGAATTCCAGAACGCCTCAACCGTCTGCCCGGTCACGCCGCGATTGCTGCCCGCTTGAATGAACGTCACCGAGGCGAGAATGGGAACGCACAAAGTAGGGCAGGCATCTTGCCTGCCCGCGTCGGCCAAGCCGGCGGTTTTTTTGTTTTCCTGCTCGCGCTGAAGCGCTCGCTGAACAGGCGCGACGCCTGTCCTACTTTGAAGCGGCGCAATTCCCCGTTCATCAAAAATTTTCTGAATGGCGAAAAACGCGGCGCGCGCGTTGAGCGTGTCGAAAATGGTCTCGACCAGCAGCAAATCAACCCCGCCGTCGAGCAGGCCGTTGATCTGCTCGCCGTAAGCCTTTACCAGTTCGTCGTAATTCGTGCCGCGCGCGCCGGGATTGTTCACGTCCGTCGAAATGGACGACGTCTTGGTCGTCGGTCCAATCGCGCCGGCGACGAAGCAGACGCGGCCGGGCTGCGCCTTCTCCACGCGGTCCGCCGCGCGCCGCGCGCATTCCGCGCCCGCCTTGCTCAATTCGTAGGCCAGCGATTCCATCCCGTAATCCGCCAGCGAGATGGACTGCGAGTTGAACGTGTTCGTCTCGATGATGTCCGCGCCTGCTTCGAGATACAGGCGGTGGATGTCCTCGATGACCGCCGGCTGGGTGACGTTCAGCAGGTCGTTGAGGCCTTTGAGGTCCCGGCCGCACCAGTCGGCGAACCGCGCGCCGCGAAACGCCGCCTCATCCAGCTTGCGTTGCTGGATCATCGTGCCCATCGCGCCGTCAATGATGACGATGCGTTCCCGCAACAGGCGTTCCAGATGTTCAATTCGGTCCGGCATGGTCTGGCGATAAATTAACCGGACACAAATTAATCAAAAGCCTTCCCCGATGCAAATTAAAAATCAACGCATCTTGATATGATGATATGTTAAACGAAAGGCTGAAGGCTGAAGGCTAAACGCTAAAGGAAGAAAACGGGCTTTGACACGACTTGAGCCGCTTGGGAGGCGGCGAAAGGAATTCGTCAGAGACGAAGGCTGCGAGGGCCGAGCGAGCGGGCGCGAGCGAGTCCATTTCACGAATTCGATGTTCGATGTTTTCCCCTTCGTCTTTTAGAATTTAGCCTTTCCCACCACCATCGCCGCGGCTTTCTCTGCTAACTCTGTTCGCTCCTGTTCAAGATCAGTTTTGGTTTTCGGGCTGTTCGGGTTGAAATCTTTGTGTTCTCTGTGTTCTTTGCGGTTGAAATTCGGACAGGGGAATGGAGAAAGCCTTTTATTTTGACTCGCGCGCCGCTCCGGCGCAAAATTCTCCTCCACCGCATCAGCCACGTGAGGCAGAAAGCCTTTTACATGGCCAGCCACGTGAGGCGGAGCCTTTTACGTGGACGCGGATAAAGTATATGGCAAAATGGGAAATCAGGTTTCAACGCTTCGCGCTTTCGTTTCGGTCTTCATCTGAAGCGCGGCTTGGGGTAAAAGGAAGTCCATGAGCGATCAATTGCCCGTCCCCGCCGCCAGCAACACCTTCGAGCGCATCAAGCGCGTCAGTTCCGCCGGTGCGGATTTCTGGTCCGCGCGCGAACTCGCCCGCGTGCTGGAATATTCCGAGTTTCGCCACTTTCTGCCGGTTGTTGAAAAAGCCCGGGAAGCCTGTCTGAACAGTGCCCACCGCGTTGAGGACCATTTCGAGCAAATCCTCGATATGGTCAGCATCGGTTCGGGAGCACAGCGTCCGGTCGAAGACTGGAAACTGTCCCGCTACGCGTGTTACCTCGTCATTCAAAACGCCGATCCGGGCAAGCCGCTGGTGGCGCTGGGGCAAAGTTATTTTGCCGTGCAAACGCGGCGGCAGGAGCTGGCGGAGGCTGAATCCCTCAAGGAAGACCAGAAGCGCCTCCTGCTCCGGCAGGAAATGACGAAACATAACAAACACCTGGCGGGCGTGGCGAAGCAGTCCGGCGTCGTCCAGCCGGTGGATTATGCCATCTTCATGGATCACGGCTATCGCGGACTTTACGGCGGGCTGGGCATGCGCGACATCCACGAGCGCAAGCGGCTCAAACCCCGGGAACACATCCTCGACCACATGGGCAGCACGGAACTGGCGGCGAACCTTTTCCGCGCCACGCAGACCGAGGAAAAGCTGCGACGGGAGAACGTGCGCAACAAAGATCACGCGAACCGGATTCACACGGAAGTTGGCCGCAAAGTCCGCAAAACGATTCACGAACTGGGCGGCACGATGCCGGAGATTATTTACACAATATTATTTCGGCGTAATTATGGGTTGGAGATTTCGCAAAACTTTTGGCCGTGGCCCGTTCCGCTGGACTCTTACGAAAAGAGGTATTGGTGGAAGTTGGGGAATTCCTGGTTTGCGATTTTGAATTTCGCCAAGCGGCCAGAGATATTTTTCATTTGGAATTCCTGGCACAGGTCTTTATTACATTAAGTATTTCCCGATGCAGTCACAGCAAATGCCACCGTCCATTCCCCCGAATTATCCTCATAAGTCAGCTTATCCGAAAATTAGGCCACAGTTGCCACCTCAAGGTCCACCATCTCCGCCGATCTCACCGCCTTCAAATCAACCGCCTTGGTGGACGCAAAAGGATTTGTAATTATCAAAAGATTAAGACTAAAGCTTTTTCTATTTAGATAGACGCATATTGGGCGTGACGAAAGAAGCCTTGGCAGTGTGTCGCTGAGAAGGAGTCGAGAGCCGCTGCCAAGGCTGAATGAAGCTCGTCCAAAGTGCGAGCGGCCCTCTGACGCAGATGCGCTTTGAGTTTGGCAAAAGCCATTTCAATGGGATTGAGATCGGGACTGTAAGGCGGCAGGTAGCGGACGCCCACTCCATGAGCCGAGAGTAACCGGCCGACGTTTTGGATTTTGTGAGTGGAAAGGTTATCGAGGATGAGCGTGTCGCCCTCGCGCAGTTGCGGACAGAGCACCTGCTCAAGATAAGCCGTGAACACCTCGGCATCGACGGGGCCTTCGATCAAAAAGGGAGCCTCGATGCCGTCATGGCGCAAGGCCGCAATGAAGGTGGAGCTTTGCCAGTGGCCATGCGGGATGGCGCTCATACTATATTGCGTTCAATCTAACATTAACAATCCAGTCAAAGCCGGTGAGGGATTGGATTTGGGCGGGTGAGGATTCCAGTTGGCGGAGGCGGCAGACCAAGGCGTTTTCGACCGCGTC
>Ga0181538_10000859_pt1 | contig 35913 bp, 23 predicted proteins | sample PEATcosm2014_Bin_40_FD_119773 | JGI IMG/M metagenome (GOLD analysis project Ga0181538, IMG submission 119773) | Peatland microbial communities from MTU Mesocosm Facility, Houghton, MI, USA - PEATcosm2014_Bin23_30_metaG | ecosystem: Environmental > Terrestrial > Soil > Wetlands > Peat | place... | reverse complement strand
CTCCTGCGATCAGACGAGCGGGTCGAACATGATCTCCCGGACCTCCTGAGCGCAGCGGCAGGCGACGGCGAACTTGGTGGCCCACTTAAGTGCCTCTTCGCGTGAGGGCACCTCGACGATCGCGAACCCGCCGATGACAGCCTTGGTCTCCGGGTACGGGCCGACGGTGACCTTCCCGTCGGCAGTCACGATGCTCGCCCGCTGGCTCTCCACCCCGCCGCCGAAGACCCACACACCTGCCTGCTGTGCCGCCCGGACCACCTGATGTGCGGCCTCGCCCACTGCAGGCGTCTCCTCCTCGGGGAAGGTCATCGCGCCATCATCGAACGAGATCAGGTACCGCGTCATCCCAGGACTCCCTTCTCCCAGCGGCAGCGGGGCGGTGGTCGACGGGGTTCGAACATAGTCTCATCACTTCCGGCGCCGACCTGCCGGCGAGCCGTCCGGCACCAGAAGTTCGCGCAAGCTCAGGCTTTCGTGCCGCATAACCCCATGTCAACGGGCCAGGAGGGGTTCGAACATAGTCTCATTACCTCCACTCCGTTGTAAGAATCACAACGTTTTACCTGCTCAGCGCACACTTTTCGTGTCCGGTCGCTCGCCGACATCGAGACCCTTGTGTTGTCCGTACGGTTCGCATTGACCAGCTTGTCCCCCGCTTACCATTCGTACTCTTCATCAAGCGGGGGAACCGACTGCATCTGAGGGTGCCGGCTCTGGACGAGGCTGATGCGACACCACGAAGTCCCGGGACCGGATGAGACCGAAAGAGCAGACCGTACCGACAAGGGCCAGGACGGCGCTGATCACGAGCAGCACGTCGAGAGAACCGGCGAAGCTGGAGTGGATGGCTGCGACGAGCGAGCCTCGTAGCGGCTCGGGCACGATGTGGATGGCTTGCGCAGCCTTGCCTTGTTGTACGTCGATGACCAACGCCGGCAAGAGTCGCTGCAGTGAGGCGGTACCAGCGAGGGCTTGGTCCATCTTGTGGTGCAGCGACGCAGCAAAGATCGATCCGTAAACCGCGATGCCGGTGGCAATGCCGATCTGGCGAAAGGTGGCGTTGACACCCGAGGCCATGCCCGAGCGCTGGGGAGTAACGACGCCCACTGCGGTAGACGCCAACGGCGGGTTGACCATGCCGCTCCCGGCGCCGGCCACGATGAAGCCAGGGATGAGGTGTGTCCACGAGCTGGCCCCGTCGAGTCCGGTCATGAGCAGGAGGCCGAGCCCAACCAGGAAAAGGCCAGGCCCGACGAGCCAGCGGACGGGCATGTGGGTGCTGAGCCGTCCGGCGATCGTCGCCGTGACCAGGGTCACACAGCTCATGATGAGCAGTCGGAGACCCGTCTGCAGAGCGGAGTAGCCCAGATCGTCCTGCAGGTAGAGCACGAGGTACAAGAGCATCGCGTAGAGCGAACCGTTCATGGCATACGCGGCGGCAAGTCCCCCGCCAAATGTCGGAATGCGAAACAGCGAGAGGTCGAACATCGGATGCTCCGCTCGCCGCTCCACCGCCACAAACGCCCCCAAGAACACCACGGCGAGAGTGAGGCAGACGAGGACGCCAGTGTCGCTCCAGGCAATCTCGCCGGCGCGAATCAGGCCATAGACCAGGCTGACCAGCCCGGCCGTGAGGGTTGCGAACCCGGCCCAGTCGGGCCGGGCGGCATTCGGCGTCTTGGACTCATCCACCTGCAACCTGGTGATCGCCAGCGCGCCAACACCGACCGGCAGGTTCACCAAGAAGATGCCCCGCCAGCCGATTCCCGACGTGATCACCCCACCCAGCACCGGTCCGAGTGCCACGGCAATGGCAGTGATTCCTCCCCAGATCCCGAACGCCACCCCTCGTTCATGGCCATGGAAGCTCTGCGCCAACAGAGCCAGAGACGTGGTGAAGAGGATGGCCCCGCCAATGCCCTGGCCGCTTCGGGACAGGATCAACATGATCGGCGACTGGGCCACCCCGCAGAGCAGCGAACCGAGCGTGAAGACGATGAGGCCGATGGTGAACAGCAGCCGTCGTCCGTAACGGTCGGCCAGGGATCCGGCGGTGAGCAGCACGGATGCCAGCGTCAGTGCGTAGGCGTCCACGACCCACTGCAGGTCGCTGAAGCTCGCGTGCAGGCCCGACTGGATGGTCGGGAGCGCAATCACGACGATCGTCACGTCCAGGAGCAACATGAAGGTGGCTGCGCACACCACCACTAGGGTCCACCACTTCTTTTCCATGACAGCCAGCCTGCTCCCGTAAGTCTGCGCCCGTCACCGATTTCGCAATATCCGCCTGTTTCCACCATGACGTTGAGTGAGGTGCATGGCTTCCATCACTGTCGAAGCGCTGGACCGAAGAATCATCCAAGCTCTACATCGGTCCACGAGCGTCGTTCAGTCGACTGTCCGAGGTCCTCGGGTGACCATCGCCCGACGATACCGGCGGTTGTTCGATGGTCATGTCGTGCGGCTGTTGGCCAACTCGATTCGCAACGGCTCGGCCAGTCCGACTGGGCAGTCCGCATCCGCTGTACTCCGGGCTCCGCTCCCGTCGTCGCCACCAAACTGGCGGAGCACCCTGACACCGTCCGGGTGTTGCTGAGCTCGGGGCAACCGACTTCTTCACCACGATTCACTCCCGCGACCGCGAAGGGCCCACCCCGCCGCTGCTCAGCCAGATCCCCGTGGGCCGTCAGGTCGTGGCCTTCGAGGCCTACTGCGTCCTCCATCCTCCATCTGTTCGCCACATGAGCGTCGCCCCCACCAGTCTCGAACGACCTCAGCCAAGAGGAGATCGACCGGCTCATTTCCCCAGCACGGGCCAGTCCGCCGATCGAACGCTCGACGGTCACGCTGCAGGACACCGACTGGCCCCTCGTCCAGGCCCTCGCCCAAGACGGCCGCGCCACCTACCGACAGCTGGCGGTGCGCACCCACCGGCATGAGTCGACCGTCCGACGCCGGGTCGAGGAGCTCATCGCCTCAGGACGTGGACCTCGCCATCGAGGCCATTGGGTTCCGCTCTAGGGCCATGTTGTCGATGTCGACGGTCCCGGCCAAGCTCGACCGTGTCGGACAGGCTCTGGCAGATCTTCCCGAGGTCCCCTTCGTGGCTGCCACGACTGGATCGACCAACCTGGTTGCGGCAGTGCTCTGCCACAACGACCCATCGCTCTACGAGTTCATAACGGGCGAGTTGGCCGAGGACTCAGGGACTCGTCGAGGCGCTCAGCGACCGCGAGCTGGAGGTGCTCCGCCTCCTCGCTTCCGAATTGAGGGGGCCGGACATTGCCTGCGAGCTGTTGGTATCTCTCAGCCGTCAGGCGTAGCCAGGAACTCAGGCTGTTGTCGGGACCTCGTTAGAGGGATCCGGGATGTGCCAGTGCCGACTGGGCAACAATCGCGAGCATTGAGCAGGTTCGGAGCCGCCGGCCGCTCGGCATCGACACCGAGAATCCGCACATAACTGCGGAGCCGAGTGACGGCCAGAGCCAGGACCGTTGGCGCCAGATCGTTCGCTTGCGCGCGCCCTGCGCGATGATCAGCCGATGAGGACTCATGTCGCCCTGCTCCGAGGGATCAACGTCTTGGGTCGGAACAAGGTGTCGATGGCGGAGCTCCGCCAGGTAGTGGCGTCGCTCGGTCATGGCGATGTGGCCACCTACATCCAAAGCGGCAATGTCCTGTTCACGGCTGCCGAGCCCAACGCGGACAGCACTGCACTGGCGGACGACCTCGAGATCGCGATCGCGGACCGGCTTGCTGTCCGCTCTGTTGTCGTGGTCCTCGCCCGCCGCGAGCTCACCGATGTCGTCCGTGACAACCCCTTTCGCGACGAGGACGATCACAGACTCCTCCACGCCGTGTTCCTCCGAGAAGCTCCGGGGCCAAACGGCGTGGCATCAGTCGGGGCCGCAGTCGAACGAGCCCGCAACAAGGAGAGCCGGGATGACGCGCGCGTCATCGGCCGCGCGTTGTACCTGTGGACGCCCGACGGGTTTGCCCGCAGCATCTTGCGGTCAGAGCTGAGCCGCGGCGGACTGCACCGCACCCCGATGCAGGCGGGAACAGCGCGGAACTGGGGGACCGTCAACACCCTCGTGTCGCTTCTGGAACACTGAGCTTAGGAGAGCCCCACACAGGACGCAGTGCCTGGAACTGGCGCTATTCCTTCAAGGTCGTCACGTTCTGCGTGTGCTAGGAGGGGACGGCTCATCGCTCGCCGCATCGGCTCCTGACTCTCCTGTGCTTGTCCCTGACGACGCAGGCGGAGGCACGTTCAGCAAGGCTACGTTGGGCAGACTGAGGATTTGCCGACGGGAACAGCCTGGGTCGACAACGACGAGCTCAAACCGAGTGAGAACTCCGACACTGCCACAGCGAGAAGCCAGCCAATAGATGCGGTAAGGAAGCCACGACGAACATCACGATGGGGTGGCGGAGAGTCCGCGTCGGCGCTCTACCTGGCCGTGACCGACACGGGGAGGGGTTGGAGCCGGGTTACAAGTGACTTGTTGGCTGCCTGTGTCCACGCCTCGGTGAGCGGGACCGTGACGATCATCTTCCCGGTCGCGACGGCCTGGAACCAGTAGTCCTCAACCTCCAGACCGACGAACATCCCGCGCTTCAGATGCACCGCACTGCTCGTCCAGACCCGGTCCCACCGAGCAGACACTGGAACCAGCGCCGACTGTTCGGGAACGCACGTCACCGTCGCGGTTGTCCTCAAGCCTGAAGTCCCGGTCGCGACCAGCACCGCAATGCCAGCACCGATGACAACGAGTATCGCCACGACGAAAACCACGATGGGATGGCGGACCGTGCGCATCATGCCTCTCTCAACGAGTACAGGATCGTCCGTGCGACCATGCCGTTACCGGCCAACCCGATGGAGACGTAGACCGGCTTGGAGCGCCCCGGCACCTTCACCCGAAGGACGAGGATGGAGTACGCGGGCGAGGTTGCCGGACAAGCACTTAGGCCATACAGGTCCAGGCAGTGCTTCGCGAACGACAACGTGGCGAGGAACCGGAAATGACCTCCGGAATCGACCTGTGCTCCGTTCATCGGAGGTTGCGGCGCGTACCCGTAAGACTCCCCAGTACATGTTGGGGGCCGTAGACGGTGCTGGTCGGTGCTCAGCGTCACGCCCGGGGCGGGAAATGCCACACCGGACGTCGCGCACGGCGTCCCGAGGCCAAATGCCGCTCCCGAGGTCCGGCTGACGGGCCAGTCCGCTGGGACCGAGAACCGCAGACCTGCGAAGCTCACCGACCGCCACGACGACGGGACTGCCGGTCCGGGGCCTGAAGCCAGTACAACCGCTCGCGGCGAGACCGCCAGCGTGTCTGTCACCCGGGTGCCCGCCCCATCGCCTGCCCATAGCTCAACATGCAGTGACGGCACAAAGTACGAGACGGACGTGGCAGCCTTCGGTCCCCGCAGGACGGGGATGCCGTTGAGGAGGACTGGTTGCTCGTGTCGGTAGCGAGCCGGAATCGAACTGAGCGGCGTTATCCGTACCGTGGGGGGAGACGGGGTCGCGAGGCAGAGAAGGTCTTGCTTGACGACACCGAGCCGGACGATGGGCGGCCATGTCCCTCCGCACCAGGCGTGTGTCAAGACGGCCCATGTCGACGGCACCGACATCTGCGCGTCACCGTAGGCGACCGGCACCCATCCCTTCGGCGTTGCAGCCGCGTCCACCACGGGCAGGGGCTTGGTCGAGAGCGTCGTCGTGGTTCGAGAGACCGACTGGGAGCTAGTGCCGGCGGTGAGGGTCAGGGCCAGAACCACCAGCACGAGGACGCGCAATCTCACCGTCGCCATGCTTCCACAAAGCGGGGAGGGGACGGTTTTGCGTACGACGCCCAACGGCTCTAGAGGGAAATCCGACGGCCGACACGGCTCACCTAATGGAACAGACGACCCAGACGCCCCGTGTCGTCTGCCAGGCCTTGACGCACACAGGCTGTGCCGCCGCGCAATTCATCTGGCCGACCATCGGACTGTGCCCAGTGAGTTGGTATACCGCGGCTGGCAGCGACAGCACGAACTTCTCGCTCTTGCCGGCCGTTACCGTGAACTTGAACCCGGCTGAGTTCTGCGCCGTCACTTGGCCAGGGAACGCGAGGATGGGCTCACCGGCTGGACCCCCACTTGGACGAGGGTTCCGGTGACCGAACCGCGGGCCGAGATGACGACCATCTGGGAGAGACCAGTGCAGGCGGTCAGCGCCAGCGCCATGACCACCATCGCGACTAGGCCGAGCTTGCGCACCATGGTCCTAGAGACCCGGCGAGAGGCAACAGCCGATCCGAGCGGTGGCGTGAGTTACGGCGTCTACTGCCTGGAGGACGTGCGACCTGCCCGGGGCTCGGAGGCGGAAACGCCAATCAGCCCAAGCAATCCGAACCGACTGGAGGAGATGATGGCACTTGTGGATCGCGACAGTGATGTTCTCGCCTTGCCGCCTGTCTCATGGCTGCTGTGGCCGCGGTTGGCCAAGGGCGACCCGCTCGACCACATCATCGGCCTGTGACCATGCGAGAGACGCGCAGTGGACCCTGACAGTATTCTCGTTCGGTAGCCTTGCCGCGCGACCCGATCTGGTAGGCGGTAGTCCATGACCAAGCAGGCGAGTGCCCCATCGTCGAGAGACAAGGGTGCTCCGACCGCGCCCCCGCCGCCACCCGCGTGGCGCCACTACCTGTGGGCCGTCGCCATCGGGATGTTCATCCTCCTGTATCTTGTCATGCCGGCGACAAGAAGCCAGAAGCAGGTCACGCTCAACTATTCGCAGTTCTTGAGTGACGTCTCGGCGCACAAGGTGAAGACAGTCACTCTCGCCACGAGCGGGAGCGCTACAGGGACCTTGTCGAACGGCAGCCAGTACACGACTGCGATACCGCTACAGGCAGGACAGGCGTTCCTCGACCAACTGCAGTCCTCCGGTGTTCAGATCACGGCGCAGACGACCGGTACCTCCTTCGGCTCCGAAGTCCTGTCGTGGCTCATCCTGCTGCTTCCCTTCATCATCTTCGGCTACTTGTGGTGGCGCCTCTCCAAAGGGGCCACTGGGCGCATGCAGGGAGTGCTCGGGGTCGGCCGATCGAAGGCAAAGGTGTTCGACGTAGAGCGTCCCAAGGCGACCTTTGCCGACGTAGCGGGATATGAAGGTGCGAAGCTCGAAATTCGGGAGGTCGTCGACTTCCTCCAGCGTCCCGGACGCTACGCACGCGCTGGTGCGATGGCGCCCCGGGGTATCCTCATGGTTGGGCCTCCGGGAACGGGCAAGACTCTCCTCGCAAGGGCCGTCGCGGGTGAAGCCAACGTTCCGTTCTTCTCGGTCACCGGGTCGAGCTTCGTCGAGATGTTCGTCGGCGTCGGAGCTGCTCGAGTCCGTGACCTGTTCGAGGAAGCGCGAAAGCGGGCCCCGGCGATCATCTTCGTCGACGAGATCGACGCGATCGGCCAGCGCCGTGGCGGCAGTGCGGTCATGTCGAATGATGAGCGCGAGCAGACGCTCAACCAGCTGCTCGCCGAGATGGACGGCTTCGACCCGGCTACCGGGATCGTCGTCCTTGCCGCAACGAACAGGCCCGAGATCCTCGACCCTGCGCTCCTGCGTCCAGGCCGGTTCGACAGGCAGGTCACGGTCCCGCTACCCAGTCTCCCCGAACGTCTCGCGATCCTGCGTGTGCACTCGCGAGACAAGCGCCTTGACCCGAGTGCGGATCTCGAGGTTGTCGCGAGAGGCACACCCGGCTTCTCCGGTGCGGACCTCGCCAACCTTGTCAACGAAGCGGCGATCGTCGCCGTTCGAGCAAATCGTGAAGTGCTCACCGCGGCAGACTTCGACGAAGCCCGCGACAGAATCATCCTCGGACGGCGCGAGGGCTCGAACGTGCTGATTCCCGATGAGAAGCACGCCGTGGCGGTGCACGAAGCCGGTCACGCACTTGTTGCAGCGTACGCCGACAAGGCGGACCCGATCGCGAAAGTGACGATCCTTCCTGCTGGGCAGGCGCTCGGGGTGACCGAGCAACTTCCGCTTGTCGAGCGACACCTCTACGGTGAGGACTACCTGTATGACGCGCTGGCCGTGTTCCTTGGAGGCCGAGCCGGCGAGCTCGTCGTGCTCGGTCAGGGCTCGACTGGTGCCGCGAACGACCTTGCAAGGGCGACCGACCTCGCCACGAAGATGGTGCGAGAGTTCGGCCTGTCGTCGGCCCTCGGACCCGTCGGCTACCCGTCGGGGGGCTCGGTCTTCCTCGGCGCAGGAGGTGACGGGTTCTCGAGCCGACCCTTCGCGGAGCAGACCCAAGCTGCCATTGACAGTGAGATCTCACGGATGCTCCGCGAAGCCGAGCAGCGGGCAGTCGCGGTGCTGAAGGAGCATCGCGAGGCACTCGACAAGCTGGTTGAGTTGCTCGTCGCGCACGAGACTGTCGACGGTTCGCAGGTCTACGCGATCGCCGGCCGACCCGAGCCCGCCGCGGCTGGCGCGGGCATGACGATGGCACCGGACCGTGCCGCCACGGTCGACGGAAAGGCCGTCCCTGGAGCGTCGGTAAAGCCCCCGGAGAACACAGAGCAAGCCACGTGACACGTCGCGTGCAATGGCTCGACTGCCAGCTCGACTTCGGCCACCAGGGCAACAAGGGCGCGCCGCGCGGCACGCTTGCTCCATCGCTACTTCACGCTCCCGGACGAGTCGCGACCTCAGGGGCTGTCGGCTGCTCCTACGAACCGGGGGCTTCCCGCCGCTCGCCATCCTCCTAAGTAGTTGGGTGGAATGTCCCCCAGAAGACCGGCACGTCAGCGGAGCAAGTCGTCATAGCGCCCTTTGCCTGGACTTATGTTCTGGGGCGCCCAGAGCTTGAGCCCGACTCCTTTGGATCTGAGTCATCGTGACCGGTGCGGCATCTTGCCCACCGTGAGGTCAGCGCTTGGCGTAGTCAGCCATCCCGGCGAAGTCCAGCACGACACATGGCTCGTCGCCGATCGTCCAGCCGTCATGTCCGGCCGGAATGGAGACGACGTCGCCGGCACCGATCTCAAGCGCGGTGCCGTCGTCCATGAGGATGACCTGGCGACCTGATAGCACGTACCCGACGTGCGCTGCTTGGCAGCTGTCGGTCTTCGCGATCGGCTTTACATGCTCGGACCACCTCCAGCCTGGCATGAAAGTGGCGCGACCGACTGTTCCAGCCTCCAGACTCACCAACTCAACCTGACCCGAGTTGCCCTCGAACGGTCGGCTTTCCTCCGGTGAGTCAAAGCTCTTGCGAACTGGGCCTGGCATGTTCCCCCCTGTTTTGCGGTGTCACGATTCCGGTTTCACCGCAAGCGTACCGGTGCTTTCTGGCCTTCGCCACAGATACTGTTGGCGGCGCAGCAATTCGGGCGGTGCGGGAGTGGGGGCGGCGGTAGGGCAGGTACCTCCACCAGGGAGCGACTTTGGGTCCTCACACGTGCGTGAGAGCTGCTGGGGTGATCCCCCAGGCGAGAAGACAACTTGCGCGTATATCTGAAGTTGTCAGTCCGGATACACGAGGCCTCGGGCGTCGGAGTCACCAGATCCCTTGAGCCATCCTGCGGCCATTCCGCGGCCGCCGCCGTTCGCCAGCATGTGGATAACGCTGTGAGCTGGCCTTATCGTCCGCCCTCGTTCGCCAAAGTGCGGCAAATTCACCTTCGCAACGTGGAAGTCGGCGCTTCAAGTCTGCTCGCCTCCACCCGTTGCCAAGAAATACAACGCGTTGCCTGGTCAAGCGGACTTTTCTTGTGTCCGGTCGCGCGCCGACATTGAGCCCTACTTGAACCCCTGTTCAGGCGCCAGATCCGTCTCGCTATGGCGCGTCGGCCTCGGCAAGGGCGGCTGGTGTTCGGTCGCGCTGTTCTGTTCGTCTGACGGCCCAAGCCGTCACGCACGCGGATTGCGATGCTGCTCGGATCGTCGCTGGAGGGTGCGGGCATGTCGTCTGCGGGCGTCGAGGCCGGCTGCGTGCAGGCTACGGGCGACCGCCAGGTCCGCTGGGCCCGGACCGTTGCCTTCGATGCCCGGCACCTCGAGGATCGCTGGTACGTCCTGCAGGTCCGGATGACCGAGCAGGGAGCGCAAGGGCCGGACACCGATCGTGCCCGATCCGAGGTTCTCGTGACGGTCGCTTTTAGCGCCGCATGGCACCTTCGAGTCGTTGAGGTGGAGGCAGCGAAGCCGGTCAAGGCCGATCTCCGCAGCGAGCTGGTCCACCACGGCGTCGACCTGGGTCGGCGTCGTGTACTCGACACCAGAGGCCCACAAGTGCTGGGTGTCCAGACACACGCCGAGGCGGGGGTCACCTCCGGCGGCGTCGATGATGGCCGCGAGGTCGGCGAATGTCCCCCCGACCGTGTCGCCAGCACCGGCCGTATTCTCGAGCAGCAGCTGGCACACGCCCATTGCCGTCATCGCCTCGTCTAAGGCAACGACCGCTCGGCGCGCGATCCGAGCAGCAGCGGTGGCCTGCTCGACCCCACGGTGGCTGCCCGGGTGGAGCACGAGCCCGAACGCACCGAGGGCGGTCGCTGCCCGCAGGTTGGCGATCAGCGACGTGAGGGAGCGGGCCTCGGTCACGGGATTCGGGCTGACCAGGTTTATCAAATAGGGCGCATGGCACACCGTGGCACTGACCACGGGGCTCGCCTCGGCCCGCTGGCGGTACGCCACGTACGTCTCGTCACGATCGTCGGGGAGGCGCCACTGCCGGTTGTTCTGCGGGAAGAGCTGCACGACTTCGGCGCCCATCTCCTCCGCTCGACGGAGGGCGGCGAGGAAGCCCCCGGTCTGACGGACCTGGACCCCGATACGCACCGGCACCAACGTACCGGCGGCGAGATCTTGGCGAACCCCTCAGGGGCTTGCCTGTGCGCCCAGGCCCGCCGCGAGCGGAGGCGTAACGTCGCTCTGTCGCGACAAGCGGCTCGAACTGATCGATTTTCGGGGCGCAGGATCGGTCGCGACCGGGCCCAGGCACTTCAGGGTCGCATGGGCCGAGAAATGGGCCACCATGTGCACAGTCAGAGCAGGCCCTGACCAACTCCGCGAGAGCGCTCCACGTCGACACGTGCGGCGTGCGCTTTCCTCCTCGGATATCCGAGGCAGACGCCTTCGAACAGCCTGCCCCGATGATCTCGGAAGGCGGCACGGTTCCGAGACGCGGCAAGATCGCCCACACGTCCCCTTGACCGACTGCGGCGACGCCGTTCATCTCCGAAGGCGAGAGGCGTTGCCGTTGGACGATCCACCCGCTGCGACAACTGGAGGTCGCCGGGCTCGCGCGCGCAGGCCAGAAAAGGGCGCTTGGGATCAGGATGCCGAGGGGGCAAAAGACTGACACCAATGACGCCTCACGCAGTCATCTGCCACGAGGAGAGCGGGACCTCATCCTGCCACCTCTTTCCGCGAATACATCATCACGCCCAGTCTTGGAGAGGACGAAGCGAAGAGGACTGACAGACCGTGCGACGGGCTCGATCAGAACTGCGGCGGTGTTCGCCGTGTGCCGTGCCGGCCGATCTTGCTCGAATACCGGCGCGTTCGTTCCGGAAAACCCAAGGTTGACTGGTGGACCGGCCGTCTCGGTCTCCACAGCTGGGACCTTGGCAGGGCGAGTGTCTCAAGTAACCAAGGATTCGCGCCGAAATATCAAACAGGGAATACGAGGTCAGAGGACCTGTGACACAGCTTCGGGCGAATGACGCGTGTGTTGTCACCAGACCGCGGTCGTCTGGTGCTCAAACCACGCCTGCACACGCCTGGCGGTGGTTCCTGACCCTCGGGGCTGTTCTCGCGCTTGCCTACTTCTCGTTCGGAACCCCACCTGAAAAGCCTTTGCCTTTCGGTTGGCATCCCTGGATCGAGTGGCCGGGCCAAGTCCCAGTGTGGGCACTGCTGGGATTGTCGGCAGTCGTGGCGATTGCCTACGGCGTAAGGCACAACCGACCGAACGTTCCAACAGCCTGGTGGTTCCTCGGCGCTGGCGTGCTCCTCTTCGTCACGGGCGGTACGGCCTACAGGTTCTGGCACCAGATCATGGGCCAACAACACATCCCGTTTCCGTCGTTCATCGACGCGATCTACATCATGATGTACCCGGTGCTTGCGGTCGGGCTGCTGCTTCTTGTCCGAGCGCGAGTTCCCGACGGCGATCGAGCCAGCCTGCTTGACGCGCTCACGATCACGCTCGGCGTCGGTCTGCTGTCATGGATCTTCCTCATTGGCCCAAACTTCCGTGCGCCCGGTGGGCTGCTCGTGCGGTTCACCGCTGCCGCGCACCCACTTGGGGACGTCCTCGTTCTGGCGATGTTGGCGCGCCTTTGGACCGCCGGCGGCATTCGCAACACCGCAGGACGGTTGCTCGCGATAGGGGCATTGGGAGCGCTTGTCTCTGACTCACTGTACGGGCTGGCCAACCTGCACCCAAGCTGGAATTGGAACGACAGCAACGCGGTCGATCTTGGCTGGATCATCTTCTGTGCGTGCTGGGGCGCGGCGGCACTGCACCCGTCGATGCGGGCATTGTCTGAGCCGAGGTCAGCCGCGCCACTGCGCACCAGCCACTACCGGACCAGGCTGCTCGCCGGAGTGTCGCTCATCGCGCCGGTGGTTCTGCTCGCCGAAACCTTGGGCGGCGACACCATCGACGCCCCAGTTATCGCCGTCGTCGCCGGGCTCATGTTCCTTCTAGTGATCACCAGAATGACTGGTCTCGTACAGGTGCACGGGCAATCTGTGGCGCGAGAGCAAACCCTACGCAGGTCGGTTGCAAACCTCGTGGCGGCGTCGGACCGCGCTGCGATCTGTCAAGCGACGATCGCGGGCGTCAGGGAGCTTCTCGCTCGAAACGGACACGACTTCAAGGTCACGTTCGCGGTGACGAACCCGGACGGCGAACCGGTGGTCGTCACGAAGCCGGGCGACGGCCCGACAGAGGGGCCACAGAGCTTGACGGCTCTTTGGGCCGACGCGCGACAGAGCCTGGCTGACGGCGAGGTGGAGAGCTATGTAATCGAGACGAGCACCTTGCGTGACGGCTCCGCTGAGCACGAGTTGTCTGAACAGCTGGTGTGCCCCTTTGTCGCCAGAGACCAGTTGCAAGGGCTGATAGTCGTCACGAGTGCTGCCAAGTTCCCCTTCGAGCTCCGAAGTTCGATCGAGATTCTCGCCGCGCAGGCAGCACTGGCCATCGGCCGCGAGACGATGACCGAAGCGTTGCACGCGCGCCGAAGTGAAGCTCGCTTCCAGACTCTCGTGCAGAACGCGTCGGATGTCATCCTGATCGCCCGTCCCGACACGACGATCACTTATCAGACTCCTTCGGCCAATAGGATCCTCGGGTACGCAGATGGCTCCCTCGAAGGCAGGCGGTTCACAACTCTGCTCCACCCCGACGACGTCGAGCGGGCATTGGCCGGATACAGAGGCGTGGCGTTTCGACCCGGAACGTCGGTCACGGCAAAGTGGCGGATCCGACACTGCGACGGTTCATGGCGTCATGTCGAGGTGACAACTACCAACCTGCTGCACGAACCGACCCTTGAAGGTATCGTGCTCACCCTGCGGGACGTGAGCGAGCGCACAGGTCTCGAGGAGGAGCTGAAGCATCAAGCCTTCCACGACGCGTTGAGCGGGCTCGCCAATCGCGCCCTGTTCCGGGACCGCCTCGAGCATGCCTTGGCACGGGCGACTCGGTCGAAGTCATCACTGGCTGTCCTGTTCCTCGACCTGGACGACTTCAAGCTGATCAACGACAGCTTGGGACACACTGCGGGCGATGCTCTGTTGGTAGCGGTTGCCGGGCGGCTCTCCGCGTCCCTTCGGAGCGGCGACACGGCGGCCCGCTTTGGAGGCGACGAATTCGCGGTCCTGGTGGAGGAGACCGCTGGCCCGGAGGAGGCCTGTCAGGCCGCTGAACGACTCATCTCGGCCCTGTCCGCACCACTTGTGATCGAGGATCACGAGATCCAAGTGCGCGCCAGCGTCGGGATCGCTCTCAGCCAGGCGGGCCAGGAGGACCCGACCGAGTTGATGCAGGCGGCAGACGTGGCCATGTACGCGGCAAAGGCTCGCGGCAAGGGTCGTTACGAGGTGTATCAGCCCGGCCTCCAGGCGGCCATTGTCCGACGTCTGGATAGGACAGCCGATCTCCAGCGAGCCATAGACAACCGGGAGTTCGTTGTGCACTACCAGCCGATCGTGAGCCTTGGCGGAGGCAATACGGTTGGCCTAGAAGCACTGGTGCGGTGGCGTCATCCAGAAAATGGACTGCTGCTTCCCGAGGAGTTCATCGGACTCGCCGAAGAGACCGGCCTTGTCGTCCCGCTTGATCGCTGGGTGCTCAGAGAGGCATGCGTCCAGACGCGCGAGTGGCAGTTCTGTCACTCGGACGCCCGTCGCTTGTGGGTCAGCGTCAACATGTCGGCCAGGCACTTCCAAGACGAGGACTTGGTGGAAGATGTCTCGGCGGCGCTGCGTGAGTCGGGTCTCGATCCCCAGTTCCTGGTGCTGGAGATCACCGAGGGCGTGTTCGTCCAGGAGGCCGAGTCCGTCATCCAGCGGATGTTGGAGCTCAAAGCGCTCGGCGTCCGCTTCGCCATTGACGATTTCGGCACCGGCTATTCGTCGCTGAGTTACCTGAGGCGTTTTCCCATCGACATCTTGAAGCTGGACAAGTCCTTCGTGGACGACGTGGCCGTTTCCGCCGAGGACGGCGCGCTCGCCGAGACGATCGTCCAACTCGGGAAGAACCTGCATCTTCAGACGGTCGCTGAAGGCATCGAGCACGCGCCCCAACTTGAGGCCCTCCGCGCCCTGGGATGCCAGCTCGGGCAAGGCTTTTACTTCACCAAGGGACTCCAGGCCAGCGAAATGAACGACCTTCTCTTCCGGAACTCGCAGGTCAAGTCCTTGGTAGAAGCCGTTTGGCTTGAAACCCCTTCCCTCACTGAGGAGTCCGTCGGCTGATCGCCCCTGTGGTGTGCCCCGATCTCCACGCAGACGTGGCCGGGCGCGCCCATCAGCTCTGGTCGGCTCAGTAAGGATTTGCGTTGATCCCTTGAGTTCGGCAGGCCCTACGGCTCTACCCTCCACGACGAGGACAGGTGCAAGATGGATCCATGACCGATAGACAGCGTCGCATCGTGGTCCTGGGAGCCGGAGGCCGCGATTTCCACAACTTCAACACCGTGTTCCGCAATGACGACTCGGCGAAGATCGTGGCCTTCACCGCCGCCCAGATTCCCGGCATCGAAGGCCGCTCGTACCCGGCCTCGCTCGCCGGGCCGCTTTATCCCAACGGCATCCCCATCGTGGCGGAGGAGGAGCTGGCCGACCTGATCGCCCGCGAGCACATCGACGAAGCCATCCTCGCCTACTCGGACCTCTCCCACGTCGATGTGATGCACAAGGCATCCGCCATCCTGGCAGCGGGGGCGGACTTCCGCCTTCTCGGGCCGGATGCCACAATGCTGCGAAGCATCAAGCCGGTCGTTGCCGTCTGTGCCGTGAGGACGGGGTGTGGCAAGAGCCAGACCACCCGTCGGGTGGGCCAGATCCTCCTCCAGGCGGGGCTCCGGGTCGCCCTCGTGCGCCACCCGATGCCCTACGGCGACCTCGAGGACATGAGAGTGCAACGCTTCGCATCGGTGGCCGACATCGACGCCTCCCGTCCCAGTCTGGAGGAACGGGAGGAGTACGAGGAGCCCGTCCGCATGGGCATGGTGATGTACGCCGGGGTCGACTACGAGCAGATCCTGCGCCAGGCCGAGGCGGAATGTGACGTCGTCGTCTGGGACGGTGGCAACAACGACTTCCCCTTCTTCGTCCCCAACCTCATGATTACCGTCGTCGACCCGTTGCGTCCAGGCCACGAGCTCGCCTACTACCCGGGCGAGACGTGCTTGCTAAGGGCCGACGTCGTGGTCGTCAACAAGATCGACTCGGCTGCTCCCATCGACGTCGCCCGCGTCGTGGCCAACGTGCAGGCGGTCAACCGGCGTGCCCGCGTCGTCAGGGCGGCCTCGCCGGTAACGCTCGAGGCGGGCCCGCCGCTGGCGGGCAAGCGTGTCCTCGTCATCGAGGACGGCCCCACCATTACCCACGGTGACATGCCGTTCGGCGCCGGCACCGTGGCCGCCCGTCACGACGGCGCCGTCGATCTCGTCGACCCACGCCCCTATGCCGTCGGCTCGATCGCCGGGACCTATGCCCGCTACCCCGGCATCGGCGCCGTGCTGCCGGCGATGGGCTACGGAGACCAGCAGCTGGCGGAGCTCGGCGCCACGGTCCGGCAGGCGGCCTGCGACGTCGTCGTCATCGGCACCCCGATGGATCTGGCGCGGCTGGTCGACCTCGGCCACCCCTCGAGGCGGGTCTCCTACGAGCTGAGCGAGATCGGCTCGCCGACGCTGAAGGACGTGCTCGACCCGCTTGCCCAAAGCTGGAAGTCGGCTCTGCGGCCGGCAGGTCCGGCGTGAGCCCGCCAGGCCTCATGACCGGGTCTTGGTCCGTGTCGAATGCGGACACCGGCCGTCAATGTCAACACAGGGCCGCGCTCCCGGCCGGAGTGGGCCGAACGCATCGCCTCGAGGCGACCGTCCGCGTCGATGCGGACAGTCGAGAGCGCCCGGTGTACAAGCTCGATCAGGCAAGTCACCAGTGCCCCACGAGGCGCCCTCCATCGGTGCGGAGATGTAAGGGCTCCGCTTCCCGCCTGTCGCAGCGGGTCTGCGAAGCTGGGGGCAGCTCAGGCCCGCAAACACACCTTTGGCCGGGAAGCAGCCCCGACAGAGTCGCAACGGGCCGGTACTGCCAGACGGCTCGGTTCCGGTGAGCGAGACGGAGAGGCTGCGAACAAGGCGGGCTCAAGGTCACCCTGGTGGACGTCAGGTCGTCGTCGATGATCCTCGCCACCTTCCGGACCGACGCCGGTGCAGTCGCGGTGGCCAATGCCGTTCCGGCGACAGGGTCCTTCGCGATCAAGCTGACGGTGGCTCCCACCGGAGCGGTGAAGGTCGCCTGGATGCCGCCCGGGTAGACAGAGCCGAGCCGAGGCCGCGACAGAACCGAAACCGCGAGACGAGACGAGCGGACCCAGGCCGCAGCGCAACGGGCGGGGGGCCCGGACGCGAGCGGCGCAGCCGGGCGGGAGCGCAGTCGGGCCGGAAAGCCTCGGGTGGGCACACCGGCCCCGCGTGCGCCCGCGTGGCGGCGTAGCGGCTGGTTGGTCGTGGTCGTGGTCGTGCTCGTGGCCCGACGTCTTGGGTAGCTGCTCGGGCCGCGTGCCTGCAGCGCCCACGTGGCACGCACCGGCTCGTGTGCCCGCCACGAGTCGAAGTCAACGCGTACAGCGACAAGGCGGCAGCTCCTCAATTGGCGACGCTGGGAGCCTGCTTGGCCTAAGTCGAGCCCTGGAGCTCGTGCTGGCGCCGTAGGTGGCGACGAGATAGGTGCCCGCCTCGAACTGCCTGGCCGGCAGCGCTCACGACCTCTTGCCAGACGACAGCGTGACCACGCACCGCGTCGTCGTGGGCTCCTTGATCGTCACCCTCCCAGTCGCCGTCGTGCGAGCGGGCTCGGGCGAAACGGTGACCGGTATGTGCCCGACCTGCTCGTGCCCGTGGGTCGGTCCTGCTTCAGGCCCTGAACACGAATGCCCGCCCGGCACGGCTGTCCTGGTCGTATGCACCCACGACAACGGTCGTGCCCGAGATGGCCACGGAGTTGCCGAAGTTGTCGTTTGCGACAATGTCGGAGCCCTTCAGCTCTTGCGTCTCTTTCCAGCCGGACGCCGTCTTGGTGAACACGTACGCCCGACCGGCAAGATTGCCGTGATCGTATGCACCCACCACAACGGTCGTGCCCGAGATCGACGCCGAGATGCCAAAGTAGTCGCCTGCGGTAGTGTCGGAGCCCTTCAGCTCGGCCGTCTCTCTCCAGACGCCCGCCGTCTCGGTGAACACGTACGCCCTGCCCGCAGAGTTGCCCTGGCCATATGCACCCACTACGGCCGCCGTGCCCGAGATGGCAACCGCGCTACCGAAAGTGTCGCCGGAGACGATGTCGGAGCCCTTCAGCACGGCGACTTGGTCCCAGCCGGTCGCGGTCCTGGTGAACACGTACGCAGCGCCGGCACCCTTGGCGTGACCCTCCGCACTCACGACAACGGTCCTGCCCAAGACGGCCACAGAGGTGCCAAACCCATCCCTGGTGATGTTGCCGGAGCCCTTCAGCTCGGCGGCCTGTTCCCAGCCGGACGCCGTCTTGGTGAACACGTACGCCCTGCCCTCATAGTTGGCGTAGCCAGCGGCCCCCACCACAGCAGTCATGCCTGAGACGGCCACCGACCAGCCGAACAAGTCGTCTGTGACAGTGTCGGAGCCCTTCAGCTCGGCGGCCTGCCTCCAGCCGGACGCCGTCTTGGTGAACACGTACGCCCGACCGGCATCCTTGGCGTGGTCGTATGCACCCACCACAACGGTCGTGCCCGAGATGGCCACCGAGCTGCCGAAGTCATCGCCGGGGTTGGTGTCGGAGCCCTCCAGCTCGGCGGCCTGTTTCCACCCGGAGGCTGTCTTGGTGAACACGTACGCCCGACCGGCGTAGCTGGTGCCTGAGGTACCCACGACGGCCGTCGTGCCCGAGACGGCCACGGAGGTGCCGAACTCGTCGCTGGCGACGGTATCGGAGCCCTTCAGCTCGGCCAGCTGCTTTCCAGTCGCCGGGCCGGTACGCGGAGCCGTCGTGCTGCAGCCCGCCAGGAGGGGCAGGGAGATCGCGCCAACCGTGAGGAGCCCAGACAGGCTGGCCGTCAGGGACTTGCGCATGTGACGCCTCCGATCATGGGCTCAGGGCCCTGTCTGCGATACGTAGCTCATCATGGGCTGACGCTGCCCGCAGCGGGTGCCGCGAACCGCAAGCCTCGCGCCCGCATGCAAAGGGCGCAAAGCTTGCTGCCTCCCGCTTCACGTGCGACTGGCATCGTGCGACCCGGAACCTGGAACGAGAGCTCCACTTCGGGTGTCCCCGGAGGTGCGGAAGCGCCCCGGTGACTGGCGGCACGGGGCCCTTGGCCCGAGCAGGGTCACGGCACATCGCCGCGGTCATGGCCGATGCCGGCTTCTTGCCTGCGACACCGTGATCGAGCGCCTGACGCGATGTGGCAGGGCGCATTGTCGCTGTCGTGCCAACCCGGCCGTCCTGCGCGGTCCCCATCACCGGTGGACCCGCAAAGTGAACAACAAGACCGTGACGCGTCTGTTGAGTGACGACAGTTCGCGAACCACGGACCCTGGTTCGACAACGAGCGTCGCCTGCACGCTTCGGTCGCAGTGCTCGAGGCCAACAACCTCGAGGTCGCCCGACACGAACCCGCTGGGGCCGCTGCCCGGCAAAGCCCTGGGCGTGCGTACGCCGGGCCTGGCGCGTGGGTTGGCTCAGAAGAGGCAGGAAGAGCCCGGGTCGGGTCCTGAGGTGAAGACTCCACCGGCACTTCTCCTAGCGGAAGGCTCACGCAGGTCCGGACGCTCGGTCCTCACCTTGTGTGCGCGACTCGTGCACGAATCCCTCGGCGGTCGTCGGTAGTGGCAGCAGACGATGCGCTCCAGGGACATCCGCGGCCGATCGGTCCGCTTCTGCGACTGCTTGCGCATGGATCGAGAGGATCAAGCGCGGAGCCGAGCGCCCGGGACGGGCTTGGGCGGTCGAGCTGTCACCCGGGGGCCGGCCAGGTCACTTGGCACCCGCGGAGGTCACCACGAAGTGGTCTTCCTCGATCTCGACGAGGGGTGGAACCTCCTCGTGCGTCCGCAGGTAAGTATCGGTACGGACCAAGGCCGCGGCGGTGTCGAACTCGGCCGCGGCTGCCTGGGCTCGACGCCCCTTCCGGGTGTGCATGGCCGCGAGCGGGTGCATGCTGCTCCTCGAGTAGCGGCCCGGGCGCCCGCCGTCCTCCGAGCCGACCCCGATGGCCTCCTGCTCGGGGCCCAAACCGGCCTCCCACTTCTTGTGGAGCCGAGGCACGGCGGTCAGCAGCAGCTTGGTGTAATCGTGCTGCGGGTTGTCGAACACCTTCTGGGTCGCGCCCATCTCGACCACGACGCCACGGCGCAGGATGATCGTTCGCTCGCTGATGTAGTTGCCGAGGGAGAGATCGTGGGTGATGAACAGCACACCGAGCCCGCGGCTCTTGAGGTTCGCCAGGAGGTTGAGCACGTCCACTCGGGTCGACGCATCGATCATGCTAATGATCTCGTCCGCGACGAGGATCTTGATGTCGAGCAGAAGCGCCCGTGCAATGAGGATCCGCTGGAGCTGCCCACCCGAGAGCTGATGGGTGAACTTGTCGAGCACGTCCACGGGGTTGAGGCCGACAGACTCGAGCGACGCCGCCACTCGCTCGTGCCACTCCGCGCTGCTGACCTTGGGGAAGTACGAGCGCTTGATCGTCGCGAAGACACGATCAGCCCTGAACACGGGGTTGTACGAGCTGAACGGGTCCTGGAACACGCCCTGGACGTGACGGTAGTACTCCCGGAGCCGCTTGCCTTTCAGTCCGGCGATGTCGGTGCCCTCGAAGGTGATCGTGCCCGAGGTGACGGGCGTGAGCCGCAGGATCATCTTCCCGAGCGTTGACTTCCCACTGCCGCTCTCGCCGATGAGGGAGGTCACCTCGCCGGGGCGGATCTCGAAGCTCGCCCCGCGCACCGCCGGCAGCGACCCGCCGCCGAAGGTGCCCGTCTTGAAGACCTTGGTGACATTCTCGACTGTCAGCACGGCTCAGCACCTCCCGCCGGCGGAACGCCGTCCGCATGAAGCCAGCACGCCACCGAATGACCAGGCTTGACCTCCACGAACGGCGGCTCGGCCTCACAGCGGTCGAAGGCAAACGGGCAACGGTCGCGGAACCTGCAGCCAGCCGGGGGATTGAGGAGCGGGGGCGGGCGGCCCGGGATACCGACAAGCGTCTTCTCGTCGTGACGGACCCCCACCTCCGGGAGCGAGGAGATGAGCAACTGGGTGTAGGGGTGAAGCGGGCTGTTGATGACCACGTCGCTACTCGCCTTCTCGGCGAGCTTGCCTGCGTACATGATCAGGATCGTGTCCGCGACCTGCGCCAGGATCGACAGGTCGTGAGTGATCACCATCGTGGTCTTCACGAAGTTCCGATCGCGGAACTCGAGCAGCATCTCGCCGACCGCGCGCTGGGTTGAGACGTCCAGGGCGGAAGTGATCTCGTCGGCGATGAGAAGCGACGGGTTGAGCAGTGTCGAGATGATCATCACGACGCGCTGCTTCATGCCGCCTGAAAGCTCGATCGGGTACCGCCTGAGGATGTCAGCGTCGAGCCCGACCAGTTTGACGCGGCGCTCGAGCTCAGGAAGCGCGGACTTGTAGTCGAAGCCCCTCGACCTCAGCAGCTCGGACACCATCTTGCCGACCCGGCGCGTCGGATTCAGCGCGCTCATCGCGTACTGCGGGACGATCGACACCTGCTTGAAGCGGAAGTCGCGCATTGCCTTCGCGTCCGATATCGGCAGTTCCTCGCCGTCCAATTCGACCCGACCGCCGAGCTGGTGCATGCGCACGTCCATGCGGATGAGGCTATTGCCGAGCGTCGACTTACCGCAGCCGGATTCACCGGCTAGCCCCATGATCTCCCCGTCAGCGATGTCGAAGGTGACGTCGTCCACCGCCGTGACGTCGCCGCGCAGCGTGCGATAGCAGATCCTCAGATGGTCTACCTTGAGTCCCACCGTCTTACAGTTCCCTCAGCTTGGGGTTGAATACCTCGTCGAGGCCGACGTTGGCCAAGTAGAGGCCCCCGACGACGCAGGTGATCGCGGCGCCCGGCGGGACGAACCACCACCATGTATGCAGCGGGAGCGCGCTCCAGTCGGCGGCGTTCATCATCATGATGCCGAGAGACATGCCGCCGGCCGGGCCGAGGCCGAGAAAGTCGAAGCTTGCCGCCACGAGAATCGAGCCACCGAAAAGGAGGATGAACACCAGGAACAGATAGGAACTCATGTTGGGCGCGATCTCTCGCACAATGATCGATCGGCTCTTCTCGCCCGAAAGCCGGGCGAGGCCGACGAAGTCCCGCGAAACCAACGAGAAGGTCTGTGCCCGAATCGCCCGCATGGACCATGTCCACGTGGTGCCCGCGATCAGGAGCCCTTCGATGAGCGGGCTCGTGTGGTGAAGAAAGCCCGCAATAAGGATCAGCAGCACCAAGCCAGGGATCGTGAGCTCCACGTTGCAGAGCACGTTGAGCCCCTCGTCAATGAGGCCCCCCTTGTAGCCGGAAATAAAGCCGAGGGTCATGCCGATCACGGTCGCGCCGCAACCGCCTATGAGCCCTACGAGCAGGCTCTCCCGCAAGCCATATACGAACTGGGTAAAGACATCTAGGCCGAAGTAGTCCGTGCCGAAAGGGTACGACGCCGACGGGGGACGCCTCGGCGGGCCGTATGTGGTCAGCGAGTGTTGAACGAACAGCGGGCCGAAGATCGCGAAGAGAACGAACAGCAGCACGACGCTGAGCCCGATGATCAGCTTCTTGTTGCGCAGCGCGAAGTAGAGGAACTCGAAGCGCCTACGCTTCGGCGCGCCTGCGCCGGCGCCCGCGACGGGCGCGCCCCTGTCTGCGTAGGCCTCGTCGGTTCCGAGCACCGTCATGTTGGCCTCCTGGGCGCGGCGTTGGGTCTACGCACCGCTGATCCCCACCCGGGTGCGAGGATCGACGATCACGTAGACGATGTCGACGATGAAGTTGGCAGCGAGAACGCCGAGAATGATGAACAAGAAGATGCCTTGCAGCAAGAAGTAGTCGTCGTTGCCGACGGCCTGGAAGACGAGGTAGCCGAGACCGGGGTACGCGAACGTCACCTCGGTGACGATCGCCCCGCCCACGATGACTCCGAGCTGCAGAGCCAGCCCGGTGAGCTGAGGCAGCATCGCGTTGCGGTACGCGTACTTGCGTACGAGCCTGATGGGCGCACCAAGTGCCTCTAGGTAGTGGGTGTAGTCGGACTCGAGCTCGTAGATGATGAGGTTCCTCATCCCGATCGCCCAGCCGCCGAAGGCGACGAGGAACAAGGTGAGGAACGGCAGGAACCAGTGCGTCACGAGGCTCCAGATGAAGGTCCAGTCCCAGTTCGGGAGGATGCCGAACGCGAAGCCACCCGAGAGGGGGAAGAAGTGGCCGATGCCACCGGCAGCGAGCAGGAAGGCGAGAAGCAGAGCCAGCCAAGGATACGCGGTCGCCGTGAGGAGGTAGCCGACCGGAAGGACCGTGTTGTCCAGCGACTTGCGGCGAGCCGCCATGGCGCCGACCTTGTTCCCCGCGTAGTACGCCAGCAAGATCGCTGGGATGAGCAGCGCCAGGGTGAACAACACGTAGTCGGCGATAACCGACGTGACCGGCTTTGGGAAGTCGTAGATGCTCACCCCGAGGTTCCCGTGGAAAAGGGCAGTCCAGAAGCTCAGGTACTGCTTCCACCACGGGCGGTCGAAGCCGAAGCTGTGCATGTACAGCTTGTAGGTCGCGTTGTACGTCCCGGGCTGCAGCTCGATCTTCGACAGCAACTGCTCAATTGGGTTACCGGGGACCAATCTCGGCAGGAGCCAGTCGAGCGTGGCCGCGATGAAGAACGTAAGAATGTAGATGAGGAGCTTCCTCGCCAGGTACCGTCGCACGGCTCTCCCTCGTGGATCCGCTGCCCGTTGCGACCGGCCACCCCACCCCTGCGCTTGGCAGGAGGCGAGGTGGCCGGGTTCGCATCAGGCTAGCTGATAACCGCTATGACGCTCCGGGGACGGGCTCTAGCTGAGCCAACCCAAGAACAGTGGTCATGTTGCCGAGCCAGCCACCCCACATGACGGGGGTGTACCGGTCGTTCGGATTGGTCGAAACCGGGAAGTCCTTCCAGTACGTGGTTTCGTACTGCGCCCACGCGCCGTTGTACCAGAGCGGGATCTCCGGCAGTGTCTGCAGGAAGATCGTCTCGAGTTGCGTGTAGATCGCTTGGATCGCCTTGGTGTTCGACGGCGCGATTCCACCGATCTCCCCGACGAGCTTCCACGCTGCCGGGTTGTTGTCGCGCTCCCAGTTGAGCTGCGCAGTCTGCTGCTTCGCGATCGGCAGCTGGAATACGCGGTCGAAGTACGACCACGGGTTGGAGCTCGGTCCAGCGTTGTTGTCAAGCGCCAGCTGGTAGGTCCCGTCTGTCAGGTTGGTATTGCGTGTCAGGTCCTGGGGGAAGTACGCCACGGCATTGATGCCGACCGCCTTGAGCTGGTTGACAATGACGTCGGTGGCTGAGTTCCAGTCCGTCCAGCCGTCCGGGTCCTGGATCGTGATGGCCTCACCCTTCTTGTAGCCGCCGGCCTGCTTCTCCGACGCCGCCAAGAAGGCCTTTGCCTTGGCCGGGTTGTAGCTGAACTCGTACTTCTTGACGCTCGACGCGATGAACGGGTCGAGGTTAGGAAGCAGTCCGGTCGGATTCGCCGCGTCCACGAGGTTGTCGTAGATCACCGACACGATCTGTGCCGGGTTGATCCCGTACGCCAGCGCCTCACGGAAGTTCAGGTTGCTCATCGGAGCCTCGGTCAAGTTGGGCTCCAGCCAGACGGTGTTGGCCGACATCATGTACGGCGCCGACGGATAGTAGGTCACGATGCCGTACCCGCCGTTGCTGTTGAGCTTTCCTGTGGAGGCCGGTGAGCTGATCAGCGACGCTATGCCCGGAAGGAAGTTGTTGCTCAGGTCGATGTTGGCCAGGAGCAACTGGCCGAGCTCGACGTTGTTGCTGCCGTTCACGACGTCAACGAGGTACTTGAAGTGGAACTTCAGGCCGAGGTCGAAGCGCCCCCACCAGTTGGGGTTGACAACGTAAGCAACCTCTTGGTCGTTCTCGGCGTAGAGCGTCATCGGGCCGGACCCGACCGGGTTGAGGTTCGCGCCGGTCACCTGGTTCGTCGCTGTCATCGCCGACCAGATCGCCTTGTTGACGATCGGGTTGTGCCAGAGGAAGTTCTGCCACTGCGTGTACGCCGCACTCTTGAAGGTGACAACCACCTTTGAGCTCGTGGGCGCCGTGACACTCTTGATGTACGGACCCAGGTTGCTGTAAGGCACAGCCGAGTTCGTCTTCGCGAGCATGATCGTGTAGGCAACGTCGGCCGAAGTAAGCGGTTTCCCGTTGCTCCACTTGATGCCGTTGCGCAACTGAATGGTGCACGTGAGTCCGCTAACGGTAACGCTCCTGGCCAGCCAGTTGACGTAACCGTTGGTCACCGGGTTGTACAGCTCCAGGGTCTCGTAGATCAGCCCCTGTGTGCCGGTCGCCATGGCGCCCGTGTTCATCGGGTTCCAGGCGACCGGTGCGCTGTACGCGACACCACTCGTGTAGACGGTCTGGTTGCGCGGGAGGCTGGTCAACGACAATTTCGCGCTCGCATGACGCGTCGCAGCGGAAGCGCCCATCGTGAGCAGCGGCAGCATCAGTGACGCCGCCGCGACGGCGACGGCGAACCCGACTGCCATCTTTCTCTTGTGGATTAACATAATTCCGGTTTTCTCCTGTCTTGGGTTGCTCGCAGCGACGCTGCGCCCGTAGTGCCGCCCCTGCCTGGCCGCTCGATCTCCGACCGGTCCTGCACGGGCTGATGACTCAGAATACGCCCTCTTCCTCCTCCTCTCTCGTGCTCTCCACTGATTCCCATGCCGGTCCGGGACGTCGTCCGGTCGGCGCCGCGGTGCTGGAGCCCTCACAACGCACCGCCGCGACGCCGAACGGCTCCAGCCTCGACCATACTCCAGTCGGCGGCAGCTCTACCGAACCGGTCAAGTTGGGTTCGACGGCGACGGTGTCGCTCGAGCAGTTGACGAACACGGCGATCTCACCGTTCCCGACGCGGATGCCGCCGACGAGCACGCGGGGATCGTCCACGCGCACCGGCCTTGCGACACCGGCCGCCGAGGCCAGGGCGGAATACAGCCGCCACGTGTCCTCCGGGTTCGCCGAGGCTCGGTGGGCGGCCATGTGCTCAACCGGATAAGTGCAAAGCACGGTCGAGCCGGTGCCGATGGAATGCCGAAGCAGTGCAGGACGCCCAGTGCCGTCGACGGCCAAGACCTTCGCGTCGATCGGCTCCACGGGCAGGTAGGACCTGGCGCTCGGGCTCCCGCCGACCTTGAAGGACAATTCCGCGCCGGGGCCGAGCTCGCCCAGATCCTCGAGGAACTCGAAGGTGACCACGTCCTCGACGATCGGGTCGACGAGGCCGTAACGCAGGAGGTGGCGCACGCCGAAGAGATCGTCGAGCCAGGACATCCACGGACCCCGCTGTCTGTTCGTGCTCCCCGCGAAATACGACACGTACACGGTGGCGCCGCCTTCCGCGAGCGCGTGGAGCCGGTCCCACCCCGGTCCGGTGATCAGCTTGGCGCTCGGCACGAGGTACAGGCGCGCGCCCGCCGGCAGGCCGTCGCGCTCCCGCAGCAGTGAAACCGGCAGGTCCGCCTCCTTTGCGGCGACGTAGCACTGCAGCAAGTCGTCCCGGATGTCGTCGCGGAACTGCTGGGGGGCGAAGGGGAGCACCCGCTCGAAGTGCTCGGGTACGACGATGGCCGCGTCGCCGGCTACGGTCTCCCACCCGTCGGGCGCGAGCTCACCCAGCTTGTCGGCGAAACGCTTCACCTCGACGAGCTGGGGCTTCGGACTGCCCTTCGAGTCGGTCAGCCCGAAATGGAGCTCGAAGACGTGGTGACGGTAGGGATCCTCGTCGCGCAGCTCGTCGTAGTCGCAGTTGTTCCAGGCGATCCAGCCGCGGCTTCCGGCAAGCAGCGTGGTGTAGAGGACCTGACGGTAGTAGCCGGCCGCGTTCTCTCCCGAGGCGAAATCGGAGCTGACGCCGAACTCTTCGAGGATGACGGGCTTGCCGAAGGATCTCGAGAGCTCACAGACGAAAGCCGCCGTGAGGATCTGGCGGACCTGGTCGTCCTGCATCGTGTAGACGTGCGGGCCGATGAAGTCGACGATCGGCGCAAGCGCGCGCAGCGAGTAGCCGTTGTCGCGCCCGGACACCTCCACGCCCCACACGCCGTCTCCGAGCGACACCGGCTGGGTCGCGCCCGATGACCGTATGGCCTGGACGAGGATGCGCGCCCAGGCGGTGACCTCGTCCGTCGTGCCGGCCCCCCCGTAATGCGGCATCTCGTTGGAAACGAGCCAGCCGACGATCGACGGGTGGGCACCGAAGCGCCGGGCGATCTCCGCGGCAAACCAGGCCTGCTGGGACACGAACCACACATCGCGGTACAGGTCTCGTCCCGCCCGCCACGCAGGATCCCAGTTCTGGCCGGACATGTGGCCGACGATGAAGGTGGGGATCGTGCCCAGACCCGCCTCCGAGTGTGCGTCGAGAAAGTCACTGAATCGCTCAAGCACCGACGGGTCGAGGTGCTCGGGCTCCGGCACGAAGTCAGGCCAGAAGCAGAAGGAGCGAGTGACGTTGCAGCCGTGCCCGGCGAGCACCGCCAGCTCCTGGCGCACAACTCTGGCGTCGTAGCGACTCCACATGTGCGGCCCGCCCGTACGCGACCAGAAGTTGGCGCCGATCCAGGGACGACCCCGGCCGAGCTGAGACACCGCTTGTCCCTGAGCTTCCCGTGGTTGAGCGCGCACCGCTAAAGAGCCGCTCGACCAAGGGCACGCCTGACATCGTGCCGTAAACATTCCGTAACGTACAGTCAACTACTTTTTCGGTTAAGCGTCAAGCGGTCCCGCTCGTCGCGCTGCGCTGCCGGCGAGCGAAGGGGCGCGGTGCCCGGGCAGAGCCGCGAGCGGCACCGGGCGGGCGGCCGGTGGTGCCGCGCGGGATGAGCTGGCCGCAAACCTCGCCGGTTCTGGTGACGACTCCGTCGTCGATGAGCGCCAGGAGGGCACTCGCCGCGTGCATCCCCATCACAACGATGTCCCTCGTCACCGCGGTGAGCGGCGGGTGGACCGCCTGGGTGTACAGCGAGTCGTCCCACCCGACGAGGGACACGTCTCGTGGGACCGAGAGGCCCATCTCGTGCGCAACCCCGAGGCCCGCGACGGCAAGCACATCGTTGTCGTAGACGATCGCGGTGGGGGGCCTGCGGTCCGAAAGGAGCTGGCGGGTCACCTGGGCTCCGCTCTCGGCCAGGTAGTCGGTCGTGAGAACCTGTGGCGAAAGCGAAAGCTCCGCCATGGTCGCAAGGAACGCTTGCGTCCGGGTCTCGGTGTGGAGGAACTCGGGGAAACCTGCGACCCGCGCGATCCGCTCGTGACCAAGACGCGCGAGGTATCGCACGACCTCGACAACCGCGCCCGCGTCGTCACTCCATACCGCCGAGAGGCTGCCGGTACCCTCAGGACCGCCGATGACGACGGCCGGGAGCCCGAGCTGCTCGATCTGCCCGACTCTGGGGTCGACAGTGCGGAGGTCCTTGACGAGCACGCCGTCGACGCGGTGCTCTGCCCACCAGCGGCGGTGAACCGCCATCTCGGCCTGGACGTCATCGACGACCTGGATGGTGAGACCGACCGAGCGGGAGGACAGTTCGGCCTCGATCCCGGCCAAGAGCTGCATGAAGAACGGCTCGAAGGCGAGCGTGCGCGCCGGGCGTGTAAGTACCAGTCCGCACGCGCGAGCACGAGCAGCCGAGAGCGCGCGGGCTGCACTGTTCGGATACCAGCCAAGCTCCTCGGAGATCTCGAGAATGCGACGGCGAGTCGCCTCCGAAATCCCCGGCCTGCCGTTCAGGGCGTACGATACGGCCCCCTTCGAGACTCCCGCTCGAAGTGCTATGTCGGCTATCGTCACCCGGCGTCGCGGGCTGGTCTCGTGTTGCACAGTCTCCACCCGTCAGCCGCCCTGTCAGATCCGGCGGCTATCACGAAACGTACCAGGCTCGTGACCCGGGCGCGAGCCCCGATCGCGCGACGGCACGCCGAGGCTCGGGCGGCGGCGGCCGGCCGGCCACGTCGCACGAACCGCAAACGACCGTGCCCCGGTCGCTGCTGAAGCGGTAAAGTCGACCCTTTCCGACAGCTGCGCTCGACCGTGCGGGCGTCGTGGGCCTCCATCGGGTCCAACCGCCGACCACCCTCTTGGGACTGGCGACGCCGTCGACGGTGCCGGGCGACGAGCTCACTTTGACCTCTCCGCGCGTCGAGAGCCCGGCCCGAGCCGTCAAGATCGCACCCTCCCGGACCATGCCGCGACTCTGGCATTTCTCCGGATCAGTCGACCCGTTGGCGCGCGCACAACGAGACGCCCCGCCTGATGACCCGACGCGGGAGGTCGACTAGTCCACTTGCTCGCCGGCGAGCTTGGCCCCCACCCTGAACGCCTCCTCGTTTATCGGGATCATTGCACACTTCGCCTTCAGCGTGGCGCAGATGGCCGTGAGGAACGTCTCCTCCGGAAAGATCTTCGTCGCTCCCTGTAGCGCACCGAGGGCGACGACGTTCTTCACCAGCGCGGCGCCGAGGTCCTTGGCCACGCTGGCGAAGGGCACCGCCACCGTCCTGACCCCGGTGGCGAGGCCGTCGGGCAAGGCGCTCACGACCGAGCTGTCGTAGACGACCATCCCACCGGGCCGCACGGCTGGCCCGAACCTTGCGAGGCTGGGAGCGTTGAACGCCACGAGCACGTGGGGGCGTGGTGCAGCCGGGGACAGCACCTCTTTCATGGCCACGTGGACGTCGGCGTACGACGTGCCGCCGCGAGACTCGGGGCCATAGCTCGGGATGTGTGTCGAGTCGTAACCTTCGTTGATCGCGCCGCTGGTGATGATCATCGCTGCGGTCTGAGCGCCGTCACCTCCGGAACCGGCCAGCTTGAGGCTGATGTCCTCGGGGTCGATGTGCGTCGGGAACCGCTCGGCGAAGCGCGGTGGGCGCTCGGTCGTCGCGCCCAGCGCTGTCAGCGCCTGTTCCGGATCGAAGCTGGCCGTCGGGATGACCGGGAAGGCCCCCCTGTCGGTGATGTCCTTCTTCACCCCGAGCGGGAAGATGGGCGCCATGTTGTCCCTTACCCAGTCCTCGGCGGCCTCGGGTTCGAGGCCCAGATGGACCGGGCACTCGGAGAGGACCTCGATAAAGGCAAAGCCGGTGCCGGCGACTTGCAGCCCGAGCGCTTTCTTGATGGCGCGCTTGGCGTGTGTCCGCCGCCTGTTGTCGTACAGCGCGACCCGCTCGACATAGACGGGCCCGTCCAGGCCCGAGATCAGCTCCGCCATCTTCATCGGCTGGCCGGCCAGGAGCGTCCGGCCCCCCGGCGTGGTGGTCGTTCGCTGGCCGATGAGGCTCGTGGGAGCCATCTGGCCGCCCGTCATCCCGTAGATGGCGTTGTTGATGAAAATGACCGTTATCGGGATCCCCAGCTGTGCAGCGCTCACGATCTCGGCCAGGCCGATGGACGCGAGGTCCCCGTCTCCCTGGTAACAGATCACGATCGAGTCCGGGTTCGCCGTCTTGTGACCCATCGCCACCGCCGGAGCACGCCCGTGCGCGGCCTGTGAGTTCCCGACGTCGAAGTAGTAGTACATGAACACCGCGCAGCCGACCGGCGAGATCAGGACGGTGCGGTCCTGGACGCCGAGCTCGTCGATGGCTTCAGCCAGGTATTTCTGCGCCAGCCCGTGCCCACAGCCGGGGCAGTAGGTCGTCGAGTGGGCGTTGACCCCCTCGGCGTGGGCGTGGCGCTCGAACTGACGGTAGAAGACCGAGGTCGGCATCAGCGCACCTCCTCCAGGCTGAGCACGTGCTCGATGATCTCGCCCTGCGACGGGAGGATCCCACCCATGCGACGGACGTGGCTCATCGGCGGTGGCATGTGGACGTCCGCGTGACTCAGTGCCAGCCGCAGCTCGTCCTCCAGCTGGCCGCTGCTCGCCTCCACAACGACCAGGCGTTTCACCCGGCCGAGCACAGTCAGGAGGGCCTCGATCGGGAAGGGCCAGAGGGTGACGGGGCGGAAAAGGCCCACCCTCAGGCCCTTGTCGCGCAGCTCCTTGATGGCGCCCTTGGCCATTTGCGACGGCGTGTTGCAGGCCACGAGGAGGATGTCGGCGTCGTCGCAGCGGAAGAGGTCGGCCCGCTGCTCCTCGGCGATCATGCGCGCGTACTTCTCGTTCAGGCGGATGTTGTGCTGCTCGAGCTCCACCTCCGAGAGGTTGACCGAGCAGATCAGGTTGCCCCGATGCGAGCGGTCGCCGAACACAGCCCACTCGGGAATCCCCGGAGCCACCATCTGGCGCGGCAGCCGCACCTTCCCGGTTATCTGGCCGAGATAGCCGTCCCCGAGGATCACGACCGGGTTTCGGTACTTGAAGGCGAGCTCGAATGAGACCATCGCGAGGTCCAGCATCTCCTGCGGCGTCGCCGGGGCGAGCGCTATGGCGTGGGTGTTCCCGTGGCCGAGGCCGCGGCACACCAGCTTGATGTCCGCCTGCTCGGGCCCGATGCTGCCCAGCCCTGGCCCGCCGCGCATGAGGTTCACGAACACCGCTGGAACCTCTGCCCCGATCATGTACGAGATCCCCTCCAGCATCAGGCTGAAGCCCGGTGAGCTGGTGAAAGTCATGCAGCGCTTCCCGGCACCGCCGGCGCCGTACATCATGTTGACCGTGGCAACCTCGCTTACGGCCTGGACGAAGACGCCGTCGAGCTCGGGTAGCACCTTCGCCATCATCTCGGCGCCCTCGGTCGACGGGGTTATCGGGTAGCCGTAGACGTGGCGGCAACCGGCAAGGATCGCGCCCACCGCGGCTGCGTAGGTCCCCTTGACGATGAGCGGCTCCCGCTCCGGCAAACTGACCGTGGTGTCGGGTCGGGGCTCCGGCTGCGGTACGTCGAAGGGCCGCGGGCCCAGAAGCATCTTGGGGTCCACCAACTCGAAAGCCGCCTCATCGCCTTGCGGTCGGAGACCGTAGGGCTCCGGGCAGGCGTCGATGCAGAGATCACAGCCGTTGCACTGCGTCAGGTCCAGAACGACCGGGATCAGCCCCGTCTCCGGGTTGATCTCGGTACCGATCGCGATGCAGCCCTTAGGGCACGAACTGATGCAGCGCCCACAGCCCTTGCAGTACTCCGGCACGACGAAGGGCTTGGGTCGTTCGACCACTCTGGTCATGGCACCACCTCCTGCAGGGGCTGGCATCGTGCCACGCAGATGCTTCAGGCACCCGCTCTGTATCTGCCAGAGGACGCGCCCACAGTTTCGTGGGCGCGGCGCAGCTCGAAACGGGCGCGGCCGTGCTGCGCCCGCCAGCAGGGTGAGAGCGGGCCCTGGACATCGTGCAAGGAGCTGCTCGCATTGCCAGAACCGGACAAGACGCTTTCACCTGTTCCATCTTCGACCCGTGCGCTTGGCCCGGCTAGGCCCGAAAGACTCTTTCGACGGTCCAGGATCTCCGGCCGCGCAAGAACGAGCGTGCGCACTCACAGGTCGGTTGGGCCCTCGGCCCCAACCTGCCACCGCCCGACACCGCCGGCATGAGGCTTGACCCGGTCCCGGGGTGGAATACCCGAGTGACCTTCGACCCTACAACCCCGCTGGCAACTACAGGAGACTGGACGGGTAGAGGGCCTGCACAGGGGATCGGGAACATGAGCGAGAGAGGCGCCGAGGGATCGGAGGAAGTCCTGCGCATCAGTCGCCGTGTCGGGATCCACACCCTTGAGGGCGCCCAAGCCGAGACCGACCGGTATCTCGACGCCGTGCTGCGGGACCGCTCCGACGCGGCCCGGGGCGCTCTGGACCCGTTCCTGTGCCCTCACGCGATCGCAGTGGTCGGGGCCAGCGCTGATCCGAACACGATCGCGGGCTTGCTCTTCGGCAACCTGGTCGAAAGCCACTTTGGCGGCATCGTGTTGCCCGTGAACAAGAAACATCCGACGGTGCAGGGTATTGCCGCCTATCCGGATCTGGCCTCTTGCCCAGTCGTCCCCGATCTCGTCATCGTCTGCGTGCCGGCCCCCGCCGTTCCCAGTGTGGTCGCCCAAGCCGGTGCTCTCGGCGTCAAAGCGGTGTGCGTCATCTCAGCCGGGTTCGCGGAGACCGGCGCAGAGGGGGCTGCTCTCCAGGCCGATCTCGTGCAGGAAGCTGTCGCGCGCGGCGTGAGGCTTGTCGGCCCGAATTGCACGGGGATACTCAGCGGTACCGCCGACGCACGATTCAACGCGACCTTCAGCCGGGCCGTCCCCCCGCCAGGGAGGACGTCCCTGCTCAGCCAGTCAGGCGCAATTGGGCTCGCAGTGCTGGAGGCGGCGGAGGTCCGCGGCCTTGGGATCGGCGGGTTCGTGTCGGTGGGCAACAGTACCGATGTCGCCAGCAACGACCTGCTCCTGTACTGGGGCCAAGATCCCGCCACCGACCTGATCCTGCTCTATCTGGAGGAGATCCAAGACCCGCGGTGGTTCACCCGGATCGCCCGATGGGTCGGCAGCCGCGTCCCCATCGTGGCGGTGAAGGCGGCCCGGACGCAGGCCGGCTGTCGTGCGGCGGCGTCGCACACTGCAGCGCTCTCCGGCGGCGACGTGGCGGTGGACGCCCTGCTCCACCAGGCGGGCGTCATCCGTGCCGAATCCATCGAGGAGATGCTCGACCTCGCCACGATGTTGAGCTCGCAGCGGCGGTTCCGAGGACGTCGAGTGGCCGTTGTGACCAATGGGGGCGGCCCGGGCATTCTCGCCGCAGACGCCTGCGAGACCAACGGGCTCGTCGTGCCCGAGCTCACCGGTCTCACCGCGGAGCGTCTGCGGTCCCTGCTGCCTCCGGAGGCGAGCGTGTCCAACCCTGTCGACATGATCGCCAGCGCCACCGCACAGCAGTACGGCCAGGCGGTCCGCATCCTCGGGGCCGCACCGGAGATCGACGCGCTGATCGTGGTGTTCAACACACCCCTGCTCACTCGCTCCTCGGAGGTGGCCGACGAGCTGATCGCCGCCCGTGCTGAGCTCGGCAGGGACGTGCCGCTGGTCACGGTGTTCATGAACCGGGAGGGCCCGCCGTGGGCGCTGCGCGAGGCAGGAATCCCGTCGTTCGCGTTCCCGGAGAACGCGGCGCGCGCCCTCGGGCGGAGCGTCGCATGGCAAGGCCGGCGGGGTCGACCGACAGGCAGGCTGCTTCGACCCGACGTCGACGCCCATCGCGTCGGCCGGCTCGTGGCCGCGGCCTTTGGCCGCGCGAGCGACGGCTGGCTGGCGGCGGCCGACGCCCAGGCTCTGCTCGACGCGTATGGCATCGCAGCCGCCCGTGCCATGTATGTACGCACCCCGGACGAGGCCGGGGCGGCCCAGATCGAGCTCGGGTGCACGGTGGTCGTCAAGGTCGCTGCCGCTATCCACAAGAGCGATGTCGGCGGCGTCCGGCTCGGGGTGACAACACCCGCCGCAGCCGCGGATGCGGTGCGGGCGATTCGCGCCGACCTGGAATCGGCCGGGCTCGGCGGGGTGGCGGGCGCGCTCCTCGTGCAGGAGCAAGTCGAGTCGGGGCAGGAGATGATCGTGGGTGTCAACCACGACCCCCTGCTCGGCGCAGTCGTGATGGTCGGTCTGGGCGGCAAGCTCGTCGAGGTGCTGGGGGACGTCGCTTTGCGTATCGCACCGCTCACCGACAACGACATCGAGGAGATGCTGCAGTCGCTGAAGTCGTACCGGCTGCTGACCGGCTATCGGGGGGCGCCCGCTCTCGACGTCGACGCGCTGCGCCAAGTGCTTCACCGGGTCTCCGCACTTGTCGATGACCTGCCGGAGATCGCCGAGATGGACCTCAACCCGGTGTTTGTCCTCGAAAAGGGGGCCGTGGCGGCCGACGTGCGCATTCGTCTCGGCGACCGTTCCTCATCACCATCCTGAGTGCGGTCCACACTCCCGTCACGGCGTGGTTTGCTGCTCCTTTCACTGCCTCTTCTCCAATGCCTCATCGGTGTTGACCGCTACCACGAAGGCTCAGCTCAACACCCTGGCCAGGGAGATCACCGCCGGCGGCCTGGTCGCGGAACCAACGCCAGGCAGTTTGGCAATGGCGGGCGGGTTTGGAGCCACTCCAAGTCGACCGCCCCGGTCAGCCGGACGTCGTCGCTGTCGAGATCGGTGAAGAGCATCGGTCCGCCCGGCGCGCGCCCGAACTGGCTCGGGAGGACGCCTCCCGCCGGTTCAGGCCTCTACGACCCTGGGATCGTCCAGGATGTTCACTTGTCGCAGCACACGACCACCTTTGAGGTCCGTGGTCTGCACGATCACATAGCCGGGTGATTCGCCGCTGGTGCTTGACCGGTGGCACAGGCGCGCCCGCCGCACGAAGGACCGGACGAAACCTCGTCTAGGGAGATGTTCTCAATCGTGTTCTCGCCGTAATGGGTGAAGACCCCGGCCCAGAAGTCGAAGACGGCCCCCCGACCCCGGAGCGAGCCTCCCCAGTGCAGCGGGGGAGGCGGACCGTACTCAACGTCTGCGGCAAACAGAGCGAAGACGACTTCGAGATCTCCACGGTTGAAGGCGTCGCCGGCGCGGTCGAAAGCGGACCGGAGGACGCGGCTGCGAATCGGCTCGGGAAGCCGCGTAAGAGCCCGTGCCACGAATGCAGCCAATCCGGGAGCGCTTACCTCCACTCTGTCGGTCAGGGGGCGTCGGCACTCCTGCGTCGACGCGGATACTACGTTTCGTGTTCGTTCTGGGCCTGGGCGGTTCTGGCGCGACACTCGTTGCGACCGGGCGTGGAGCTCTGGGCCGATCCGACCCCTTGGGTTCCCTGCCGGTGCGCCGGCGATACCCGGCGACTCGGCGTCGGACGCGTCGAGCTGGACCCGCAGAGGCGCTGACCACGGTGTG